>Ga0209839_10001723_pt1 | contig 11028 bp, 8 predicted proteins | sample OrgsoiDNA2013050_FD_185800 | JGI IMG/M metagenome (GOLD analysis project Ga0209839, IMG submission 185800) | Permafrost soil microbial communities from the Arctic, to analyse light accelerated degradation of dissolved organic matter (DOM) -... | ecosystem: Environmental > Terrestrial > Soil >... | reverse complement strand
GACGCGGCCCGTTCTCGTGCCCTTGTCCGTGCCACGGCCCCGGCGCAGCCTGTGGCTGGCTCTCCGCCCACTGCACCCTGATCGCGATGCCGGCCGTGTCCCCAGGGGAGGCGCTGGGGTCCGCCCCTAAACCTCGAGATACTGGGGACATGAGCAGCCTGAGGTACTCCGAGTCCATCGTCGTCGCCTGCTCGCCGGAAGTCCTGTATGACATGGTCTCCGACGTGACCCGCATGGGGGAGTGGAGCCCGGTCTGCCGGGCCTGCTGGTGGGAGGACGGTGACGGTCCCCGGCCGGGCGCCTTTTTCATTGGCCGCAATGAGGTGCCCGACCGGACCTGGGAGACCCGCTCCCAGGTGGTGACGGCCGACCGCGGCCGCGAGTTCGGCTTCGTGGTCGGCGACTCGTGGGTGCGCTGGGGCTACACCTTCACGCCGGTGGAGGAGGGGACACGGCTGACCGAGTCGTGGGAGTTCCTGCCGGCCGGCATCGCCAGGTTCCACGACCGATACGGCGACGACGCCCCGGCTCAGATCGCGGACCGCACCGAGGCCGCCCGGACGGGTATCCCCGTCACCCTCGCCGCGATCAAGAAGGCGGCCGAATCGCAGTGACATCGCAGGCAGGCAGGCAGGCAGGCGGGTCCGCGAGCGCCGTCGTATCTCCGGATCTATAGCATGAAGGCTGTGCCGCCTGTGGCGTTGAGCGCATCTCCGGGTATCGGATCGGCCAGTGCCCTGATCGCCACCACGCTGTACGCCAGCACCACCACGGCCGTCGCCGCCGCGCCTATCGCGCAGAGCACGCGCACCGCGATGTCCGCCGACGACAGACTCAGCGTGAGCACCCCGAGAATGCCGAGCTCGGCACCGGCGCCGAACAGCGTCAGGCACGACGCGATTATCAGGGTCCACATCTGCGACGCGACGACCTGGCCGGTATGGGGCAGTGGGTACACGGTGGTGGCCTTCAGGCTCCAGCCCCTGGCCGATAGTCGCGAACCGGTCCCCGGCGCGGCGACGAGGGTGCCGGCCGGGAGCTTCAGGCTCGCCCGGCCGAGGAACGTGATTTTCGCGCCGGCCGGCATCGTCAGGGCATGATCCTCGTGCAGTCTGTAGCCGCAAGGGGCAGCGGCAGCGGCACCGGCGGGCGTGGTCACGGCCACGTCCCCGGCCGCCAGGGTGGCCTTGGCGCTGATCGCCACCTGCTGGCCGGCGAACACGGTGATGTCACTGGTCCCGGGCAGCGCCAGCAGCGGGGATGCTGCTTCAGGCAGCGATGGCGACAAGGTGATGGTCGCGCCGGGCGGGACGCTCAGGGTGGCACCCGGCTTGAGCGAGGCCCCGTTCTGACCCGGCAGCTCCATGAAGGCCGGAGGTTGCTGTCCTGCCGGAGGTTGCTGTCCCGCCGGAGGTTGCTGTCCTGCCGGAGGTTGCTGTCCTGCCGGAGGTTGCTGTCCTGCGGCGGCTGGTCCCGCGGCGGGAATGTCCGCTCCCCCTGACACGGTAATCGTGGCGCCGGCCGGGACCGTGATGATGGCTTCCTTCTGCCATCCGCCTCCATCGGGCAGCCGGGCCTTGTAGGTGCCTGGCACCGGGAATTCCGTCCCGCCGGGCAGCAAGACCTTGGTCCCCGGCTGGACAGGGAACTTCTTGCCCGCCCTCAGCCTGGCCAGGGCGTCCGGCTGAGGCTTCCCGTCCTGGCCGGGCGGGAGCAGTTCCGCAGGGTCCTTCACGGTGACGACCAGGGCGCCCGCACGATAGCGGCGTTTGACCTGGTCCGGCCCGGTCTTTCGGGCCCAGCCGCTGAGCACCGCGACCGGCCCTCGCGGCAGCGATATCACCGACACGCCGGCCGTGGTCGGGTCGAGCCGCTCGAACCGGTAGTTCAGCGTGCCGAACACCAGCGGCGCGACCAGGGTAACGCCGCCGGCCATCGCGATCAGCAGGCTGAACCGGCCAATCTCGACGCCTGGCAGCAGCTCGCTGACCGTTCCGCCCGCGGTCAGCAGCGTGGCGACCACGGCCACCGCGGCCGTGATGTTGGTGGCCCAGCTTCCGCTGAACGTCCAGGCCGCCGCCGCGTACAGCGGCCGGCTCCAGAATTGCCTCCGGCCCATCTTGACCGGCCGGCCGTCCTGGCTGGGCTGCTGGCCGGCCGGCGGATCGGGCTGGCCGGCGTTCGGATCAGGCAGCTTGCCGATCAGCATGGTCAGGACAAACAGCGCGGCCAGTCCGGCCCCGGACCCAAACGGAATCCAGAGGTACTGGTACGAGCTGACCCGGCGGTGCACCGTCACTGTGATCTGCACGGGCGCCGCTGTGGCCACCGCGGGCGTGACCACGACGGCCGCCGTGACCGGCGGTGAGGCCAGTTCGTTACATGGGCCGAAGGTGAGCTGGACCGCCGTGAGCGGGGCCGGGGCGGCCGGTGCCAGCGCACCGCAGTTCACCGCGGGGTGATAGGCGGCCTGTCCAGGTACCGCGTGATCGGGGCTGGTCGTGACGAGCTCGAAGGAAGGCGAGGCCGGGCACAGCGCGGCCATGCTGAGGTAGATGGTCGTGGTCCAGATCCCCGACGCTTGCTGAGTCAGGACCGGGCTCACCGACTCCGCCGCGGGCGCCACCGCAGTCGCGCTCGCGCTGGCCGCCGGAGCCGTCGCGCTGGCCGCCGGAGCCGTCGCGCTGGCCGCCGGAGCCGTCGCGGCCGGGCACGACCCGCCTGCGGCCCCTCCGCTGAAGACGGCGAGCAGGACAAATCCCGCCCCTAAGTAACTCATCTGGCATCCCGCCCCTTGCCGTCACCTGCTGGGCATGGTTCCATGGCCCGGCGGCCCGGTCAATCTCCGAACCCGGGGATCCCCCTACGCGGCCAGGCTCGCCAGTCCGGCCAGGCCGGCGTAGCGGCCGTTGCCCGCGATGAGGCTGGCGTGGTCGCCGGATTCGACGATGCGGCCGTGATCAAGCACCACGATCTGGCCGGCGTTGCGCACGGTGGAGAGCCGGTGCGCGATGGTGATGGTGGTCCGGCCGTGAGCCAGGTTGTCGAACGCCTGCTGGACGGCGCGTTCGGTCTCGGTATCCAGGGCACTGGTGGCCTCGTCGAGCACGAGCACCCGCGGGTCGCGCAGCAGGGTCCGGGCGATGGCGATCCGCTGCTTCTCGCCGCCGGAGAACCGGTAGCCGCGGGATCCGACCATGGTGTCGTAGCCGTCGGGCAGCCCGGCGATCAGGTCGTGGATCTGGGCGGCCCGGGCCGCGTCCTCGATCTCGGCGTCGGTGGCGCCGGGCTTGGCGTAGCGCAGGTTCTCCCGCACGGTGGTGTGCAGCAGGTAGGTCTCCTGGCTGACCACGCCCACGATGGCGGCGAGGTCGGTGAGCCTGATGTCGCGGATGTCGGTGCCGTCGATGCGGACGTGACCGTGGCCGGGGTCGTACAGCCGGGCGATCAGCGAGGCCAGCGTGGTCTTGCCCGATCCGGTCTCGCCCACCAGCGCGAGTGTGTGGCCGGCCGGAACGTCCAGGGTGACTCCGGCCACCGCGGCCCGGTCGGCGCCCGGGTAGGCGAAGCTGACGTTCTCCAGCCGAACGTGCCCGGCGACCCGCGCCACGTCAATCTCCACCGGGTGGACGGGGTCGTCGACCTCCACCGGCAGATCGAGGTACTCGAAGATCCGCGCGAACAGGGCCAGCGAGCTGATCACCGAGACGCTGGTGTTGAGCAACCCGGTCAGCGGCCGGAACAGGCTGTTCTGCAAGGTGGTGAAGGCGATCAGCGTGCCGATGGTGATTTTGCCCGCGGTGCCCGGCAGGACGGCGGCATAGTAGATGATGGCCGGGATCGCGGCGAAGATGATGCTCAGCGAGGCCATCCGCCAGCGGCCGGCCAGCTGGGAGCGCAGCTCCAGGTCGATCAGCCGGGCCGAGGAGGCAGTGAACCGCTCGATCAGGGCCTGCCCGGTCCCCATGGTCTTGGCCAGCTGGATACCGCTGACCGACAGGCCTTCCTCGATGGTGACGTTGAGGTCGGCCAGCTCCCGCTGCTGCTGGGTGGTGATGGCCCGCCGCATCCGGGCGACCTTGCGGGTCAGGTAGATGGCGGGCGGCATGACGACCAGCGAGATGAGGCTGAGCCGCCAGGACAAGACAGCCATGGCCACCGAGGTGGCGATCGCGGTGGTGAGGTTGGCCGCGATGGAGGTCGCTGTCGAGGTCACGACGGATTCCATCCCGCCGATGTCGTTGGTGATGCGGGACTGGACCTCGCCGGTGCGGGTGCGGGTGAAGAACGCGATCGACTGCCGCTGCAGGTGGCCGAACACGCTGGTGCGCAGCCCGTGCATGACCTGCTGGCCGACCCTGGTGCTGATCCAGGTCTGGATCACGCCCAGGGCCGAGGTGATAGCGGCCACCGCGACCATGCCGATGACCAGCCAGGCCATCAGCCGCACGTTCTTCTCCGGCAGCGCGGTGTCGATGACCGCGCGGAGCAGGAACGGGGAGGCCAGCCCGACGATGGAGGAGGCGACGATGATGGCGGTGACGATGGCCAGCGGCCATCGGTAGGGGATGAAGAGCTGGCCGATACGGCGCAGCGATACCTCGCGGGCCTGGGCCTTCTCCGCGGCGGTGACGGTCCTGGCGCCGCGGTTGCGGCCCGGACGTGTGTTTTCTGGATTCGTGGGTGGTGACGCCAAAGTCTTCTCGATTCTGCCGGGGGAGGGCTGGCACGGCGACGTGCGGGCCCGGGGGGAAACGATATTGTTGAGGTTACCTCAATGTGAGGCTACAACGCTAGATGGTGATACGCTATTCCCGTGACCCAGGACCCGGCCGGACAGGACCAGGCCGGCGAGCACGCCCCGGCCCGCGGCGGCGACTCAGCCGCAGATGAGCGCTTGTCCGACGCGTTCTGGTCGGTCGCGCGCCAGCTTCGGGAAACCTCCTCCAAGACGCTGGCCCCCTGGGACATCACGCCGTCTCAGCTGCGGGCGCTGCGCGTGCTCACCCGTCGCGGCACGATGCGCCTGTCCGCGCTATCGGATCACCTGCACATCGCGCCGCGCTCGGCCACCGAGGTCGTCGATGCCCTCGAATCCCGGGATCTGGTCCGCCGGCGGCCCGACCCCGACGACCGGCGGGCCACCCTGGTCGAGCTGACCGGGCACGGCACCATTGTCCTCGACGCCATCCGCGGCACCGAGTCCGAACGGGTCTTCGGCCGGCTGAGCCCGGCCGACCGCGCCCACCTGGCCCGCATTCTCCGCCAGCTCCGGGACTAACCCCTCAGGCGCGGTGCTTAACCCGCGTCCCTCCCGTTGACCGGCACGGCGTTAAGGGGCGCGGTCAGGCCGACGTCGGCGGGCACGGTGCCAGGCATGGTGAGCGCGGGCATCGCGGGCACGGACGGCAGGCTGCCCTGGTCCTGAGCGTCGCCGGCGGCCGGCTCGGACCCGGCGGCCCCCAGGGCTTCGGCGATGGCCGGGGCCACGTTGCGGGCGGCGCGGTCGAAGAAACGCAGCAGTTCCACCGGGACCGGCATGACCAGGGTGCTGTTCTTCTCGGCGGCGACCTCGACCACGGTCTGCAGCAGCCGGAGCTGCAGCGCGGCCGGGTCGGCGGACATGACCGTGGCCGCCTGCGCGAGCTTCTTGGACGCCTGGTATTCGCCGTCGGCGGAGATGATCCGCGCGCGGCGTTCGCGCTCGGCTTCGGCCTGCCGGGACATCGATCGTTTCATCGAATCGGGCAGCGAGATGTCCTTGACCTCGACCCGCTCGACCCGGATGCCCCAGGGTTCCTCGGTGGGGGCGTCGATGACGTCCTTGAGCTTGGCGTTGACCTTGTCCCGCTCGGACAGCAGCTGGTCCAGGTCGCTGTGGCCGATCACCGAGCGCAGCGACGTCTGCGCCACCTGGGACACCGCGAAGGTGTAGTTCTGCACGTTGATGATCGCCTTGACCGGGTCGATGACCCGGTAGTAGACGACCGCGTCCACCCGCACGGTGACGTTGTCCCTGGTGATGCCCTCCTGGCCGGGCACGGCCGCGGTGATGATCTGCATGTTGACCTTGCGCAGCCGGTCAGAAATCGGGTTAACCCAGGTCAAGCCGGGTCCGCGTAGGTCGGGGAGCATCTTGCCGAAGCGGAAGACAATGCCCTGCTCGTACTGATTGATGACCTTGAAGCCGAACATCCCGGCCGTCCCATCCCTGGCGCAGGGTGCGCCGGGCTCACCGGGCCCGCAGACGGCACCGGCGTGATTGCCGGCGTGCGAAATGCCCCGAACCCGCCTCCATTATCGCACAGCAGCGGCGCCCGCCACCGCGCCCGAGGCGGGCTCCGGCGGCTCTGACGGGTCTTCGCCGGCCGCGTCCGGCGGCAAGCGGCCCCCGGCACGGAACTATCGTGGTAGTGTTCACTCATTCTGGTTGAATTGGAAGTTCGTGTCGTGTCACAGCGCCTGCGAAGTTCTACCAGCGGGCGCCGCGGATTTCCAGAGTCCGGCTTTTGAATACAGGCGGCCGCAGCATCGGGGGTTCGCGCACGCGGATCCCGAAAGTCGTTCAGTAGGAGAAAGCACAAAATGCCCCAGGGTACAGTGAAGTGGTTCAACGCCGACAAGGGCTATGGTTTCATCGCCCCCGACGACGGCTCGAGCGACGTATTCGTTCACCACTCCGTTATTCAGGCTGACGGTTACCGCAGCCTCCAGGACAACCAGCGGGTGGAGTTCACCGCCAGCCAGGGCACCAAGGGTCCCCAGGCTGACAGCGTCCAGCCGATCTGATCATCCAGCACCGCGGCGGGTCGCGCTAGCCATTGGCTGGCGTGGCCCGCCGCGTCGCTTTTACGGGTTAGGCATTGCGTGTCGGGCCAGACCAGCGGGTCCCGTACCTGCCATCCTGATGCCATGCCTTCTGAACCAGGGTCACCTGCATCCGCGGAGCAGCAGCCCGACCCCCGCACCTTGACGTCGGCCCAGGCCAAGCTGCTCGTGTCCTTCGGTGCGGCTATCGCCGCCGGGGCCGCCGCCGCGGGCGCCGGGCTGGGCCGGGCCTCGTTCCTGATCGGGTGGGACGTCCTGGCGCTGGTCTACTGCGGATGGGTGTGGTCCGACGTCTGGAGGCTCGACGCGACCGCGACCGCGAGCCACGCCAAGTGCGAGGAGCCCAACCGCGACCTCGCCGATCTGGTGCTGCTCGCCGCGGCGATCGCCAGCCTGGCCGCCGTCGGGGCGGTGCTGTTCCGGGTCGGCAGTGCCGGCGGAAACCTGAAGTACCTGGAGGCGGGGTTCGCGCTGGCGTCGGTCTTCGTGTCCTGGACCCTCGTCCACACGGTGTTCACGCTGAAGTACGCGCGGCTGTATTACTCCGGTGAGCCAGGCGGGATCGACTTCAACGAGGCGGACGCCCCGCAGTACAGCGACTTCGCCTACCTGTCGTTCACGATCGGCATGACGTTCCAGGTCTCGGACACCAACATACAGTCCAAGCAGATCCGGCGGACGGCCCTGAGGCACGCGTGGCTGTCGTTTCCCCTCGGTGCCGTGATCATCGCGACGTCGATCAACATGGTGTCCGGGCTAGCCAAGTAAGAACGCAGCGGGTTAAGGATTCAGCGGACTTACCATCCAGGACGTGACCGAGACGGGGCGCGGTGGCCCGCGCCCGCCGACCCGGCACTCATTCCTGTTCTTTCACCGCAGCTGGCGCATACGCCGGCGGACCTATAACCTGCGCAGCATCAGGACGATGAGCACGATGATGACAATGACGACGAGGGTTCCGACACCGATAAACATGGGGTTTGCCTCTCCTGCCGCGGCCGGCGGCGCCGGCGTGTTAACACCGACTACCCGGCTCGGTCCGGGTTAACCGGCTGCCGCCCCCGAACCCTGTCCCAGCCGCGTCGCGCGTGCCTCCCGGACCGGCTTACATGCTGTTCAGATGCCGTGTGAGCGGGTCCGCGAGATTCGGCAGAAATCAGGAGACATTCTTCAGGCCGAACGGACCGTGGTGCTTCCGGCCGCCCAGGCGGGCTGACCCTCACAAGCCTCGCCGCTGCCGGAGCAGCAGCCGTCGTTCCTCCTCTGCCGGTGCCTGATGCACCAGCTCATGCTGCAGATCCAGACCTATGGCTGGCCGCGAAGTCCTTACCGCGGATGGCGGCCAGCGATATCACGCCGGAGGCCAGCGCGATGATGGCCGCGACCAGAAGGATGCGGTTAAGGCCGGTGGTAAACGCGGTCCTGGTGATCGTTTCGACGGCTTGCCTGGCGGCCCCGGGCAGTCGGCCGATCACCGGCCCGATCTGCCCGGACTGCACCGCGGCGGCGATCCGCGGGCCGCTGTGGGCCAGCCCGGGTACGGCGCTCACCCCGGTCAGCACCTGCGTGTGCACCTGGTTGGAGAACAGGGTTCCGAGCAGGGCGATGCCGGTGGCGATGCCGACCTGACGGAACGTGGAGTTGATGCCCGAGGCCATGCCGGCCTGCTGCGGCGCCACTACGCCGACGGCGGTCGAGGCCAGCGGCGGGTTGACCATGCCGATGCCGACGCCGCCCACGATCATGCCCGGGATGAGATGGGTCCAGGCCGAGTCGGCCCCGAGCCCGCGCATGAGCAGCAACCCGACCCCGACGATGAGCAGGCCGGGCCCGATGAGCAGCCGGATCGGCACCCGGGAGGTGAGCCGGCCGGCGGCGGTGGACGTGGCCAGGATGCCGCCGGAGATGAACATCAGCCGGACGCCGGTGGCCAGCGGTGAGTAGCCCAGGATGTCCTGTAGGTACAGCACGAGGTAGAGCAGCATCGAGAAGATCGACGCGCTGAGTCCGAACGCGGCCACCGAGCCGCCGCTGAACGTCGGCAGCCGGAACAGGCTCAGGTCGAACATCGGCGCCGCGCTGCGCAGCTCCACCACGACGAACACCGCAAGCAGCGCGGCCGCCACTGCGAAGCAGCCGAGCACGAGCCCGTCGGTGAACGACCGCTGGTTCGACTCGATCAGCCCGTAGACCAGGCTCGACAGCGCCACCGTGAACAGCGCGAAGCCGGCCCAGTCGGGGCGGCTCGCCCGCGGCGAGCGCGATTCCGCCACCTTGAACAGGCAGATGACCACGGCCCCGATGCCGATCGGCGCGTTCACGAAGAAGATCCACCGCCAGGACAGGCCGGTGGTCAGCAGCCCGCCGAGCAGCGGGCCGATGGCGACCGCCAGGCCGGTCACCGCCCCCCACACCCCGAACGCGACGCCGCGGTCCTTGCCGCGGAAGGCGTCAGCCAGCAGCGCCAGCGAGACCGCGAACATGATCGCCCCGCCGGCCCCTTGCAGAGCGCGGGACAGCTGCAGCATCAGGGTGCTGACCGCGAAGCCGCACAGCGCCGACGCGGCGGTGAACACGACCAGCCCGATCAGGTACACCAGGCGGCGGCCGTACATATCCGCCAGGCTGCCCGCGGTCAGCAAGAACGCGGCCAGGGTCAGCGCGTAGGCGTCCACGATCCACTGCAGATCGGAGAAGCTGGAGTTCAGCGCCCGCTGGATGTCCGGCAGCGCGACGTTCACGATCGTGACGTCAAGCAGCAGCATGAACGTGCCCAGACACACCGCGACCAGCGTCCACCACTTGTTCCCGCGCTGGACGGGCTCCTGGGCGCCCCGCTTGCCTTGCTGGCCGGCCAGGACTGGCTGCGATTCGGTCATGCCAAGCTCCTAAATGCCCTGGGAAGGAACGACGGAAGGGTGACCAGACAGCGGCCACCCGACATTTTCTGCCGCGGTCACCGGGTCGCCGGTCAGCAGCGTGGCCTGCACGGCGACGGCGAGCTGCGGAGATGCGCCGGCTCCGGCCAGCATAAGCGGAGCACGCCGGGCCAGCGCGGTCAGCTGCGCGGTGAACGGGTCGAGGGTCCCCGGCCTGGTCGCGGCCAGCACGACGAGGTTCGGGTGGCTGGCCTCCACGGTCCGGCTCATCTCGTCCAGCGGGGTGCTCGTGCCGAGAAAATGGATCCTCCACCCGGTGCGGTTCAGCACGATGCCGAAGATCATCAGCGGCAGGTCGTGCAGCTCGTCCGGGGGACAGGCCAGGACGGCGAGCGGGCCGTGCCCGTTCCCCCAGCCCCGGGCCAGCCCGGCCAGCCGCCCGTGGATGATGTTGCTGGCGAAATGCTCCTGGGCAATGCTGGCGGTGCCCTGCTCCCAGCGCACCCCGAGCTCTGCCAGATACGGAAGGATGATCTCCCGGAGCGTCGTGGCCAGGGAAAAGTCGGCCACGAGCCGATCCAGGACGGCCTGCGCGGCGGTCTCGTCGAAGGCGTCGAGCGCCCGGCGCAGGGCTCCGTACAGTTCGCTCGCGGCCGCGGGGGCACGGTCAGGGTCACGGCTGTCCTCGTTGTCCTCCCCGAGCGCGGCCCGGGCCGCCTGGGCCGCCGACAGCCCGCGGGCGAGATGAGCTTGCATCCGGCGGACCCGCCGCTCGTCCGCTTCTGAGTACAAGCGGAAACCGCCGGCGGTGCGCACCGGCTGGAGCAGCCCGTAGCGGCTCTCCCACGCCCGCAGGACGTGATCGCTGACGCCGAGGCGCCGGCTCAGCTCACCGATGCGCAGCACCGGCGAGCCCTCATCTGAGTCCACACGAAAGACTCTACAATATCATGACAGACATTTGGCAATAGTTAGACGTGAACATTATTGTGGATCTTGATCCACTGTGGGGGAAGCGAGCTGATTGCCGAAGGCCTCACCAGCCACGACATTGCCCGGCGCCTCGGGATAACCCGGCGAACCGCCGAGGCGCACGCCGAGCACATCATGACCAAGCTCGGCGTCCACTCCCGGGCTCAGGTCGCAGCCTGGGTGGAGCGCACCCGGCCACGTGGCTGACCGCGTGGCTGTCCTGTCCATGACTTTGCGTCATGTTTCATGCAATTAATATTCATTGGACGCATGGTTCGCTCGCGCCGAGACTATGGGCAGAAGGACTGCCCTGGCCGAGAGGATTCACATGCCCGACCACGCGCCGGCG
>Ga0209839_10001720_pt1 | contig 11049 bp, 9 predicted proteins | sample OrgsoiDNA2013050_FD_185800 | JGI IMG/M metagenome (GOLD analysis project Ga0209839, IMG submission 185800) | Permafrost soil microbial communities from the Arctic, to analyse light accelerated degradation of dissolved organic matter (DOM) -... | ecosystem: Environmental > Terrestrial > Soil >... | reverse complement strand
ACACTTTCCCGACTGCTAGCGATCAAGCTACCTTCGTAGTTCGATCGTCCGCGATAGAAAGCGCGCGGCTGGCGACTGCGCATAGGGGCGGCGGACCGATCTTCTTCCCCTTGGCAACGTTGTTGGTATTTTTGTTGGTACCCGTTGAACCAACATCTTGATAAGACCAAGAACTCCCTCAAGAAAAGCAGCTTCATATGGTGGCTGCCGGGCCCACCAGGCTTCGCTCGCGAAGCGAGTGAAGGATGCCGCGCCGAAGCCCACTTGGGCGAAGGCGGGCTGTTCGGCCCGCGAGCTACGGCTAGGCAAGCCAAATTGAATGAGCAAACGGAGCCTTACCCCGAATCCCCGCGCCAGAAACGCCCCGCTTCGACGCTCATTGCGACGATTCAGTGCTCGGCAAGCTAGTCTTTCTTGCTCGATCTGACCATGGTCTCTGGTTTCACATCGTAGAATGGGCGGCCTTGTCGTGCGAAACGGCAGAACATCAACTTTCAATTCCATAGTCGAACGCCCGACCAACAGTCGGCAATGTTTCGCAAACGGGTCGTCGCCATACCCTCCTAGTTCGAAGAAGGTGCAACCTGCTCGGCATGCCCATCCAATATTGGGCCGAACAGCTGCCAATGCTCGCCAGTGAAGCGCATCATTTGCACCTGTTCGATCGGAAAGAAATCCGTCGAGGTCGTCTTTATTCGAATGCCTGGAATTAAGGTGTCGATCTCAAAGTCGAGATTGGCCACCACCTTCATAACGTTCTCGCGGGTGAGGTTATCGCCGCAACGCATTAACACCTCCACGAGTGCGGTCGATGCGTTGAAGGCGATCAATGGACCGCCCTCTGAAAGGTCTGCCTCAGAATAGTATTTGGCCATGAAGGCATGGAAGCGCCGCATTCCCGGATGGCTCTCCCACTGCGGGTCCGTTACGTCCATTTGAAATCCGGCACTGAGAATACCCTTCGCGTTGTCGAGCCCCGCGGGTCTCAAGACTGCTCCGACGGATACCGATATGTTCGTCACGATATGGACAGGATGCCAATCGAGCTCGGCGATCTTCTTGATCGCCTGAGCGGCAAATTTCGGCGTAGCGATATTGAGGAAAATATCGGGGCGGGCCGCCCTGATCGTCACCACCTGCGAGTCCACCGTTGGTGTGCTGGTTTCATAGGGCGTACTGGCGACGACCATCCTTTCATAGTTGTCTCGCAGCACGTCCTTCAATCCCAGAATATAGTCCCTTCCGAAATCATCGTCCTGGTAGAGCACACCTATCCTGGCGTTAGGATAATGCTCAAGGATATAGGCTGCGTAGACGCGCGCTTCAGCGCGGTAGTTCGGTTGCAACCCGATCGTCCACGGAAAATGCCCGGCGTCGCCCCAGCGTGAGGCGCCGCTCAAGACGAAGAGCTGCGGCACGCGCATGGTATTCATATACTTCTGGATGGCGGCATTGGTCGCGGTACCAAGCGGGGCAAAGATCAGAAAGACCTCATCGCTTTCAACCAGCTTTCGCGCCTGCTCTACGGTTTTAGGGGGACTGTAGGCGTCGTCGTAGGAGATGAAGTTGATCTTGCGACCGTTGACGCCGCCGTTGTCGTTGATCATGCGGAAATAAGCGCTCATCGTCTTGCCAACGATGCCGTAGGCCGATGCCGGACCGCTGTACGGCATGATGTTGCCGATCTTGATTTCAGTGTCGGTCACGCCGGGACCGTATTGCTTCTCGGCAGATGCGCCGCTCGTAAACAGGCCGAGTGCTGCGAAGACTGTCACCAATTGTCTTATGACGAGGGCCATTGGATTCTTCTCCTGCCAGTTACAGAGCATCCCGTGAAATCAAACGGAGGCAGCCATAAGGGCGGTTACTCGGCTAACGATCTGCGGATCGCGCAGAGCGCTGAACGGCTTAACGAGATGGATCACTTCGCTCATGATCTGATGCACGGTTGCATCCTCCGAAGCGAGCCGCAGCAGCGCGAAGTTGAAGTTCAGCCGCGCGTCGAAATCATTCGGGCATTGGCCGCGCGTCCTCTCAAAGATGAAATCGCTCTCCGCCGTCGCCCATGGTGCGGCGAGAAAGTCCTGAACCGCCGCGAAGAAAGACCGCGCTAGTCCCTTGAGCGGATCGGCATTCGATGCTCGTGCTTCGATCAAATGTCTCAAGACCCCTACTTCCTGCGCCGCGACACTCATTCCCTGGCCGGCTGCCGGATTGAATCGGCAGATCGCGTCGCCGAGCGGCAAGAGATAATCCGGAAAGCGCTCCAGCGCCTCGAAGCGCCGGCGAGCGCTGCAGGGAAAGACGAATCGGTAGATTGGACCGACGGGCATGGCGTCCTTGATCGCGGCGTAAATCGTTGGCGTACGCAACGTCCTGGCAAATGCAATGAAGTTCCCGACGTTTTCAGGCATGGTTCCGCCATGCATATGGCTGAGATTGACTTGCCAGCAGTCGTTCTCGACTGGAACAAGCAACCCGCCGCGGCCGCTCTGGGCGGAAGGCCGATGCAGCACCGCGCGCCAGTCAAGGGGCGCGGAAGATGGAATCCGGAACATGGCCGACGCATAGTGCAGGTCGATGCCGATCTGCCTCTCTTCGGGCCTCGGCAGGCCAATCCTGTCCAGCAATTCGAGGGTTAGCGTGCCACGCGACGATGCATCGACGACAAAATCAGCCGCGAGCTCGGTGCCCCCTCCGTCCGCATCGTCGTAACGAACTCCTGTAACCGCGGTTCCGTCAGGTGATTCCAGGAGTTGAGTGACCCGGCAATGCGACATCAGTGCAATATTGCTCTGCCTTTCGATCAGGCGCCTCACCACCAATTCCAGCAGAGGCCGCGTCATGGACAGATAATTGAACCCGAGGTCGCGCGGCGGAAACGGATCGAAGCCTGGCAATTCGAGCCGACCTTGAGAGCCGACCCGCACGCGAACGGCCCCGGCGCGCTCAAGTTCTGTTGCCAGCTCCGGCAAGAATTCGATGAGTGCGTCGAGGCCCCCTCGGAGCAAAACGTGAACTTGTCGCGCCTGGGGCGTGCCACTGCGCGCGATCGGCGCGGAAGGCAGCGCGTCACGCTCCAGCACGGTGACGGTTTCGAAGGACGACGACAAGGCTTTCGCCGCGGCGAGCCCGCCAATGCCGGCTCCGACCACGATCGCATGTCGGCCGAGTAATCCTGGCATGCCCACTTCCCGACAAAGAGCGTTTCGTTGGCAATTGACCTAAATCAGGATCGTCGAGCGGTCTTGGACCCGAGGGAACGACGGCTTGGACTAAAGTGCCCCGGTCTGGTAAAGGTTTGCCGAGTGGTCCGTGTCGGCCTTTGCAATAGGATGGCTGATGGTAACGTCGGCGCCCGACTACACAGTCGTTCGGTTCTCGAGCTGCGCCTTACCGAAAGACGGGCGTGGCAAAGCGCTCGAAGAACTGCATGAGCGCGGCCTGCTTCCGACCAAATTTATTCACTACGGCAACGCTGCGCCGCGGGTTGATCTTGTCAACCGCACGATGCCCGGGCTCCGCATTCTGACGGCGGGTTTTACAAGCGTTCGCCGCGAGGGCGTGCGGCAAGAAGGTGACCTCCTCTACCTCTGCATGACCCTGAGCGGGACTACCGTGGGGAGCCGGCGCGGCCACGAGATGGTCCTCAGCGACGGGGATGCCGTGCTGATGACCAACGAGGAAGCCACATGGACCATGACCTCGCCCTCATCCGTCAACATCGCTGGAATACGCGTACCACGGTCGGCCATTGCGCCGCTCGTTCCCAAACTCGAAAACGTAACGATGCGACGGATCACGAAGGATACAAGCGGGCTGAGACTCCTCAGAAAATATCTCGACGTCGTCGCCGATGACGAGGCCTTGGCGGCGTCCGCTTCGCAGCGACTCATCGTCGGCCACTTCTATGATCTCGTCGCGTTGGCATTGGGGGCGAGCAGCGACGCCAAGGCGCTTGCCGCGGACAGAACGGTGGGCGCGGTCCGGCTGGCAGCGATCAAGGCCGATATCGACGCCAACCTCGATGATGGCAATCTGAACGCGACGATGGTCGCGACCCGCAATCGCGTGACGGTGCGCTATCTGCACAAGCTGTTCGAGAGCGAGGGCATCACCTACTCGGAGTTCGTACTCGGACAGCGCCTGGCGCGCGCCTATTGTCTTCTGAGAAACCCGTTGCATTCGCGGCGCGCGATCAGCACGATCGCCTTCGAACTCGGCTTCAATGATCTGTCGTACTTCAACAGGACGTTTCGCCGATGCTACAACGCTACACCATCCGAGATAAGGGAAGGCGCGGGGGCGAAATAAGGTCCCGGAGACCGGCTCGGCGTTTGGCCGCGGACCGCACCAGAAACGACCTCGCCAAAACGCAACGAACGCAATCGAACCCAAACGAAAACGGAGCAAAAACAACGAAGCGGGTCGATATCCTCCCGCTCTGTTCGGCCGCTTTGGAAGTTCCCTGCTCGCGAGGTAGATAGTTCGGCTGATCGCATGGCAGCGGTCAGTGGTCGGTGCGGGGAAGCGTCTCATGGCGAGAAAACTGAAGACCTACCAGACCTCGCTGGGCTTCTTCGATCTGGCGATGGCCGCTCCCTCCATGAAAGCCGCTCTGGAAGTGTGGGGCGCAGATAGCAATCTCTTCCATCAGGGCGTGGCGAAGGAGAGCCACGATCCGGACGTCATCGCCGCGACCATGGAAAAGCCCGGCGTCGTTCTCAGGCGCCCGGTTGGAACGGACCGACCTTTCAGCGAACATGCCGAGCTGCCCACCGATCTCGGCGGCGGCGGACCAACGAAAGCCGCCCGCAAGTCGAAAGGCCCAAAGGCGAAGAAGCCTTCCTCTCGCCCCGTTGACAAGGCTGCGGAACGAAAGGCCGCTCTCGCCTTCGAAAAGGAGCAGAAGCGGCGCGAGCGTCAACGGGCGAGCGAAGAGGCCGCCAGGCAGAAGGATCGTGAACGCCGTCAGCAGGCGGTCGACAAGGCGCAGGTTGCGTTGGACAAGGCCGAGCAGGAGCACGCGAAGCGGGCCGCCGCCATCCAGGCCGAGGTCGAGCCTCTCGAGAAGAGATCGCAAGCCGAAAAAGCCCGCTGGGATAAGGAGAAGGAGCGATTGGGAGCCGCGCTGCGGCGCGCGCGGGGTTAGTTTCTCTCATGCACGGCGCCGGTCCTTCTAGTCAGGAGGGCATTCTGGGCAGGTATCACCGATCGACTTCAGCACGTTGCGAACCTCGGCCACCGCTGCATCAGGGGAGACCCCTGCTGGCGGGTCTTCACGGGCGATATCGAAGGCCCGCTCACGTGCATGCGGATCGGCGCGGTCCTGCATCCAACCATGCTCCTCGCACTCGCGGATAGCGCCCGCCTCCAGGAGCACGTGGATCGCCCATCCGCGCAGTGTCCGTGTTGTCGGCCTTCGTTCACTCGTCATCAGCATTGAGATAGCTCCTCATACAACGAATCTCTGTGTCCCCTCGTTTGTTCCGGCTGCTACCACAAGGCTGGGATTCGCAAACAGGACAACGGCGCGAGACATCCTTGGGCTGCCGCGCGACGATTTCGCAGCATCCTGGCGTCATCCTTGGAGAGGTGGAGTCTCGGAAATCGCAGTGTCCGCGTAAGCCATTCACCGCGTAGCCGTGCGCGTGCGGCAAGTGCCGCACCGGGCTCTCGTGAACCGAGCCGCGTAGCGTCTCGGCCATGCGGCTTCGATCCCTCGCGCTAGAGCTACGGAGTTCCTCGCCGGGAGCACTCGGGAAAGGGTCCCGCCGTCATAGAGCATGCCGGCGTCGCTATCACTGCCCCTGTCCCGGGTGCCCTCTTAACCGGTCTCGTCGCTGCACTCGGTCCCGCGTGCCGCCTTCGGCGTCGCTATGCTCACGCTCCTGCGGGTGCCATTTCTAGTTAAGGCGATGCGCCCCTAGCGCACGCCTGATCGGGGCCTGCGGCCCTGGTCAGATCGCGCAAGAGGCTGAGAGTACGAGTGCAGGCTGGGTTTTGCCGTGCGCTGCAGCCAAGCGTCTCGATCAGGCGGATCTAGAGAAACTGCGTGACGCGCCCGGTGACCTGCCGCGCGGCACGCAGCAGCCATCCAGTATTGAAATGCTCGGCCCACAAACCGGCGACCGAGACTCCCCGATCTTCGAGCCAAGCCACCATCGCGTCGTAAAGTGCTTGATAACGCGATGCGTCCGCGACCAGCGAGCGTCCGACCCGACCAAAAGCCAAGGCGGCCAGCGATGCAAAGGCGAGGCACACCACGGCCGTAACAATGATCGTGAGGGCAAGGGCTACCAGCACCGGCAATCGCGATTGCAGCCGCTGCTGCAACGGCCAGACGATAGAGATGATCAAGAAGGCGAGCGCCAATGGCGCAAGGACATCGGTGCCGTAGTATACCGCCACCAGGAGCAGCACCGCAGCAACTATGCCAGTGGAAATCCTCGGTGCGCCATCGGCCGTCATTCAGAGCCTCGAAAGCAGGAATCTCCAATAATGCTTCGTCGAGAATAGATTAAATTCCGGTGCCGAATTTGCCGAAATGCGCCGATCTGCGGTCTCCAGGTCACGCTCCGCGGAATGCGGATCTGGTTTCAGCGGCGGCGCCATGCAAACCTTTCGACATCGATCAAAACGAGCCGAGCCCTGACCCCAGCCCGATAACGGCGACAAGCGCGACGATCGGACCGACAATCGCGGCCATAACGATATCGCGATAGCTTTCGCGGTGCTTCGATCCACAAACAGCAAGCAGCGTGACCACCGCACCATTGTGCGGCAAACTGTCGAGTGTGCCCGCGCCGATCACGGCCACGCGATGCATCAGGCCGGGATCGAGGCCGGTCTGCATATAGGTCGGCCCGAGCGCGTCGAGGGCAATGGTCAGGCCACCAGATGCCGAGCCCGTGAGGGCGGCAAGAATATTGGTCGCCACGGCAAGCGAGACCAGCGGCCCGCCCTCAATACCAAGCACCCATGCCTTCACGGCTTCGAAGGCAGGCAACGACGCCACCACCGCGCCAAAGCCGACCAGGCTTGCCACACTGATGATCGGCAACACCGCGGCGTTCGCTCCGGCGTCCATCGTCGCCCGCGGGGTGGGCAAGCGGTTGAAATTGGTCGCGATCAACACCGCGATCGCCACCGCCAGCGCGATGATGACGGACCAGACGCCGCCGACCGCAGCGAGCGACGTCGAGCCCCACCGCTCCTCGCTAAGGAAGGAGGCGTCGATATTCGGCAGAACCCCGAAGGACATGATCAGGTTGACCGCTACGACGGTGACGAGGGGAAGCGCGGCCAGCACAAACGGCGGCAGCGCGACAGCGCGAGCGCCCCTGGTAATTTCCTCGGGATCAAATTCGCGCGCCGTCGTGGCGCGCTCGCGGACGATCCCGTCGGCTGCGGCCGCGGCGGGATCGGTCGGATCGGTATAGTCATAGGCCTCGCCGGCGCGCCGCGCTCTGGCTTCCGCCCGCGCTAACCACCACAGGCCGAATCCGAGCATGATCGCCGAAGCCGTCAGCCCGAGGCCGGGAGCGGCGAACGGATTGGTGCCGAAAAACGGCATCGGTATCGCGTTCTGGATCGCGGGCGTGCCGGGCATCGCCGACATCGTGAAGGTCGATGTGCCGAGTGCGATGGCCGCGGGCATCAGGCGATGCGGTATGTTGGCAGCCTTGAACAGGGCGTGGCCCATCGGCGCCAACACGAAGAATGCAACAAACAGGCTGACGCCGCCATAAGTTACGAATGCTCCCGCCAGCACGATGGCAAGCATGGCTCGCTTTGTGCCCAAGCGCTCGGTCAGATATTTGGCGATGGCCTCAACCGAACCGCTGGCTTCCATCAGCTTGCCGAACAGCGCACCAAGGAGAAAGATCGGGAAAAACTGTGCGACAAAACCCGCCGCGTTGCTCATGAAAGTCTGCGTCCAGTTCGCCAGCAGCGGCTGGCCTGCCAGCAGCGCAGCAATCAGGGCACTTAGCGGTGCGAGAAGGAGAATGGACCAGCCCCGATAAGCGAGCCAGACCAGCAGACCAAGCGCGATCAGGATTCCGACGACACTCATCGTGCCTCATCGTCGTGGCAAGCAAGGTTCACACAAAAACTCATACCTTCAGCACTCCGCCAGCAGTACATCGAGATCGGCGCTCGACTTGCTGCCGAGATCTGCGCCGTAACTGGTCAGGAAATCCGCAGCGCTCTTTCGGCCCTCCACCTTGAGCATCTCGAGGAATTCCCATTCAGCGTTGAGCTTTGATGACGCGCCGAATTCAGCCAGTCTGTCGGTCATGATCCGGTGAGTTCGCATGCCTGCCCAGCGCGCCCCTTCGCCACTTCCGGGATCGGCGGCCTGGCGCAGCAGCGCAATCATGCGCAGTTCCTTCAAGAGCGGCGCGTTGAAGGAGATTTCGTTGAGGCGGTCCAGGATATCGCCTGCAGTTTTCGGTGTGTTCCGGCGCTCCCTCGGATTGATCTGGACCAGGATGGTATCATGCGCGTCGCTCTCGCGGACAAGAGGCGTGATGGTGGGATTCCCGGCGAAACCGCCGTCCCAATAGGGCTCACCGTCGATCTCGACAGCCCGGAACATCGTGGGAAGGCATGCGGAGGCCAAAAGCACCTCCGGCGTGATTTGGTCGTTGCGAAAGATTCGTCCACGCCCGGTGTGCACGTTTGTGGCGGTGATAAACAGCTTGATCGGAGATGTCACCAGGCGCTCGAAATCGATACTTTCGGCCAGCACCTGGCGAAGCGGGTTGAAGCCCGTGGGGTTGAGGTCGTAGGGCGAGAATACACGCGACATCAGATCCATGGCGAGGTAGACAGGTGAAGCATCGAGCGTCCAGCGGCCCATCAGCCGTTCCAGGGGAGAGCGCTGAAGAGGACTGAAGGCGGCGGCACGCGAAACACGCCGCCAGTATGCGTCAAGCGCGGCCCGCGCTCCATCGGCCCCGCCCTTCAACCATCCGTCCGCCAACACCGCCGCATTCATGGCTCCGGCCGATGTTCCCGAGATCGCCTCGATTCTGATCCACGGCTCTTCGAGCAGGCGGTCGAGGACGCCCCAGGTGAATGCGCCGTGCGAGCCGCCTCCCTGCAAGGCGAGGTCGACAAGAACTGGCTGACGCGCCGCCATCGTTGTCTCGTCGATCGTCGAACTCATCCCATCAACTCCGGAATGGATGGACTGCGGCGGTCTTCCTCGGTGGGCAACTGCATCACGTGCTCCAGCCGGTTTTGGTTGTCGGCACAACCCGGCGTCGAACGGATGCCAGGCATCCCATCGATTCGAAGCTGGCCTCAACCGCCGAGCGTGTTCTTGTAGACCTTGCCGTCCTTCATGATGATCTTGAAGTTCTTGGCGGGGTCGGCGATCAGGTTGATATTCTCCAGCGGATTGCCATCGACAAGCAGCAGATCGGCAAGTGCGCCCTGCTCCACGACGCCGAGCTTGCCAGCATACGGACTGCGTTTGCCTGACAATGCCAGCAGTTCGGCGTTGGTCCCGGTCGCCATGGCGAGCGCTTCGGCGGGACTGTACCAACGGACAAGCGAGGCCAGAATTGCTCCCTGTTGCTGCGCCAGCGCTTGGGAGAACAGGACATCGGTGCCCCACGCTGTCTTGATCTTGTATTTCTTCGCCATCTCGTATGTCCGGGCTATGCCGGGCCAGACTTCATCAGCCTTGGCTCGTTGGACTGAGCCTGCCGGAAAGCCCAGTCTCAAATCCTCGGGCAGAGGCTGCAGACTCAACCACACGCCCTTCTCGGCAATCAGCTTGGCGGTTGCCTCGTCCATCAGGAAGCCGTGTTCAATACATTTCACACCAACGGCAATGGCTCGCTGAATAGCCGCCGGCGTAAAGGCGTGCACGGTGACATAGGTACCCCAATTCTCGGCCGCTTCGACAGCCGCCCGAAGTTCCGCGTCGGTGAAAGTCACCACGTCGATTGGGCTGAACGGCGAGGAAACACCACCCCCGGCCGTCAGTTTGATCTGGGAGGCGCCCTGCATAAGTTGCTCGCGGACGCGGACGCGAACCTCGTCGGGGCTGTCGGCGACCATACTGCCGCCAAGCTGCTCCATGCGGCTGAGCATGCCGCCGATCGTCCGCGGCAGCTCGGACAGCTGGCGGAAATCCCCGTGCCCGCTGGTTACCGTGATTATAGCCCCTGAGGGGTAAATACGGGGACCCGGGACAATCCCTGAGTCAATAGCGCTCTTCAGTCCGAATATGGGACCACCCACGTCGCGGATCGTCGTGAAGCCGCGCATCAGCGTGTCCGTCGCCTCAGCGCCCGCCGCGATATTGTTGTATCCCACGTCACCGTTGATCGACTGAACTGGAGTGGGCCGTATCAACATCGCATGCCAGTGCGCGTCGATCAGGCCGGGCATCAGCGTTCGGCCATTGCCGGCGATCACCGCCACGCCTGGCTCGGCGGTGATGGGCGCCGTCGAGATGCGTTCAATGATGTTGCCTTTGACAAGCACACTGGACGGCGCGGAGAGCGAGCCGCTCTTGCCATCGAAGATGCGCACATTCTGGAACAACGTCGCACCGATATCGGCCGGCGGATTGCTTTGCGGATGGACGGCGGACGCCAGTCCAAGAGCCATGAGCGAAAGCACGGCGACGACAAACCGCCTGGACACCGAATTCATGCAAGCACCTCATGCTCGGCAATTTCGATACCGCGTGTAGTCGAAAATACCGGCTTCCGCGGTACTATTCAATGGGCACGTCTCAATGGGCACGTCGCTTCGAGCGCGAGTCTGCCATGCGTGGATTTTGTCGCTGACCGCGGCCACGACGGAGGATGCACGGCCAGCGCTCGACGACCGGTGACGCCATTGCCCCCGATAGGCACGCATTGACCGCTGGCTTATCGATCGCCGGCGCGAACGCACCCAGCCCGACGATACGGATTCAAACCCCAAACTAACATTTCGAGTGGACCACCAGGTGGGCCAGCGCGAACGATCTCGGGGTTTCATTTCATTGGCACCCCGCTTGTGTTGCAGGGATGATCTTTC
>Ga0209839_10001719_pt1 | contig 11056 bp, 8 predicted proteins | sample OrgsoiDNA2013050_FD_185800 | JGI IMG/M metagenome (GOLD analysis project Ga0209839, IMG submission 185800) | Permafrost soil microbial communities from the Arctic, to analyse light accelerated degradation of dissolved organic matter (DOM) -... | ecosystem: Environmental > Terrestrial > Soil >... | reverse complement strand
AACCAAGCCGGCGCTCTACCGCGTCGCCGACAGCAGCCTGCGCTTCTACCTGGCGATCGGAAGAGCGGCCCACGACCTGAGCAAGCGCGGCAGGGCCGAGGCGGCGGTGGGCCTGGTCATTCGCAGATGGCCGTCGTGGCGCGGTCGTGCGGTGGAACCCACCATCAGGGAGGCACTGTCACGCGCGGCCGCTGATCTTCCCTGGCCAGAGGCGACCGCCGTCGGCGGCTGGTGGAACCGTGCGTTCGACCCGGAGATCGACCTGGTAGGAGCCGACCGCGGACCTGTGGCCAGGAAGCTCTGGTACGCCGGCTCCGTCAAGTGGCTCGACCATCCTTTCGGCAGCCGGGACCTGGCCGCACTACAGCGCGGCGCGCCACAGGTGCCCGGGTTCGACCCCCGTGAGACCGCTCTGATCGGCGTGTCCTGCACTGGCTTCACAGACTCAGCGGCCACAGACCTCGCGCTTTGCTGGCTCCCCGGGGACATCGTCGGTGCGTTCGTGTGAACGGAACCGTCATAGGCGAACGCGGCGTCTACGAAAGAGTCAGGGGACTGTTCTAGCTCACCCTGGGAAAACGGCCACAGCTCGACGATGAGCAGGCTCGGCGCGAGATCGCCGACTGCAACGCCAAGTTACGCCAACACCGCGCCGCGCTGGAGGCAGGCGCCGATCCGAAGATCGTCACCGGCTGGATGGTTGAGACTCAGGCCCGCCGCACCGCCGCCGAGACCCGGATGCGCCCCGGCCCGCAGCGTCAGCGCATCACCTGCGAGGAGATCACCCGCCACGGCAGCCCCGGCCGACAAGGCCACGATGTACGGCCAGCTCGGCGTGCAGGAACGCTATCTGCCGGCTCGAGTGGTGCCCGGCTCGTACTCCGGGTACTGCCGCAGAACCCGGCCTGGATCTCCGTGAAGCCGACTCGAATCCCCATTGCGCAGACCTGGGCCGGCAATCCAGGGGAGGCTTGCCATATTTGTCACGCCAGGTGAGCGTCGCCGAGGTCGCCGAGCTGCCCGGACTGCGTTCCCTGTCGTCATGCCAGGTAGCGGTCGATTATGCCAATGAACTGGTGCATGCTGAACGGCTTAGCGACCGACTCAGCGGCTCCGCTGGCGAGCAGCTCATCGATGATCTCGTCTGAGTCGCCGCTGAAGATAACCACGGGGATCGCCGCGGTAGCTGACGAGGACGCGAGCTCTTGCAGGATCTCGCTGCCGGTTGCGTCGGGGAGGCGATTGTCGAGCAGGATGAGGCCCGGCCGGGTATCGGTGGCGGCCCTGACGCCGTCGCGGCCGGTCATTGCCACATGCAACTCGATCTGAGGGCGCCGCCTGAGCATTGCTTCAACCAGGCGGATGTTGCTCTTGTCGTCCTCGATGTACAGCACGGCATTGCTCACTGGGGCTCCTTCATGGGTTCCCGGGCAGCCCCTGCGTAAAGTGCGTGATGCCGGGGGGCATGCTGCTATGTTCGGCAGAATCGACGGCGCCAGGCGGAACCCGCGCGCCTGGACCTGCTCCAGGTAGTGCCGGTCTCGCTTGCCATGAGTTCACTCGATACACCCACCTCGTGCTTACCTGAAGTGACTGGTCGATTACTATACGCTCCGCCCGGGGTGGCAGGCTGGGATCATGGTCCTGGGGGGGAGCGGGTACTCGGTTGACATCGCAGCGATTTCTGGCACGCCCGGGCTCTCGGTGGTCCTCGTCGACGGGAACCAGAAGATCATGTCCTGGAACGGCACGGCTGCCGATCTGTTCGGCGTGCCGGCTGCGCAGGCGCTCGGGCAGCCGGTGGCGGACGTTGCGGGCGAGCCCCGTACCGTGACCGGCATGGGCCGGGAAAGTCTTGCCCTAGCCATCGCTGAGGAGGGGGGCTGGTCGGGTTCGCTGCTCTACCAGCGGCAGGACGGTTCGGAGTTCCTGCTCCAGGCGACCGGGCTGCGGGTCCCGCTGGAGCGCGGTGCCGGGACCTTGTGGCTGTCGCACCTGCCCGGCAAGGACAGCGATCAGCTGGCGCTGGGCGAGGCGCTGGCTATGGCCGCTGCTGAGCGCCGGCGGCTCACGATGGTCGCCGAGGCCGGCAAGCTGTTCGGCTCTAGCCTGGACCTGGACGTGGTTCTCGACCTGGTGGTCACCAAGACGGCGCACGCGCTGGGTGACTGCTGTCAGATACGCCTGCTCGACGCGTCGGGCGAGTTCCTGCTGCCCACCGCGACGCACCACAACGATGCGCTCCGTGCGCAGGCGTTCCAAGATTCCGTGCACGGGCGCCCGGCGCCCGTATCCGGGTCACTTTCCGGGAGAGCGCTGCGAACCGGTGAGGCGATCTTGATGGCCCGGTTCGATCTCGCCAGCCACGGGCTGACGGACGACCGAGGCTATATAGCCGCCCGCGCCGAACTACGCGGTTTGATCATTGCGCCGCTGATCGCGGGGGGCACGGCACTCGGCGTGCTCGTTGTCTTCCGCGACGTGACCGAGGAGCCGTATGACGAGACTGACCTTGCGCTCTGCGCGGACCTGGCCGAGCGGGGCGCCCAGGCCATCTATAACGCCCGGCTGATGGCCGATGTGGTGCGCGCCGACGCGGAGCGGGCCGCGGCGCAGGACCGGCTGCGGCACGCCGAGCGGATGGAGAGCCTCGGCCAGCTGGTCGGCGGCATCGCGCACGACTTCAACAACCTGCTGAACGTGATCGCCGGCTTTTCCGACATGCTCGCGGAGGAGATAGCCGGCCTGGCGGCCGAGGACCCGCGGCTGGGCAGCGTGCTCGGCGACCTCGAGCAGGTCCGCGACGCGGCGCAGCGGGCGATCAGGCTCACCCGCCAGCTGCTGATCTTCGCCCGCAGGGATGTCGTGCACCCCGAGGTGCTCAGCCTCAACGACATCATCACCGGCCTGGAGCAGCTGCTGCGCCGCACCCTCGGCGAGCACATCGACCTGAACATCACGCCCGTCGGCGGGCTGTGGCCGGTCATGGCCGACGCGGGCCAGCTGGAGCAGGTCCTGGTCAATCTCGCGGTCAACGCCCGCGACGCGATGCCCGGCGGCGGGATGCTCACGATCGACACCGCGAACATCACCGTGGACGAGGCCTACGCAGACAGCCGGCCCGGCCTCAAGCCAGGCCGCTACGCCCGGCTGCGAGTCTCCGACACCGGCGCCGGCATGCCGCCCGAGGTGCTCGCCCGCGTATTCGAGCCATTCTTCACCACCAAGCCGAAGGGCAAGGGCACCGGCCTCGGCCTCGGCCTCGCCACGTTCTACGGCATCATCACCGGAGCCGGCGGCCACGCCCAGATCTACTCCGAGCCCGGGATCGGCACCACCATCACCGGCCTGCTGCCCGCCACCGGCAACAAAGCCTCCCGGGCTGCGCGACCGCAGGCCGCGGCTCCCCGCGGCCGCGGCGAGACGATCCTGCTCGTCGAAGACGAAGCCAGCCTGCAAGAGCTGGCCAGCCGCATCCTGACCCGCAGCGGATACCAGGTCCGCGCCGCCCGCACAGCCCTCGAGGCACGTCCGCCGCGCCATCGACAACGGCAGCAATCCCGCCGCCGCCACCCGCTGAGCCCGTCGCTCCCTGCCGCACTCACCGATCGCCTCGCCGGCCAGGCCGGCCAGCCAGGCGGCGTGGTCCAGGACGGCGGCCTCCAGGGCCGGGCGCGGCAGACCCGCCGCGCTGCCTTCCAGGCCGGCGACAGCGTTGGACAGGCCGGGGCGGCCGGTCCGGGCCAGGATCTGGACGGGCCCGGTGAGGGAGTTGAGCCACCCGGCGTAGACGGCGCTAGTGACCTCGAAGAAGGTCGGCCACCCGTTTGCCGTGCTCGACGGGACACTCATCCCCGTCGACCGGGTCGCGCTGCCCCGTCGAGCCAGACCGGCCCGACTTACTGAAGGGGCTAAAGGCGAAGCGCGTGGATGAGCGAAACCCTGGGCACCCCCGGCTGGGTCGGCTGACGGCATCGTCCGCCTGGCGTAGTCCGACGCCGCGCCAACCGCTTACTGGACCGGCCACGCCGGAACCCGGTTGCTGGAGGCCGTCGGCAAGCTCACCGGGCCGCCGCTGCGGCCTGTAGAGCAACGACGTGACGTCGGCGAGACAGATCAAGCGTGCAACGCGTAAGCGACGCGCACAATCAAGAGAATCACGAAAGCCAGTCCCAGGAGGCGCCGAAACCAGTTACCCCCATTCACTAGCTCCTCATATGCCCATATCGTTACCGCTAGATAGGACACTGACGTGGCGTAGGAATGTGCACTGCCGTCTAGGAGCGAGAGATCGGTCAAACGCTTGTATGCCAGCCCGGCGCTCAGCAGGCGTTCCTTGATCATCAGCATGGGGGCTCGCGGATCCGGTTGATGGAGTGTGCTGACAGGAGCGCGTTCGGCAGAGGCGACCGGTGGCCCGCCATCCTGCCGGGACCCGTATTAGCAGCCGTGACCGGCAGCTGATCTGCGGGAGGCGCCGACGCCCAGGAAGCCAGGCCCGGCGAGCAGCGCGGTAAGGCTCGCCGATCGTGACGAGTGGGACGTCAGGCAGTTGTCGTCGCAAGATGCCGGCTGGTCTTCGGCAGCATTCCGGCGAGCCAGCTTTCCCGCGCCGATCAGCGTCTTTGTCAAGGACGTGTTCCCCCGGCATTGCCGTGTTCCCCGGCGCTCTCACCCTGGTCGCCTTGCGGGTGCGGCCGGTAAGCGCGTGGCCCGGGAACTCGTCGGGCCACTTTGTCGCGGCTGCCAGTCCCCGGATGCGGAGCTGGTGCGGGCGAGGCTGGAGACGAGGTTGTCTGATGCTGAGATGATCACGCTGCGCCGGGGAGAAGGAGGGTCACGCGTGCCGCAGTGCGGTGCGCCGGATCTACCTGGACTGCGGAGTCGTGAAGCTGGCGCCCCGGCGTGGCCGGCGCTTGCTGACCCGGCGAATTGCGCGTAACATCACAATCAGGACTATCGCGTTCGTCGTGCCCTCTTGTACGCGAGATTGCGATTCCGGCTGCTCTGGACCCTGGTGGCGAGTATCAACCCCGGAGTGAGCCAGGTGGCACGTTATGACCGCCCCTATCCGCCAGCAGGCCCCGCTCCCGCAGCTGTCAGCCCGTAATCGCGGCGGCGTGACCGTCGTGAGCTTGCGCGGCGAACTGGATTTCCTGGCCGTCCCGGCCCGCCTGCACCGGCTCCGGAGCAGTCGTCGCCGTTGTGACAGACGTGCTGGCCACCTTCCTGCGCAGGCACTAACCCCCCATTCGCCGCCCATCGCCCGAGCGGATCCAACCGCTGGCACACAAACCCGGAAAGAGGAAAGCACCGTGAGCATTCTGAAGAAGATCAGGCACAAGGTCCAGACGGCCAGGGGAAAGACCAAGAAGAACACCGGCCGGGTCACCGGAAGCCGGCGGCTGAAGACTGAAGGACGTACCGACCAGGTCGCGGGCGAGGCCAAGCAGGCTACCGACAAGGTCAAGGACGCATTCAAGCACTGACTTGCGCCTGGCCAGGGAACTGCCTGCTCATCCGGCGAGGAATCCGGTGGATCCTTTGCCAGCCGACCGGGGCAGCCACGCCCGTCCGGAGTCCGCCATGTCCGGGCGGGCCAGCCGAGGCGGCTCCGCCCGGGCAGTGGCTGTGCCGGGCGGGCTCCTCACCCGCTCCAGGTGCCCCGGCCGTGAGCTGGCCCCGGTGCCCGGGTCTGCTGGCGCTCGGGCGGGAGCTGGATGACGGCGGTCAAGCCCGGAGGACCCAAGACGGCACCGGCCGGCGCGAGCGCCAGGCGGTCGCCGCGGCGGTCGGAGCTCGATCTCACTAAGCGGAACGTGGGGCCGGTCTGGCGTCAGTACCTGCGGGCGATGGGACCGGGGCTGGTCACCGGGGCGTCCGATGATGACCCGTCCGGGATCGCGACCTATTCCCAGGCTGGTGCCCGGTACGGCCTGGCGTTCTTGTGGACCGCGCTGCTGACGCTGCCGCTGATGGCGGCGGTCCAGGAGATCTGCGACCGCACGGCCCTGGCGACCGGCGCCGGCCTGGGCGAGCTGGCCGTCCGGCGCTTTCACCGGGCCGGGCGGGCAGTCCTCGCCGTCCTCCTGGTCGCCCTCATCGTGGCCAACGGCCTCAACATCGCCGCCGACCTGGTCGCGATCGGCTCTGGCATGCAGCTCCTGCGCGCCGGGCCGGCCTGGCTGTGGGCGCTGATCGCGGGAGCCCTGATCACCACGGTGCTGATCCTGGGCTCGTTCGCCCGCATCGCCCTGGTCTTCAAGGTGCTGTGCGCCGCGCTGCTGTCCTATCTGGTCGTCGCGGTCATGGTCACCCATCAGTGGGGCAGCGTCCTGAGCCATACGCTCGTCCCCCACATCGAGCTGAATAAGGCGTATCTGGTGCTGCTGGTCGCCGTGCTTGGCACCACCATCTCGCCGTACCTGTTCTTCTGGCAGAGCGCCCACCGCCTGGAGGAGATGCGCGACGAGCCCGAGGGGGGAGCCCGGGCACAGCCCCTGCGGCGGCAGGCCCCGGAACAGGCCCGGCGCAAGCAGTCCACCAGCCGCCTGGACGTCTTCACCGGCATGGCGTTCTCCAATCTCGTCATGTTCGCCATCATCGTGGCCACCGCCCAGACCCTGCACAACCACGGCAAGACCAGCATCCAGAGCGCAGCGCAGGCCGCTGAGGGGCTCAAGCCGCTCGCCGGCCACTTCGCCAGCGCCCTGTTCGCGCTCGGCTTCATCGGCAGCGGACTGCTGGCCATCCCCGTCCTGGCCGGCGCCGGCTCAGTCGGCATGGCCGGGCTCCTCGGCAAGAAGTGGGGGTTCGAGAGATCCGTCCGCAAGGCCCCCGTCTTCTACGGCCTCGTCGCCCTGGGCACCCTCGGCGGCACCGTGCTGAGCCTCCTGCACGTCAACCCGATCAAGCTGCTTGTCTTCGTGGCGGTCATCAACGGCCTCGCCGCCACGCCCTTCCTGATCGTGGTCATGCGGGTATCGGGCAGCCGCCGCATCATGGGCGACTACGTGAACGGCAACGCCGCCAGGATCCTCGGCTGGCTCACCGCCACGATCATGGCCGCCGCAGCGATCGCCCTGTTCGCCACCGGAGGAATCAGCATCTGACCCGCGCCGTGTTCCCCTCCCCGCCACGCGGCCCGTAGGCCGCGACCGTCGCGTGGCTGGCGTCCGGGCCGGGCACGGGAGGGGCTTCGGCTACCGGGATGTGCTGAGCAGGCTCTCGATCCGGCGCAGCCGGCTGGTGAGCTCGGCCACATCGGATTTGGTCGCGCCCTGCTCGCCGGTCTTCAGGGTGAGCACAAGCTGGCCTCCTGGCTCCAGGCTCCCGCGATCGACTTCCGCGATATCGTCGGCGCTCTGCAGGCGTACCGCAGTATCGAGCTCGCTGCGCCGCATGCCCAGGCGCCGCAGCGCCCGGTCGACGACGTGCCCGTCGGCGATCACCGTTGTCGCGTGCCCGTCGAAGACCCGGGCGGCGGTGGCGCTGACGGCGATCAGGCGGTTGACCCCGGTGTTCACGGCCACCAGCGTGACGGCTCCGATCACCCCGCCGATCAGGGAGGTGTCGTTACCGATGATCGCGTTCTGCACCACGTTGGACAGCAGGAAGATCACCGCGACGTCGAATGTGTTCATGTTGGCCAGCCCGCGCTTGCCGGTCAGCCGGAACAGCACGGCGATCAGGGCGTACACGATCACGGTCCGCAGGATCTTTTCTGCCAGCGGGATCTGCTCGGCGAACATCGCATGCCACACGGCGGCCTCCGCGGTCTTCTTGGACAAACTGACGGTCCCCAGCATTCACCCATCGAGACCCGGAGGAGTGGTTGCCTGCCAGAGACGGGACAACGGTAGCCCGCCGGAGCCGCCGGAATCCTCAGCCCAGGCCAGAAGGCAAAAGCAACCCTCGCCGTCCGCAGTGCCCAAGAATGTGACGGATCACGTTATTCCCAGGACTTGCATTAACGTATCCCGTGCTTCTGGCCTGATTCTGCTCATGTGGTGTCCTCATTCGCCAGGTGAGCCCGGGCAGCGCGCTCTATCGCGCGGAGGTCCAGCATGCCCGAGCCAGCGCTCCCGCTTCAGCATCCGCGGCGCCCCGGCGCCTGCTAGAGCTACCCTTACCTTCATGGCGGCAACTGTTGACGAGCGGCTGGCACAGGTGTTCGTCGAGCTGGCGGACACCCTGGTCGCCGGGTTTGACCTGATGGAGTTCCTGCAGACGCTGACCGAGCGGTGCGTGGAGCTGCTGGGGGTGGATGCGGCGGGGCTGCTGCTGGCCGACAGCGGGGGCGCGCTGCGGCTGGTGGCGGCGTCGACGGAGCAGGCCAGGGTCATGGAGCTGTTCCAGATCCAGAACGACGAGGGCCCGTGCCTGGACTGCTATCGCACCGGGCAGGTTGTCATCATCAGCGACATCGGCGCGGAGCAGGCTCTGGCGCGGTGGCCGCGGTTCGCCGCGGCGGCCCGCGAGGTCGGCTTCGCCGGGGTGCACGCGATCCCGATGCGGCTGCGCGATCAGGTGATCGGGACGCTGAACTTGTTCCGCGGCGCGGTGAACGGCTTGGACCCGGCAGTGGCGCGGGCGGCGCGGGCACTGGTCGACGTGGCCACGATCGGGATCCTGCAGGAACGCGCGGTGCACCAGCAGGAGATCGTAGCCGGGCAGCTGCAGGTCGTTCTGAACAGCCGCGTCATGATCGAGCAGGCCAAGGGAATCCTGGCTGAGCGGCTGCAGGCCACTCCCGACGAGGCGTTCGTGCTGCTGCGCCGCTACGCCCGCGACCACAACCATCCCCTGACCCAGCTGGCCGGGGACGTCATCCGCGGCACCGCCCCGATCGTCCGCGCCGCCTGCCCCTCGCCCGAGACCCCGCGAGCAGCCGAAACGCTGACCGCGGCGCCCTGGCCGACGAGGAACAGCATCATCCGGGCCACGGCTGCCGGAGAAGAGCGGGAACGCGAACGGTGAAGATCAGGCCGGCGCCGGCCCGTGTCTCGTCGATCTCGTCGATCTCGCGGTCGCGGGCGGTGCCGATGAGTCGGCGGGTGAGCAGACCGGCCGGGCGTGAGCAGAATTGGTATCCGACTACTCGATCAATGGAGCCTGCCAGTCTCAGATCCGGCTAGCTCGCTTCGCCGCCGTGATCGGCGGCCAACCAGTCCAGCGTGACGGCGGCCGTCCAGGACTGCTGCGGCGAGCCGAGCTGTTCACCGGTGAATGGCTCGAAATACTCGCCGAACTCCCCGTCGGCGGCGGTCTGGCTGAGTGAGTCGCTGCAGATCTCGTCCGCGCGGGCGGAGTAGCCGAGCAGGCTCAGCGACTGCCACAGTAGCCAGTTGATGACCGGCCAGACCGGGCCGCGCCAGTACTTGCGCGGATCGAACGCCGGCTCGGCGGGGGACGTGCTCGGCAGCAGGCGCCAGCGCAGCCGCGGGTGGCCGCAGAAGTCTTCAGAGTCGAGAAGCCGCAGCTGGGCAGCGCGCTGGCCGGTGTCCGCAGTCCGGGCGAACAGCGGCGCGAAACCCGCGAACGTTCGCAGCCGGATGTCCTCCCCGGCGCGGACATCGTAGTCGACGCACAGGCCAGATCGGGTGTCAAAGCGGCTAGCCAGCCCCGCGCGGCCGCGGTCGAGCCAGCGGGTCAGCTGCTCGCGGTCGTCGTCGGTGGCCCCGGCCACGTCGGCTAGGTCAAGCAGCGCGGCGTTCGCCGCGACGAGGATGGCGCTGAAGAACACGTCCTTGATCAGGAACGGGTACTCGCGGTAGATCTGCGTGTCGTCGTACCGGTATTTCCGCAGCTGTTCGACCAGCCACAGGAACCGGTCGTAGGCCCAGTTGGTGGGCCGCTGCGACGGGTCTGAAACCTCGCTGGTGTCCAGGCGAGTGTACGGGCCGGGCTTGGCTACCGTGATGCGCTCAAGCGCGCGGTCCCAGCGCGGGGAGTTGTCCGTGCCCTCCCATGGGTGATAGGTGGTGACCAGTCCAGACGCCTCGGGGTCGCGGTGGGTGGCGAGATAACGATGCCAGTTGACCATCCGCGGGTACAGCGCCTGAATGCGCGCGCGGATCTCCGGCTGCCGTGCCTGCGGTGTCAGCTGCCAGATCCGCTGCAGCGCCAGGGCATGCACCGGTGGCTGGCAGATCCCGGTCGTCTTTACAGGGGGCGCAGGCGCCGCCGGCGAGACGGAGGTGTCCCACCACTCCGGTCCGGGAAAGTAAGGATGGCCGCCCGCCCGGAACACGAGGTGCGGCACCATGCCCGTCGCCCACTGCGCCGCGAATAGCTGCTCGAGCTCGGTCATGGCCCGCCGGACGTCCAGGTGTGCCCATCCGATTGCGCTGAAGGCGCTGTCCCAGCTCCACTGGTGCGGGTACTGAACGGGTGACGCCTTGGTCCAGCTGCCTGCGTCGTTGCCGTGCAGCACCGCGGCTGCCCGGTCGCGCAGCATGGCGCGAGTATCAGCGGTCACGTTCATGGCGGTCTCTCCTGACGGGGAAATATCGGACGTAAGCGGCATTTACAGGTTCCTCAGGCGACGCTCTGCCGTGCCCTTCCCCCATCGATGCCACGCTACCCGGCGATATCGGGAAGTGCCCGACATGACAGGTCGCTGAGCCTGCCCGGGCGCAGCGGCTCCGGGTTCCGGGCGGGACGGCGGGGACCGGGGTGGCCGGGGCGTCCAGCTTGCTAGTTGGCGGCCCCTAGCTCCTGCCGGGCCATGGCGGCCGCGGGCCGCCGGTCCCTGACTTTCCTGAACTCGTCCAGCATCTCGGAGCGGATGTAGGGGTCTGCCGAAGATGTCGGCTGGGCCGCGTGCTTGTCGGCTGGGATGCCGGTTCGTGCAGCTAGTTGCGAGATGCCTGCATTGCGGCGCCTGCCGGACGCTGCCGGGACCTGTCAGAGCTCAATGTAGGAGCCCATGGTCACGATGCGGCGCTGTGGCAATCCGAAGAAATCTACCGGGCTTTTCGATGTGCGTGACAGCAAGAGGAAGAGTCTCTTGCGCCACGTGCGCATGCCGGGATCGTCACCCAGGACGATGGTG
>Ga0209839_10001715_pt1 | contig 11065 bp, 13 predicted proteins | sample OrgsoiDNA2013050_FD_185800 | JGI IMG/M metagenome (GOLD analysis project Ga0209839, IMG submission 185800) | Permafrost soil microbial communities from the Arctic, to analyse light accelerated degradation of dissolved organic matter (DOM) -... | ecosystem: Environmental > Terrestrial > Soil >... | reverse complement strand
TCGGCGACGGCGGCCAGATCATCACCCAGAACTTCGACCGCTACCCGGTCATGCGGATGCAATCGGTGCCCCAGATCGACGTGCTCTTGATCGAATCGGCCGAGCCACCGACCGGCGTCGGCGAGGTCAGTGTCCCCACCGCCGCACCCGCCCTGGCCAACGCCATCGCAGCCCTCACCGGTACCCGGATCCGCCAGCTTCCCATCACCAAGACCATCAGGGTCTTCTGAGAAAGGACACCTCCCATGCCCGACGTGACGATCACCCCGAGCGAGGACGGCCCCTACCAAGTGTCCGGGCCAGTACGCCTGACCGATGTCGACGGCCGGGAAATCCCGCACCCCGATCCGATGAACCTATGCCGGTGCGGCCAGTCCGGAAACAAGCCGTTCTGCGACGGCACGCATCTCACCGTCGACTTCGACGGCACGCTCGTTAACTGACGCAAGCGACCAGGCTCGACCACCCGCAGCACAAGGAGATTGTCATGTCTGACCTGGCAGAGGCCGCCGACGTGGTTGTCGGCGGCGGCGGCTCCGCTGGCGCGGTCCTCGCGGCCCGCCTCAGCCAGGATCCCGCGCGAACGGTCCTGCTGCTCGAGACTGGCCATGCTTATGCCCACGACGCGTACCCGCCCGCGCTGCTGGATGCGAACAAGATCGCAGACCCACGGCCTCCAGCGAGGCCGCCAGCGACGAGCTGGACCTCCACGTCACCGCGACCCACCTGATGGACGGCTCTCTCAGTCCTACCGGCGGGGTGATCGTGCTGATGGCCGCTCTCGTCCAGCCCGAGTCGACAGGAACGCTGAAGCTGGCCAGCCGGGATCCCGGCGACACCTCGCTCATCGACGCCAATTACCTTGGCACCGGCCGCGACGCCCGCCGCATGCTGGAAGGCGTCAAGCTTGGCCGCGCCATAGCCCGCAACCCGGTCTTCGCGCCTTTCATCGCGGCAGAGCTGACCCCCGGCGATGCGGTGGCCGACGACGGCACCCTGGCCCAGGTCATCGCCGCCAATCTGGCCGTCTACGGCCACCCCACTTCCACGGCGCCGATGGGCGGATCCGGCGACCCGTGGGCCGTCGTCGATTCCGTCGGCGCCGTCAAGGGCGTCAGCGGGCTGCGGGTCACCGACGCCTCGATCATCCCCGAAGTCCCCTCCTCCACCACCAACGTCACAGTCATCATGCTGGCCGAGCGCATCTATCAGCGCGTCTACGCCAGCTGACCCGGGAGGCTGCCATGACCTTCACCGTGGACATCCACCACCACATGCTGCCCGACTTCTTCTGGCAGGCCACCAACGAAGGCGACCACCCGGTCGGCGGCATCGCGCCGCCACCTTGGTCACGCGCGGGTGCGCTGTCGTTCCTCGACGACGCCGGCATCGACGTCGCCGTCACCTCGATCAGCACCCCCGGTGTGCACACCGGGGACGACACCGCGGCCCGCGCACTGGCACGACGGTGCAACGAACTGGCCGCCGACATGATCCGCGACCGCCCTGACCGGTTCGGCGGCTTCGCCTGCCTACCCTTGCCGGACGTCGACGGCGCGCTCGCCGAACTGGCCTACGCCCTCGACGAGCTCCGCCTGGACGGTGTCGTGCTGTTCAGCAACGCCCGCGGCACCTATCTCGGGGATCCGCACTTCTCCCCGCTGTTCGACGAGCTGCAACGGCGCGCGGCGGTGGTATTCGTGCATCCCAACCCCTCGCCCGACCCAAGCGCCTATGCGCTCGGCCTGCCCGACTCGCTCATCGATTACCCCGCCGACACCACCAGGGGCATAGCCCGGCTGCATTACAGCAACACCTTGGCCCGCACCCCCGACGTCAAGTACGTCTTCTCCCACGCGGGGGGCACCGTGCCCTACCTGGCCGGGCGGTTCGGCATCATCGACGAGATGAACGCCATCCCCGGAGCCGAGGCCCGCGCGACCGCGGCTGAGACATTCCGCCGCCTGTACTGGGATACCGCACTGTCCTGGGGTGACCCCGTGCTGCGCATGCTGCGCGATATCGTCGGGATCGACCGCGTCGTGTTCGGCACCGACTACCCCTACCTGCGCCGCGACCTAGCCGTCTCCTGCCGTGAGCACATCGAGGCCAGTTCGGAACTCACCGACGGCGAGCGAGCGGCTGTCCTCGACGCCACTGCCACGACGCTGATCCCGCGGCTGGCCACCGTTCGCTCCCAGACTCAAACCTACACATCATGACGCGAGCCGCCATGGCCGGATACAGTCGGCGTCCTGGCCGCAGCGATCCAGCGCACTCGCATGTCAGCTAGGGACGGGCACAGGCACCCGTTCGTGGCCTGCCTGTCCACGCGGCTGACGGTGTTCGGTCGGCAACGCACCGTCATCAGCATGCGCCGGGTTCTGGCCTCCGATCGGCGAATGCCTTGCGGGCCACCACTTGCGCCCAGTGCATCCGGCTACCAGCGGTTTCGGAATGATCGCCGAAATCCCAGGCGCCCCATGCGGCACAGCAGGAATAGCCGAACGTCTGGATGGCCAAGGCGATGGCGTGCCGGACCTGGCCGCGGTCGCCTCTCTCAGTACGTGGCGGGTGTCATGCCGGTTTCCCGGCGGAACGCCGCGACGAATGCGCTGGGTGACTCGTAGCCCACGCGCCGCGCGACGTTGCCGACCGGCTCGCCGTCGGCGAGCGCGATGACGGCGGCCTGCAGGCGGAGCAGGCCCCGCCACCGGCCGAAGGGGAGCCCTGTGTCAGCGACGAAGAAACGGGCGAGGGTCCGCGCGCTGGCGCCCACCTGGTGGCCCCACTCCGCCAGCGTCCGGCCATCGGCTGGATCGGCCATGAGCGCTTCAGCCACCTGCCTGGCCCGCTCCTCGACTGGCATCCGCACCTCGACCGTCGACATCGCCACAGGCTGCAGCAGGTCAACAAGGACGGCCTCGGCATGCACGCGCCGACCGGGATCGAGGTCGTGGCCCTCCAGGTAGCCAATGAGCTGAGCTAGCAGCGGGCTCGCTGATACCGGCGTGAAATCTGGCCAGCTGATCGGGCACAGGTCCGGCCTGATGTACAGCGTCCGCATCGTTGCGGCGCCCGCCGACAGGGTCTCGTGCCGCAGCCCGGCTGGTATCCACAGCGCCCGGGTTGGCGGCAGTATCCAGGTGGCCGAGGTGGTGCGGACCCTCAGCACTCCGCTGGCCGCCCACGCCAGCTGGTGATCCTCGTGAGTGTGCCAGTCAAAGACCAGCCCCGCCGGCATGGGAAAGGTCACGACAATGACAGCTGACACTGAGTTTCCGGACAGCTACGAAGTCCTCACTGGTGAATTCGTCCCGAGCGGAGCCCTCGACCTAAAGATGCCGAAGCAGAGCGACTGTTGGGTGCCCGCAATCGGTAGGGCGTCCTGGTACCGGTAAAGGGTCACCTATACATGTTGATTCTGGCTGAGTTCTGCGGCTTCCTGGCGGGCGGCAATAGCGTCGGCTTTCCGGCCTGCCCCCTGCAGCACCGCCGAAAGGTTGGTCAGCCCGATGACAAGCTCAGGTCGGTACTGGTCGGCGCTGGCGGCAGCCAGCTCCCGGTAAATGGCGTGACGGCTACGCCCTGGCGCTCTTGGAGACGATCTCCGAGGGCGCGGACACCGAGCCCGGGCCGACCTCGTGACCGATGAGGCCATCTCCGTCATGGCGCCGCGGATCGCGGCAAGATCCGCGAGCTGGAAGAAGCCCTGGACTGCTCGTTCTTCACCCGGGAGCACGCCTCAGCCCAGAACCGGAAACCGCCGAACTTCCCGTCAGCATGGCCAGCTAACCCGCCCAGCCCGGGAAGAGCCGGCGACGCTTCGCGCCGCCGGCCGCTGCCGCCTGCCCAGCTAAGGTACCATTTTCTGGTCAGGGTTACCGCCGCGGCTAAAACCGACACTTTCCCCGGGAGCGCTACCGGCGGATCGTGAAGCGCCGAGGCAAGCTCAGGGCCCTCGTCGCCGTCGCCCGCTCCATCCTGGTGATCATCTAGCACCTGCTCGCCGACCCCGCCGCCCGTTACCACGACCTCGGCTCCGGCTACTACGCCAGCCGCACCGACAAGGACCGCAAGACCCGCAGCCATATCCGCCAGCTCGAAGCACTCGGCTACACAGTCACCCTGGCCCAGGCAGCCTGACCCCTACCGCACCACCTGCCACCCTGCCGGCGATCACCGGCCGGGGCCTACTGCCGTGCGCGTCGCGGGGGTGGGTATTTTCGGTTCAGCGCAGCGAACGGCCCGCACCAGGCTCCAGGCTGGCGTGCCGGTCCTGGCAGAGCGCGAGGCGCGGCCCGGCCGCCGCAAGTCCGGCGTAATATCACATCAGCCCTAGTCGCCACGGTGCGGGAGATGCCCTGTGTCCGAGCCCGGCGGTCAGCTAGCCAGGCCGCTCCCGCTAGCCCTGCCTGCGGTGTCGCGTGGCCGGGCGGCCGCCAGCGTGCTGTGGGCGCTCTTGCCGTTGCTCACCGTGGGTTTAGCGGCTGGGCCGGTATTTGTCCACGCCGCGGTGCGCCTGCGTTCTTGGGCGCTGGGCATGTGCGGCGTCGGCTACCTGGCTGCTTGGATAACTGGACAGATCCTGGCGGCGCATGGACACGGTGTCCATACCCCCGTGGCCGTCGCAGGGACGTTGATGTCGGCCGCGGTCGTCCCGCTCGCCTCCTGCACACATGCTTTCATCATCCGGCCAAGGGTGTTTCCGCAGGTGCCACCGTATTCGGCGGTGGACCTGGCCGTGGCGAGGCTGAGGAAGCGGGAGGATGCCGGGGATCTGCTGCGCCGGGACCCGGAACTCGCCCGCGAGCTTGGCGTCGGGCGGCCCGACCTGCGCCTCGGCAGTTACGACGACGGCGGGCTGCTGGACATCAATCATGTGCCGGCTGAGTACATCGTCACCGTCCTTGGCTTCGACCGGGAAACAGCCGACCGCATCACCGCAGCGCGGGAATCGGCGGGCCGCTTCACCTCCGCCCGGGAACTCGCCACCCAGGCCGACCTCCCCTACGACCTGATCGACAGCGTCAAACACCAACTGCTCTTCCTGTAACACGCTAGCGACCGCGCGCCGCATCACCGCAGCTCCGGCCTAACATCACATCAGCCCCAGTCATCGCCCCCGCAGGAGATGCCCTGTGTCCGAGCCCAGCGCGATGAAGCCCGCGCTGCCGAACTAGACCGTTCCCGGAACGAGGCCACGGCGACGTGGGGCATCGTCCGCTTTACAAGTGAGCGCCGGGCTGCTCATTCGCATCCCGAACCACTGGGGCTTCGAGAAGACGGCCTCCGCTACCACCGCGGCGCCGCATAGCCATGACAACGCAAGCCGCGCCCGCACCGGGCGGCGCACCCCAGCTCACGACGGCCAACAACTTTGTTATCAGCATGCTCAACTGCACCACATCAGCAACGCCAACGCCCTGCGCGAACTGGGCTAGGAGGCGCCAGCGTCCTCGTCGTCCTCGAACTTCTGGACTCCTAACCCAAAGCAACGGAGATCCCGCCGGGTCCGCCGGAAGTACATTGCGGCTTGTACTCCGCTGCTGCCGGAAAGCCACCACGCGAGTGTCTGCTGAGCACATACGGTCGGGACCGATACATCACCGCTCCCGCCAGGTCGATGCCAGGCCCATGCGGGAACGTCCAGATCGGGTTGATCTGTGCTCAACGCCGCGCGAATTGCCAAAGCAAATTATCAGCCGACCGTTGGGAGTTCGGGCGGGCGGGCGTTCACGTGATCGTCGCTGTCCGCAAGTCGCCTGGCGGCAGGCGCTGGCCACTGGGCCCATAACCCCGACTCGGCGCGGGGCGGTAATCGTGCTTGATGCGTCGTTCACCGCCCGCATAATGTCCAGTTCTGGCGCGCGCTCCAGCTGCGTAACTAAATAGCGCCAGCGCTTGCTGGCAGGCTCGATGAGCTTGAACGCCATCGCCAGCCCGGCCGCGCAGTTGCCCGCGGCGGGCGGCGCGGGTCTGACGGCGCTGGAGCAGGGTTGCTTCGGCAAGCGCCGAACTATCCGGCATGGATGATGGCGGGCATGACCCACCCCCAGGCCCCCGGTCTCGCTGCACTGGCTGCGCTTGTGGCGGATGAGACCCGCGCGACGTTCTGCCTTGCCCTGCTGGACGGGCGTGCCTGGACCGCCAGCGAGCTCGCCCGTGCCGCACAGGTATCCCGCCCCACCGCGACGGAGCATCTCAACCGGCTCGTCGAGGGGGGCCTTCTGGCCGAAGTGCGTCAGGGGCGGCACCGCTACCTCAGGCTCGCCGACGATCGGATGGCGCACCTGATCGAGGAGATCACCGCGCACGCTCCCGCCGCGCCGGCACCTCCCCGCACCCTGTCGCAAAGCTCGGCGAACCGGGCGCTGGCCCGCGCCCGCACCTGTTACGACCATCTCGCCGGCCGCCTGGGCGTCGCAGTCACCCACGCGATGACGCACCGGGGCCTGCTGCGGCAAGACGCCGGGTTCGCCCTCACCGACGACGGCGCTGCGTGGCTGACTGAGATCGGCGTCGATCTGGCTGCCGCCCGGTCCAGTCGCCGGCCGCTGGTGCTGCCGTGCCTTGACTTCACCGAGCGCAGGGCGCATCTGGCTGGCGCGGCCGGCGCGGCCCTGCACCGGCATTTCCTTGCCCGCGCGTGGGTCGTCCCCGTCGGCAGCGGCCGGGCGCTGCGCGTCACGGACCAAGGGGGTGTCGCCCTGCGTGCTCACCTCGGCGTCGATCCGGGCGAACTGACCATCTGCTGAAAACGATTGCCGCAGGGAAGGTTGCGGTGAGGCTGCGATTCGGCGTGCGGCCGGCGGAGGATCGCCCGAGTACAGCAAGCAGGGCGGACCGCCGCGCGCTCGGCGTGGCCCGGCATCGCCGGCAGCGGAATCCTATGGTTCGGCGTGTACATGGTGGCGCTGAACTGGGGTGAGCACGAGGTGGACGCGGGCACGGCAGCCATGGTCGTCAACGTGGGGCCGATCCTGATGGCGCTTCTTAGCGGATGGCTGCTCAAGGATGGGTTCCCGCCGAGGCTGCTGGCCGGGATGGCAGTGTCGCTCGCGGGAGTGGTGGTGGTCGGGCTGTCCCTGTCCGGCGGCAGGGCCTCGTCGCTGCCCGGCGTCGCGCTCTGCCTGGTCGCGGCCGTCACCTACGCGGTGGGCGTGGTGCTGCAGAAGCCCGCGCTCAAGCACGCCTCGCCGCTGCAGGTGACGACGTTCGGCTGCCTGGCCGGGGCCGCTGCCTGCCGTTCGCCGGCCAGCTGGTGACGCAGGCGGGCGCGGCTCCCGTGGCGGCGACGCTGCAGATCGTCTACCTGGGCGTCTTCCCGACCGCCCTCGCCTTCAGCACGTGGGCTTACGCGCTGTCCCGCACGTTCGCCGGGAAGATGGGCGCCACGACGTATGCGGTGCCGGTGCTGGCGGTCGCCATGTCGCGGGCCTTCCTCGGCGCGGTCCCCGGCTGGCTCACCCTCCTCTGCGGCCTGCTCTGCCTCGCCGGCGTCGCGGTCTCCCGCACGCGCGTGACCCGGCGCGGCGGGAAGGCAACGGCGATCCCCGCTCCCGCGATGGCCGACGGACAGCAGCCGGCCCCGGGCACCACTGCGGCGAGCCGGGGCGTGAGGTAGGGCCTCTTGCCTGACACCATGGCCCCGGACGCCGCTGTGTGGCAGCGTGCGGGGTTATACGGCGATCAGCGCAGGACCGCGAGGACGCCAGATCAACCTGTTCGGGACGCACGCGAAGCAATCATGCTGACGGGCAAGATGCCGTCCCTATCGGCGGCTCGGCGAGCGTTCTCCCTGACCTTCGCTCGTCACTCAGTGTGATGCTGTTGACCAGCGGAGCTCGCGGCCGACGTAAGGCCGGGCTGGCGTAGCCGGGTCTGGCGGCCGTCGTCCGAGATCATCAAGCACCATGGCCTACGACTCCAGCAGATCGCTCACACCGGGCTGGTCCGGCGGCACGGGACTATGACCACAGCCACAATCGACACGTGACACAGCAGCTGCCGTCCTGGCCGGCCACGCCGCCGGCCTGTGGTTCAGTCGTCCTGCGGGAGTTCACCGGCCAGGACGCGCACCTCGCTGCCGAGCTGGGGGACGACCCGTACATCCCCCTCATCGGCAGCCTGCCCGCGCGCCCGACAGCCCGGCAGGCCCTGGAGCGGATCCGCCGGCAGCGCGGCCGGCTCGCCGAGGGCACCGGCCTGTCCTTCGCCATTGCCGATGCCCGGTCCGGCACCGCCGTCGGCGCGATCGGGCTGTGGCTGCGGAACCTTCTGCCACCGCATCGGACCCGGCGGCCCCTGCCCCCGCTGCGACGAGCCCGTCGCCACCAGCGACCTCACCAGCGACCCGCAACCACAAAGGACACCAGCCGCCAGCCGGCGTGTCCGTTGACCAGCAGAAAGGACACCAGCATGCTCACTCATGACAACAGGCGGTCCCTTCCTCGTGGCAACCCGCCGGTCCCATCACGCTGGCAAGCGACATGCGGGTTTCAGGTGCTTGGAGGTCAGGCTATGAAGCGTTCTTCGTTAATGGCGATGTCACGGCGCGGTGCACGGTTCGCTGCCGCCATGGTGGCCTTGGGCGCGGCCGGGGTGGCTGCGGCCGCGAGTGCCGCGGACGCCGGGGCCGTCCCAGCTGCGCCGTCGGCGGTTCCTGCCGCTGGCTCGTGGGGCAGGGCGATCGCGGTGCCAGGCCTGAGGGCCCTGAACAAGCGCGGGGGGGCCGGGGTCGTATCGGTGTCGTGCGCCTCGGCGGCCAACTGCGCGGCCGGCGGGCACTACAGCGACCGGCACGGTCACGGGCAGGGGTTCGTGGCCAGCGAGCGACACGGCCGCTGGAGCAAGGCGATCGAGGTGCCCGGCCTGGGGGCCCTGAACAGCGACGGGGGCGCCGATGTCTCGTCGGTGTCGTGCGGTGCGGCGGGCAACTGCGCCGCTGGCGGATTTTTTTCCGACGAGGGCCTTCCCTTCGATCGTCCGACCGCGTTTATCGCCGCTGAGCATGGGGGCCGGTGGGGCAAGGCAGTAGCTCTGGAAGATGGCGAGGTTAGCTCCGTTTCCTGCGCATCGGCAGGCAATTGCCTGGCCGGCGGCTACGCCGGCCCCTACGTCTTCGTCGGTGACGCGTTCGTCGTCGTGGAGCGGGCCGGGCGCTGGGGGCGTGTCAGGCTCGTTCCCGGGCTGCGGGCGCTCGAGCACGGCGGCGACCCCGAAATCGCAGGTTCGTGGATCAGCTCCGTTGCCTGCCCGTCGGCGGGCAACTGCGCGGTCGGCGGAGGCTATTCGGACAAGAACGGAAACAATCACGGGTTTGTCGCGGTCGAGCGGCACGGCGTGTGGGACAAGGCGATCGAGGTGCCCGGCCTGGCGGCATTGAACAAGCGCGGCGGGGACACCCAGGTCTGGTCGGTGTCGTGCGGCTCGGCGGGCAACTGCGCGGCCGGCGGGTACTACACCGACAGTAACGGGCACTATCAGGGGTTCGTGGCCCTCGAGCGGAACGGCGCCTGGGGCACGGCGATCGAGGTGCCCGGGCTGGGCGCGCTGAATAAGGGCAACAGGGCCGCTGTCAACTGGGTGTCGTGCGGCTCGGCGGGCAGCTGCGTGGCGGGCGGGGCCTACGCCGGCGGCTTCGTCGCGCCAGCGCGGTCGGGTCGTCTCCATGGGTTCGTGGCCGTCGAGCGGAACGGCGTGTGGCACAGGGCGATCGAGGTGCCCGGGCTGGCGGCCCTGAGCAGGGGCGGGGACGCCTTCGTCACCTCAGTGTCGTGCGCCTCGGCGGGCAGCTGCGCGGCCGGCGGCTACTACACCGGCCTCCTCCATCACCGCCAGGGGTTCGTGGCCGTCGAGCGGCACGGCGTGTGGGGCAAGGCGACCCGGGTGCCCGGCCTCAGGGCCCTGAACGCGGGCGGCTCCGCCACGGTCGGCTCGCTCTCATGCCCCTCCCCGGGCCACTGCGCCGCCGGCGGATCCTTCCGCGACCGCTCCGGTCACCGCCAGGGATTCGTCACCCAAGCCCGATAGCACCCCTTGCTCCTTCGCTGGCGGCGGGAACCCGCCGCCAGCCGGGTAACGGGCCCCTCGTCGCGCCGGGCACTCAGAACGGCCGGGATCCGGATGCTAAACCGTCCAGCTGGCCAGGATCCGCACCGCCAGCGACACCCACAGAAGTGCCGTTCTGTGCTCAGGAACCATTTCTCAGAGGATCTATGGCCTAATACAGATTCGGCGATCTGCGTGCTTTACAACGCGGGTGACGTGAGTCCGCTGGCCGTCCGGCAGACCTACGCTGGCGTGGCGGGCCCCAGAAATATATGCCGATTGGCGTATAAGTATGCGTCTCAGCAACTTACTACTTTCGGCATGAGCGGTAGCCCGGTGGCGGCTTTTGCCTTGGTGGCCATGGTTTGATGTCAGGCTCCGCTTCCGGCGTCGGCGCGGGCTGGCTGTACCGCATGATCGCTGCGGGCGGGGTGGGCGGACTGGCGCGCGAGCTGACCTTCAGCTCATCGGGGGTCCTGCGTGCTGGCCTGGGGTGTGCACGGACGGTGAGAAGCACCCGGACGCCCGGTCTGCCCGCGGGCCGGGCACTGCGCCGGGCAGCAGCCGGAGGGCTTGGCGCCTGCCGGGGCCATCCGGTCCCGGCACGGTGCTCACGCCCGTCTCGTCCTGGGGCTTCGGGGGAACCGGGGCTGCGGCTTTGTCGTTCTCGCGGCCTGGGCGGGCCGCAGGCATTTCCGCGGGCCGGCGAGGGCCGACGTCGGCCTGACGGTAACCAGCTTGGTAACCAGCAGGAAGCCATGTCCGCTGACCTGCGAGAAGACACTCACATGATCTTGACCTCTTGCTGGCCGCGCAAGAGCCAGGAGCACGATGCGAAATTGTCTTTGACCTGCGAAAACACTGGCCGGATGCATTCTGGGTACTGGCCTTTTAAGTGCCGGGAGGGCGGGCCTGGGGCGCTATGGAGGCCGCTAATATGCCTCTGACCTGCGGATACATCACGAAGTGGAGCTACGGGGATTCGAACCCCGGACCTCTTGCATGCCATGCG
>Ga0209839_10001712_pt1 | contig 11071 bp, 7 predicted proteins | sample OrgsoiDNA2013050_FD_185800 | JGI IMG/M metagenome (GOLD analysis project Ga0209839, IMG submission 185800) | Permafrost soil microbial communities from the Arctic, to analyse light accelerated degradation of dissolved organic matter (DOM) -... | ecosystem: Environmental > Terrestrial > Soil >... | reverse complement strand
GTGCGCCCTCGGCCGCCGCCACGGCTGCGCGTGAGCCGGTGATGGCCGACATGCGCACTTTTGGGATGACCGATGGCGGTAGCCATGGAATCGTATGTGTCAGAGTGGTACGAGACCAGGCCACGGCCGCAAGCCCGATCGGCGGCCGGAGGCGGTTAGCGCACGAAGCTGGCCGGCGGCGGACCGGGGTCGGGGACGCTGTCGGCGAAGGGCGAGCTGAGCGGCTATGGAGCCTCTGACCAGTGACGATCCCGCCGAGATCGGTGGTTACCGGTTGCGCGCCCGGCTCGGGGCCGGGGGCATGGGCCGGGTGTACCTGGCGTCCACGCCGGGCGGGCGGCGGGTGGCGCTGAAGGTCGTCCGGCCGGAGCTCGGTGACGACGCGGATTTCCGCGCGAGGTTCCGTCAGGAGATCGAGGCCGCCCAGCGGGTCCGCGGGGTGTACACCGCGGAGCTGCTCGCCGGCGATCCCGCGGCCACACCGCCCTGGCTGGTGACCGCGTACGTGCCGGGGCCGTCGCTGCAGCAGGCCGTGGCCGAGCACGGCCCGATGCCGCCAGAGACGGTCACCCTGCTGGTGGCCGGGGTGGCCGAGGCGCTGCAGGCCATCCATTCCGCCGGGGTCATCCACCGCGATCTGAAGCCGTCCAACGTGCTGCTGGCCCCGGACGGGCCGCGGGTCATCGATTTCGGCATCGCGCGGGCGGCGGAGGCCACCAACCTGACGCAGAGCGGCATGGCGGTGGGCTCCCCGCAGTTCATGGCGCCCGAGCAGATCCGCGGCCATCCCGTGACGCCCGCCGTGGACGTCTTCGCCCTCGGCGCGGTGGCGGCCTTCGCGCTGCTGGCCCGGCCGCCGTTCGGCGAGGGGCAGGTCACCGCGCTGATGTACCGCGTGCTGAACGAGCCGCCCGCCCTGAACGGCTCGTCCGGGCCGCTCCGGGCCCTGATCGAGCGCTGCCTGGCCAAGAATCCGGCGGACCGGCCCGGGCCCGGCGAGATCATCGACGCCTGCCGGTCGCTGGCCGCGGGGAACCTGGGCGACTTCACCGACTCGTGGCTGCCGCCCGCGGTGGCCGCCGCCGCAGCAAGCGGCTCTCCGGGGCGGGCGGGCCCGATGAGCCCGGTCAGCCCGCCGCCCCGCCGGGTCAGCGGCGCCCCTGCTGGTACCCGTCCGGCGCCCGGCCGGGGTTCGGGTCCCGCCCCGGTCAGCGCCGGTTCCGGCCGCAGCACACCCCGGGTGGGCCTCCCGCCGCCGACGGGCGGCCATCCGCAGCGCCCCCAGCAGGCCGGTCCCGGCGGCCCGCCGTGGCGGCCGCCGCTGCCCTCGTCGGTCAGCACCGCGTCGGGGCTCATGTACCTCGGCGGTGGCCTCAGCGTGCTCGGCGCGATCGTCGGCCTGGCCAGCGTGCCCGCGCTCAAGGTGATAGCCGCCCAGAATCAGGACCACCCGGGCGCGGTCGGCACCGCCGTGGCCATCTTGCTCATCCACGGGCTGGCCGGGACCGCGCTGTGGCTGTGGCTGGCCCGGGAGACCAGAAACGGCCTGCGCCGGGCCCGGGCCTGGGCCACGGCCATCTTCGCGCTGGCCACGGTCAGCGGGATCGCTGACGCCACGGCGCCGTCGACCGGATTGACCCAGGCGTTCAGCGGCATCCAGTGGGTCGTCGGCCTGTGCGCCGTCATCCTGCTGTGGAACCGCCCCTCCCGCGGCTACTACGACGCGCTGCGCCCGCCGCCGTCCTACCTGCCCGCCGGGCCGTCCCCGAGCCTGCGCCCCCGCCAGGTCCCGCCCGGCTCATCGGGCTCTGCACCGCCCGCGGGGCCGCCCAACGGCCAGCGGAACTGGGGCCAGCCGGGCACCCGCCGGGACTGGCCCACCCCGGATCAGCCCCGCCAGCGGAGGTAGCCGGGAAGCAGGAAAGGCAGGCCCGAGCAGCCGCTGGGGACTGCTAGGCTCATACGCGACCGCAAGGGGCTATGGCGCAGTTGGTAGCGCGCCTCCATGGCATGGAGGAGGTCTGGGGTTCGAATCCCCATAGCTCCACCCAGTTCAACGCGTTATTTCGAACCCCGCTTCTCAAGATCAAGAGACTTGATTTCAAGATCAAGAGACTAGCGTTGCGATGACGGGGCCTGCACGGCGCGACTTAGCCGGACACGGGTGGCCTTCTGGCCTGCGGATATGACCGAAATCGGCCGCCGCCCGTCTCCGTGGCACGGATGATCGGGCACATCGTCCCTGCCGGTAGCGCCGAGCTGATGGATGACGACCAGGCTGCCGCGGCCACCGGAATGAACCGGCCTACGTCAACCAGTGGCCGGGCGCCACGGCTGGCCGCCGCTCGCAGCCTACGTGCGTGCCTGGGGACCTGCCTTGGGACTGCACCGCATTGCGGCGTGCCGCGATGTCGTCCGGGCCGCTACCTGCCGTCTCAAGCTAGGTCCGGACGGGGCGTGTCGCCCGCGCGGCCGGCCCGTTCGGCGGCGGCGGTGATGTTCTGCAGCATGCCGCCGAAGACGAGGCCGTGAAACGGCGAAATGGACCGCCAGTAGGCATGACCGGCGAGCCCGCGCGGCCGGAAAATCGCCCGCTGGCTGTAGGTCGTCAGCCCGTCATAGTCTTGGCCCACCGACAGCTCCAGCCAGGCCAGGCCTGGCAGTTTCATCTCCGCGCGCAGCCGCAGCAGTGCTCCCGGCTCGATCGCCTCGACCCGCCAGAAATCCACGGCGTCGCCAGCGAGCAGATGGCGCGGGTCGCGGCGGCCGCGGCGCAGTCCGGACCCGCCGGCCAGCCGGCCGGGCAGCCCGCGGACGGGCCAGGCGGCCGGGAAGGAGTACCACCCGGTCTCGCCGCCGATGCCCTCGATCACCCGCCACAGCGCCGCGGGCGAGGCGTGCACGACGCTGTTGCGCGCGTCGACGTACAGGGGTCCGCCGGCCCACGACGGGTCGGTCGGCAGCGGGTCGCTGGGCGCGCCTGGGGCCGCGGCCGACGACCAGCGGGTGGAGACGGCGCCCTCGCGGGTGTTCCGCAGTGCCAGGGTGATGGCCTGGTCGAGGGGCAGGAGCCCGCCGGGCGGGTCCGGGATGTACTGGGCGATGTCGTGCTCGGAGCAGACGACCTCGTTCTGCAGCGACTCCACCAGCGGCATGGCCAGGCTGGCGGGCACCGGCGTCACCAGCCCGACCCACAGCGACGACAGCCGCGGAGTCAGCAACGGCACCGGTACCGGCACCGGCACGATTATCCGTGGCGTGAGCCCGGCCACCTCGGCGTACCGGCGCATCATCTGCGCGTAGGTGAGCACGTCGGGGCCGCCGATGTCGAAACGGCGGCTGACATCGGCCGGCAGCGTGGCGCTGCCGACCAGGTAGCGCAGCACATCCCGGACGGCGATCGGCTGGATGCGGGTGTCCAGCCATTTGGGGGTGACCATGGCCGGCAGGAGCTCGGTGAGGTAGCGGAGCATCTCGAACGGCGCTGATCCGCTGCCGATGATCACCGCAGCCTGCAGCGCGGCCGTCGGCACGCCACTGGCCAGCAGGATGTCGCCGACCTCCGCGCGGGAGCGCAGGTGCGGCGACAGTTCCCCGGCCTGCCCGGAGATGATGCCGCCCAGATAGACGATGCGCTGCACTCCCGCGGCTTTCGCGGCCGCGGCGAAGATCCCCGCCGCGGCGCGGTCGCGCCGTTCGAACGACGCGTCCGTGCCGAGGGAATGGATGAGATAGTAGGCGACGTCCACGCCCTCGAGGGCGCGCCGCACAGCGCTCTCGTCCACCGCGTCGGCGACCGCGATCTCGACATCGGCCGACCACGGACGGTCGCTGAGCTTCCCCGCATCGCGCGGCATGCACCGGACCGTGTATCCCGTGCTGAGCAGCTCTGGGACGAGCCGTCCGCCGATGTACCCCGAAGCACCAGTGACCAGGCAGCGCACTGGCGATGACATGCTGTCAAGTGTTACACGGGCCCGCCGGGGCGATCATGAGCGCGGGGGCGGCCAGGCCTGCGCCGTCCCGCCCGCGCGTCGGGTCGATCTGGACGTTCCCCGAAGGCTACGAGGTCACAGCCCGGGCCGCGACCGAGACCGCCACCCGGCTCCGGCGCAATCAGGACCGACCTGGGCTTGGATCCCAGGCGAGCTGTCCGGCATCGATATCGCCTCCGTAGCGGGCGGGATACCGAGATCGGTGACGGAACGTAATTGGCGACCAGGAAAGTGTGACGAGCACGTGAACGCTCGTACTCCCCGATCACGATCGCGTCCCATCCTCGGTCCGGGTCCGCCAGCTGCGCGACCAGGGCGGCGGCCCGCGGGCGCCGCGCCCACGGCAGTGTCCGGCTTTCCCCGGTGTCGAAGAACTCGGCCACGATCACCCCGCGGCCCGCGGCCCGCGGTCAGCATGACGGCCTGCTGCAGCTGCCAGGCCCGTGACGTCACCGGGTGAACTCGGCACGAGCTTGCAGGTGAGCGGGCAGGCCCACCCGGTGGGAGGGGGTCTGGCGAGCAGAGCCGCGTGTGCACTCCGGGTTGGCGCTTCGGCAGGCCCCCGGGCGGCGTCGGTTACGGACGGTGTCCCGCTGGAGATCATCATGCGGGGTCCCGTCCGCACACTGGGCTTCGACGCCAGGTTCGATGAAGCAGTCGGCCAGGAACAGAGCAACCCCGGCGCCGCAGCCTTCACCTTCGCCGATATCGCGGACCGGCTGTCCGCAGCGGGCTATGGCGGCCATGCAGATGCGCTGCGGCGCCGCGCCTTGCAGGCCTACAACGCCGCAGGCCGGTGCTCGGACGCGGCCTGGCTGCACACGCGGATCGTCGCCGAAGCGTTCCTTGCCGGACGCTGGACCGACGTCCCGGGGATGCTATGGGTGCTTCATCGGCTTATCAACGAGCAGACCTCGCACAGCGAGACGGCCGACGCGGGTCTGACGGCAGTCGTATCAGTCCTCGATGCGGCGGGTCGCTTGTTCGGGGATCCTATGCTCCTGCCAGAAAGCACCGCGACGGCCGTCGCTGCGGCGGTGGCTCAGCTGGACACGCTGCCAGCCGTCCTCTCGGGAGACCCGGCTAACCGGACTTTGCTTCTGCTAGCGGCTGGCGCTGCCGTTGTCACCATCGCCGAATGCGCGCTCGCGGCAGAGGCGTTCGAACCGATCACAGTCGCGGCGGATGTCCTTGAGCGATCAGCCGCAGCCCTGCGCCGCGAGGCTGACAAGACTCTCCGCCACCTCGGCGTCCGCCTGCGCCTGGCTATCACAGAGGCGCGCAGTCCGTTGGGGGCCGATGATGCAGGCTGGGAGGAGCTTCAAAGAAAGGCAACCGGATGGAAGCTTGACGACCGCGACGCCGCGCTGGTGCTGTCCCGCTACGCCCGGACGCGAGCATGGGCTGGAGCCTTCGCAGACGCCCTGACCATGGACAAAGACACGGTTGTCTGGACCGACGAACCACACCTGCGGATGCTCGTGGCCATCGCCGCCGCAGAAGATGACGACAGCGCCTCAGCAGCGTTCAGCAGGATCTCACGGCTATTCGCAGTCGAATCGCCGGCTCTACGCGGGGCGCGGCAGGGACCTGGCTCGCGCAGTTCGGCGACGCCCTGATGAGGTCCGCGCGATTCTCGTTACGCTTGCGGGGCAGGGGAGCCAGCATGCAGCTGAGATGCTGGCCGGGTGGAACCTGACCGGCGAGGCGGGCCGCAGCATTACGCGCCCGGCGGCTGAGCAATCTGCGTGGGACGCTGCCGCTCCTTTCGCTGAGCAAGCAGCCGGACGATTGGCCGCCCCGCCGGAAGGAACTCCAGGCCAGGCGCCGATGATCGGCTCATTCCCGGGCGATGCGGGACTGGTCACGATCCTTGATCCAGCCGACGTAGAGCAGGCGCTCACCGGTCTGCTCCGTGTCGCGGCCGACCGCCTGCATCTGGCGATGACTCGCCAGCAGGCCCTCACCGCTGCCACCATTGTCGTCGCGGGCAGCACGGGCGACAGCCTGGGCGCTGAACGACTCAGCGACGTCTTCGGGCTGGCATGCGAGTATGCGCGCGGCGAGCACGACAGCAGCGCGATGGACGACATGGCCACCTGGGCGCACCCGCTCGGCTGGGGGCGAATCAACATGGGCGATACGTCGCTGGCAGCCGACGGCCTGTGCCTGGCAGCCCGCGCGAGCCGTACCCCTGAAGAACACGCCACCGTGCTAAGCATCGCCGGGCAGATCGTTCGCGGCCATCCGGCGGAGATCGTGCTCAACGGCGTCGGCCACGCCCTGGCCGATTCTCGGCAGGCACAATGCCACGGCCGACAAGGTCACCATCGATATGGCATCGGGCCGCAAGCCAGCCGCTTGCCGTGGCCAGAGGCCGGCGTGGTCGCGGCGTGACGTATCACTGTGATATCCAGATGGCTCCGGCTGGCAGCCATCCCACGTGCGCGATGTCACCAGGGCCTGCGGGACCCGCTCTGCTGGACACCACCGCGGTCGATGAGACGCGAGCCGCTCATCGACCGCCATCGGGCAGAACTCCGGCAAGTAGCTCGGCAACCGGTGTCTCCGCAGCTGCGGCTGCCGGGCGGGTGAGGAAACAGTCGGCGTGGTACCAGCCCTCCGCCTCCTTCCCGGTCGGGTCCAGGCCGCGCAGGACGACGTCGTGGTTCGCCGCCTCGAACTCTTCGGGGTCGGCGAAGCGCCGCTGCCGGAACGTCAGTCCCGGCATCCGTTCGGTGACCAGGCCGTACCGGGCGAACGTGTCGGCGATCTCGTCGTAGGCGAAGACGCGCAATACGAAGATCGCCAGCCACGGGCCGTGCGGATCGCCGATGGCACGCAGGAGCCGGTCGAAGGTCCGGGGCCCGACGTACCCCACGCCTCCGGTGCAGATGATCACGCCGACGTCCCGGACGCCGGCGGCCAGCGCCGGGGACGGGTCGGACGTCTCCAGGTCCTCGGCCCAGCCCCGGGCCAGCAGGCCCGCTCGGACGGCGTAGTCGATCGCGGGCGCCGAGACGTCCAGGCCGAGCACCGCGAGGTCGGGGCGGCGCAGCCGGTGGGCGTAGAACTCCGCGTCGGCCTTGATCAGCTCGTCGGGCGGGAGCGCGGCCCGTTCGGTGTCGGTGCAGCGGGCGCCGATCTCGCCCAGATCGACCTCGCAGCGCAGCAACGCGGCATTGATCCCGTAGGAGCAGCAGACGTCGAGCACCGTCCGAGGACGCCCCTCCCGCACCGCCGCGGCGAGCACGGCCTCGAAGATGGGCAGCGCCTGCTGTGGGACCTGGTACTCCAGATCGTTCAGGGTGCGGAAGTACGCCCTCGGATCCGGCTGGTTGTAGATCCAGGTAAAGTCCGCCTTGCGATCACTGGTTAACGCCCCGTCATCGAGCATCGGCACCCCTTTGAGTCGCTGAGCTTCGATCATTCACTGTCTTCGGCGGTGAGCAGATCCTCCAGTTCGCGGACCGCCTCCGGGAGCTTCCCGGCGAATACGGACATCTGCTCGCTCACCGCTCGCGGCGTGCTCAGGTAGAGGTCGAAGCGATCGGGGAGCAACACGTAGCCGACGCCGATGCACTTCCGGCTGGTCGACCCGAAACCCCAGTACCGGATGTGGGTGGACGGTGCGGCGCTGGTGCTCAGGTAATCGTCCCGCATCTTCAGCCAGCCCGGCGTCTCGTACAGGGCCAGCGGCTCGGTCACGCCGAGTTCCGCGCCGCGGCGCTTCTGGATCAGCTGCAGCTCCCACAGGTGCTGCTCGGGCGCGTGCCCCATCTGGCACTCCCGCGTGCGTTCCACGTGCTTCTCGGCGGCCGCCCGGAACGCCGCCCTGCGGGTCCGCTCGTCCGCTTGCGCGTCGTCCATCGCGGTCACGAACCGCACCACCTCAGGCGTGACGACGCGCATCGCCTCCGTGCGCCCGTGCCGGTAGTGCCGGGTGGCGATCGACTCGTACGTGGCCCCCACATGGCCCTTGGCGCGCTGGTGGGCGAGCTGGAAGGCCATCTGCGCGAACGCGTCCGGCGACATCCGCAGCTGCTTGGCCCGTTCGCTGCTGAAGCGCTCGATCGACAGGATGCAGGACGCGGTGTCGGCCGCGTACGCGGCGCTCGCGGTGGTGGCGGCCTGCACATCGGCCCGCAGGCCGGCGTCGAGCACGAAATCGAGGGGTGCGCAGGTCGGGGTCCCCTGCGACTCGGCCACCGACCGGCGCGAGTGCTCCTCCGCCGAGGAGCCCAGGGCCGCGTCGATGAAGCTCACGATGGTGGTGCCGTCCAGCTTGCAGTGCTCGCCGTTGAGGCCCGCCGTCCCGTCCCCGAAGACGATCAGCGACAGGGCCTTGTCGAACCACCGGTTGCCGCTGTCGCCGTGCAGCAGCAGATCGGACGCCTCCCGGGGGCCCTCGGGGGTTGCGTCCTCAAGGCACAGGCAGAACAGCGCGGTCTCCACCACGTCGAGCTTGCCCGCGTTGCCGGGATCGCAGTCGAGCAGCGCCTGCCGGCTCGCCGCCCACTCCGCCCGCGCCTTCGTGGTGAGGTGCCCGACCGCCGTGCCCGGCGCGGCCGGGGCCGCACCAGCCTCCATCACCGCACGCAGCCCGGCCGCGATCTCGTCCAGGGCGTGCGGACGGCCGTTCGGGCCGATCACGTCCAGGCGGAACATGTTGCCGCGGACGAAGACCACGATGTGGCGCTCCCGGGACGGGCCCGGCCAGTCCTCGCTGTAGGGCGTGCGGACGCTGTCCTGCAGCGGTCCCGGGATCCGGGTGGCCGAGAACACGTACTTGTTCTGCTCCATGGACAGGGGCTCTCCTCGCTGGATGGCCGGCGGGATGAGCTGCTCGTCGATCAGGAGCTTATAGCCGGCGGCCGCGGCGACGAGCCCCGCCGCCCGCTCCACCTGTCCCTGATCGGAGTCCTCGAAGAGGAAGAAGAAGTTCGCGTTGAGCGCGATGCGGTCGCGGCGGCCCAGGTACCGGTACGGCCAGAACGTGTCGAGCCAGCTGTGCACGCCGTCGGCGGCGTCGTATTGCTCGAGCGCGGCGTGGAGCTGTCGAGCGGGACCGCCTGGGCGCAGGAATGACGCCACCGCGGTCTCGGTCGCCGCCCGTTCGTCGGCGGTCAACAGCGGCCCGCACCACTCGAGGAACCTGTCGCAGCTCTCCTCCAAGGTGGGCAGCGGCACGCGTGGCAGACGATCCTCGTTGCCGAAGGTCAGGGGAGACAGTTCCTGGCTGCTGCGCACGATCCTCCTTGATCTCGGTGTCCGGAACGGGGAACGGGCCGGGCGGTGCCCTAGTCCATCAGCTGGTCGACCCGCACCGCGCGGCCCTCGGCGGCCAGGTGGGCGGCCGCGACGCGGCCGAAGAGCTGCCGCGTCCGCGCGACGGTGCCGATCACGCCGGGACGCTGGCTATAGGCGAAGATCGCCGAGTGACGCGCCGTCCCGTCCACAGAGGTCACGCGGTGCAAGGAGTAGCGGCCCGTGAACAGCTGGAGATAGCCCGGACGCAACGCGAGGCGGCGAATCAGGTGCTCACCGCGTCCGGCCAGCACGGCGCGGACATCCTCGAAGTTCTCCGCTCGCACCGACCGGATATTCGGGCAGTATTCGAACACGCCACCCGCCTCCGGCTCCTGGGTGACCATGCTGACCGTGAACTCGTTCGTGTCAAAATGCCACGGATGCGCCCGTCCCGGAGCGATGACGTTGAGGCACAGCCCGGACAAGGGGTCCGCCAGCTCGTGGACCTGGGGTAGCGCAAAGCACCTGGCGACGAAGAGCTGGAACAGCGGGCTGGTGTAGAGCCGGTGGATGATGAACTCCTCGGGGATGCAGTCGCGCGCAACGAACGCGTTGCCGCGCTCTAAAGTCATCCGGGCCGGATGACCGTCCGGCAGAGACGGGTCCGCGTCGGTATTGTACGCGTTGACCGTCTCGATGTCGTAGTACGCCCGAGGTGCGATCTCCCCGCACTCCCGCCGCAGCGCCTCGCGCAGGGCGGGCCGCACGAAGTCGGGCAGCACGCTGCAGCCAACGGTATGCAGGTCCTGCCGGACACGAGAGACGACATCCCGCCAGCCGGTGCCGGACGGATCCCGCAGGGGATAGCGGGCGTTGTCCACCACCTGTTCGACCAGTCGAGCGGCCGATGCGCTCATCAGCATCCTCTCCACCCTCTCCGCGAGGTGGTGCACTGCGGGCGGTGCGCAGCGCACGCCAGCTTACGTACGACCAGATCCCCTCTGGCGTCCTGGCCCGCGAACCCGGTCCACTCGCAAGGTCGTGCACATCAGCCATCCAATCCGGACAGCCCGATGCCAGGCTACGCACAAATGGCGGTAAGGCACTCCCCCCGGGACTCGCACAGAACCGGCGGCGTCCGCCTGCCAGGGAATCAGCCGCTGCACCGCCTCAGCAGCTCACCACACGGCCGGGCGGGAACTTGAATCGCTCATCGCATCTCATGATGCCAGGCCCGTCGCAGTGACGTTGCCGTGCGCCACACGCACGCCACACGGCACCGACGGGATCCTGGTCTTGTCGTGCGGGTGAACAGTGTGTGAACTGAGCAAGGGTGAGCGCATGACGGTCGCCAGCAGGCCCAGCGGGGGGAGGTGCCGGAGGTGACGGTGGGCGGCCATTTCGAGCGGGTAGCCGCCGTCTACGACTCGCTGCGCACCACCGACGAGGCGCCGGTGCGCAGGATCGGCCAGTTCCTGCCTGACCGCCCCGTCACCGGCCTGGATATCGGCTGCGGGACGGGACGGTACACGCGGCTGCTGCGCGCGCTGCTGCCCGAGGGCTCGCTGCTGGTCGCGAGCGACGTCTCGGCGGCCATGCTGGCACAGCTCAAGGCCGGCGACTGCGGCCGCGCCCGTGGGGTGGTGCCGCTGCTGGCAGCCGCCGAACAGCTGCCGTTGCGGACCGCCAGCCTGGATCTGGTCACCGCGTTCAACTGCGTTCACCATTTCGACCTCGGCCGCTTCCTGACCGCTGTGGCCCGGGTGCTGGCGCCCGGCGGCCAGCTGTTCATCTACACCCGCACCCCGCAGCAGAACGCGCGGACG
>Ga0209839_10001709_pt1 | contig 11080 bp, 9 predicted proteins | sample OrgsoiDNA2013050_FD_185800 | JGI IMG/M metagenome (GOLD analysis project Ga0209839, IMG submission 185800) | Permafrost soil microbial communities from the Arctic, to analyse light accelerated degradation of dissolved organic matter (DOM) -... | ecosystem: Environmental > Terrestrial > Soil >... | reverse complement strand
AGCCTGTTCGAGACCGCGCTGGAGCCGGACGAACTGCTGACCGAGATCCGGGTGCCGAAGCCGGCCACGCCCGGCTGGGCGTTCCAGAAGTTCACCAAGCGGGGGATCGACTGGGCCATCGTGGGCGTCGCGGTGCAGGGCCATTCGGTCGGCCTGGTCAACATGGGCCCCGCCCCGCTCCGGGCCGCGGCCACCGAGCAGGCCCCGGCCGAGGCCGCCGCCCTGGCCGCGGACGGCACCAGCCCGGCCGCCGACAACAACGCGAGCGCCGCCTACCGCCAGCACCTGGCCCGCGTCCTGGTCCGCCGCGCCCTGGAAGAAGCCTCCAGCCGGTAACCGCCGGCGAATTAACGGGGCCGTTCCACGGCCGGGACACGGGCCGGGGTCTCGTTGATGACTACCCGGGAGCGATGGTGGTGACCGAGCCTGAACTGCCCATGAATTTGAGCGCGCCGTCCGCGGAATCTACATACAGGACGCCGCCGCTGCCGGGAACGGCCGGCTGGGGCTGGGGCGTGAGGGCCAGCAGCCCGTCAAGTTTCAGCTGGCAATGGTTGTCCGGCGATGGCACAACCGTCTCGACCCCGGTCAGGTCGTTGTTTTCCAGATCCAGCGACGCGCCGCCGTTGGCCTCGGGAGCGACGGAGATGATGGGATTATCCGCCCCGGTCGAGACGGCGAGGCCGGTACGCTCGCTCCCGCCGGCGTCCAGGTAGTTGAGCTTCACGAAGGTGCCGGCCCCGCCCCGGCCGAGCAGTTCCAGGTTTCCGCCGGGAACAGAAGTGATGAAAGCCAGGCTGTCGATTGACTGGCCGTTGCCGGCGAGCTGATTGACCAGGTGCGCATCGTTGATGCCGCCGTCCGGCTGAAAATGAGCAACGTCTGCCTCGGCTGGGCTGGACATGGCCGGAATGCCCCCTTTGTGACGCGGCTCCGCTGGTGTCGTTTCCGCCGCCGCTGCTTCTGACTGGCCAGGCCGGCCGAGCGCGGCCACCGTGGCTGCGACGCCGGCGCTCACCATGAAGCGGCGGCGCGGAAACGCGGATTTTCTCCCGCGCATATTAACGGCTCCTAACTCTGAGTTGCTGGCAGCGCACTCTAAGCGCAGACGGCCGCCGGCTCGTCATCGAGTGGACGGCGCAGCTCTGATACCACAACGCTGGTGCGGCGAACCTTACCGGCCCGGCCGGCTGGGGAAAGGCACGCACCAAGGAAGGAAACGACCCCAGATCCCGACGCACCCGGCGAGGAGCAGGGGTGCGGCCAAGGTAGGCCCGGAACCTGCGACGTGACGTCACCGGCACGCAGGTCAGCCGCGGCCATCAGGCTGCCCGCCATGCACAAATGTAATTAGCTGACTACGTTAAGTTATATGACGTGCCGGGCTGGCAGGACCGGCCCGCTGGCTGCGGGGCTAACTCCCGGTACCAGGGCACTGGGACACAATTAGGGGAGAAGCTATGCGCGTACAGCGGGACCGTCATGCCAGCGTCGGCCAGCGCGGCAGGACCTCAGCCCGGTGGCGCGGCGCCACCGTCGTCGGGGCGGCCACGCTGGCGCTAGCGGCCGGCGCGGTGCCCGCCTCGGCGGCGGGCGGCTACACCGTGACCGCCACCATCCCCGTAGGCAGCAGCCCGATCGGGGTGGCGGTGGACCCCGCCGCCCGCACCGCCTACGTGACCAACTTCGGCGGTGACACCGTGGCGGTGATCGACGAGGCCACCCGCACCGTGACCGCCACCATCCCCGTGGGCAGCACCCCGGACGGGGTGGCGGTGGACCCCGCCGCCCGCACCGCCTACGTGGTCAACTTCGGCGGTGACACCGTGTCGGTGATCGACGAGGCCACCCGCACCGTGACCGCCACCATCCCCGTAGGCAGCACCCCGGACGGGGTGGCGGTGGACCCCGCCGCCCGCACCGCCTACGTGGTCAACGACGGCGGTGACACCGTGTCGGTGATCGACGAGGCCACCCGCACCGTGACCGCCACCATCCCCGTAGGCAGCGAACCGATCGCGGTGGCGGTGGACCCCGCCGCCCGCACCGCCTACGTGACCAACGCGGGCGATGGCACGGTGTCGGTGATCAGCGCGGCCACCCGCACCGTGACCGCCACCATCCCCGTGGGCCACGACCCGTGGGGGGTGGCGGTGGACCCCGCGACCCACACCGTCTACGTGACCAACGCGGGCGATGGCACGGTGTCGGTGATCGACGAGGCGACCCGCACGGTGACCGCCACCGTCTCCGTGCGCTACCGCCCGGTCGCGGTGGCGGTGGACCCCGCCGCCCGCACCGCCTACGTGACCAACGCGGGCGATGGCACGGTGTCGGTGATCGACGAGGCGACCCGCACCGTGACCGCCACCATTCCCGTGGGCGGCGACCCGGACGGGGCGGCGGTGGACTCCGCCGCCCGCACCGCCTACGTGGCCAACGCGAGCGATGGCACGGTGTCGGTGATCAGCGCGGCCCGGCCGGCTCCCGTCACCACGGTGACCTCGTCGCAGAACCCGAGCCCCTTCGGCCGGAACGTCACCTTCACCGCGACGGTCGGCCCGGCCGACGGCGGCACCATAACGTTCAGCAGCGGCTCCACGACACTGTGCCGCGCCGTGTCCCTGACTCACGTCAGCGGTCGCACCTACCAAGCCACCTGCACCAGGGCCCTGCCGGCCGGCCGCGACACGATCACCGCCGCCTACCCCGGTGACGCCAGCTACGCCACCTCCGCCGGCACGCTCACCCAGACCGTCACCCGGGCCCGGACCGCGCTGACCGTGAGCATCAGCTTCATCCCGCGACTGGCGTTCACCCTCACCGCGACACTGACCGCGTCCGGCCGCCCGCTCAGCGGCCAGCCGGTCTCGTTCAACACCGGGCACACCCATCTGTGCACCCGGGACACCAGCTCCCGGGGCGTGGCCACCTGCGTGCTGACCGCCTCCGAGGCCCGCCGTGCCGCACAGGACAACGGCCTCATCCGGGCCAGCTACCCCGGAAACACCAGCTACCAGCCATCATCAGCGACCGCGGTCCCGCCGTTGGGTGGTGGCCCGGACTTTAGCCAGCTGCGGCGGCCCGTCGGCCAGCGAGCGGTCCGATCGACCAATGAATACGCGACGGTCTGACCGAGGGCCAAAGGCCCTCTCATCGCCCGTTTAAGCCTAAAGGGCCTGCTGGACCGGCTAGCGGAGATCGAGGCCGGGCAGTGACCGGTCAGTCCTGGACCTCATCGACTTCATCCTCGGTCTTGCTCAGGCTGACGTCTTCCTCGCCGTCTCTATGCCGGACCAGCGCGGTGACCTCGTGCGTGATACCGATCGACGGCCCGCCGATCAGCTCCCACGAACGGGCGATCCCGACCAGGAAGCAGACCACTACGAGGATCGCGATCGTATCCACGGCCCCGGCGTCGCCCGGGTGGGCGCTCACGTCTAGTCCCTCGATCAGCTGGAACACGAACGCGACGGCCAGCCCGATCAGGAACAGCGCATCGCGCGCTGCGCTCCACCGCACCTGATGCAGCCGGATCAGCGACAGCAGCGACGCCGCGATGAACGTGAGCCCGACAGCCGCCACGCTCACCGCAGCGTCTCCGATCTTCTGACCGGGGATCAGCGCGAACAGCGATACGGTCAGCGTGTTGGTGAACGCCGTCAGCGCTGCCACCGCGCGTATGCGGTGCAGTTGCCCCTCCGCCTTGGCGCGGGCGAGCCGGTCAGCGGCAACCGAGATAGCCACAAACAGCAGCCCGATCAGCGCCCCGGCCACGCTTGCGCTGGCCGTGAAGAAGTCACGAATGCTTGATGAAACCACCTGGGTGATTCTTGCAGCCGCAACCAACGGCCAGGCACCGGCGAAGTACCATCGCGAGCGCGTGGAGCCGGGCTGCGTCGTCGACGTGCGTCCAGATCTGCTGGGTCATAGAACGCACCCACATAGCGGCCGTCCTTGCGCGGCCCGGAGATGGTGCCCTCACCATTGGGCCGATGATAATCCGTCGGGGTCGGCCAGCCGCAGGCATTACGCCGCTTCAGTCGCTTCGGCTTCCTGGCCGATGAGCCTTGGGATGCGACGGTAATGCCAGGCCCGGCAAGTATTTCCTGCCTGCCGCATGCCGGTGTTCGGCGCCGGTTACGGATTTCTGACTCTTCACGCCGATGATGCCTTCGAGATCATCCGGATCTTCGACATCACCTGGATCGGCTGATTCCGATATCGGAGAGCGCCTCGTTGGGCCAGTCCTGGACGCCGGCGCCCAGCGGGGGAAGTCGCCGCTATCCAAATCGAACAGGTCCAGAGTTCGTCCCACGGTATGGCGAACCATGTCGTCGATATCCCGCGGCCGCATGTAGAAGGCCGGGACGGGCGGCGCGATGATGCCGCCCATCTCGGTCACCGCCAGCATGCTCTTGAGGTGCCCGGCATGCAGCGGCGTCTCGCGAACCAGGAGGACGAGCCGTCGTCGCTCCTTGAGTACGACGTCGGCCGCTCGGCTCATCAGGCCGCTGGTTACGCCATGGGCGACTTCGCCGAGGGTCCGCATGGAGCACGGAGCAATGACCATGCCGATGGTCTTGAACGACCCGCTGGCGATCGGTGCCGCGATGTCTCCGGGAGCGTAGGCGTGATCGGCGAGCCCTCGCAGCTCTTCGGCCGACATGTCGGTCTCGTAGGCGCGGGTCAATTGGCCGGCCCTAGACACGACGAGATGACTCTCGAGACCGAGATCACGAACGGCACGCAGGAGCTTAATCCCGAAAACCGTCCCCGTAGCGCCGGTGATCCCGACAATGACCCGGCGTGGAGCCTCAGTCGACATGGTGCAGGGGGTCGATCTTGGCGTGCGGCGCCGGATCGGCCTCACCGGCGAAATCGGTATCCGAGAACGTGTACGGATAGTACGGCGCATCCATCACTCTCCCGAGCTTGTGCCGGAGATTGCCGAACGCGCGGTACACGTTGCGATAGTTCTGGCCGTGGAACTCCTGCAGGACGTCCTTCCACGCCCTGGGTGCATCCTGGATGTACTTCGTCATCGCCTCGGTGATCTGATCCTCCGTCATCGGCGCCACGCCCGGCGGCGGGTCGCCAAGAACGAACGGGGAGCTGACGTCGAAGTCGGAGGCGGTGTACTGGTCGCCCCACGGGACGGTGCAGTCAAAGCCGATCTTCGACGTGGTTCCAGGCGGGTCGTTCTTTGCGATGGTCGGGTCGACCGTCATCGTGTTCATGCCGGGAAGGATGATCGTGTCCCGGATGGGGTCGAAACGGAACGCCATCGCCCACTTGACCTTGTTGTCATCCCAGATGTCGACGTCCTCGTCGAAGACCCACGCGAGCTTCGGAATGGCCATCTTCGACGAGCCGAGCATGACCGCCAAGGCCTGCTTGCCGTCTCCCGCTCCCCCCTTCTTGATCTTGGCGTAAACCATGTTCGAGAGGCCGCCGGGGTCCGCCCGGACCTCAAGCACCTTGATGGCTGAATCCTTCAGAGCACCGAAGATGTCGGCCTCCACCGCCGGCAACTGCAGCATGTTGTCGGTGTACCAGGGATGCCCGCAGCCGATGGTGGCGTACTGGAAGATCCCGTTCTTGCGATGGGTGATGGCCTTCACTACCGCACGGACGTTGTGCTTGAGGCCACCCCCATACATGCCAGTGAACTCCCCGAAGGGCGCTTCGTCGTGGGTCCAGCCCTCAATCGCCATCAGCTCGCATTCGAGGACGACTTCCGCGTTGGCGGGGACCATGAGATCGACGGTCTTGCACTTCACCATCTTCGCCGGCGCGCCGTAGAAGCTGCCGAGCACCTCGAAATCATCCACGTCGGGAGGGAAGCCCTTGAGCGCGGCGAGCTTATCGAGGATGGGGGCGCCGATCACGACCGCCATCTCGAGGTTCTGGCCCATGGCCGCCGCCGCCATGGCATTGAGCCGTGACCGGTGCGACGTGCAGGTCATGTCGAAGCTTCGCTCATCCTTACTCCGGTACATGCTGCGGTAAAATCCCCAGTTGGGGATACCAGTGTTGGGATCTTTGCTGACCACCAAATTGTCATCCGAGTACGACTGACCGTCCCTCTCGTGATGGAGGAACATCGGAAAGATCGTCATATCGACGTCATCGCCGGTCATGACGACTTCTTGACACGGAGCGGTGTCGACGACGACAGGCTTGGTCCGGCCCTGAGAGGCCGCAAACATCTTGAGACCGGTCTCTGCTTTAGTGCAGCCCATGGCCCATGCATACTGGTCCTGGTTGGAATAGGCATTGGCCAGGAATTGGAACTCGCAGTCCGTCACGTTCTCGACCAGCACGGCTGTTGCCGGATGGTCCTCCATCACCTGCGGTAGCTCGTCGACCCGCTTCTCCTCTTTGACGCGGACGAGCATGCCCGCCGCTTCCATGGCGTCGACGAATTCCGGGAGGCTTGACTGCGGCACGGCTGATCGCCTTTCGTGGGCGTAGCTGTCAGTTACCGGCGCACTCCGCTTTGGCTCCGACTCAGGTGAAAGCCGGGGCAGGCACCGAGGTTTCGGCAAACCGGCGGAGCGAGAACACCAGCGCGCCCCAGAGCGTGTTGCATTTCGTGAAGTTGCCGCCGGTGCCCGGCCACCCGTCGTGGAGGACGTCGACCCGGCAACGGCCGTCTTCAATAGGCTCGATCTGGAAACGAGCGTCCGTCCCGACCGAGTCACCAGGACCGGCAACACAGCGCCAGACGACGAGCCGGCCGTTCTCGCTTTGCTCGATCGACCACTCGAACGACGGCCTCCCGGCGTATGACAACTTCCAGGTCGTGCCCACTTCACCGGTGCCGTCCACCCCCGGAGTATTCCATCCACGAAGGCCGTCGGCAGTTGTCAATGCCGCGTAGATGGCCGACGACGGCGCGTCGACGGCTATCTCATGCTGTACCGCTGCCACTATCTTCCCCGCATTTCGCAATCAACATCACATGCTGATCTGAACTGGTGGAAGCAAATTTATATGAGGTTATCTCGGGGATTATCAGGTGAGAAGGAGCTCTGCAAGCGCTTCCACAGGCTAGTCTGAATTCTAGGATAGCACGAGTGGGGGCCGCTAGGCTTATCCGCAACCGCATTCAGATAGCGGATGTCCCTGGCGATATCGGTGCCTTTCGGCAGTATTCTCGCGGCAGGCCGGTTGGCGTTCTCGTGTAGCTATTGCCGCATCAAGCAACGTTTGCCCGGTCGATGATGCGGCGGAGCCGTTCGTCGTAGGCGTGGTGTTGCGCCAGATGATGTAGCGGCGGATCATGCTGGCTTGCTCTTTATGGTTTGCGTGGTCGGTACCGTCCAGCGCGAAGTAGCGCAGAGCCGTGAACTGTGCCTCGATGCGGTTTAACCACCACGCATTCGCCGCCGTGTAGGCGATCTCGACGTTGCTCGCCGCGGCCCAGGTCCCGACTCTGGCGTCCCGCCTGGTGGTCAGGTGCGGGCTGAAGTTGTCGCAGATGGCGTTACCGGAAGCGGGCGACGTAGCGGCGTTGCCAGGGCGTCTCCACAGCTTGTGCCGCGTAGTGCTGGCGAACGTAGGCGATCGCCTGGCGGCCTGGCAGGCCGTCCAGGACCGCGAGGCAGGCCAGTGCCGTACCGGTCCGCCCGTGTCCGCCGGCGCAGGCGATCTCGACGCGTTCGGTCTCGGCTCGCGCCCATGCCTCGCGCAGCGCGCCGGCGGCAGCAGAGCGGTCGGACGGCAGCCAGAAGTCCGGCCAGCGAAGCCATCGGGTCTCCCAGGGGACGCCAGGCGGCTTCCGGCCCAGCAGATATAGGGCGAAGGCCGGCTCTGGCCCGGCGGGGAGGGGGCGGCGTCCAGCACTGTCTCCAGCTCGCGTAGTCGGGCGGGGATGAGCTTGCATTTCGCCCTCCGGCGCCCCTTGAGGCCAGCGCGGCCCGGCCGCGGCCGCCAGCGCCCGCCGCCACCGGTTCGCCAACATCCGGCTCACCCGGAAATGCCGGACCACCTCCCGGTCACTGGTCCCGGCCTTGATCAGCTCCGCAGCCGCTAACCGCACCTGCTCACGGCGGGCCCGCTGACTAGCGTCCAGCCCGCCACCATAGGGATACCTCATGCCACCCAGATACCCAGTGCGCGGCGGCGATCAGCCAAAACCCGTAACCCCCGCCGTTAAAGATCGTTAGGCTCTTGGGCCGACTAGAGCTGCTCGGCGGACGGTCCTCAGGGTGAGGCTTCCCCCGGTCGTGAACGGTGACGACCTTGCCTGCGTCTCTCAGCATCGCGATCGCCGTCTGGACGGTCCGGGGCCGCTCGTCGGTTCGGCTAGGGCTTGCCGGCGCCCGGTGCGGGGGCCTCAAACATAACGACCTGCCCCGTTGGCTTTGCCGTCTGCGGGCCGCCGTACTCCTGGCCGACGACGTACAGCCGTGGCTGGTCATCGCGGCTGAGCGTGCAGGCGAAGGCACCTCGGTCCAGGTCGACGGTGGCGAGAACCTCGCCACCCTCGCGCACCCGCACGCAGTGGCGGTTCGCGACGTCCGCGTACCAGACGGCGCCTTCTGCGTCGAGGCAGATTCCGTCCGGGTGGTCGTCCCCGGTAGCCGCCCATGTTCGCCGGTGGCTCAGGTTGCCCTCCGGGCCGATGTCGTAGGCCGTGAGCCGGTTGCCGTAGGACTCAGCGACGATCAGCGTGGCACCGTCCTCGGTGATGGCCATGCCGTTGGGGAAGGCGAGGTCGTCGGCCACCGGGCGGGCGGTTCCCTCCGGGGTGACGAGCGCGACGAAGCCGGGTGCAGGCTGACCGGCGGGGAAGTCGAAGTTGATGTTATTGACGTAGGCGTTGCCGTGCGCGTCGACCACTATGTCGTTCCACGGCTTCTCGGAGATGGGCGCGAGGTTGGCCTGGGTGGCCATCGAGCCGTCCGGCTCACGGCGCAGCAGCCGCCGCGAAGCCGAGTCCACCACCAGCAACCGCCCGTCCGGCAGGAAGTCGATGCACATCGGAAACGAGGGAACACGGGCCACCACCTCGTGGCCACCGTCGCGATCGAGCGCGATCACCTGGTGGGCGCCCCAGTCCGAGAACCAGACCCGCCCGTCGTGCCAGCGCGGCGACTCACCGAACACGATCCCTTCCATCAGTACCGTCATGCAAGCCAAGACTGCCTGCCGGGCCGGGATTCATCGGTCGCCACGCCAATGGGCCGTTTCGGCTATCCCGCCACCCGGCCCCTACTGGGACGGCTGGCACACCGGGCTAAGCCCCGCGGCGGGGCGGTGCTGTCGCGGATGACCAGGCTGGTGGCCAGCTCGACGTGCTGAGGCTGCGCCGGGCTGCTTTCGGCGTCCATCCGGAGCATGCGGAATCCGGCGGCGGTCATCGCGGCCAGCGGCTGCCGGACGGTGGTAAGCGGCGGCGTGGCCCAGGCCGCGATGACGTCGTCGAAACCGACCACGCTGACGTCGTCCGGCGCGCGCAGCCCGCGCTCACCGAGGGCCTGCAGGACGCCGAACGCCTGGTTGTCGTTCCCCGCCACGATCGCGGTGGGCGGGTCGGGCAGATCGAGCAGCCGGTGCGCCTGGGTCCGGCCGTCCGGGACCGCGGCGAACTCACCCCGTCCGACCAGGGCCTCGTCGACGGGCAGGCCGCGGCGCATCAGCGCGGTCCGGTAGCCGTCCAGCCGGGCGTTCGCCGACCAGAAGCGCTCGGGCCCGCCGATCGCAGCGATCCGGCGGTGACCGAGCTCAGCCAGGTGGCGGGTCGCGGCCATGCCGCCCTGCCAGTTGGTGGTGCCGACGGACCGCAGGCCGCGGCCGGGCTCGGTGGGCGGGTCGACGACAACGAGCGGGATGTGCGCGGCGGCCAGCCGGCGCCGCTCGGGCGCGTCGGGCAGGTAGAGCACGCTGAGTACGCCGTCGGTACCGCGCTCGGTGGCCCGGCCCAGCCAGGGCCCGAACTCGGCTGGGGCGTCCACCATCGTGACCACGATGCTGTGCCCGGCCTCGCTGGCCGCGTCCACGGCCCCGCGGATGAGCTCTTCGGCCCACGGCCCGTGCAGGCTGCCGATCAGCAGGTCCACCACGCCGGAGCGCTGGCCCGGGGCGACCTGGTAGCCGTAGCCGCGCAGCAGCTCGGTGAGCGTGGCCCGGGTCCGCGGGGCGACGTCGGTGCGGCCGTTGAGCACTTTCGACACGGTGGAGACCGACACGCCCGCCTCGGCCGCGATTCCGGTCAGTGTGCTGCGGCCAGCCGCGCGGCGCATCGGCTCCTCCTTTCCTGCCAAACATAACGTTTTTCGAAAGGTACGGCGCTCACCCGGCCTCCGTATCCGCCGGCCGGGCCCGCCGCTGTTTCCGCCGCTGTGTTTGCCAGTTGGGCGCTAGACGCCGTGATTAAAGCCATTGACCCAGAAAATCACCCGCCGTACGTTGAGCACAGGCGTCGCCGATAAATATTTCGAAAAAATTACTGGCTGACCGGGCCGGGAGTGACGAGAGCGGGCGGCGCAGCAGCTCCGGAGCAGGACGGCCTGGGGACGGGACGGTGAGGCATGGGTAATCCACTGGCGGTGCAGCTGTATACCGTCCGGGACGAGCTGGCGGACGACCGGGCCCGCGTGCTGCGGCGCATCGCCGGGTTCGGCTACGGGGCGGTCGAGCCGTTCGACGTGATCTCCGACCCGGACGGCCTGCGGGCCGACCTCGACGCCGCCGGGCTGGCTGCCTGCAGCGTGCACGCGCGGCCGTTCGGTGACCAGGCCGACGCCGCGTTCCGCGGCGTCCAGGCGGTCGGGGCGGACACGGTGATCGTCCCGCATATGCCGCCCGAGCGGTTCGCCGGCGCCGACGGGGTCCGCGCGCTGGCGCGGGAGCTCAACGACGCGTCCGGGCGGGCGGCCGGCCACGGCCTGCGGCTCGGTTACCACAACCACGACTTCGAGCTGTCCTCGCTGATCGGCGGGCGTCCGGCGCTGGAGGTGCTGGCCGATCTGCTGGACCCGGCCGTGCTGCTGGAGATCGACATGTACTGGGCGGCGGTGGGCGGCCCGGATGTGCCCGCCCTGCTCGGCCGTCTCGGGGACCGGGTCCG
>Ga0209839_10001707_pt1 | contig 11101 bp, 9 predicted proteins | sample OrgsoiDNA2013050_FD_185800 | JGI IMG/M metagenome (GOLD analysis project Ga0209839, IMG submission 185800) | Permafrost soil microbial communities from the Arctic, to analyse light accelerated degradation of dissolved organic matter (DOM) -... | ecosystem: Environmental > Terrestrial > Soil >... | reverse complement strand
CGCCGCGGGCGGCAGGGGCTCGAGGGAGGCGGCAGGAATTGCAGTGGCCATAGCTGACAGTGTGGCAACGATGGAATCGTAGCGGCGATCTGCAAGCTGCGACGCATTCGCGCTGGTAGCTCAGCAGCAGCAGGAGACTGGGTGCAGTCAGTCAGCCTTCATCGTCGAAAATCCGCTGACGCTCAAAGCTGACGTTGGCCGCTTCCGTTTGCGGCTGGCAGGTCCGCTTCGGAAGCCGACGTTCGGTCGGTAGACCGCCCGGCGTCTGCTTGGTTGGGCATCGAACTGGCGCTGTCGACCCCAAGCCGACCTTCCATCGATCAAACTTGCGACTGCGAAGCGGTATCGTCGTCACTGAAATCGAAGGACGTGCATGACATTTCCGAAGCGTTACTGCCGGTCGGGGCTTCTCTTTCTCAGCTGCCTTGTCTGTTGTATCGCGCTCGAAGCCGCAGCCGCTCCGACGTCATGGCCGACCGCCGATTGGCCGACCTCGACGCCTGAAGAGCAAGGCATGTCGTCAAACGCGCTCGCCGAGCTGGTCGAGTTCGGCGCGAACAATGCCATGGACAGTCTTCTCGTCGTGCGGCACGGCCGGATCGTCGTCGAGACCTACTACGCGCCGTTCAGGCCCGGGCTCAAGCATGTCGTCAACTCGGTGACGAAGGCGGTCGTCGGCACACTGGCAGGCATCGCATTCAAGGAGGGCGCACTCGGCCCGCTGGACCAGACGGTCGTCAATCTGTTTCCCGAACGAAAGATCGCCAACCTCGACGCCAACAAGAAGGCGATCACGCTAGACAGCCTGCTCGACATGACGTCTGGCCTGGACTGGCGGGAGCCACTGACCAATGCGCCCCCCGAGACCATGCTGCAGATGGAGCGGAGCGGCGACTGGGTCGGGTTCGTCCTCGATCGCCCCATGGCGCAGGCGCCTGGCCTTGCGTTTGACTACGATAGCGGCACTTGGCATCTTCTCTCGGCGATTCTTGCGAAGAAGACCGGCTTGAGCACCGAGAACTACGCCAAGCAGAAGCTGTTCACACCGCTTGGCATTTCGGACTTCTCCTGGCGTCAAGACCCGCAGGGGATATCGACCGGAGGCTACGGTGTGTTCATGCACCCGCGCGACATGGCCAAGCTCGGATACCTCTACCTGCACGACGGCGAGTGGGCTGGGCAACAGCTCTTGCCTCCGTCCTGGGTCGACAAGGTGTATCACGCGTCCGTGGACATGCGCATCGGCTCGACGCCGACCTTTCGCTACGCGAACGGTTGGTGGACCATCCCGGACAAGCGCGCATACATGGCGGTCGGCTTTCTGCGCCAGCTGATCGTCGTGTTGCCCGATGTCGACATGGTCGTCGTCGTCACCGGCAAGAAGCACTATCCGTTTGTCCCCCTCATCGACAGGACCACCGCGGCGGCCAAGTCAGACTCCCCGCTGCCGCCCGATGCCACAGGAAGCGCCCGCCTGACCGGCGTCCTCAAGGACGCGGCGATCGAGAAGCCCTCCACAGTCAGCCCACCTTCGCCACTGGCTCGGACCATCTCCGGCAAGCCGTATCGCTTCGGGGCCAACGCTTTCGGGGTGCGATCGTTGATGCTCGACCTGATCTCTCCCACGCCGACATACGAAGTACTATTTGATCGAAGCGGGGCCGGTCTCGCCGATTTGCGTGTCAGTGGCCCGCTCGGTCTCGACGGCTACTTTCGGACCGACGGGAATGGCATCGATCAACTGCGTGGCGCGAAGGGGCAGTGGCTGACTGAAACCAGCTTCCAGATCATTTCGCGATCGATTCTCGAAGGGATCGTGACGACGTCGACGCTAAACTTTCATGGCGAGCAAGTGGACGTCGAGATCGAAGACAACCGCGGGGTGCGTGGCCGCCTTCGAGGAGATTCGACAAACTGATTCTTATTCCGCGAAAGTGTCCTGCTGGATCGACTGCAACTGGGCCGGGAGCGTGAAGCAGATGCCGCTCCAGAGAACTGCAGCTCACTGGTCGACGGCGGATATCGGCTTCAGACTAGCTGCTGCCGCTCGAATTCGGCGCGCCAATGACAGCGGTCGCCGAAACCAGACGCTGACACTTCAGGGTGTCGGCTGCCGGCTCTACTTCTGAACCGGTCCCTCACCGGCAAATCGAATGGATGAAGACCATCGCCGCCACGAACCCAACCGCCAAGGGCCGCTCTCGTAGGCTGCGAACTGGAACTCACAACCCAAAGGAGCCTATGGCGGTTCTCTGAGCGAACGACCGGTTCGCCTTGGAACTTGACCTTAGCCGACGCGGTCGAGTGCGTCTAAGTTGGCGACAGCGGTCGTTCGCGCCTGCCGATCGACGGCCGCGACAATTTCGCCGCCGAACGGCTGCTGGCCTGTCCGCTTTCTGCGCCGCTTTGCGTACGTTGCGTCTGAGTCCAACACACAGATGGAGATCAGCATGTCGAATGAACTCGAATCCGGGATGATCTCCTTGGAGGGCAACGTGAAAGGCCTCGTGCAGCTTATCGTTGATACGAGGAAAGCGGTGAGCAAGCTCGAGGACACTGCGGCGAACGCCAAGAGGGCCGGCCAAGACAACGAGAGCGCTCTCAACATCATCGCCAAGAGGCTCATCACTTTGGAGAAAAGCGTCGAGGCGCTCGAAAAGGCCGCAGCTAAGCGAAAATAGGCTCCACGAGATCCTCAACCTTGGGATCCCACATGGGAGCGAGCGATGGTGCCCGCGGCAATTGATCGACATGCTCTCGACTTCGACAAATCGAGGAGAGTGCAAATGCAGACCGAACAAGCCCTGTTCCGGCCGCACCGGCCAGAAGGTGCTGACGCTGCAAGATGCAATGCCCAGGGAGACGGACTTCAAGCGACATCGACTGGTTCAGTCTGCACGCTACCCTACATTCGCCGATGGAGTTCATGCAGCGGCACACTGATTGACCTGTGCTCCGCAGAAATGCCGTCCGGCCGGCGCGACACCCAACTTCAGCGGTTCAGCGTTTTCTGGCACCCTTTCAGCGGCCCGTGTAGTTCCTACGGCAGCGCCGGCGTCGACCAAAACGAGTACTCGTGGTGCAATCCGCCGAGCACGGATTTCGCTCGCACGAGCGCACCCGGCGTCCATCGACATCGAGGTTCAGCCTTCGAGGTGCGTGCAGATCCTGCGGGAGGGCCGGGTACACCTGGACCCAGTGCGCTGTGCGGACGCCCGCCGTTGTAGTGAGCAACCCACTCGCGCATGATCGAACGGAGATGCGCCTCGGAAATCGGAATCATCCAGTCCAGGCACTCGCGCCGGATCGTGCCAATCACGCGCTCGCAGATCGCGTTCGCTTTGGGACTTGCCACCGGTGAGCGCAGCACCGCGAGGCCCAACGCGCGGATTGAATCGTCCAGGTGCCTCGCGAAGATGCTGTCCCGGTCATGGATCAGATACTGGTGATCGTCAGCGTCGGAGATCACTTCTCGCAGCTGCTGCAGCGTCCAGGCCGCACTCGGGTGTGTCGTCACGTTCATGTGCGCCAGGCGGCGCGTGCCGTGTTCGATGACGACAAACACGTACAACACCCGAAACGTCGCCGTGACGGCGACGAAGAAGTCACAGGCGAGGATGGCCCTCGCGTGATTCTTCAGGAAGGTTGACCAGCGCAGGTCGCCGCGGGGTTGCCCAGGAGGCTGTTTCGGCAAGTACTTGCGCACGGTTCGTGGCGAGACCCGAATTCCCAGCTTGAGCAGCAGTTCGTTGGCGATGCGCTCTTCGCCCCACAGTACGTTCTCCCGGGCCATCCTGCGGATCAGTTCGCGCAGCTCTTGCGGGATCGATGGCCGACCGGCGCGAGACTTCATTCGCCAAAGCAGTCTCCAGCCAGCGCGATGCCAGCGGATCATCGTCGCCGGCTGCCCGACCACCAGCGCGCCGAAGAGCCTGGCCAGCAGCGCCAGACTGATGCGTGTTGCCGCGTCGATCCGGTGCGGTTGGACACCGCGCTCGATGTACAGAGCCAGCTGCCGGCGCAGGAAGAGATTCTCGGCGCGCAAGCCCTCGGCAGACCGAACCAGGAGCAACACCCACCGGCAGTCTTCGCTGAAATCAAATGGACCCCTTCTGACGCGTCGCGACGAGTTGCTTTCGATCTGCTGAGCTAGGCGCGCCCCGGCGTGTCGCTAAAAGACCAAGGGAAGCCCGACGTAGTTCTCGGCGAGCGCGGTCGCCGCGGCCTCCGAACTAACGAGATAGTCGAGCTCCGCAGCCTGGATCCTCTGGCCGAAAGCACCAGTCTCAGGAAATTTGTGCATTAGCGAAGTGAACCACCACGAGAACCGCTCGGCGCGCCATACCCGGCGTAGGCAGCGCTGCGAGTAAGTGTCGATGCCTGCATCGCTACCCTCGAGAAAGTGCTCGGCCAGCGCTCGGGCAAGGAGTCCGACATCGCCTGCCGCGAGATTCAGTCCTTTCGCTCCCGTTGGCGGGACGATGTGGGCGGCGTCGCCCGCAAGGAACAGGCGACCGAAGCGCATCGGCTCAGCCACAAAACTGCGCAGGGGCGCGATGCTCTTCTCGATCGACGGCCCGGTCACGAGCGCCTCGGCGGCGGCGGGATCCAATCGGCGCCGCAACTCGTCCCAGAACCTGTCGTCGCTCCAGTCGCCCACACGGTCATCTAGCTGACATTGCACGTAGTAGCGGCTGCGCTTGGCCGACCGCATGCTGCACAGTGCGAATCCGCGTTCGTGGTTCGAGTAGATCAACTCGTGCGAAACGGGCGGCGTTTCCGAAAGGACACCAAGCCAGCCGAACGGGTACACGCGTTCGAAACTTGCCAGCGCACCCTCTGGAACGCTCTGCCGGCTGATCCCGTGATAGCCGTCACAGCCGGCGATGAATGCGCAGTCGATAACGTGTCGAATGCCATCCTTGGTATACGAGACCGAAGGACGGTCGCTATCGAATGCGATTGGCTGGACGTCTGTGGCCTCGTAGACGATGGGCAGGCCCGCATTGAGGCGCGCCTGCATGAGATCGCGCGTTACTTCGGTTTGGCCATAGACGACGACATGCTTGCCGCCGGTGAGCTTCGCCATGTCAATACGGTGACGACTGCCGCCAAACGCAAGCTCAATGCCCTCGTGGACCAAGCCCTCGGCGCGGAGGCGCGCGTCGACACCGGCTGCCCCGAGCAGATCGACGGTGACTTGCTCGAGCACGCCGGCGCGGATGCGCTCGAGAACGTAGTCGGCGCTGCGCTGCTCGAGAATGACCGCCTCGATGTTGGCCTTCTGCAGCAGTGCCCCAAGCAGCAACCCAGCAGGTCCGGCACCAACAATGGCGACTTGCGTACTGGCCCGAATCGCGCCCGAGTTCATCGTCGATTACTCCGGCTCACTTCACCTTGCCGGGATCCTTGACTGCCTTCTGCACGTCGAACTCGACGTTGAAGAGCTGGCCGTTTAGCCTCTCGACCTTCCTGATGTAGATGTCCTGAACGATGTCGCGCGTCTGCGCGTCGATGAGGATCGGGCCGCGCGGGCTCTCGAAGATCTGGCCCTTCATCGCCGCGAGCAGCGCGTCGCCACCGCCTGTGCCCTTGGTGGCGGCGAGCGCGTTGTAGATCAGGTGCATGCCGTCGTAACCGGCGACGGCCATGAAGTTCGGGCGGAACTTGTTGGCCGCCTCGAAGGCCGCCACGAACTTCTTGTTCACCGCCGACGGGTGCGCTGCCGAGTAATGGTGCGAGTTGACGACGCCGAGCGCCACGTCGCCCATGTCGTTGAGCTGGTCGTCGTCGGTCACGTCACCCGTGGCGATGAGCTTGATGCCCGACTTGTCGAGGCCGCGCTCGCCGAACTGCTTCATGAACGCCGCGCCCTGGCCCGAGGGCAGGAAGACGAACACCGCGTCGGGCTTGAGGTCGGCGACCTTCTGCAGGAAGGGGGCGAAGTCGGGGCTCCTCAGCGGCGAGCGGATCTCGCCGGTGATCTCGCCGCCGTTGAGCTTGAACTGGCTCTTGAAGAACTTCTCGGCGTCGATGCCGGGGCCGTAATCGGCGACGAAGGTCACGACCTTCTTGATGCCGTGCTTGGCCGCCCACTCGGCGATCGAGACCGAGACCTGCGGCAGCGTGAAGCTGGTGCGAACGATGTAGGGCGATTGCTCGGTGATGGCCGAGGTGGCCGCAGCCGTCACGACCATCGGCGTCTTGCTCTGGGTGGCGATCGGCGCGGTGGCGAAGGCGAGCGGCGTCAGGCCGAAACCGGCGAGCACGTCGACCTTGTCGTTGACGACCATCTCCTGGGCGATGCGGCGCGTGGTGTCGGCGACGCCGGCATCGTCCTTGACGATGACCTCGACCTTGCGGCCGGCGACGGTCGTGCCGTTCTGGGCCTGCCAGAGTTTCACCGCCGCCTCGATCTGCTTGCCGGTCGAGGCCGACTGGCCGGTCATCGGGAGGATGAAGCCGATCTTGAACGGCGCAGCTTGCGCGGCGACGCCGAAGGCGGTGGCGGCGAGGGTGGCACCGGTGGCGAGATGGAGCCAGTGACGGCGAGTGTTCATGCGTATCTCCACGAAGCGTTGAAGTCTTGAAAGGGCTGCCAATCAATGTAGCAAACGATTTGGCCGATTTCGATCGGGACGTGTGCTAGCCAGCAGGCTGTCGAGACACGCTTCGGGGTCGGATTTTCGAGAGAAAGGGCTCCGGTTCACGGCTTCAGATCGCTGGCATTGCCGAAAGTGCGTCAGGCGAATTCATCCATCACTTGAATGATGTGCCGGATGGCCCTTGCGTCTAACTTCCGGGCATCCCGAACGATTCGATCGCGAGGGACATGGCGCACCACGCTGGCCTCTGTTCGATGGCACGTCGGAGCACTTCTGGATGGCTGTCTGGCAACAAGGAAACACATGAACAAGCAACGTCTCGCCCTGCTGGCGGCACTCGCCACCTCGGCCGGCTTTCTCGGCGCCTGCGGCGGCGGCAGCAGCAGTGAATCGACAACGCCGCCGGTCGTCGCCGATTCCGTGCTGCAAGGCACGGCCGCCATCGGCACCGCGCTGGCCAACGCCGACGTCAGCATCGTCGACGCCACCGGCAGCTCGCCGTGCCGCGAGTCGAACATCGTCACCAGTGGCACCGGCAGCTACACCTGCACCTTGAAGACCGGCGAAGCGGCACCCTTCTTCATCTCGGTCACCGATCCGGCGGGCAGCGTGCTGCCCCTGGTGAGCGTCACCACGACGACGCCGGCGCCCGGCACGCCGCTCGTCGTCAACGCCACGCCCCTGACGACGGCGATCCTCGCTCAGCTGGCAGCCGACCACAATGCGCTGAGCGTCTTCACCAGCAAGACGATCGATGCCACGGCACTGGCGCAGGTGACGATGAACGTCGTCGCGCAGCTCCAGGCCGTGCTCCAGTCGGTCGGCGCGCCGGCCGGCTACAACCCGTTCACGACTTCCATCACCGCCTCGAGCACAACCGGCGCCGGCAACACCGCTGATCTGGTGCTCGACGTGGTCAAGGTCGGCACCGACATCTCCGGCGCCCTGACGCTCGCCACGATCGACAACCCGGCCGGCGTGACCATGGCGAGCGCCACGCAGACGGGTGCTGCGTTGCCCGCCGCGAGCAGCGGCGTGGCGGCGCTGTCGCTAGCGGCGCAATCGATCTCGAAGACCTTTGCCCAATGTTTCGCGTTGCCTGTTGCGCAGCGTGTGCTGGCGACCGATACCACCCTTCCCGCGGCGCTCGGCGGCAGCCAGGTGACGCAGCTGGCGCCGGCGTGCCAGGGCCTCACCGACGCGGCATTCCTGCAGAACGGCTTCGTCGCCGGGCAGTACTTCTACGGGGTGTTGACGAGCAACGCCATGACCGGTGCGCAGTTCAGCGTTGCCGAGGTGATGCAGCTGGTGCCTGCTGCCCAGGCGGGCATCGGCTACGACGCTGCCGTGCTCAACATCCGCTACGTCGACGCCAATGGCATCGCCGGCAACGTCATCACGGTGGCCGCGAACAAGGGCACGGGTACCGCCACGCCGAACTGGGCCGTCTACGGCAACCAGACGCCGGTCAACGTTCTGGTGCGCAGCTCGATCCGGCGGCAACAGCAGCAGGCGCCCGTCACGCAGGCGCCGTTCAGCACCACTGCATCGCTCAGCGCCTACCAGACGGGCATCGAGTTCTACATCGACAAGGACGGCCCCGGGAGCACGAACCTCACGACAGCGCGCGTGACGGGCCCCGGCCTTCCTGCGGCGGGCATCGTGCTGAATCGTCCGACCGCGGCCTTCGAGCCGCAGCAGTCGTGGCTCAACATCGTCGACAAGTTCGGCGGCAGCCCGGCTGTACTGGCGAGCCAGCACACGTCGTGCAACTGCGACATCTTCTGGCTGCAGCGTACCCAGGACGTCACCGGCGCCGGTGCCACGACGGTTCGTAGCAACCCGAATGGCGGCAACACCAACAGCGCCGCCTTCGTCTACTGGGCCCACCCACTCGACTACGGTGCCGCCCTCAACACGCCAAGCAACGAGTACGTCCCGTTCTCGAGCTTCGCCGTGGGCGCCAGGTACAAGGTCGAGATCTTCTACAACGGCAGCGACACGCCGACATACACGTTCGAAAAGACGCTTCTATCGCCGATCATCCCGGCGACGCGCGGATCGTTCCTCGCCTGGAACGCGCCGACCGCGGCCACGCTCGACGTGCTCGATCCGGGCAATGCGCTCGCAGCAGCCGCCTCGTCGTTTCCGGTCTCGTGGGCGCAGAACCCCTCGGCCGAACAGATCCGCCTGGCGCAGATGTTCACGAACAACGGCGCCAACGCGGTGAACCAGGGCAGCGGCATCGGCGTGCCGAAGGGCGCGATGTCGGTCGTCGTCGCCGCGCCGGCCGGGCTCCAGTTTCCGGCGCTCGACAGCAGCGGCAACAGCTCGCGCTCGATCCAGCTCAGCTACCGGACTTTCGACAACAGCCTGAAGCTGGCGATCTACCGCTTCAACTGAAGCGTCGCGGCGGCTCAACCTATCATCCGGAAGAAGGCGCGCCGCCTCGGTGCACCGACTCCCCGGATGATCATGACCACCCGCACCCAACCTCCTTTTCGCGCCGACCACGTCGGCAGTTTTCTTCGCCCCAGGCGCTTGCTCGAAGCGCGCGAGAAGCGCGCCTATGGCGAGATCGGCGCCGAGCAGCTTCGCGCCGTGGAAGACGATGCGATCGCCGAGATCGTGAAGTTCCAGGAAGACGTGGGCTTGCGCAGCGTCACCGACGGTGAGTTCCGCCGCACCTATTTCCACATCGATTTCCTCGAGCAGCTCGGCGGCGTGAAGACCGACGTGCCGGTGACGATCAAGAAGGCCGACGGCACCGAGGAGCTCGCGCCGCCGGTGATGCGCGTGGTCGACAAGGTGCGCCACGTGAAGGACATCCAGAAGGCCGACTTCGAGTACCTGAAATCGAAGGTCACCGCCGGCCACACGCCGAAGGTGACGATCCCCTCGCCCACCATGCTGCACTTTCGCGGCGGGCGCGCCGGCATCAGTCGCGAGCACTACCCGGACCTCGAACCGTTCTACCAGGACGTGGCCAATGCCTACGGCGACGAGCTGCGATCGCTGAGCGAGGCCGGTTGCACCTATGTGCAGATGGACGACACCAACCTCGCCTACCTCTGCGACGACAAGATGCGCGAGGCGGCGCGCTCGCGCGGCGACGACCCGGACGAGCTGCCGCACCGCTATGCCAGCTTCATCAACCGCGTCGTCGCGCAAAAGCCCGAAGGCATGACGCTCGCCGTGCACCTGTGCCGCGGCAATTTCAAGAGCACCTGGGCGGCTCAGGGCGGCTACGAGCCGGTGGCCCAGGCCCTGCTCTCCGAGATGGCCGTCGACGGCTATTTCCTCGAGTACGACGACGCGCGCTCGGGCGACTTCAAGCCGCTGCGCTTCCTGCCCAAGGGCAAGACCGTCGTGCTCGGCCTGGTGACCACCAAGCTCGGCCAGCTCGAAAAGAAAGACGACATCAAGCGCCGCATCGACGAGGCCGCGAAGTACGTGCCGCTCGAGCAGCTGTGCCTGTCGCCGCAGTGCGGCTTCTCGAGCACGGTGCACGGCAACGACATCGCGGTGGAAGCGCAGCGCGCCAAGCTTCGCCTGATCGTCGAGGTGGCCGACGAGGTGTGGGGCGGCCACTGAGAGGCGGCGTGCAGGTCCACCCGCCGCGTCGTCGGCACCGGGCGGCGATGGCCGCCGCCAACCTCAGGCGGAAGACTTCGGAATCCTGCTGCTCGACGTCGCGCCTTCGATGCCTGCCGCCTTGCTGCGTTCGCCACTGATCAGGCGATAAGCCACCCCGGCGCAGGCCGCACCGGCCAGCGGCGCCACCCAAAACGCCCAGAGCTGGGAAATGGCCCAGCCGCCGACGAAGAGCGCCGGGCCGGTGCTGCGAGCCGGGTTGACCGAGGTGTTGGTCACCGGAATGCTGATGAGGTGGATCAGCGTCAGGCCGAGGCCGATGGCAATCGGTGCGAAACCGCTCGGCGCCCGCTCGTCGGTGGCGCCGAGGATGATGACGAGGAACATGGAGGTCATCACGAACTCGCACACCAGCGCCGCCGTGAGCGAATAGCCGCCGGGAGAATGCTCGGCGAAACCGTTCGACGCAAAGCCGCCCTGCAGATCGAAGCCGGCCTTGCCGCTGGCGATGAGGTAGAGCGCACCAGCGCCGGCGACTGCGCCGGCCAGCTGGGCGACGACATACGGCAGCAAGTCGCCGGCGCGAAAGCGTCCGCCGACGACGAGGCCGAGAGAAACGGCCGGGTTCAGGTGGCACCCCGAAACGTGGCCGATCGCGTAGGCCATCGTCAGCACCGTGAGGCCGAAGGCGAGCGCGACTCCAGCGAAGCCGATGCCCAGCTGCGGGAACGCCGCCGCCAGCACGGCGCTGCCGCAGCCTCCGAGAACGAGCCAGAAGGTGCCGATGAACTCAGCGGCGACGCGATTCAAGAGCGGCATGATCGACTCCCCTGCGCACCTGGCAGCGCGCCGGAAAGCTTGTCTTAGCGCGGTGTCAGACACCAGTTGTCGTGCCGCGCGGC
>Ga0209839_10001704_pt1 | contig 11106 bp, 10 predicted proteins | sample OrgsoiDNA2013050_FD_185800 | JGI IMG/M metagenome (GOLD analysis project Ga0209839, IMG submission 185800) | Permafrost soil microbial communities from the Arctic, to analyse light accelerated degradation of dissolved organic matter (DOM) -... | ecosystem: Environmental > Terrestrial > Soil >... | reverse complement strand
TCGACGCATCGGCGACGCGAAGGCCTTCGATGCCACGGACCCGCAGGGCGGGGTCGACCACGGCCCGCTCGTCCGCGCCCATCCGGCACGTCCCGACCGCGTGATAAACGGACGTCGCGCGGTTCGGAAGCTCCCTGGCCAGGGCTTCCCGGTCAGGATAGCCGGGCCCGGGCGACAGTTCGGCGGCGATGCCCTTGGCGATGATGCTGCTCGCCATTGTCTCGCGGACGAGGTCCATGCCGTCCAGCAGCAGCCTGCTGTCGTCGGGATCGGCCAGGTAAGCGGGATCGATAACCGGCGGCGCCGCCGGGTCGGCGGAGGCAAGCCGGAGGGTGCCGCGGCTCTTCGGGTATATGAGGGTGGGCATGATCGTCAGGGCGGAACGCTTATCGACCTTGTGCCTGGTGGGCGCGTCCTGGTTGGGGAACGGGTACGACCACGGCAGCGCATGGACCTGGATGTCCGGGATCTCCTGCGCCTGGGGGCTGCGAACGAAACCGACGGCCTCGAAGACGGTGCGGCCCATCCACGTGCCGCCGCGGACCGCCTCCCTGATCACGCCGGCGGCGAAGTACGGCGTGGTGCCGCGGTTGCGGGCCGACCGCATGACGTAGGTCATCGGGACGAACATGTGGTCGTGCAGGTTGTCCCCGACCGGAAGGTCGGCGGCGACGTCGATGCCGTGTTCGCGCAGGTGCGCCGCGGGCCCGACGCCAGACAGCATGAGGATCTGCGGCGAGCCGAACACGCCGGCGCACAGAATCACCTCGCGGGCGGCCCGGATGGTGCCGCGCCCCGCCGTCGTGCTGACCTCGACGCCGGTGGCGCGCCCGTTGCCGATCACGATCCGGTTGATGACGGCACCCGTGCGGATCTCCAGGTTCGGCAGGCCGTGATCGTCGAGGTAGCCGACCGAGGAGCTGTACCGCAGCCCGCCGCAGACGTTCTGCTGGAAGGCGCTGACGCCTTCCTGGGACTTGCCGTTGTAGTCGTCAATCTTCGGGACGCTCGCGGTGTCGGCGAGTGCCTCGATGAACGCCTGCGAGGCCCCGGTGAGGTCTTTCTGCCGCGTGACCTGGATCGGGCCACCGGAACCGCGCAGTTCGCTCGCGCCGTCCTCCCAGTTCTCCATTCGCTTGAAGCTGCGCAGCACCTCCGGATAGCTCCAGCCCGTGCAGCCGGCCGCGGCCCAGTCGTCGTAGTTCTTGCGGTTGCCGCGGACAAACAGCATGCCGTTGATCGACCCGGAACCGCCGAGCACCCGGCCACGGGGCTGCGGGATCTTACGGCTCAGCGCGTTGGCCTGAGGGGCGGTGTAGTACCCCCAATCCAGGCGCTTCTTCAGCGCCGGGACGTTATGGAAGATGGCGATCATCCCGGGCTTGCGCACCAGGCGCGTACGGTCCGGGCGGCCGGCCTCCAGCAGGATGACGCTGGCACCTGATTCGGCGAGTCGTTTCGCCAGCACGCATCCGGCGCTGCCCGCCCCGGCAACGACGTAGTCGGCGGTCTGATCCATTCGTTCCTCGCAACGCCGCGGAAGATGACAGCGGGATCCCCTGGTGATCACCTGTCCCGGACTCTATGCCCGGGTCACTCGCCAAACAAGAACGTGTTCTTGTTTTGCCCAGCGGGGGGCGACTCACGCGCGGGTGCACAGCCGCGTAGCGGCGATAATGGGCGCCATGAGCTCGCCTAGGAAGATTCCGCCTGGTGGCCGGGGCAGCGCCTCCGGCGGGGCGGCCGCGGAGGGACCTGTCCGGTCGGAACGGCGCGCCCAGATGGTGCAGCTCGCCGGTGAGCTTTTCGCGCGGAAGGGATACCGCGCCACGACCGTGCGTGAGATCGCGGACGCGGCCGGCATCCTTTCCGGCAGCCTGTACTACCACTTCGACTCCAAGGAGTCGATCGGTGACGAGATCCTCTCCGGTTTCATGAACGCGGTGCTCGCCGACTACCGCGCGGCGGTCGCATCCGGCGGTAATCCTCGCGCGGTCATCGAGCAGATCGTCCGCACGACGAGCCGTACGCTCACCCGGCACCGGGCCGCACTTGCGATGCTCGAGAGCGACTGGCACTACTTCACCTCGCAGCCCAGGTTCGGTTACCTGCGCAAGTCGCTGGGCGAGATCGAGCAGACCTGGGTCACGCAGCTGGAACTGGGCCAGCAAGCCGGGCTTTTCCGCGCCGACCTGAACGCGAAGCTCACCTACCGGCTGCTCCGGGACGTGCTGTGGATCCCCGCCCAGTGGCGCCGGCCCGGCGGGTTCAGCACCGACCAGGTGGCGGACGGAATCCTCCGGCTGCTCTTCGACGGAATCTCCGCCCCGGCGCAGGACGCGCAGGCCCCGGCGCAGGACGCGCAGGACGCGCAGGCACAGTAGGGCACACAGCACCGGGCGCCCCGAAACGCCGCAGACCCTGGTGACCCTGCGACGTTCTGTTACCCTTTACCAAGCAAGCGTTTGGTCTAGAGACGGTGGCCTAGATCCTGTTGGCCGAGAAGCTGGAGGTGCGATCATGGGCCGGCTCGACGGCAAGGTCGCACTGATCACCGGAGGCGCCCGGGGCATGGGCAAGTCCCATGTGCGTCACTTCGTCGCTGAGGGCGCCCGGGTGGTGTTCGGCGACGTGCTGGACGACAAGGGCGCCGCGGTAGCCGCCGAGCTGCCCGCGGGGTCGTGCCGCTACGTTCACCACGACGTCACCAGCGAAGCCGGATGGGCGGCCGCGGTCAGTACCGCGCTGGACACGTTCGGCGCGCTGGACGTGCTGGTCAACAACGCGGGAGTGCTGAAGTTCGGCTCGATCGCGGAGATGCCGCTGGCTGACTTCCGGCGGGTCCTGGAGGTCAACGCGGTGGGCTGCTGGCTTGGCATGAAGGCGGTCATCGATCCGATGACCGCCGCAGGCGGCGGGTCGATCATCAACATCTCCTCGATCGAGGGATTCACCGGAGCAGCCAGCCTCTCCGCCTACAGCGCCAGCAAATTCGCGGTCCGCGGGATGACCAAGGCTGCCGCGCAAGAACTCGGCAGGTTCGGCATCCGGGTCAACTCGGTTCATCCCGGCGGGGTGCTGACCAGCATGACCCTGTCGGGAAACGGAACCTTCGACCAGGCCAGCGGCGAGGCCTTCGTTACGTCAATGCCGCTGTCCAGGTTCGCCAAGCCGATCGAGATATCCCGGCTCGTCGGGTTCCTCGCTTCGGACGACTCGTCCTACTCGACCGGCAGCGAATTCACCGCCGACGGCGGGGTCCTCAGCGGACCTGGCTACTGAGCCGACCGAGACTGGGCCGGGCCACCACTGGGCGCTACCGAGCAGAGCCGCTACAGACGGGAGGAGCTTGCTGCGATGAACGAGGCGCTGACACTAGAGGGCAGGACGGCGATCGTCACCGGCGCGGGTAACGGGCTCGGCCGGGCCGAGGCGCGCGCGCTGGCCCGGGCCGGCGCGCAGGTCGTACTTAACGATCTGCCCGGCGAGAACGATCTGCCCAGTGCGGCGGTCCAGACGGTCGCCGACGAGATCAGGGCGGACGGCGGGCAGGCCGTCGTCTGCCCGGGGGACGTCAGCGAGTGGCAGACCGGCCAGAAGCTGGTGAGCGCCGCGCTCGACGCGTCCGGCCGGCTGGACATCCTGGTTAACAACGCGGGCCTGCTCCGGGACCGGATGGTGTTCTCGATGTCCGCCGAGGAATGGGATCTGGTCATCCGGGTGCACCTGCGCGGCCACTTCGTGACCACCCGTTTCGCCACGGCGTACTGGCGGGAGCAGAGCAAGCGTGCGTCCGGGCCGGTCTACGCCAGGATCGTGAACACCTCCTCCGAGGCGTTCCTGCTCGGCTCCCCGGGCCAGCCCAACTACGCCGCGGCCAAGGCCGGGATCGTCGCGCTGACGGTCACCACCGCGCGCAGTTGTGCCCGTTACGGCGTGCAGGCCAACGTCATCTGCCCGCGGGCGCGCACCGGCATGACCGCTGACCTGATGGGCGGACCGCCGGATGAGGCGGTGGACCCGCTCGCACCCGAGCACGTCGCGCCGCTGGTGGTGTACCTGAGCGGCCCGGCCGAGGGAATCAACGGCGAGGTCTTCGTGGTCCACGGCGGGGTCGCCGCGGTGATGCAGCCGGCCCGGATCCGGGCCACGTTCCTGGCCGCGGAGCATGGCTCGGCAGACGGCATGTGGACGCTGGAGTCGGTGCATCAGGCGCTGAGCCCGGTGTTCGCCGGGGCACCGTCCCCGGTAGGCCCGGTAGGCCCGGTAGGCCCGGCAGGCCCGGTTGGTTTCGCCTGCGAGGACACGCTGGAACTGGCGGCCGAGACCATCGGCTTCGGCACGCCTGGCGCGGGGCCCCAGTGAAGCAGCGACCAGGTCGCCATGACCGCCGTGGAAGCAGCCGCCCTGCTGGGCGGCTCCCGCAAGCTCCAGCTGGCCACCATCAACCCGGACGGCACACCGCACCTGGTGACGATGTTCTACGCCCTCATCGATGACCGGATCGCGTTCTGGACCTACCGCGGCTCGCAGAAGGCCCGCAATCTGGCTCGCGACCCGAGGGTGAGCTGCCTGGTGGAGACCGGCGAGGAGTATTTCGAGCTGCGCGGGGTGCAGGTGACCGGCATCGCACGGTGCGTCGCCGACCAGGCAGGCGTGCTCGGCATCGGCCGCCGCGTCGCCGCCACGCTGCCGGACGTGCCAGCCGGCGCACTGGAACAGTACGTAGCGCAGGCCGCGCGCAAACGGACCGGGTTCATTGTCGAGCCGGACCGGGTCGTCTCCTGGGACCACCGCAAGCTGCTGCCGGGCGGCTAACGCCAGCGGCCGGCCGTCGTGGCCATCGTCCCCCGAAGTGCCGGCGGGCGCCGCGCTACATCGCGATGCGGCTTGATGGATGCCACCATGGCCTGCCCCTTGGTAGAACCTGTTCTAGTTCTTGGGAGCGTACACCGAACCGGGCACCGCGGCCAGGAACGCCGGCGGCTCGCCGCCGCCATGCAGCATCAGGGCCGCCCCGCTGACGTAGGAAGCCAGCGGGGAGGACAGGAAGAGACAGCTGCCCGCGACGTCGTCCGGGGTCGCCATCCGGCGCAGCGGCACGGTGGCGGAGACAGCGGCCATCCCGGCGGCGCCGCCGTAGTGCTCGCTGCCGGTCCCGGTGGCCACGAATCCGGGCACGACGCTGTTCACCCGCACCTTCGGTCCCCACTCGACCGCGAGGCTGGTGACCAGGTGATGCAGGCCCGCCTTGGCGGCCCCGTAGGCAGCGGTCCCGGGGGATGGCCGGGTGCCGCTCACGCTGCCCACCATGATGATCGAACCGCCACCGGGCTGGCCCTGCATGACCGCATTGGCGCTCTGCGCGACATGCAGCGGTGCGACCAGGTTCAGCTCGATGATCCGGGCGTGCAGGCGCGGGGACGCGGTGGCGGCGTCCGCGTACGGGGATCCGCCCGCGTTGCTGACCACCACGTCGACCCGGCCCTATGGCTGATATCACCGCCGGGCCGGGCGGGCTCAGCCGGGCGGCACGCGGCCGGTCCTGCGAGGGACCGCGACGGCGAGGAAGCGGACAGGCGAGGACACCGCAATGGGCATCGAGGTGCGCACCAGCGACGGCGTCGCCGAGGTGATCATTAACGTCCCGCCGGTCAACGCGCTCCCCGTGCAGGGCTGGTTCGACCTGGCCGGCGCCGTGGCCGCCGCCGGGGCCGATCCGGGCGTCCGCGCGGTCATCCTCACCGCCGAGGGCCGGGGGTTCTGCGCGGGCGTGGACATCAAGGAGATGCAGCGGACCGCGGGCCACGAGGCGCTGATCGGCGCCAACCACGGATGCTTCGCCGCGTTCGCCGCGGTGTACGACTGCGCGGTGCCGGTGATCGCCGCCGTGCACGGCTTCTGCCTCGGCGGCGGGGTCGGCCTGGCCGGAAACGCCGACATCGTGATCGCGGCGGACAACGCCACCTTCGGCCTGCCGGAGGTGGACCGGGGGGCCCTCGGCGCGGCGACGCACCTGGCCCGCCTGGTGCCGCAGCCGCTGATGCGCGCCATGGTCTACACCTGCCGCACCGTCTCCGCGCAGCAACTGCTGGGTTTCGGCACGGTGCTCGACGTCGTCCCGGCCGACGGCCTACGGGCGGCGGCCCGGGCCGTGGCCGGCCAGATCGCCGCAAAGGACCCGGGCGTGATCCGGCTGGCCAAGCAGTCGCTGAACGGCATCGACCCGGTGGACGTCAAGCGCTCCTACCGGTACGAGCAGGGCTTCACCTTCGAGCTGAACCTCACCGGCGCCGCGGACAGGGCACGCCAGGCGTTCGTGGACGGGCACTGAGGTGGCCCGGTGATGGGCCCCGGGACAGGCACCGGGGCGGGCATCGCGATGAGCCTGGCCGACGTCGCCGGCCAGCTGGACTCCGGCATGACGATCGGTATCGGCGGATGGGGGTCGCGGCGCAAGCCGATGGCACTGGTCCGGGCCATCCTGCGGTCCGGCGTGGGTGACCTGACGGTGGTGTCGTACGCCGGGCCCGACGTCGGGCTGCTGGTGGCCGAGGGCCGGGTACGCCGGGTCGTCAGCGGCTTTTCCTCACTCGACTCGATCGCCCTCGAACCGCACTTCCGTCAGGCCCGGCAGAACGGCACCATCGAGTTCACCGAGCTGGACGAGGGCATGCTGCACTGGGGGCTGCTGGCCGCCGCGCACCGGCTGCCGTTCCTGCCGATCCGGGCCGGTCTCGGCTCCGATGTCATGCGGGTGAACCCGCAGCTGCGCACGGTGCGGTCGCCGTACGCCGACGGGGAGGAACTCGCCGCGATGCCCGCGCTGCGGCTGGACGCGGCGCTGATCCACCTGAACCGCGCGGACCGGCGCGGCAACGGGCAGTACCTCGGGCCGGACCCGTACTTCGACGACCCGTTCTGCCTGGCGGCCGAGCGCGCCTTCCTGTCGTGTGAGGAGGTGGTGCCGACCGAGCGGCTGCTGGAGGCCGGGCCGCCGCAGAGCCTGCTGATCAACCGGGCCATGGTGCACGGCGTGGTGGAGGCGCCCGGCGGTGCGCACTTCACCAGCTGCGTCCCGGACTACCCGCGTGACGAGGAGTTCCAGGCCGAATATGCGGCCGCGGCGGCTACCCCGCAGGCCTGGCAGGACTTCCGGGCCCGCTACCTGTCCGGCGACGAGGACAGCTACCGGCAGGCCGTCCGCCGGTTCCGCGGCCAGCCCGCCCCGGCAGGGACCCCTCCGATATGACAGGCCCCGGCACGACCGGCCCGACCCTGGCCGAGATCTGCGTCGTGGCCTGCGCCGAGGCGTGGCGCGGCGACGGCGCCATCCTGGCCAGCCCCATGGGGCTCATCCCCACCCTGGGGGCCCGGCTGGCTCAGCTCACCTTCGCGCCGGACCTGCTGGTCTCCGACGGCGAGGCCGGCCTGCTGGCCCCCTCGGGTACCGGCCGTGTCACCGAGGGCTGGCTGCCCTACCGATCCGTCTTCACGATGGTGGCGGCGGGGCGCCGGCACGTGATGATGGGGGCCAGCCAGCTGGACCGGTTCGGCAACCAGAACATCTCCTGCATCGGGGACTGGGCGCGCCCGAAGGCCCAGTTGCTCGGCGTGCGCGGCGCCCCCCGGCAACAGCATCAACCACCCGGTCAGTTACTGGCTCCCCCGGCACTCCCGCCGCGTCCTCGTCGAGCGCGTCGACATGACCTGCGGCATCGGCTACGACCGGGCCGCCGCCCTCGGCGCGCCCGGCAACCGTTTCCACGAGCTGCGGGTGGTGGTCACCAACCTGGCGGTGCTGGATTTCCGTACGCCGGCCCGGACCATGCGGCTGCGCTCGGTCCACCACGGCGTCTCGATCAGCGACGTCCTGGCGGCCACCGGCTTCCCGCTGACCGTGCCGGACGAGGTGCCCTTCACCCGGCGGCCCAGCGCCGGCGAACTGGCCCTCATCCGGGACCAGCTCGACCCCGCGGCCCGGCGTGAGCAGGAACTCCGGTGACCGGGGACGTCCCGTGATCCGGACCCCGCTCACCGAGCTGCTCGGTATCGGCTGCCCGGTGATCCAGGCCGGTATGGGGTACGTCTCCGGTGCGCGGCTGGCGGCGGCTACCTCCCAGGCCGGCGGGCTGGGGATCATCGCCTCGGCCACGATGACCCCGAGTGAGCTCCGTTCCGTTATAAAAAAACTCAAGGGCCGGACCAGCGCCCCGTTCGGGGTCAACCTGCGCGCCGACGCCGCCGACGCGGCCGCGCGCATCGAGGTGATCATCAGCGAGCAGGTGCCGGTCGCCTCGTTCGCGCTCGCACCGAAGCCGGAGCTGATCGCCACGCTGCGCGATGCCGGGGTGATCACCATCGCCTCCGCCGGGGCCCGGCGGCACGCGGAAAAGGTGGCGGCGTGGGGCGTGGACGCGGTGATCGCGACCGGAGCCGAGGGCGGCGGCCACACCGGTGCGGCGCCGACCAGCCTGCTGGTGCCCCAGGTGGTGGACGCCGTCGACATTCCGGTGATCGCGGCCGGCGGTTTCTTCGACGGCCGGGGTCTGGCCGCCGCGCTGGCCTACGGCGCCGCCGGGATCGCGATGGGCACCCGCTTCCTGCTGACCAGGGACAGCCCGGTGGCCGACGCGGTCAAGCGCGCCTACCTCGCCGCGGACGTCACCGGCACGGTGGTCACCACCCGGGTGGACGGGGTGCCGCACCGGGTGCTGCGCACGCCGCTGGTGGACCGGCTGGAAGGGGCCGGGAGGATCGCCGGGCTGCTGCGGTCCGCGCGCAACGCCGCGGCGTTCCGCGGGGTATCCGGGCTGCGCTGGCCCGAGCTGATCCGCCAGGGCCGTGCGATGGGCCGCGACAGCGAACTGACCTGGGCCCAGGTGCTGATGGCCGCCAACACCCCGATGCTGCTGCGGGCCGCCATGGTGGACGGCCGGCCCGATCTCGGCCTGATGTCGGCGGGACAGGTCACCGGCCTGATCGACGACCTGCCATCCTGCGCGGAGCTGATCGAAGCGATCACCAGCGAGGCCGAGCGGCACCTGAAGCGCCTGGGGGGATACGTCAGCCCAGGTGCTAGCCCAGCCGCTCGATGATCGTCACGTTGGCCTGGCCGCCGCCCTCGCACATCGTCACCATCCCGTACCGGCCGCCGGTCCGCTCCAGCGCGTGCAGCAGCGTGGTGAGCAGCCGCGCGCCGGTCGCACCCAGCGGGTGCCCCAGCGCTATCGCCCCGCCGCTGACGTTCACCCGGGCGAGGTCCGCCCCGGTCTCGCGCTGCCAGGCGAGCACCACCGACGCGAAGGCCTCGTTGATCTCCACCAGGTCGATCTGGCCGAGGCTCAGCCCGGCCCGGCGCAGCGCGTGCGCGGTCGCCTCGATGGGCGCGGTGAGCATGAGCACCGGGTCGTCGCCGCGCACGGTGAGCTGGTGGATCCGCGCCCGCGGGCGCAGCCCGTGCGCGCGGACCGCCCCGGCCGAGGCGACCAGCACCGCGGCCGCGGCATCGGCGATCTGGCTGGACAGCGCCGCGGTGTTCGCCCCGCCCGCACGCAGTGGCGGCAATGCGGCCATCGCCGCGGCCGAGGTGCCCCGGCGCGGGCACTCGTCGGCCGTCACATCCCCGTAGGCCACGATCTCGGCGGCGAACGCGCCCGCATCCATCGCGGCCACCGCGCGCTGATGGCTCGCCAGCGCGAACTCTTCCATCCCGGCGCGGCTGATGCCCCACTTGGCCGCGATCATGTCCGCGGCACGGAACTGGGAGATCTCCTCGGCGCCGTACCTGGCGCGCCACCCGGCCGATCCGCTAAACGGGTCTTCGAAGCCGTACGCCTGGCCGGCCAGCATGGCCGCCGAGATCGGGATCCGGCTCATGTTCTGCACCCCGCCGGCCACCACCAGGTCGGCGGTACCGCTGAGCACCGCCTGCGCCGCGAAATGCACCGCCTGCAGCGACGAGCCGCACTGCCGGTCCACGGTGACGCCGGGGACCGACTCGGGCAGGCCGGCCGCCAGCCACGCGGTGCGCGCGATGTTCCCGGCCTGCGGCCCGATGGTGTCCACGCAGCCGAAGACAACATCGTCGACCGCCAGCGGGTCGGCGCCGGCCCGGTCCAGCAGCGCGCGGATGACATGCGCGCCGAGGTCGGCCGGGTGGGCGCCGGACAGGGCGCCGCCACGGCGGGTCACCGGGGTGCGTACCGCGTCGACCACAAATGCCTCGGACACCGGCGCTCCCCTCAGTTACACTTACTAGAACCTGTTCTATTCATACCCGGCTGGGGAGGGGCGGATGCACCTCGGCTTCACGCCCGAGCAGGACCGGCTCCGCGAGGAGCTGCGCGAGTACTTCGGCGCCCTGATGACCGGCGCGATCCGCGAGTCGCTGGACGCGGCCGGCGGCGACTACGGGGACGGAACGGCGTACCGCCAGGTCGTCCGGCAGCTTGGCGAGGACGGCTGGCTGGCGCTGGGCTGGCCGGCCGGATACGGCGGGCGCGGAGGCTCCCCGCTCGATCAGCTCATCTTTACCGACGAGGCGGCGATCGCCGGGGTGCCGGTGCCGTTCCTGACCATCAACACGGTGGGCCCGACCATCATGCGCTTCGGGACGGCCGAGCAGAAGGCCAGCTACCTGCCCCGGATCGCGGCCGGCGAGATCCACTTCTCCATCGGCTACTCAGAGCCCGGGGCGGGCACGGACCTGGCCGCGCTGCGCACCCGCGCCGTCCGCGATGGCGACGGTTACCTCATCAACGGCCAGAAAATGTGGACCAGCCTGATCCAGTACGCGGACTACGTGTGGCTGGCCTGCCGGACCGACCCCGACGCGCCGCGGCACAAGGGCCTGTCCATCCTGATCGTGCCGACCGATGCGCCCGGCTTCTCCTGGACGCCGGTCCGCACGGTCGCCGGGACGACCACCAGCGCGACGTATTACAGCGACGTACGCGTCCTCGTTTCGGCTCTGGTTGGCCAGGAAAATCAGGGCTGGCCGCTGATCACCAACCAGCTCAACCACGAGCGCGTCGCCCTGACCTCGGCGGCGCCGGTCCGCTCGGCGCTGCGGGAGGTGTGCGCCTGGGCGCGGGCGACCAAGCT
>Ga0209839_10001703_pt1 | contig 11109 bp, 8 predicted proteins | sample OrgsoiDNA2013050_FD_185800 | JGI IMG/M metagenome (GOLD analysis project Ga0209839, IMG submission 185800) | Permafrost soil microbial communities from the Arctic, to analyse light accelerated degradation of dissolved organic matter (DOM) -... | ecosystem: Environmental > Terrestrial > Soil >... | reverse complement strand
GCCGCGCGATCCTCGCAACGCTCGGCTGCGCCGGCGTTCGCAACAGCGAGGTGTGCGAGCTGAACCTGGGCGACCTGGACTTCGCGCACGGCGTGATCCACGTCCGCGACGCGAAGACCGAGGCCGGCGTCCGCCAGGTCAACATGACTCCCTGGCTCCACGACGAGCTGCTCGCCTACCGTGCCACCAGAGCCGATGCAGAACTCGACGAGCCCGCTTTCCCCACCCGGAACGGCGCCCGGCGCGACCGGCGCAACATCAACCGTCGGGTCATCGCCCCGGCGGTGAAAGCGGCCAACGCGCTCCGCGCCGAGCGCCGGCAACCGCCACTACCGGGATCGATCACCGCACACACCTTCCGCCGCACGTTCATCACGCTGATGCTCGAAGCCGGCGCACCCGTCCCCTACGTCCAGGGCCAGGTCGGCCACGAAGACCCGACGACCACGCTTGCGATCTACGCGCAGGTGCTCAAGCGTCGCGACCGCAGGCGTCACGGCGAGGCGTTCGACGCGCTGATGGCCGACGCCGTTCCGTCGGCCGCGTCGATCATCATGCACGGTAATCCTGACCGACCGGAAGGCCGAGGCGTGCTCGATATGCCGGCGGTTTCCGGCGGATCCGGTCACAGAAGCGAGCTAAACCCGAATCTGTGACCAGTTTCTACCAGGTAGACACATGACCATCATCGCGACAATCTGGCCATTTGCGGGGCTTTCTCAGAGCCGACGCCCGGACTCGAACCGGGGACCCCTTCATTACGAGTGAAGTGCTCTACCAGCTGAGCTACGTCGGCGGCTCGCGGTTTGGGCAGTCTACCGGCGGCTTACGAGCCGCTCTTGAGCGCGCGGCCGGCTTCGGCGCGGGCGCGCCACTCCTCGGCCAGGATCGCCCACCGCTCGTGGTCGCGCCAGCGGCCGCCGATCTTCAGGTATCGCGGGGAGAAGCCCTCGCGGCGGAATCCCGCCCCGCGGGCGAGTGCGATCGACCCCTTGTTGCCGGGCTGGATGTTCGCCTCGATACGGTGCAGGCGCACGTTCACGAACGCGTGGCGCAGGACCAACTCGAGCCCCTCGCGCATGTAGCCGTTGCCGGCGAACGGCTGGCCAACGGCGTAGCCCAGGTAACCGCTCTGCAGGCCACGGCGAACGATCTGGGAGAGGTTGAAGAAGCCGATGATGGCGCCGTCCTCCTGCCGGCAGACGAGCAGCGCCTCGAAGTCCGGGCGGCGGGCATCGGCGAGATAGGCGGAGAACCGCTCCTCGTCGATCGGAGCGGTGGCCCAGGGACTGTGGAATACGCGGCTGGCGCGCATCAGCTCCAGGAACTCATCCCGGTCAGTGTGCATCGGCGCTCGCACGAACACGCGTCCAACGGCACGCCCGCCCGCTCGCCCTCCTGGCCCGCCCGGTCGAGCAGGCGCCGTGTCATCGGGCCGGCTCACGATCTGAGCGCGTGCTCCAAACGGTACGCAAGCGCTTCGCACGCGAGATCTTCCGAGACGTTCAGCTGAAAGCGCATCCGAGTGTCCTCGACCAGCTCGACCGCCTCGCGCAGCCGGTCTGCGGGGACGCCGGCATCTGCCCTGAGCTCAGCGGCTCGATCGCTGTTGCGCGCCAGCTCCGGCGCGTCGCAGGCCAGGCAGATGAGATCCGTGAACCAGAGCGCCACGAGCTGAAGGGCGAGCTGGAGCGTTCCGGTCTCCACCCGGCGCCGAACCCGTCGGGCACGCTCTGACCACTCGCCCTCGATCCGCCTGCGCTCCTTCCGGGGCGAGAGCTCGACCTCCGCCGCTGCCCTGGACGCCATCTCCGTGGCCACCGCCTCGCCCCGCGCACGAACCGCCGCGAGCAGGTCGGCCCAAGGCTTCGTGCGTGATGCCTCGCCCGCGAGCACGGCCCGGGCAAACCGCTCCGCGCCGGCCCGCATCGCCGCGCCGTCTTCACCGACCAGCTCGCGTGCCCGCTCCGCATCCCCCAGCGCCAGCCGCGCCACGGCGATCGCCGTCCCTGCGGGCACCCCCAGCGCCGCGATGCCCGCCGCGACCTCCGATTCGGAGGGCGCCTCGAAGCGGACCACCTGGCAGCGAGATTGAATCGTCGGCAGCACTTGACCGAGCCGGTCGGTGAGCAGGATCAGATGCACGAACGCGGCCGGTTCCTCGAGCGTCTTGAGCATCCGATTGGCCGCCTCGTCGCCTAGCTCATCGGCCCGCTCGATGACGAACACGCGGCGGCTGGACTCGAACGGTGTCCTGCTCGCGGCAGAGATCACCGGTCCGTCGATGTCGCTGACCAGGATCTCATGCGCTCCGCTCGGTACGACCCAGGTCAGGTCGGGGTGCGCGCCCGAGATCACGCGGGCACGCGCACCGTCGGGGTCCGGGGAGCCCTCGACCAGCAGCTCGGCCGCCAGCGCGCGCGCGACCGCCCGCTTGCCGGCTCCTCCGGGACCGTGGAACAGGTACGCGTGGGAGACCTGGCCTCCGGCGGCCAAGGCCGGAGCCAGCACAGCCCGAACGTGTGGGTGACGATCTAGCTCTGCGAGCACGCGCCCCGATCCTAGTGGTCGATAACGTCGAACCCGCTCACCATGTCCCCGGGACGGCTGATCACGATCGAAGGCCTCGACGGGGCCGGCAAGTCGACGCTTGCGGCCGCGCTGGAGCGCCGCCTCACCGCGAGCGGAATCGACGTGCGTCTGCTGCGCGAGCCGGGAGGCGTGGCGATCGCCGAGCGCGTCCGCCAGCTCGTCACCGACCCGGGTTCGACAATCGGCGCGCGGGCCGAGGCGCTCCTCTACGCGGCCGCCCGGGCGCAGCTGGTCGAGGAGGCGATCGAGCCTTTGCTCGTCCGCGGCGTCTGGGTCCTCCTGGACCGGTTTGTCGACTCGTCGCTGGCCTACCAGGGGGGCGGCAGGGGACTCGGGGTCGAGCCAGTCAGAGCGATCAACGAGTTCGCGACCGGCGGCCTGCACCCCGATCGAACGTTGCTCCTGATGATCGCTCCGTCGCTGGGACGGACGCGGGCGCGGGCGCGGGCCGATCCGCTCGATCGGCTCGAGCGTGAGGACGGCGAGTTCTTCACGCGAATCGCTTCGGCCTACGCCGAGCTGGCGGCCGCCGATCCCGAGCGCATTCGCACGATCGACGCCGCGCAGCCGCCCGGGGGCGTGCTGGCGGCGGCGCTGCAGGCGCTTGCCGACCTACTCTGAGTAACCGTGCGGCCGGGCCTGGGCGAACGCCCAGGCATCGGCCACCATCTCGGCGAGCTCAGGCTTGCGAGCCCGCCAGCCGAGCGCTGACCGGATCCGTTCGCTGGCGGCGACGAGCATCGGAGGATCGCCGGGGCGCCGGGGGGCGTCGCGGGTCGGGATCGCCGTGCCGGTGATGTCCTGCGCGGTGGCGATCACCTCACGGACCGAGAACCCGTTGCCGTTTCCGAGATTGAAGATCTGGTGCTCACCGACGCGGGTGCCTTCGAGTGCCAGCAGGTGCGATGCCGCAAGGTCTTCGATGTGGATGTAGTCGCGGATCGCCGTCCCGTCTGGGGTCGGGTAGTCGGTCCCGTAGATCGAGACGTACTGATTGCGACCGAGAGCGGTTCGCAGGACGTTGGGGATCAGATGGGTTTCGGGGTCGTGGTCCTCGCCGAGCTCGCCACTCGCGCCGGCGACGTTGAAGTACCGCAGGCTGATCGCCCCAAGGGCGTGGGCCCGGCAGAAATCGCCGATCATCGTGTCGACGGCCAATTTCGAGGCGCCGTATGCGTTCGCCGGCCGGGGCGGCGCCGTCTCGGGGATCGGGACCTGGTCGGGCTGTCCGTAGACAGCGCAGGTTGAGGAGAACACGAGCCGCCCGACCTCAGCCTCGCGCATCGCGTCCAACAGGTTCAGCGTGCCACCAACATTGGTTCGGTAGTAAAGCTCGGGATGGCTGACTGATTCGCCCACCAGCGCCAACGCCGCGAAATGCAGCACTCCATCGAACCCCTCAGCGATCGCGCGCGCAACCGCGTCACGCTCGCGCAGGTCGGAAACGATCAGGCGTGCGCCCGCGGGAACCGCCATGCGGTGCCCGCGCTCGAGGTTGTCGAGCACCACGACTTCGTGACCCGAGAGGAGCAACTGCCTGGCGACGATCGAGCCGATGTATCCAGCGCCGCCGGTAACCAGCAGCTTCATCGGTCCGGAACGAGCGAGGTGAACGTTAGCGCCATGAGCCTTTCGAGATATAACAGACCTAGAATCGCCGCGTCGCAGGACGCGATCGCGGCCATAGCCAGGGCGAGGTCCGAACACGAGCTCGGGCAGGTCCGCCGGCAAGCCGAACACGAGCTCAAGCGGCTCGGAGGCGCCTGGCAGAGGCCAAGGCGAAGGTCACAACCTCCACCGGCGCCGGGGGCCGCGGACGATAGAATGAGTGTTCAGGGAGGCGTCTCGGGGATCGGGTGCCGAGAGGCCCTCAGAGATCTTTTCCGTCCGGCTGATCCGCGAGGATTCACTGTTCACCCCTCGGCCGATCAGGAGCCGGGTTAACGCAGCTGACGCAGCGGAAAAAGAGAGGACAGGTCGGTATGGCGAACATCCCCCGCACCCAACCCACCCCCGGAGTGAGGGCGGCCGAGGGCCTCTCGATCGATCGCTATTTCACCACTGCGGGAGTGCATCCGTTCGATGCCGTCGAGTGGGAGTTGCGGGACGCCAGAATCGGTCACGGCGACAAGGTCTCGTTCGAGCAATCCAAGGTCGAGTTCCCGAAGACGTGGTCGCAGAACGCGACCAACATCGTCGCGCAGAAGTACTTCCGCGGCCAGCTCGATTCGCCGGCGCGGGAGCGCTCGGTGAAGCAGATGATCGGTCGCGTCGCCGGGACGATCGCGAGCTGGGGGCGCGAGCGCCGCTATTTCGCCGGCGACGCCGACGCGGAGACGTTCGAGGCTGAGCTGATTCACATCCTGCTGCGCCAGATGGCGGCGTTCAACTCGCCGGTCTGGTTCAACGTCGGGTTCGAGGAGAGCCCACAGTGCTCGGCCTGCTTCATCCTCAGCGTCGGCGACGACATGGAGTCGATCCTCGCTTGGAACACCAAGGAGGGCAACATCTTCCGCGGCGGCTCTGGCTCGGGGATCAACCTGTCGAAGATCCGCGGCTCGATGGAGCCTTTGTCCAAGGGCGGGACGGCGTCGGGTCCGGTGAGCTTCATGCGCGGCGCCGATGCCTGGGCGGGCACGATCAAATCGGGCGGCAAGACTCGTCGGGCGGCGAAGATGGTCGTGCTCGACATCGATCACCCCGACATCCGTGACTTCATCTGGTGCAAGGCCAAGGAGGAGGACAAGGCCGTCGCCCTTCGCGATGCCGGCTTCGACATGTCGATCGACGGCGAGGGCTTCTATTCGATCCAGTACCAGAACGCCAACAACTCCGTCCGCGTCACCGAGGAGTTCATGCGCGCGGTCGGGAACGACGATGACTGGCACCTGCTCGCACGGGTCACGGGCGAGCCGATCGGCGAGCCGATTCCCGCCCGTCAGCTGTTGAAGGAGATCGCGGAGGCCGCCTGGCGGTGCGCAGATCCGGGCGTGCAGTACGACACGACGATCAACCAGTGGCACACCTCGCCGAACTCGGGACGGATCAATGCATCTAATCCGTGCTTTCCCGGCGACGCGCGAGTACACACCACCAAGGGGCTGATGCCGATCGCAGAACTGGTGGAGCGTGGCGAGCTTGGTGAGAACGTCGGCGTGTATACCCATCGCGCTACCGCTGGCCAGCCGGGCCAAGGTGTCGTGGCGACGAAGCCGATCGCGTTCATGCGCAACGGCGTCAGCCCAATCGTTCGCTTGCGCTTTGCCAACGGGGCCGAGCTTCGTTGCACCCCAAACCATCGGATCTGGACCGTCAACCGCGGCTACGTCCGCGCCGATGAGCTCACACTCCGTGATCGGGTCTTGCCAAACGACAGCGCCACGCCGGCGCAGGACGCCAGTTGGGAATTGCCCGTCAAAGTCGAACAGCTCGCGAAGTCCTTCTCGCGTGGCGGGACTGTCGTCCTCACGCGACTGCCGGAAAGGTGGAGCGAAGGACTGGCCGAGCTGACCGGGCATCTGATCGGCGACGGCTGCCTGACCGATGCTCAAACCCAGTGGGTGTACGGCGGCGAGGATGTCCACGAGGGACTCGCCGAGTCTCACGAAGGTCTGTTGTGCGAACTCGTCGGCGGCGTCTCTCGCCAGGAGATGGATAACGGCACGGTTCAGTTGCGCGTCGGAAGTGAGGCCGTTCGCGAGCTGTTCCGGGCACTCGGTGTCACGAGCTCCCGGGCGCACGAAAAGCGCGTACCCGCTGCGGTGTTCGCCGCCCCGCCGGAATCACAATCCGCGTTCCTACGTGGACTATTCGGCGCAGACGGTTGTGTGTCTCGCGTCGAGGGAGCCGGAAAGGCAAACCGTTACGTAGGACTCGGCAGCCGGAGTGAGGCTCTGCTGCGCGACGCGCAGCGGCTTCTGTCGGCGTTCGGCATTCGTGGTCGCATCTACCGCGTCTCGGAGGCACAAAAACCAAGCTTCTCCTACACGCGTGCCGACGGGACGACGGTCGAATATCTGTCGAAGGAAGGGTTTGACCTGCGGATCACGGGCTCCGACCTCGAACGTTTTGCGGCGGAGATCGGATTTTCGGTCCCGCGCAAGAACGCGGCACTGAGCGCACTTCTTGGCGAGACGACGCGGTACCGCACGAAGAACCAAACGAGGCTCGTGGCCCGTGAGAACGACGGTCAGGAAGAGGTCTACAACCTGACCGAGCCGCTTCATCACTCCTACATCGTTGACGGCTTCTTGGTCGCCAACTGCAGTGAGTACATGCACGTCGACGACTCGGCCTGCAACCTGGCGTCGCTGAACCTGATGAAGTTCCGGCGCGCCGACGGAACCTTCGATGTCGAGTCGTTCGAGCACGCTGTCGACATCGTGCTTCTGGCGCAGGAGATCGTCGTCTCGCCTTCGAGCTACCCAACCGAGGAGATTGGGCAAAACGCGCGCGCGTTCCGCCAGCTCGGTCTCGGTTACGCGAACCTCGGGGCCTACCTGATGGCCGATGGCGTTCCCTATGACTCCGACGCCGGCCGGGGAACGGCGGCGGCGATCACCGCACTGATGACCGGTCGCGCGTATCTCGGCTCGGCCAGGGTCGCTGCGGCGATGGGTCCCTACGAGCGCTATCAGGAGAACCGTGACGCGCACAACGCGGTGATGCGGATGCATCGCGATGCGTCATACGTGATCCCCGATTCGACCTGCGCCGATCCAGCCCTGCTCGACGCCGCCCGAGCGGCCTGGGACGAAGCGGTGCTCGCGGGCGAGGAGCACGGCTACCGCAACGCCCAAGCCAGTGTGTTGGCGCCCACTGGCACGATCAGCTTTTTGATGGATTGCGACACGACCGGGGTCGAGCCGGACTTTTCTCTGGTCAAGTTCAAGGAGCTCGTCGGTGGCGGCCAGATGACGATCGTCAACGGCACGGTCCCGCTCGCGCTGCAAACGCTCGCCTACAGCGACGAGCAGATCGAGCAGATCGTCGCCTACGTCAACGAGCACGGGACGATCGTCGGTGCGCCCGAGCTGGCCGATGAGCACCTACCGGTATTCGACGTCGCAGTCGGTGAGCGAGCGATCTCGCACATGGGGCACATCAAGATGATGGGCGCCGTCCAGCCGTTCATCAGCGGCGCGATCTCCAAGACGGTCAACCTCCCGGAGACGGCGACCGTCGAGGACATCGCCGACGCCTACCTGCAGGCCTGGCGCCTCGGGATCAAGGCGCTGGCGATTTATCGCGACGGCTCCAAGACCGCCCAGGCGCTCCGCACCGACGCTCAGCAGACGGCGCCGACGTCCGCCTCGACCCAGGCCGAGATCGACCAGGCCGTCACTGATGCGCTCGCCAAGGCTCCGCCGAAGCGTCGCCGGATGCCGCGCGAACGTCAATCGATCACCCACAAGTTCTCGATCGGGGGGCACGAGGGCTACATCACGGCCGGGAAGTATGAGGATGGGTCGATCGGTGAGATCTTCCTGACCGACATCGGCAAGGAGGGGTCGACGCTGCGCGGGATGATGAACTCGTTCGCGACCGCGATCTCGATCGCCCTTCAGTACGGCGTGCCGCTCGAGACGCTGGTGCGCAAGTTCAGCTACATGCGTTTCGAGCCCGAGGGAATGACCTCCAACCCGGAGATCCCGTTCGCCAAGTCGATGCCCGACTACATCATGCGTTGGCTCGCGTCGCGCTTCCTCGACGTCGACCTCCAGGAGGAGCTCGGGATCCTCACCAAGGAGGTGCGCGCTCGCAAGGCCGCGCAGGATGCCGCAAGCTCGCAGCTCGGCGATACCGCCGGGCCGTCAGAGCCCGAGAACGGCCACGCCGGGGGCGGGGCGAGTTCGAGCGCTCAGGCACCGGCCGGCCGGCGCCGCCCCGCCGCATCGGCGCTGACCGACGATCCGCCGGCGATGCCGGCCGTACGCAGCGGCCTCGACCTCGGTCCGGCGTGTCAGCAGTGCGGCGGCATGATGCAGCGCACGGGCAGCTGCTACACGTGCTCCAGCTGTGGGTTCAACACCGGCTGCGGCTGATTGCGCAGTGATGATTCCGGCCAGCGCGCCACAAGCGTAACGCCGCCAGCCTCGTCAAGCGAATCAAGGAGTCCGGTGCCTCTCGTAGCGGGAGGCACCGGCTAAAAACGACGCGCCCATCGGGGGCGGCGGCCCGAACCCGGTAGCGTGGGGAGGGTGACGAAGCTCCCAGCTCCAAAACGACCCCCGGCCGAGCCGGCGGGTCGGGCACAAGCGCACCCGGTGCGGGTGATCCCCAGGATCGAGCGAGTAGAGGTCGCGTTGCACGGGCAGCGGGTGATGTTCACGATCGCGGGTCAAGGGCCACCGGTTGTGCTGATCCACGGCGTCGCCGGCCGGGCGGCACAGTGGGACCAGGTGATCCCGTTGCTGGCAGAGACCCGGACCATCGTGGCCCCAGACCTGCTCGGTCACGGCGAGTCGGCAAAGCCGCGCGGCGACTACTCGCTCGGCGCACACGCCTCGGGCATTCGTGACCTGATGGTCGGACTCAACATCGAGCGTGCAAGCTTGGTCGGCCACTCGCTCGGCGGTGGGATCGCGATGCAGTTCGCCTACCAGTTCCCCGAGCGCTGTGAACGACTGGTCCTGGTATCGAGCGGAGGGCTCGGCGACGAGGTCCACCCGCTGCTGAGAGCCGCGACACTGCCGGGGGCGGAGTTTGTGCTGCCGCTGCTCGCCCACCCGCGCGTAGTGGATGTCGCGTCGCTGATCCCCCAGGCGCTGGGGCGGATCGGACTGCGCACGCGCCCCGATTTGACGGAGATGGCCCGGGCCTATCAAACGCTCACGACCGCGGAGTCGCGAAGCGCCTTCATTCACACCCTACGGGCGGTGATCGATCCAACCGGCCAGCGGATCAATGCATCCGATCGGCTGTACCTGTCCTCGAACATGCCAACCCTGCTTGTCTGGGGCCTGCGCGACCGGATCATTCCGGTCGATCACGCCACACCAGCGCACGAGGGCATGCCCGGCAGCCGGCTGGAGCTGTTCGAGGACGCCGGACACTTCCCGCAGCTCGATGAGCCGCTGCGGTTTGCGCGGATGCTGGAGGACTTCTTCCGCGAGACCGAGCCGGCACGGCTCGACACCGGCATGATGCGCGAACTCGTCCTGGGTCGCGATTCGAACTCCGCCGCGGTGCTCGACCGTCTGCAACACGAGCACACTGCCTCCTGATCTCCAGACAGACCCATTGAAAGGCGGCGGCGGCTCATCGCGGGGGAAGTCGGTGAGCCAGGCGGTGAGCTCCTCGGCCACGAGCGAAGCGTCACTGCGGGTCGATCAGTGCACGGCCACGGTGTTCGAGGTCGGCCTCGACCGCGCCGGTGGCGTTCAGCGCCTGGACGGCGACGTATCACTGACGCCCCCGGATCCCGAGCTCGCTCTCGAATCGGAATTTGGTCGCGGTTACGGCCGCCGCCAGCTTCGTCGGGGCGGCGCCCGCGAGCACGCGCCAGGCGACCACGTCGGTGGCGCCGTTCCAGCTCGCGTAGACGGTCGTCGTATGGCGAGCACCGGGCGTGGCCACCACGACGGGCAGCGTCGGTGGGTGGACGTGCCCACACCGCGACCCAACTTGAAGCTGCTGTGCTTGCCCCCATCACCGCGCCCGTGCTGCGGTTGAGCTTGTACACCGCAAAGGTGTTGCGGGCACTGATGATCAGGTTGCCGTCGGCGTCGACCGCCACCGAGTTGAGGTGAAACGGGTCGAGCAGGTGACCGGTCGCCTTTGGTGGGCCGAAGAACGACTCCCCCAGCGAGAGGTGGTCGAGCGCGTGCCACTCGAACAGCACCAGCCCGATCGTGATGTCGACTTCCTGGACGACTACAGCGAGAAATCCGTGGTCGGGAGCTTGCTGGCAAGCGAGGTCGGGTGAAACCAGACGAGGTTGCCGTTCGGGTCCAGCAGCATCGGACCATCCTGCGCGGGACCGAACTGCGGGGCGAGGAACACGTCGCCCGGGACTGCCGGCGCCGCTCGCCTGGTGACGGTGATCGTCGGCGGGAGCAGATCAGGGCGGGTACGGAAATGCTGCACGCCATTGCGTCCCGCCGGCACAACCGGAAGCGGCGCCGGCGGAATCGCTCCCGCGGGGCTCGCGATTCGGAAACGAAATGCTCCGGCGCTGTCGCCCTGCACGTCCAGGCCGGTGGTCACAGTGACCGTCTCCCCGGGCGAGAAGCCCTTGGTCGGCAGGAAGCTCCCCCCTGGCCGTCAGAGTCCGCCGCAATCCGGCCTGTATGAGCCCCGTTGCGCGAGCCGGTGACCCGGACCGCGCCGATGCTTCCGGGCGCGATCCCGCGAAACACGATCTGCGTCGCCGGCTCGGCCACCCTGGAGCCCGGGGTTGGATACACGCTCACCGGTCCCTGCAGGGCCAGCGCGCCGCCGACATGGGAAAGCAGGATTGCCCAGGTCAGCACGGCGAACTCGAGGTAGACGACGAGCGACGCCGCGAGCACGCAT
>Ga0209839_10001702_pt1 | contig 11112 bp, 9 predicted proteins | sample OrgsoiDNA2013050_FD_185800 | JGI IMG/M metagenome (GOLD analysis project Ga0209839, IMG submission 185800) | Permafrost soil microbial communities from the Arctic, to analyse light accelerated degradation of dissolved organic matter (DOM) -... | ecosystem: Environmental > Terrestrial > Soil >... | reverse complement strand
CCACCGAGAAGCCCGATGACTGCCGGCCCCGCGCCCGTGTATGGAACGTGCAAAAGCTTGACGCCGGCGCTGCTCGCCAGCATTTCCATCGGCACGTGCATGGTGCCGTAGTTGCCTGACGAGCCGTAGCTGATCGCCCCCGGCCGCTTGCGCGCGTCGGCAACAAATTCCTGCAAGGTCTTCCACGGGCTGTCGGCGCGCACCGCGAGCACCGTGGGATCGGCGGTCAGGCGCGCAATGGGAACGAGCTGGTCGAGCTGAAACATCGGTGCCCGCCCGGTGACGCGGTCGGCCTCGGGAAGAATCGAGATCGAAGAAAGCGCGAGCAGGACCGTGTAGCCATCAGGCTTGGATTTCGCGACGTACGCCATGCCGATGCCGCCGCCCGCACCCGGCTTGTTCTCGATGACGATGGCCGCGTTGAGGACCCGGCCCATCGCCTCCGCCACTGGCCGCGCGACGATATCGGCAACGCCTCCCGGCGGAAACGGAACCACCATCGCAATCGGCTTCGACGGATACACATCCTGCGCGTGCGCCGGCGGGAGCATCGCCAGACCCAGCGTCACCAGCGCAACCCTGGCGAAATCGCTCATGCTTTTCCTTCCATTGCGGAGCTGAATGTCACACATGCCGCCCATGTTGCGCGGCGCAATGCGGATGTCGCCTCTATACGAAGAGCCAGTAGAGAAATCCGCCCAGCAAGACAGCAGATTGGGCAGGTGCTCTAGCATATCGATCGATCCTTCGAAGCCGCCATTATAGGCTCAGCGGCGGGGCGCCCTCCGGTGCCTGGACGGCGGCCCGGGGTCGAAGGCATCAATACTTGCGCGTTAATGTCTCGACGCAACGCTCTTCCATCGCCGATGGACCCAGAACCATTGCTCGGGATGCTTGAGAACGAGTGCCTCGAGCACCGCGTTGTAAGCGCGCGTCGTGCGCCGGATCTCCTCCCCCACGTTTTCATTCTCGATCGGCGGCACCGGATCCTCGAAGCGCAGCACATGCCGACCCTCGGGGTCGCGCCACGCCGCGACCGGAACGACCGGCGCGCCGGTCGCAAGCGCGATGATGGCGAGGCTCTTGAAGGTCCACGCAGGATGGCCGAAGAACTCGCTCTCGATCCCATCGGGCGGACTCGCGTGCTGGTCGAACGGGAAAACGACGATGTCGCCGGCGGTCAGCCGCTCGAGAATCGCATCGAGCGATCCGCGCTTGGCCATGACGCCGAAGCCCGCCCGGCGAAACCGCCGCGTCACCAGGGCGTCTAGCCATCGCGGCTTGATCGCGCGGCGAACGAAGTGAATGCGGTCGCGCATTTCCGGAAAGTGGCTCAGGACCGCGACCGTCGCCACCTCGAAGTTGCCGAAGTGGCCGGTCAGCATCAGCACTCCCTTGCCTCGATCCAGCGCGCTGGCGAGCGTTTCCACATTCTCCACTCGCACCATCGCGGCGCGGCGCTCCGCCGACAGCCAGCGAAAGCGCAGCAGCTCGGCTAACAATTGCCACAAGTGGGCGTAGTGCGCTTGCGCCAGTCGCTCGATCTCGTCCGCCGGCGCGGAGGCGCCGAACACCCGGCGCAAGTTGTCGAGGATCACCGCCCTGCGGAACGGCAACGCGTAATACAGCATCTTGCCTATCATCGGAACTTGGGCGTGCGCTGGAATTGCCAGCACGACCGCCGATGCGCTGCCGCGATCGTGCGTCAGCGATGCGGTGATGGTGCGAATTCGATGCCGGTCGAGCAACGCCTGCGCTCTACCCCCGCATACGATCTGCGGCGCGCCATAGGCGTCGCGGACGACGGAAAAGTCGGCCGGCTCGATCTGTCCCAGTGCGAGCTCGCGCGGAAAAAGCTTGACGCAAGCCTCCTTGGCGGCGAACCGCGCAGCAAGGGTCGCAACGCGCCCGGGGCCGCCGCCACTGTCGGCGAGCTCCTGCGCCGAAAAAATCTTGTGCAGCGATTCGGCCGGCGTCTCCTCGAGCAGCCGCTCGATGCGCGATATCTGCACGCTATCGATGCCGCAGCGGGTCGCTTTGTCCGCGGCGGCCGCGCCGGGTGCCATTTCGGCAGCTCCTTTGGCGTCGGCGGCATCCGCCATCACGCTACGCCGCGCTGACGATCAGTGCCGCGTTGGTCCCGGCAAAGCCACGGCAGAGTATGAGCGCGACATTGCTGCGCGGGACCTGTGCCGCGCTGGAAACGCGAATACCCGCGCAGGACGGGTCGAGATCGGCGAGTGTCGCGATGCCGGGGACGATGCGTTCGCGCAAGGCGGCGAGCGCGACGACGGCATCGACGATGCCCGCCGCGGCGATCAGGTGCCCGATCGCCCACTTGAACGCGGTTACCGGAGGGGCATTTTCGCCGCTGCCGAAGCAGGTTCGGATCGCCGCCGCTTCAGAGGCGTCCGATTGGCGCGTACCGTTGCCGTGGGCGACGATCATGCCGACGTCGCGCGGCGCGAGGCCGGCATCGTCGAGCGCGGCGGAGATCGCGCGCGCGAGGCCGTCGCCGTCGTCGCGAATGGCGAGCAAGCCGGTGGCCTCGGAAGTGAACGCACCGCCGAGCACTTCGCCGAGCACGGTCGCGTTGCGCTCCGCCGCAGAGCGTTCCGTCTCGAGCGTGAACGCTCCGGCGCCCTCGCCGAAAACGCTGCCGTTTCGCGCAAGATCGAACGGCCGGATGGTGTCCGTCGAGAGCAGTCCGCACTGGTGATAGGAGAGCACCAGCTGCGGCTCGATCGGCGCATCGTGGCCGACCGCGATCACGCGATCCGCCTCGCCTTGTCGCAACGCCTCGGCAGCCTCGATCACCGCAAGCGTGCCGCCGGCGCTATGGTTGGTAATGCAGGCGTTGGTGCCCTTGAGGCCGTACTTGATGCCGACGTGACAAAGTACGTTATTGGGCAGTGTTCGCAGGAGCCACATCGGATTGACTGCGCTACCCAGCTCGCGGCCAAAGGACTCGAGATCGCCGTGCGATTCGCTCATCAGCGGAAAATACTCGTACTGCGAGTTGTACGCGCCGCCGCCCGACCCAACGTAGATGCCGCTTCGATCGGAGTACGTCGCCGCGTCAGCCTCGTTCAGCGCGTCGCGGCGCGAGGTGAAGCGCGCGCCATCGATGGCGCTGCTCGCGGCGTAGAGGCCGAACATGTCGCTGCGGCGGATCAACTTGTGCAGCTTGCGGTCCTCGACCAGCGCGCGCGGATTGAAGTCCGGCATCTCGGCCGCCACCGTCACCGGCCACCCGGTCGTGTCCCATTGCCCGAGAGGCCCGATCGCCGAGCATCCCTCGCGCAACGCGGCGAGGATTTGCTCCGGACTCATGCCCGAGGCGCAGACGGCACCGGACCCGGTGATGAGCACTTTCGGCTTGGCCATGATCGGTGCGCGGCGATCAGCCGCGCGTCGCGCCTTCCACGAGATCCGGGTGGCGCAGCAGCACGCAGCTGTTCGATCCGCCAAACCCGAACGAATTGGAAAGCGTCATGCGCACGCGTTGCTTCCGCGGCGCGCCGACGACAAAGTTGAGATCGCAGTCGGGATCGGGGTTTTCCAGGTTTGCATTGATCGGCATTTCGCCATGCTCGATGGCGAGCGCGCAAAGGGCGAGCTCGACCGCGCCGGCGGCGGCGATCAAGTGTCCCATCGTGCTCTTGGTCGAGCTGACCGACACCTCCTGCACGCGCGCACCGAAAACGGCGTGGATCGCCGCGCTTTCGCTCTTGTCGTTCATGTACGTCGACGTTCCGTGGGCGTTGATGTAATCGACATCCGCGGGCGCTGCGCCGGCATCGGCCAGTGCCGAGCGCATCGACTGGATCGGGCCGTCGCCGTCGGGCGGCGAATCGGTGATGCGGTACGACGACAGTGAATTGCCGTCGCCGGCGAGCTCGGCATAGATGTGTGCGCCCCGCCGTCGCGCGGCCTCCCATTCCTCGAGCACCAGGAAGCCCGCGCCTTCGCCGAGGACGAATCCGTTGCGCGTTGCATCGAAGGGGCGGCTTGCGCGCTCGGGTGTGTCGTTGTCCGCCGATACCGCCGACAGCAGGCAAAATCCGGCAAGTCCGACCGGACTGATCATCGAATCGAATCCGCCGGCCAGCGCAAAATCCACGCTGCCGCGGCGAATCAGCTTCAAGGCGGTGCCGATCGCCTGTCCTCCCGACGCGCACGCGGTATGAACCGACGTGGCATAGCCCTGGATGCCGAAGCGGCGTGTGAGCAGTGCCAATCCCGCGGCGGCTTGACTGCGGCAGAACACCATCGGGTCGGTCGCGGTTTCGCTTCGCAGCAGCAGATCAGGATGCAGCTCACCGTCGGCTGCGGCCTGAAGCTGAACCCCTGCCAGATCGGCATAGGCGACGCCCATCATGCCGGTGCCGACCGCGCAGCCCCAGCGGGTGCCGGTCTCGGCCGTGGGCGCGATGCCCGCGTCGCGAATCGCCTGCTCGGCGGCGGCGAGCGCGAAACGATGCGATCGGTTGGCGAACTTGATCAGCTTGCGATCGGCGCCAAGCGCCGCATCGTCGAAGCCTTTGACTTCGGCCGCGATGCGCGTCGAAAAACCGCCGGCATCGAAAAGGCTGATCGGAGCCGCGCCGCTGCGCCCCGTCAGCACAGCATTCCAGGTGGTCGCGACATCGTTGCCGACCGGTGTGACGAGGCCCAGCCCGGTGATCGCGACCCTACGCTTCGTTGCGCTCATGCCGGCTCCACGGACGCGAACTCGACGCGCGCCGTGGCAACGGTTTTGCCCGCGACCTGGGCGCGCAGCATGACGCGCGCCGACGCGGCCTCCTGACTCGAAAGCGCGGCCTCGAGCTCGACCTCCTGGCCGGGGCTGATGAAGGAGCGCATCTTGACGTGCGTCATGCGCGATGGAACCGCGCTCGCGAATTGCTCGCCGCATTCGGTCACCACCAGTTGTGCCGCGAGTCGAATCTGCGCGTCCAGCAGCAGCGTCGCGGGAAAAACCGGCTTGCGCGGAAAATGATCGGCGAAAAATGTCGCCTCATGGGGAACGCTCAGCCTCGCTCGCACTGACTTTCCCGGGACGTGCGCGATCGAGATCGGCTCCGGCAGATCGACACCTTGAAAGCGCCCGCGCGGCGCGCCCTCGCCGCAAAGGAGCTGCAGCCGCTCGCGCAGCGCTTCGGGCGCATCGAAATCCGCGACCGGCAGCATCGGGCCCAGACAATGCTCGAGCTCGATCACCTTTCTGCCATCCACCGACGCGCTGCCGCCATAGGCCACCATATCGTCGTCGCAATCCTCGATTTCAACCGCGAGCTGCAGTACGTCGCCTGGCAGGACGGCGCTCCGGAAACGCGTCTCGGTGGCCAGCGCAGCCACCGGCCGGCCGCGAAAATCCACTTTGCTCATCGCCACCCACGCCGCCAGTTGTCCTACCGCCTCGGCCACCAGGCAGGAAGGGAAGGAGCGGATTCCCTGCGGGACCCAGAATTCTCCGCGCGCCCCCGTTCCGGCGACAAATTCGGTGATGCGGTCGACAAACGAGAAAGCCGCAAAATGCGCCGTCATGCGAGCGGCAAGCGAATCAGGCCGCCGCGGTCAGGCCGCAGGCGCTTCGCGCTGCGCATGCACCACCAGCTTGCAGAACGTCTCGGGCGTGAACAGGCGGGGAATATCCACGACTTTCATCGGCGTCTTAAAACGATCGGCCGGGATTTCCGACAGGTACGAGCGCAGCTGCGCCATTCCCTTCTCGGTGACGATGCCCTTTTGCTCGAACTCGGCTTCGGGAAGATCGCCGCGCGCATTCTCCACGATCTTGCCGCGCGGGATCTTGATCTTGAACGCACGCTCGAGGCGAAAGACCATGTCCAGAAAGTCGATCGATTCCGCGTCGAGGCCCTCGATCAGCGACACGTCGAGCTTGACATCCGCGACGTCGCAGCCGAGCGCGTCGGCCATCGTTTCGGCGACCTTGGGATAGACCGCCATGATTTCGTCCTTGGTAACTTCCGTTTGCGTCATGCTATTCGCTCCACTCGTTGTTCCATTCGTTGTTCCGCTCATATTCCACTCACTATTCCACTCATTATTCCATTTTAAAACCGCCATCGACACTGATGACCTGACCCGTCAAGTAATCCGCGTACCGCGAGGCGAGAAACCAGACCGCGTAGGCAACTTCCTCCGGCTGTCCGTAGCGCTTGAGCAGGATCCGCGACTTGACCGCGTCGCCCGCCATGTCGCGCACCGCCTGCGACATTTCGGTCTCGATCACGCCCGGCGCGACGCAGTTAACCGTGATCTTGCGCGGCGCCAGCTCGACCGCCAAGGCGCGCGTGAACGCATTGACCGCGCCCTTGCTCGCCGCGTAGTTGGTCTGTCCGCGGCCGCCCTTCTCGCCCGCGACCGACGAGAGATTGATGATCTTGCCGGCGCGCTGAACGATCATGTGCGGGACCACGGCGCGGGTGACGTTGAACACGCCGCCGACATTGGTGTCCAGCACCAGCGAAACATCCTCGTCGTCCATCGCCGCCAGCTGGTTGTCGCGGATCATTCCCGCGTTGTTCACCAGAATATCGATCCTGCCGGCGCGCTCCGCCACCCGGTCGACCGCGGCCGCGCAAGCCTTGCTGTCGCGTACGTCGACTTGTTCCGATCCGACTTTCGATCCCGCCGCCTGCGCAGCCGATACGACCTCCTGCGCCGCGGCGCTTTGATCGCGATAAAACAGCGTCACGTCGGCGCCCTCTCGCGCGAGCAGCTCGACAATGGCGCGGCCGATTCCGCGGCTGCCTCCTGTCACGATGGCGACCTTGCCGGCGATCCCCGAGTCCGGCGTCATTGGCACGGTGCCGGTCGCACGATCATCCCGAGATGCAAAATCCGCCGTCGACGACCAGCGTGTGACCGGTGATCATCGCCGCCTCGGGCAGGCATAACAGATACACCGCCCCTGCGACATCGTCAGGGCTCAGCACCGGGCCCGCCGGCGTGCGCTCGGCGAAGTTCGCCAGCAATTGCTCGCGATTGGGAAAGTAGCGCAGCGCGTCGGTATCGACGACGCCTGCGCTGACCGTATTGACGCGAATATTCTTCGATCCCAACTCCTGCGCCAGCGTCCGCACCAGCGATTCGAGCGCCGCTTTCGACGCACCGATGAAACCGTAATCGGGCATCGCCCGTGACGCGCCGAGGCTCGACATGGCGATGATGCGCCCGCCGTCGCGCATCAGCGGCACTGCCCTCTGCGCCAGCAGAGCGAGCGCGAAGGCATTGGTCTCCATGCACCAGCGCCAATGCTTGAGCGACATTTCCATCGCCGGCTTGAGCACGCCGCTGGCGGCATTGCTGACGACGATGTCGAGGCGGTCGAAGTGCTTGGAGAGCTCGGCGAACATGTCGTCGACGCTCTCGGCAATGCCAACGCTGCCCTGGACCGCGTGCGCCTTCCGCCCCATGGCGCGCAATTCCACGCACAAGGATTCCGCCTCGTCGTGGCTATTGTAGTAGTTGACCACGACATCCGAGCCGGCGGACGCAAGCTTGCGGGCAATCGCGCGACCGATGCCGCGCGAAGCGCCCGTAACCAGCGCGACTTTTCCGGCGAGAGGGCATGACATGAACGGGGGGGCTTTGCTTTTTGAGGTCCGGCCGCCCGGATTCCAACCCGGAGGCGACGCAGCATGGCGGACAATCGGTAATTATCGCCTGCTTCGCTCTCCAGAGCAACGTGCCCCGAGCCTCCGCCGCGCGGCGCGCGCCCGCGAATCAGCCGCGAGTGCCGACGCGAGGCTCGTTCACTGCAGGCAGGACGATGCCCTCAGCGGGCGGCCAATGCCGCGCGCCTGGCGCGAATCAGACTCTGCGCTTCGAGACACCAATGCTTTTTGATGCTGAACCAGACGTCGGCCGCCCAAAGGATGTTATCGCCCGATACGTCAGAGGGAGTTCTGAGGGTTTCGTCTTCGGCGCCGGCGGGCCGGTAGGCGTTGATCCAGGCGCGAGCGCGAGGATCGTTGGGAAGCGCTGAGGTGCGCGGAACGGTGATGTGGTTGTACGAATTCGGCAGCGTCACGTTGCGAACCTTGGCCGCGCCTTCGTGCCGGAAGAGGCTGGTATTGTCGCCGCCCGACAAGGTCCAGGCAATGAGGTCGCCGGGAATGATGTACCCCGTGAACTCGTCGACGCTGCCCGGAATCGTCCGCAATCGGTGCAGCATGATCCACTGGTTGGGAAGGAAAAACGCCGCGCCACCGGCGCCTACCGCGGACACGTATGCCACCGAAACACCTACCACGGGACGCGTATTGCCAGTGAGTGGATCGGTAATGGTGGACCGCTGCTCGGGGGTGTCGGTGATCGGGTTCCAGACCGGGATACTCTCGCCGAACGCTCCCTCGAGATCGTAGAGGACCTTGACCGCCTGCATTCCCCCTTGGCTATGGCCGATCATCATCGGACGAACGCCCTCGTGCTCGTAGTACCAGGCGATCTCGCCGGTCAGCCGCTCGCTGCTGCCGTACGGACTCTGCGAATACGCGCCATCGATCGGATCGCGCAGCTTGTCACCCGGATACCCCATCCGCTCCAGGAACGTCGCGAACGATTTCATGAGCAGGTGCACGGGATAAACGCCGCCGTGCAAAAGGATGATCCGCGGAGTCGGGCCCTTGGCGAGCGTAGCCTGAACGTCCTGCTCGCTGATGCACTCGGGATCGAGCGCGAGAATCCTGTCTTCGAGATTGCCGTCGACCGACAGCAAACGAAGGACCGCACCGCGCTCCATCGGGCCGCTGACGGTGTCCGCGACCACCGGTGCGCGCGGGGTCGTCGGTGTCGTTGCGCAACCGGCCGCGAGTGCGGCGATGCCCAATACAGCGATCAAATGTGAAACTGGCCCGCGCGCCGTGTGACCAGCGGGCGGGATCGGGCGCGTCGATTTTGGCAAGATGAGTTCCGCAAGACGATTCATGGTCGAAGGCTCTTGATACACGTCAGCATGTTGGCAACGACACCCTCGACGGTGTTGCGGTCGAAGGCTGCGCTGCGATATGAAATACCGACGTTGACAACCTCGCCCGCCGTCGATATCGCGCAAATCATTGGCGCCAGCGGTCCGGTAGACACGGCGCGCAGATATTCCGGTACGGGCTCGCTTTTGACATCGCCCGCTTGGGACCATAGTGGCCCCACGTTCAACGGCGTGGTGCCGGCCCATACAGGATAGTGCTTGGCAAAAAATCCCTGCCGGCGCCGGTCGGATAGAAAACGCCATTCGAACGCCGCGAGGCCTGAAGCCAGTAAAGTTTGCAAGTAGAGCTTGCCTTGCCTGATTCTGTTGCTCTCCTGATGCACGGACTGTGCCAGATCCTTCACGCTCATCTCGTCCGGGGCCGGGTGCGATACCCGGAAGGACGCCAACAGCGGAACAAACGCAGCCTGCGCCTCTGACCCGAAATCGCGGCGAATGTTCACGATCGAGGCGACGGCGAGCTCGCGTCGGGTCGCATGCTGTCGTCGCTCGGCCGCGAGCGGCGACAATACCTTGAGTAGAATCGTCATGAACAGGTCGTTTTGCGTTACGCCCCAGGCTTTCGCGGCATAAAGCATGGCCGCTTGCTCTTCCGGACCCAGCCTCAGCCGCGCAAACGCGTTGCGGCCGTCCTCTATTGGCCGGTAACTCACCCTGAACGATCGCCTGCAGCTGGCGGCAAATTCAGGGAGACTGCTCAAGCCTCGCAGCAGCGCCCCGCCCTGGCGGACGAATAGCCGGGCATAGGAAGGCGCAGACGCTGCGTCGATCGACGGCTGCGCAGCGGGCCCGCCCCGGTATCGACCGACGATGGCGCGAAGCAGTCTCACAATCGAGTCTCCGCCTGCGACAACGTGATCGTAGGCCAGGCCCAGGTAAAAGGACGCGCCGGCGTCGACGGCGAAAAACCGAAACGGGCTGATGTCTCCTTCTGCCGGAAACGGCGTATTGAGCTGCCGGACGATCTCGTCATCGATCCAGTTCAACGGATCGTCGCCGGAGCGGAGACGGAGGTCGACGTCCTGCTTGCCGCCGCGCCAGTCATATCGGCCGCCGGCGCGGTCCAGGTGCAGATGGGTCAGGCCCACCATTTGGAGCTGCTCGGCGATGACGTCACGCAGTCGAGCGCTGTCGAGCCCCTGGCAAACGACGACGACATGCACCGCGTTATAGGGATAGAGTCCACGCCATCCCAGGATCATTTTTTGAAACAGATTGAGCGGTCTTTTCATGCGCATCAACCGGCCGCGGCAATATTGCGACGGGCGCGTATCGATCGCTGCAGCTCGATGCACCAATGCTTCTTGACGCTGAACCAGATATCGGCCGCGTGCAGAAGATTGCTCGTGTCGGCGACGGTGTGCCTTGCCAGAGGCAGGCTTACTCCCGGGCGATACAGGTCGATCCATTCGCGGGTGACGGGGTCCTGCGCCAGCGCGAGGGCACGCGGCATCGCGATGTGGCTTGTGGCTGCGTCCAGGATGACGTTTCGCACCTTGGCCGACCCGGTGGCCCGATACGGTTCGCTGCCCGGAAACGTTCCCGCGATCAGGTCCCACTCGATGGTGTAGCCGGAGAATTCCTCGACACTATCCGGAATCTGCCGGACCTTTTCCAGCATCGACCACTGACCGAGCACCCATCGAGGCAATTTGCCGGTCGCGAGCGCGGCCACGTACGGAAGCTTGAGGCCGACCACCGGCCGGATCGCGCCGCTTCGCGGATCGCGGATCGAGGTCCGATGCTCGGACAAGTCGGTGAGTGGATTCCACACCTCGACTTCGCTTCCGAACGACCCCGCGAGCTCGTGCAGCACCCTGATCGCGAGCATTCCGCCCTGACTGTGCCCGATCAGCATCGGCATCAGCCTTTCCGTCTCGTAGTACCACGCGACCTCGCCGGCGAGCTGCGTGCTGCTGCCGTTGCTCGGGCGCGAAAGGCCCCCGTTCTTCGGATCGGCGAGGCGCGCCTCCGGATAGCCCATCGCGATCAGAAATTCCGCGAACGGCTGCATCGTGACCAGCGCGACGCTGCCTTGCAGCGCGATGATGCGCGGCGCGGCCGAGGGTGCCAGCACGTCGCGCACTTCGGCT
>Ga0209839_10001701_pt1 | contig 11114 bp, 11 predicted proteins | sample OrgsoiDNA2013050_FD_185800 | JGI IMG/M metagenome (GOLD analysis project Ga0209839, IMG submission 185800) | Permafrost soil microbial communities from the Arctic, to analyse light accelerated degradation of dissolved organic matter (DOM) -... | ecosystem: Environmental > Terrestrial > Soil >... | reverse complement strand
TGCCAATCTGCTGCAGGAAGCTCACAGTGGTGCGATCGATGTGCCCCTGGCGCGTCGTAGCCGTGTGCACCGCGGCGCGCAGGATGCGCGCCAGCAGCATCGCCAGCCGATCCCCGGCACCAAGCACCGAGGACAGCGCGTCGTTCTCCCAGCCGGCGGCATCGAGCAACCGTCCCGCGAGCTCCAGCGGCGTCTCGATGCGCAGCTCGTCGTAGCCGCGATCGAGGGCCCCCTCCAGCTTCGCCCTCAGCGCCTGAGCGGCGGCCGCCGACGGGGTCAGGACGAGCATCCGGTCCGGGGCGGACCCGCGGGCGACCAGCCAGGCGAACCGCGCCTCGATCACTCGCGTCCTGCCGCTCCCCGCCCCACCGAGCACGACCAGACGCGAGCCGCGGTGCGTGACCGCCTCGAGCTGGGGTCCGAGCAGGCCTTGATCGGGCGGCAACTCCACTCTGACAGCATAAGTAGGCGATGAGCACCACCCACTCGGCGATCGACGCAGACTGGCTCTCGGCCTGCCGTCGCGCCGTGACCGGACTCGAGGCCGTGCTGGCGCAGGCCCCGAGCACCGAGGAGAGGGCGCGCGAGACCGGGACCCGGGGGCACGGCGGCGACCGCACGCTGGTGATCGATCGCGCCGCGGAGCTGGTCGTGCTCGGCGAGCTCGACGCGCTCCGAGCGGAGGGCTACCGCTTCACGGCGATGTCCGAGGAGAGTGGCGAGATCGGATACGGCGATCGCTCGGTGCACGTGATCATCGACCCGATCGACGGGTCGCTGAACGCGAAGCGCGGCGTCCCCCATCACGCGCTCTCGATCGCCGTGGCCGCCGGTGAGCTCATGTCCGATGTGGCGTTCGGGTTCGTGTACGACTTCGGGCCCGGCGAGGAGTGGTATGCGCGACGGGGCGAGGGCGCATGGCTCAACGGCACCCGCCTCGATCCGCGCGCGAGCGAGCGCCGAGCGCGCGACGGCCGGCTCGAGGTCCTGGGCATCGAATCCGCAGACCCCCGCTGGGTGGCCGCCTCGATCGACGCCCTGGTCAGCTCGGCCTACCGGCTGCGCGCGCTCGGGACGATTGCCTCGTCGCTGTGCCAGGTGGCCGCGGCCAGGTTCGACGGGATGGTGTCGCTGCGCAGATGCAGGGGCGTCGACGCCGCCGCCGGTCAGCTGATCGTGCGCGAGGCGGGAGGATTGGTCAGCTTCCCGGAGCACGCCGACCCGCTCGGCGTTCCGCTCGACGCGACTCCGCACTCCCCGATCATCGCCGCGCGCACGCCTGAGACGCTGAGGGAGCTCGAGGGGATCCCGGCCCGATGATCGACTGGATCCTCGCCGAGCGGATCGCCGGCTACGTCGCGGGCCGGGGCGAGGATGGCGCCCCGAGCTCGGATCTGCCGGCTCTGGCGGCCGAGAGCGAACGGCGCGTGACCTCCTACACCGGCCTGTCTCCCGCGCAGCCGCTGCCCCGGCCCGAGGGCATCAGCCGCAAGGAGTGGGTCTCCAGCAACATCGGCGCCATGCGCACCATGCTCGACCCGGTGCTGGAACGCGCGGGCAAGGGCCTCGGGCCGCTCCGGCCGGCGTTGCAGCTCGGGCTCGGCGTGGTGCTGACGACCGAGGTCGGGGTCGTCCTCGGCTACCTGGCGCAGCGAGTCCTCGGCCAATACGAGCTCGTCCTGCTCGACCCGGCCGAGCATGGCCGGCCCCCGCGCCTGCTGTTCGTGCTGCCCAACCTGGGGCAGGCCGTCCGGGCGTTCGATGCCGAGGAGGACGAGTTCATGACCTGGGTGACGCTGCACGAGGTCACCCACGCGGTGCAGTTCGCAGGTGTGCCGTGGCTTCAGGGCCACGTCGCCGGCCTGGTCCGAGAGCTGCTGCAGACCGCCGAGGTGCGAATCGACAGCGAGCGCAAGCTGCGCCTGCCGACCGGAGCGGAGATCCGCCGGATGGTCGCGGCCCTTCGCCAGGGTGACCTGATCTCGCTCGTCACCAGCGACGCGGAGCGCGACACGCTCGACCGCGTGCAGGCGGTGATGGCGGTGATCGAGGGCCATGCGGAGCACGTGATGGACGTCGTCGCGCCCGACCTGCTTCCGTCGCTGCCCGAGCTCCGCGCTGCCCTGGACCGGCGCCGGAAGTCCCAGTCCGCGCTCTCCCGGCTGCTCGCCCGGCTGCTCGGACTCGATCTCAAGCTGAAGCAGTACGAGCAGGGCAAGCTCTTTTGCGACGCGGTCGTTCGCCAGGGGGGGCCGGCCGCGCTGCACCGCGTCTTCTCGCGTCCCGAGGCGCTGCCGACGCTCGCCGAGCTGCGCGATCCGGCCGCCTGGCTGGCGCGGACCACGCCGCGCCAGCTGCCCAGCGGCGCCTGAGACCCACCCGATCCCAGGCCCACCCCAGGCTGAGAGCTACAACCGGACATGAGGTTCTGTCCCCCGGGGAACCGGGCCGCAAGGCCTGCAATCGCTACGGTCCTGTAACCGCGCGGCGGCTTTGGTTTACAAACACATGTTCGGTGTTATCCTCACACTGGACAGACTTAGAAGTAATATCCTTAGTCCCACGGGGAGCGGAGCAACCGAAGCCATGGCCACCAGCAGCAGCAATTCAAGCGAGCGCAAGCCCGCCACTACACGAAAGACGCCGACGGCTGCGCGTAAGCGTACGCCTGGCGGCACGTCCACCACCACTTCGACTCAACCCAAGACCCCGGTCGAGCAGGTCCAGCAGATCGCCGAACGCGCAGTGCTGGTTCCCGTCGGCGCGAGTCTCCTCGCCCGCGAGAACATCGTCTCCACCGTTCGTGGCCTTGCCAACAAATACAGCACCCGCCAGGGCGTCGAGCGTGAGCTCAAGCGCTTCGAGCGGCGTGGCGTGACGGCCCGCAACCGCCTCGAGCGCCAGGTTCGCCGCACGCGCACGAAGTTCGAGCGCGAGCTGCGGCAGCGTCGCACCCGGGTCGAGCGCACGGTCAAGCAGAACCGCCGCCGGCTCGAGCGCGAAGTGCGCCAGGTCCGCCGGGATCTGGAGAAGCAGTCCAAGACGGTCACCGCGAACGTCGAGAAGCTCGTCACCGACACGCAGGAGCGGCTGAGCTCGGTCTCGTAGACATCTTCCCCCGCCGGCGCCCAGGAGAGCGCCTCAGCGGGAAAGGTTCGCCGGCCTCATAACCTCGCCGGCGGATGTAGCACCCTCTCCTCCCTCAACCGCCGGGGCGTCACGAAAGTGGCGCCCCGTCGGTCCTTAGATGGCCCCTTGGCCCGCGCGCGGCGACCGGTCCTCCGAGGGCCGATGGCTCAGGCGTGGCAGAATGAGTTCAATGCCCACCCAAGAACAGGTAGTTGCATCCCTCCGGGCCGTGATCGACCCCGAGCTGAGGCGCGACATCGTCGAGCTGGAGATGGTTCGCTCTGTCGACGTGCACGCCAACGGCGTGGTCGATGTGATGATCTCGCTGACCACCCCGGGTTGCCCGATCCGCAGCCATTTCGAGACCGGAGTTGCGCAGGCCGTACGCGAGCTCGAGGGAGTCACGGGCGTGAACGTGTCCTTCGACGTGCTCTCCGACCAGGAGAAGGCGGCCCTGGGCCACAAGCTCGGGCGCGCAGACCTCCCGCAGGGAGCACTGGCCCAGGTCAAGAACGTGATCTGCATCGGCTCGGGCAAGGGTGGTGTGGGGAAGTCGAGCGTGACGGCCAATCTCGCCGCGGCGCTGGCCGCCGACGGCCGGCAGGTCGGCGTGCTCGATGCCGATGTCTGGGGCTACTCACAGCCCCGCATGCTCGGCCTCGGCGCGGAGCGCCCACAGGTGAACGCGGAGCGCAAGCTGGTGCCGCTGTCGGCGCACGACGGGATCCGGGTGATGTCGATCGGTTTCTTCGTCGAGCAGGACGCGGCCGTGGTGTGGCGCGGCCCGATGCTTCACAAGGCCCTGCAGCAGTTCCTCGAGGACGTGGAGTGGGGTGAGCTGGACTATCTGCTGATCGACCTGCCACCCGGGACGGGCGACGTGTCGATGACGCTCGCGCAGCTGCTCCCGCAGGCCAAGTTCCTGATCGTCACCACGCCGCAGGCCGTGGCTCAGAAGGTGGCCCGCCGCTCCGCTGAGATGGCGGCCAAGGTAAAGCTGGAGGTCGCGGGCGTGATCGAGAACATGTCCGGCTTCGTGACCCCAGGCGGGGAGCGCTTCCAGCTCTTCGGCGAGGGCGGAGGGCAGCTGCTGGCCGACGAGCTGGACGTGCCGCTGCTCGCCAAGGTCCCGCTCACGATGCCCCTGCGCGAGCAGTCGGACGCCGGTCTGCCGATCGTTCTCTCCGATCCCGACGATCCGGCCGCGCAGGCGATCCGTCAGGCCGCGCGCGGGCTGATCGCGCTCTCGCCGATCGAGCTCCCGGTGATGCAGGAGCCCTCGCCGGCGGCCGCGCCCCAGCCCATCGGCATCTCGCTGCCGATGGCGTAGCGCGCTCCTGAGCGGCCCCGCCGCTCAGCGGAGCTGCGGCTCAGCTCTTGCCGGCGTAATAGTCGGCGTTGAGCTTCGTGTACTTCTGCCACTCCTCGGGGAGCTGGTCCTCCGCGAAACAGGCGTCGACCGGACAGGCCTCGACGCATGCGTCGCAGTCGATGCACTCCTCAGGGTCGATGTAGAGCATCTCGACCTGGTCGTAGTCGGGCTCATCGGGCGTCGGATGGATGCAGTCCACCGGGCAGACCTCAACGCACGAGTTGTCCTTCGTGCCGATGCAGGGCTCGGCGATGACGTAGGCCATAGGCGTCTCGATTCTTCTGCTGCTTCGTTCGTTACGGGTCTCGGCCGGCGGGCGCCGGCACGCCGGGGATTCTACGGAGGCGGCGCGCTGCTCGTCTCCAGCGGGGCCGCCGGCCGCGCAGGCCGCTCACGGGCCCGCGGCCGCTGCAGCCTCCCCGCGATGCTGCTGCTCACTGGAGCCACGGGGACGATCGGGATGCCGCTGCTGCGACGGCTGACGGCGGCGGGAGTCCCGGTGCGCTGTCTGGTGCGCGACCCGCGGCGACTCGGCGTCGAGCGGGTTCGCGTGCAGATCGCGCTCGGAGATCTGTCCGATCATCTGTCCTTCCGGCACGCGCTCCGCGGTGTCGAAACCGTCGTGCACGTGGCCTCGGTGATCCGCGATCAGCCCAACGGCTCGATCGAGGAATTGGCCGGCGTCGCGACCTGGCGGCTGGTCAGGGCCGCGGAGCGCGCCGGCGTCGAGGCGGTTCGTGTTCTTCTCGGCGCTCGGTGCCTCGACCCGGAGCCGCGCCCGCCTGATGCGCGCCAAGGCCGTGGCGGAGCGGGCGGTGATGGAGTCCTCGCTGACACATACGGTGATCGCCCCGTCGGTCGTCTATTCGCCGGGCGACCCGTTCCTGAAGCTGCTCGAGAGCATGTCGCTGCTGCCGGTGATGCCGATCTCCGGTTCCGGGCGCACGCCGTTTCAGCCCATCTGGGCCGAGGACGTGGCCGACTGCGTGTTGTCAACCCTGCCCGGCGGGGAGCTGGCCGCCGCATCCGACGGCGCCCGCTACGAGCTCGCCGGACCCGAGACGCTGAGCTACCGCGACATCGTCGAGATTGCACTGCGGTCCTTCGGCCGCCGCCGCCCGATCGTCGGCGTTCCGATCCCGGTGATGCGACGCACGCTGCGCGCGGCCGAGCTGCTGCTGGGCCCAACCGCGTTCGCCACCTGGGACGAGGCCGAGCTGCTCGAGATCCCGATGACCTCTGGCCACGGAACCGCCGACGCCGAGCGACTGGGCGTGCTGGCGAAATCGATGCCCGCGGTGCTCGGGGTGGGTTAGGCAGCTCCGTACCGGCCGCCCTCGGAGACGTCCGGGCGCCGATCGGCCCACGGCCGGGCCTGCTCGAGTGCGGTCGCCAGCTGCAGCAGGGTCTCCTCGCGTCCGGGGGGTCCGATCAGCTGGATCGCCGTCGGCAGTCCATCCTGCCCGTGGTCGAGCGGCAGCGAGATCGCCGGCTGGCCGGTCACGTTGACGATCGCCGTGTACGGAGTGAAGCCGCCCGAGCGCTGATAGCGACTCCAGGGCTCGGGGCCCAGCCCGTGGATCTCGCCGATCGGGACCGGACGGCGCGCGAGCGCGGGGGTCAGGACGACGTCGAAGGGGCGCAGGAAGGAGATGATCGACCGCGCCACCCCCTCGAGCCGCGCTTGCGCGGACAGCAGCGACAGCGCGTCCTCGTTCCGGGCCCGCTCCCACAGTATCCAGGTCAGCGGCTCGACGTCCTCCGGCAGCGGCTCCCGCCGCGCGAGCCGCCCGCCGATCAGCGTGGTCATCGAGGCGCTCGGACCGAACGTGCGGGTGAAGTCAGACAGCAGGTCCAGGTTCGACCACGGCGGCGAGATCTCCTCGACGCGGTGGCCGAGCGACTCGAGCAGCGCGGCGCCGTCGCGGGCGGCAGCCTCGCAGACGGGATCGAGCTCAGCGCCCTCGAGCGGCATGTTCAGCGCCAGTCCGATCCTCAGAGATCCGGGATCCGTCCGGGCGAGCTCGGCATACGGCGCGGGCGGTGGCGGCGCCCAGCTGGCGTCGCCGGGCTCATATCCCGCCAGCACGTCGAGCAGCGCCGCCGTCTCGGCGGCGGTCCGGGTCAACACGCCGTCGGTGACCAGGAAGCTGTGGCCCCCGTCGGGACCGGCCGAGACCCGTCCGCGCGCGGGCTTCAGCCCCACCAGACCGCAGCAGCTGGCGGGGATCCGGATCGAGCCGCCGCCGTCGTTGCCGTGAGCGACGGGAACCATTCCCGCTGCGACGGCCGCGCCCGAGCCGCCGCTCGAGCCTCCGGGCGTTCGGTCCAGCGCCCACGGGTTCCGGGTCGGGCCGAAGCGGCGCGACTCGGTGGTGGGCAGGATCCCCATCTCCGGAAGCGTCGTCTTGCCCACGAGCACGAACCCGGCCTCCCGCAGCCGGCGCACGGAGAAAGAATCGTGGCCAGGAACGAAGTCGCCGAACAGATCGCTGCCCATCGTCAACGGCATGCCGGCCACCGGCCGGTTGTCCTTGATCGCGATCGGGACGCCCGCGAACGGGCGCGGATCGCCCGGCCCGATCGCCGCTGCCGCGGCCAGAGCCGACTCGTGCGCCACGTGGGTGAACGCGCCGAGCACGGGATCGAGCTCGTCGATTCGGCGCAGCGAGGCCTCGACCAGCTCGCTCGACGTGAGCTCGCCCGAGCGGATCAGGGCGGCCAGCGCATCGATGGGGCGAGCGAGAAGCTCCGACACGGAGGCAAGCCTAGCCGGGGGCGATCGGACGCGAGCGGCCGCGGGTACGGCGTCGAACACGGCGAGGTCGGCAACGCGCGGCCCGAAGCGGGCGTTGTCTACGCTGTGAGCACCACCGCCCTCCCTTGAACCGGCCCAGGAGTTTCCCCAGATGAGCGCCATTGCAGAAGTGCAGTCAGGGCTCGAGGGCGTCGTCGCCTTCGCCACCGACATCGCCGAACCCGATCGGGAGGGCGGCGCACTGCGGTATCGGGGCGTCGACATCGAGGACCTGGTCGGCAACGTGCCCTTCGGGCAGGTCTGGGGCCTGCTCGTGGACGGCCAGCTGCTGCCGGGCCTGCCGCCGGCCGAGCCGCATCCACTCAGCATCCATACCGGCAATCCGCGTGTCGATGTGCAATCGGCGCTGGCCATGCTCAGCCCGCAATGGGGGTTCGGGGAGCTGATCGACATCTCCGACGAGGAGGCTCGTGACAACCTCGCCCGCGCGTCGGTGATGGCGCTTTCGTTCGTGGCCCAGTCCGCCCGCGGGTGGGGCCAGCCGCCTGTGCCCCAGCGCGAGGTCGACAAGGCCAGCCGCATCGCCGAGCGCTTCCTGATCCGCTGGCGCGGCGAGGCCAACCCTCGGCACGTCGAGGCGATCGACGCCTACTGGATCTCGGCCGCCGAGCACGGGATGAACGCCTCGACCTTCACCGCCCGCGTGATCGCCTCCACCGGGGCTGACGTGGCCGCGGCCCTCTCCGGCGCGGTGGGAGCCCTCTCCGGACCGCTGCACGGGGGCGCGCCCTCCCGCGTGCTGAAGATGCTCGACGAGGTGGAGCAGGCCGGGGACGCCGATCGCTACGTCAAGGACCTGCTGGATCGGGGCGAGCGCCTGATGGGCTTCGGTCACCGCGTCTACCGCGCCGAGGACCCACGCGCACGGGTGCTGCGCCGCACCGCCCGCGCGTTGGGCTCGCCGCGCGTGGAGGTCGCAGAGGCACTCGAGACCGCAGCCCTGGCCGAGCTGCAGGCGCGAAAGCCCGACCGCGTGCTGGCCACCAACGTCGAGTTCTGGTCGGCCGTCGTGCTCGACTTCGCCGACGTGCCACCGGCCCTGTTCACGCCCATGTTCACCTGTGCGCGCACCGCCGGGTGGTCGGCTCACATCATGGAGCAGAAGCGCGAGGGCCGGCTGATCCGGCCCACCGCCAAGTACGTCGGACCGCCGCCCCGCCCGCTGTCCGATCTGCAGGACTGACGCCGGGCCTGCAGCGCGCGCGGTGGGCCCGTAAGCTCGCCGCGACTGCATGTCCGGGAGCGAACGCCAGTTAGACCCAGATTCCCTCGGCGACCACATCGATCGGCTCTACCGGGCGGCCTGGGGGCTGTGCGGGTCGCGGGAGGAGGCCGAAGACCTGGTACAGGAGACGTTCGCGCGCGTTCTCCGCAAGCCGCGGCTGATCCGCGCCGAGGACGACCTCGGATATCTGTTGCGCGTGCTGCGCAACACGTTCTTCAGCCAGCACCGGACCGCCGCCCGGCGCCCGCAGACGACCGCCCTGCCCGACGACCTCGATTTCGTCGAGGACCGCTCGGCCATCAACCCCGAGGCCTCGATCGATACCGAGGCCCTCTACACCGCCATCTCGCAGCTCCCCGACGACTTCCGCGACGTGCTGCTGGCGATCGACGTGCTCGGGCTCTCCTATCGCGAGGCGGCTCGGGCGCTGCGCGTCCGCGAAGCGACGATCACCACCCGCCTGCACCGCGCCCGCCAGCGCGTGGCCCGGGACCTGCAGGGAGATGACCTGGAGTAGGGGCTTCTCGCGAGCCGGGCGATTCGCGTGGCTTCGGGCGTCGGGCGATTCAGGGCGTCGGGCGATTCAGGGGCGTCGGGCGATTCAGGGGCGTCGGGCGATTCAGGGCGGCGTAAAGGCGGCTGGGGAAGGGTGGCTGAGTTTTTTCGGCCCGCCGCGGGTATGGGGTCCGGCGCACCCGGCGCCGCCGGCGCACCGGAAATCAGGGTGATTAACGTGACAATGCTCGGCCTCGGGATCGACCGTGGTTCAGGGAGCATGCGTGGCGTGCTTAGGTGGCCAAGGAGGGTTCGGAGGCTGCTCGACTGTCACCATAAGCACGCCTTTTAGGGGTGCAATGAATCCTCAGGGGCGAACGACACGCAACCTCGCCGCTCATTCCTGCCACCCCGCCCGGTCTACCTTCACGAACACCAACGATCAAGGAGACAGAGATGCCTGACCACGACCGAGTGCAGATCGCGCGTGACTGCTACGGCGCCTACGCGTCCGGGGATCGTCGCGTCGTGGAGGAGATCATGGCCGAGGACCTCATCTTCTTCAGCCCGGCCGACGTGGGAATCGATCGCGTCCGGTACTTCGAGCGCTGCTGGCCGAACTCCGGGGAACTCCAGTCGTTCGAGTTCAAGCGGCTGGTGGAGAGCGGAGACGAGGTGCTGGTGACCTACGAGAGTACGAGGACCGACGGGCACCGCTTCCGCAACACCGAGGTGCTCACGTTCGAAGGCGACAGGATCTGCCAGGTGGAGGTGTACTTCGGCTGGAACCTCGACTGAGCGCCTGGTTCGGCCGCGCTCTGGTGCCCGCGAACCGCTGGTTCGGCCGCGCTCTGGTGCCCGCGAACCGCTGGTTCGGCCGCGCTCTGGTGCCCGCGAACCGCTGGTTCGGCCGCGCTCGGGCCGGTCGCTTCGGCCGCCCCAACGTCCGTGACGCGGCCCTCAGCCCTGCTCGAGCGCCGGGTCGTGCCAGGCCGCGAGCGTCTGCAGCATCTGGGGCGAGACGCCGGTGCCGGAGAGCACGCACGTGTGCCCGGCTCGGCGCCAGGTCACGACCAGGCGGCCGTTCAGGGCAAAGGTGCGCAACGTTGTGCCACCGAGCTCGGTGACGACCGCCCGTGGCTGACCGAGCGCGGGGGCCGAGACGATCGTGTAGGCGATGCGCTTGCCCCCCCACTCATAGAATACGGTGACCGCGCGGCGGCCGGCGACGTCGTCGACCCGCTGGCCCACCGCCTGCCATCCGAACTGGGAGGCCCAGTTGGGGAAGTAGACGTCATCGATGTTGCGGGCGAGCTTGACCCCGGGGGCGCTCGGGTCCGGTGCCGGCGCCGGGGCCGAGGCCCCCCGCGCGGCGAGCGCCGCAGCCTGGCTGACCGAGGGCGAGCCGGGCGTGCCGGCAGGGATCACGAGCACGACGGCGACCAGGATCGCCGCCAGGGCGCCGGCGAACGCCCCTCCGGAGACGGTCCGGCGGCGCCGGCGCGCCGCCACCGCCGGCCGCTGGGCCTCGATCCGGGACCGCAGCCCGGCCGGGGCGGCCGGGAGGTTGCGAGAGTCGCCGAGCAGCTCGACCACGCGGCGCTCCCGCGCGTACAGCGCGCTCAGCTCCGGAGAGGAGTCGATCCGGTCCTGGACCTCGTCTCGGCGCCCGGGTGGAAGCGATCCGTCGGCGAGGGCCGACAGATCGGCAAGCTCACGCGGGCTGGGCTCAGCTCGGGCTTCGGGGTTATGCCTGGAATCTGACATGGCTGATCTCGTCCATCAGGTTAAAGACGCCAGGGAGCGTCCAGATCTTCCCGGCCGGTCCTCACCCCGAATGACGAGGGCCCGGCGCAAACAGCGCCGGGCCCTCGGAAAACAGCCGTTCGCTTCGGAACGGTTCCGGCTACATCATCCCGCTCATGTCGGGCATGCCGCCGCCGCCACCCATTCCGCCACCGGCGTCCTTGTCCGGGACCTCGGCGACGATCGCCTCGGTGGTGAGGATGTTCTTGGCGATCGACGCGGCGTTCTGGAGCGCGGAGCGCGTCACCATGGCCGGGTCGATGATGCCC
>Ga0209839_10001699_pt1 | contig 11117 bp, 9 predicted proteins | sample OrgsoiDNA2013050_FD_185800 | JGI IMG/M metagenome (GOLD analysis project Ga0209839, IMG submission 185800) | Permafrost soil microbial communities from the Arctic, to analyse light accelerated degradation of dissolved organic matter (DOM) -... | ecosystem: Environmental > Terrestrial > Soil >... | reverse complement strand
GGCTCCGTCGTGGACGCTGCGGAGCCCTGAGCGGCGGCGCCGGATGATGCGGAGCCGGACGACGCGAGGTCGGCGGCCAGCAGGTCGGCGAGCACCATCGCACTGGTCAGGTCGGACGCTTCCTGGCCGCCGACGACCCATCCCCGCTCGGATCTGCGTACTACCGTCTCGCCGGACGCCGCCGTGCTGCTCATCTGCCGCCGCCCTTCCTGACCTCGTTCAGCCGCTCGTGGCGAGCTCGGCCATTCGCTTCTTCACTTGCGCGGCCGAAGGATTGACCATGACGCTTCCGTCCGGGAACACGAGAGTGGGCACGGTCTGGTTGCCCCCGTTGACGCTCATCACATAATCGGCCGCGGCCGGGTCGCGCTCTATGTCGACCTCGGCCATGGTAATTCCGTCCCGGGCGAGTTGGCTCTTCAGGCGCCTGCAGAACGCGCACCATTGGGTCGTGTACATGGTCAGCGGAGCCGACACCTGTTGTCTCCTTCCGTCACGTGCCCCCGTCTGAGGAGTAGCAACACCAGCGGCGCCGCTGCGCTTCCCGGGGGCACGACGGCGCTTCCCGGGGGGTGTGACGGCGCTTCCCGGGGGGTATGACGGCGCTCCGGGGGTAGGCCGGGCGGTCAGGTGCCGCGGAAGACGGGCTGGCGTTTCTCGGCAAACGCCCTGAGGCCCTCCAGGTAATCGCTGCTGTCGTACGCCTGACGGCGCAGCCCCTGGAGCCGCTCGTACACCTGCGCCGCGATGGGCTGGTAGTCGGTAAGGACACGGAGCTGTTCCTTGATGACCGCCATGGCCATGGGCGACTTGGTGGCCATGGTCGCGGCCAGTTCCATGGTCGCCGCTTCGAGCTCGGCCGACGCCACCAGGTGGTTGACGACCATCCACTCCTTGGCCTTCTGCGCGTCGAGGGGGGCGGCGGTGAAGAACATCTCCTTGATCAGGTTGAGGGGGAGCCGACCGACGAAATGCAGCAGACCGGTCGTGTTGTAAGGCAGCCCCAGGTTCGCCGGCGTGATCGCGAACGACGCGGTCTCGTCCGCGGTGACCAGATCGCAGCTGAGCACCAGGTCCAGTGCCCCGCCCCACACCGTGCCGTGCACCATGGCCACGACCGGCGCGGGAAAGGTACGGATCGCGCGCAGCAGGCCTTCCAGCGGATCGTCGTAGCCGAGCGGGTCGCGCCGCCCCTGCGGGAGCTCGCCGACGTCGTGCCCGGACGACCAGACGGACATTTCCGCCGCGGCGCGGATCACGATGGTCCGCATGTTCTGGGCCTGCAGGCTCCCGAGCGCCGCGATGATGCCGTTGGCCATCCGGGCGCTGATGGCGTTGCGCTTGTGCCGGTCGTCCAGCGTGATGATGCCCACCTGCCCCTTCACCGCCGTCTGGACGACGGCGTCCGCCGGGGCGCCTGTCCCGCTCGTCCTAGCGGTCCCGTCTGTCCCAGCCGATCCGGGGGACCCGGGCCGCGCGTCCGCTGTGCCCGTTCCGCTTCCGCCCTTGGCCAGGGCAACGTAGGTCCGGGCCAGCGCATCCTTACCGGTCCCGAGAATCGCGTTCACGAGCCTGAGCGTCTCGAGCTGCTGGTCGGCCGCCAGCTCAGCGGAGAGATGACGCCAGAGCACGTCTTCCAGGACGACGAAAGAAGCCTGGACGTCGGCCAGGTCGACGCCGGCCACGAAGCGATCCGCCGCGATCTGCTGGGACGGCGTGATGATGGGATCGGCCCGGCCCTCCTGCAGGCACTGCTGCACCAGTTCGAAGAGATGTTCCACGTCGTGGCGGCGCTCCGCCGGGCTGGGCGCGCGGCGGTGGGCTTGATCGCGCTGATCGAGGGCGGCTATCGCGTCGCCGATCACCCGGTCCCCAGCCCGGACCAGGACTGCTGATATCTCCGCCGATATCTCCATCAGCCGGTACCTCCGTTCTTCTCATCCCACAGCCTGCGCCGCGACCAGGGCATCTGGGAAGACATCCTGCGCCGCGACCAGGGCATCTGGGAAGACATACAGCGGTCCCGGCGGGCTAGAGTGGCCCGGTCAGACAGGAGGCGGACGAGATCGGTGGAGGCGGACGTCAGCCAGCTCGGGGCCGATGCGCTGCTGAGCGCGCTGGACCCGGAACAGCGCGAGGTGGCGCTGGCCGTGCGCGGGCCGGTGTGCGTACTCGCGGGTGCCGGGACCGGCAAGACCAGGGCCATCACCCACCGGATCGCCTATGCCGCGCTGACCGGGGTGGTGGATCCCGCCCGGGTGCTCGCACTCACGTTCACCGTCCGCGCCGCGGGCGAGCTGCGCGGACGGCTGCGCCTGCTGGGCGGCGCGGGCCTGGGTACCGCGGCGGTGCGCGCGACGACCTTCCACGCCGCCGCGCTGCGCCAGCTCACCTACTTCTGGCCGCGGGTGGTCGGCGGGCGCCCGCCGCGCCTGATGGACTCCAAGCTGCCGCTGATCGGCGAAGCCACCCGCGTGCTGCGGCTGCAGCCCGGTGACGGCGGCCTCTCCGATATCGCTGCCGAGATCGAATGGGCCAAGGTGACGCAGGTCCGGCCGGACGAGTACGTGGCCGCGGCGGCGCGGGCGGCCCGGCCCGCCGGGCCGCTGGGGACCGACGCGGTGGCCGCGCTCTACGACACCTACGAACGGCTGCGCCGGGAGCGCCAGCTGATCGACTTCGAATCCGTGCTGGAGCTGACGGCGGCTATCGTGGCCGAGAATCGCCAGGCCGCCGACCAGGTGCGGGCCTCCTTCCGGTACTTCGTGGTCGACGAGTACCAGGATGTCAACCCGCTGCAGAAGCTCCTGCTCGACGTCTGGCTGGGGGAGCGCGACGACCTTTGCGTGGTCGGTGACCCGCATCAGACGATCTACTCCTTTACCGGCGCGACGCACCGGTACCTCACCGGGTTCGCCGCTGAGTTCCCGGACGCGACGGTCGTCCGCCTGGTCCGTGACTACCGGTCGACCCCGCAGGTCGTCGCGGTGGCGAACCGGCTGGCGGCCCAGGCCACGCCGCTCGCGGCGCAGCGCCCCCGCGGGCCGGAACCCGTGCTGACGGCCTATGACGATGAGATCGGCGAAGCCGAGGGCGTCGCGGCCCGCGCACGGTCGCTCATCGACGGTGGCCTGCCGGCGCGCGAGATCGCCGTGCTGGTCCGTATCAACGCGATGCTGGAACGGTTCGAGAGTGCGTTCGCCGCCGTCGGCGTGCCCTACCAGGTCAGGGGATCGGAACGCTTCTATGACCGGCCCGAGGTGCGCCAGGCGCTTATGCTGCTGCGCGGAGCGCTGCGCGGCCGGCTGGAGGGGGAGGCGACCGGGCCGCTCCCGGCCGAGGTGCGCGACGTCCTGTCCGGGCTCGGTCTGACCCCGGCCGAGCCCTCCGGCGGCGGGGCCAGCCGACAGCGGTGGGAGTCGCTGGCCGCCGTCGCCCAGCTCGCCGACGACATGCACGCGACGCGCCCGGACGCGGGGCTGGAGGACTTCGTGGCCGAGATCCAGCAACGGGCCGAGCTGGGCCACGCGCCGGCGATGGACGGGGTGACGCTGACGTCCATGCACGCGGCCAAGGGGCTGGAATGGGACGCGGTTCTGCTCCCGGGCCTGGTGGAGGGGATCATGCCGATCGTCTACGCCCGGACCCCGGAGGCCGTCGAAGAGGAGCAGCGGCTGCTCTACGTGGCCGTCACGCGAGCGCGGGAACGGCTGTTCCTGTCCTGGGCGGCGGCCCGCGGGCCGGGCGCCCGGGCATCCGGCCAGCCCTCCCGCTATCTGGCGGAGATGGGCCCGGCGGCACCGGCCGGGTCGCGGCTCCGGGATAACCCACGCAGCGGCCCGGTGCGGCGGCGGCACGGTGGGTGAATTCGCCAGATGAGTGAGCCCAGATGAGCAGGCACCGATGAGCAGGCACCGATGAGCAGGCACCGATGAGCAGGCCGGGACGACCCCCCTGGGCCCCCCGCATGCGCTCCGCGCCCGCGCGGTGGTACTTCGCCGGCCGCTCACCGGGCGCAAGGCCCGGTTCGCTGGGCCGGTAGCGATCACCTCACCGTAACCTTCTGCGGTTCTCGCCGATAGCACCGGCCGCTTACCCAGGCCTTCGGCCCGGGACTCGCTGGGCCGGTATGAGCGCCTCGCCGTAGCCGCCGGTGCCGCCCCGCCCTCGCTAGGTCCGTTGCGGATCTTTGATGTTTCAGGCAAAAAACCAGGTCAAAAAATGTGTTGCCCATCACGGGCGGCGCTACGTAGGCTTCATTCATGCGTCTGGCACCCGCTGTCGATCCCATGAGGGGAGGTGCCCAGTGAATATGAGTGATCTCGCCGTTCTGGCTGCCGCGCAGCCGGCTCGTGACGGCATTTCCCCGCTGAGCGCCGCCCTGGTGGGCGCTGGCGTTTGCCTGCCCGCTTCCTGGCCTATCGCCGCCGCAAGCACCAAGCGACCGCGTCCGGGTAGCCGTCCGGTCGCCGGATTCACGGTCGTCACGCTCGCCGGCGTCACGAAGCCCGGGGACACGAATATCCGCCACCAGCACACCAACATGACCCGCGTCTACGCCGATGGCGAGGGCGGATCGGGTCCGCAACCCTTGAGTAAACCGGCCTAACCGAGCCGGCCAGAACCTCTCAAGGCCGCGGACCCCACACAGGGTCCGCGGCCTAATTGTTTGGGCCTCGGTCCCTCCGAACGGGCGAGCAATCGCATGAACGACGAGGGACCAGCGACGAGAGGGGTTGGCTCCGATGCAGTGGCCCAATGCCACCGCCAGCGCGGCGGACCTGGAGGGGTTCGAAGCAGATTTGGCCGGGTCGGGGGGCGACTCGGTGCCGGTGCTGGGCGGGGTGAACGCGGTGAACCTGCCCTGCGCCGATGATCCGGAATTGTTTTTCGCCGAATCACCGGCAGATGTCGAGACCGCGAAGGCGCTTTGCCGCGGCTGCGCGGCGCGGCTGACCTGCCTATCCGGCGCGCTCGAGCGTCAGGAGCCGTGGGGCGTGTGGGGCGGAGAACTTCTGCTGCGCGGAACGATCGTGCCGCGCAAAAGGCCCCGGGGACGTCCCCGCAAGACCGAGGTGGCCGCCTGAACCGCACATCGGCGGCCCGGATACGCACTCAAAGGTGGCGACCAGCATGTACCAGATAGAGAAAATGGCAGCCGAACGACAGCGAAGTTACCTGGAACAGGCGTCACAACGACGGCAGGCCCTCCAGCTCCGGGCTCTTCGCCGGGCGGCCCGGCGCGCGGAACGCGCCGAGCGGCGGATGCGGCACGCCCGCAGTGCCGTCGCGCGGCTGCGCACCGAAATGGACCTGTAGCCGGGCGCGACGCCCCCACCGCAGGCTCTCGCCCGCCGCAACGGCGGGTGAGAGCCTGCGGCCTGCTCAGGACATTTCCCTGTTCAGGGCACCGGAAGTGAACGGCGCCCGTCCCCGTCCGGTTCGTCCAGGTAACCGGGCATCCACCTGAGTACCTCGGCCCGGAATCGGCCTTCGCATTCCAGCTGGCAGAGGACGCCGATGCCCGCGGTCGACACCCGGTGGATGAGCACGTAGCTGGGTGGCAGGTTGAACTTCCGGGAGATGTTCGACGCGCTCATGTCCATGACGCGGGTGGCTTCACCGCGCATCCACATCCGGCTGAACCGGAAGCACTCCACCTTCGATGGCTCGGCCAGCGGCGACAGAAAGGCGCGCAGTGCGTCCAGGTCGACCTGGATTCCCTCCTTGAGAAAGCCGTTGGCGCGCAGCTCGTTCTCGACCGCGCTGATGCTGGGCTCGTCTTCGTGCATGATCCGCAGCAGCCGGCCGAAGAACGGCGGCAGGCCGCCCGGCAGCCGGTCGACCGCACCGAAGTCGAGTGCCCCGAGACGCCCGTCATCCAGGAGGCGGAAGTTGCCGGGATGCGGGTCGCCGTGCAGCAGGCCAGCCCGGGCCGGCCCCGAGAAGAGAAACCGGGCCAGCATGATGCCAGCCCGGTTCCGCTGCTCCGGGGTGCCGTCACTGATGATCCGGGCCAGCGGTGTGCCGTCCATCCACTCCGAGACGAGTACGTGCCTGGTCCCGGCGACGATGTCCGGGACGTAGATGTCCGGGTCGCCCCGGTAGGCGTCGGCGAAGGCCTGCTGCGACGCCGCCTCCATCTCATAGTCCAGTTCCTCCGCGACCCGGCTTTTCAGCTCCTCCAGCAGCGGCTTGACGTCCAGACCGGGCATCAGCATGCCGAACAGCCGGCCGACCCGGCTCAGCTGGTTGAAGTCGTTGATGATCGCGTTGCCGGCCCCTGGGTACTGAATCTTGACCGCGACCCGCCGGCCGTCGCGCCAGGTGGCGGCGTGGACCTGGCCGATGGACGCCGCCGCCACGGGCCGGTCGTCGAACTCGCTGAAGCTTTCCCGCCAGTTCTCCCCCAGGTCGCGCACCAGCACCTGGTGAACCGACCGCGCCGGCAGCGGCGGGGCCGACTCCTGGAGTTTGGTCAGGGTCGCGCGGTAGGGCCCGGCGATCTCCGGCGGGAGAGCGGCCTCGAAGATCGACAGGGCCTGCCCCATCTTCATCGCACCGCCCTTGAGCTCACCGAGAACCCGGAAGATCTGCTCCGCGGTGCGCTGCTGGATTTCGGCCGCGACGATCTCGGCGCTGCGCCCGCCGATCCGCTTGCCCAGGCCGAGGGCCGCGCGGCCCGCGTATCCGATCGGCAGGCCGGCGAGCTTGGCGGTACGCGTCACCGAGCGCTGAGGGACATCGTTCACGTGTTCTATTGTCCGTCATGCCAGCGCGTCGCTGTGACGGGGTGGCCGGGTACCGCAGGTGCAGCGAGCGTGCGGCGGCCAGGTCCGGCGCCGCCACCGCCAGTCGGGCACGGCCAGTTCCAGCGTCCCGTTCGTGACCGCGGCGCCCGGGCGGCCGGTGTCGATGAACAGCAGGACCTGCGCCGCGGCCAGCGCCCCGGCCGCGGCGGCGAGCACGGTGTCGCACGCCTGCGGCTCGAGCCGGGCCCCGGCGAGCTGGGCGAGAATCAGCGGCCACGCGGGGTCGCGTTCGGCCCGGCGCAGGTCCAGGCAGCGCAGGCACGCCGACCGGCCCGGGCTGACGAACGGCCCGACCACGCCGACGGCCTCGGCGGCACCGACCGCGAGATGCGGTATCCGCTCCCGGACCAGCGCGGCTCCCGGCGCGGGATCGGTGATCTCCGCGAGCACGACGAGGTCGGGCCGCGTGCCGTCGTCGCCCGTCCGGACCTCGGGCGCGATGCGGCCGATCGCGCGGGCCACCCCGCGGGATCTCGGCAGATCCAGCTCGGCCAGGCCCAGCCCGGCCGGGGTGAGGTCCTGCGGCCGGGTGATCTCGCTGTCCTCGCAGCTGACGTGCCCGATTCCGGCGGCCGCGAGGAGGCTGGCCACCCCGGAGCCGATGCGCCCGGCCCCGTTCACCCGGACAACGGCCGCGCGCCGCCGGGCCAGGGTCCGGGCTCCGCCGTCGCTGTCCCCGTACGCCAGGGAGGCGGTGGCCAGTTCGGGCGCCAGCCGGCCGCGCTGGACCGCGGGCAGCGCGCTGAGCGCCCGCGCCGCGGAGTCGGCCAGCGCCCCCGCGCTCGCCAGTAAGCCGAGGACCCGCTGCGCCGCCCCGGCCGGGACACCGGCGTGCCCGGCGGCCTCGATGATCGCGGTCCAGTCGCGGCTTCCGTCGAGCAGCCCGACCACGGCGGCGGATTCGCCGATCCCGGACAGGGCCGTGGCGCGGCGCGGGTTCACGCCGATCTGCAGGGTGTCCCGGTCACGCCACACCGTCAGCAGCCCGGCTCTCAGCGCTGGTCTCATGCCGCTAATGGTGACACCGGCGGCTGACATTCCGGCCCGCGGACGGGGCCGTCTCCGCCCGCGATTGAAGATCCCGGGCACGCGGGCGGTCTGAACCGGGACCGCAAGATCGCCCTCGCGAGCCGACCGTCCCCCTTCCCCTGAAGACGGACGACTCTGCCAAAAGTGACCATGTGCCCGCGCACCCGGGAACTCTGCTGGCGAACTTAGGAGGCGCTCCGCTGCCGCGTCAACACAGCCTGTGGATAAACCTGTGGAGAACATGGGGAGGCCCCGGCGTGTTGCTGGGGAAATCCATCTCCTTGCCCTGTGGATTTCTGCGGCGTAATTACCGAACGGACACCTTTAGCTGCCGGAACGTCGTCCACCGCCTGTGGAGGAAAAATTCCGCGGCCGGCGTCAGCCCTGCGGCCCTGCGGGCCCTCCGGGCCCTGCGGGCCCTCCGGGCCCTCCGGGTCCCTCTGAACCCGCCGGACCCTCTGGGCCCTCTGGGCTTCCCGGTCCCTCCGGCCCGCCAGATCCCTCCGAACCAGGCCCTTCCGCATCCGGCCCCTCCGGGGCCGCGCTGTCCAGGTCCGTCTCGAGGTCGGTGATGTTCAGTTCCGAGCCGCCGCGGACGAACCCCTCGGGGTCGTCGAGGTCCTCGGCCCTGGGCATCAGGTCGGGGTGGCCCCATACCGCGTCCCGGCCGTCCACTCCCCGTGCGTCGGTGAGCCCGGCCCAGATGGCGGCGGCTTCCCGCAGCCGCCGCGGCCGCAGTTCGAGGCCCACCAGCGTGGCGAAGGTGCGCTCGGCGGGGCCGCCGGTCGCGCGGCGCCGCCTGATCGCCTCGGCCAGCGCGCTCGCGTGCGGCAGCCGTTCGGCGGCGGCGGCGTCGACCACGGTGGACACCCAGCCCTCGACCAGGGCCAGCGCGGTCTCCAGCCGGGCCAGCGCCACCTTCTGCGCCTCGGTGTTCTCCGGCCGGAACAGCTCGCCGCCGGCCAGTGCGTCGCGCATCGCCTCCGGGTTGCTGATGTCGATCTGCGGCATGGCCTCCTCGAGCCGCGACAGGTCGACGGTCATGCCCCGGGCGTACGCCTCGACCGCGCCGAACAGATGCGCGCTGAGCCACGGCACATGCGCGAAGAGCCGGTGATGGGCGGTCTCACGCAGCGCGAGGTAAAGCCGGACCTCGCCCGCGTCCAGGCCGAGGCCCTCGCCGAACGCCGCCACGCCGGACGGCAGCAGCGCGGCCGTTCCCCGCGGCCCCAGCGGGAGCCCGATGTCGAATGACCCGGTGACCTCACCGGCCAGCTCGCCCACGGCCGCGCCGGTCTGGCCGCCGATCATCGCCCCGCCGACCTGCTTCATCATCGCGCCGAGCCCGCCCAGGCCGCCGCCGAACGCGCCGAAGGCGGACTTCAGCTCCTCCGGGACGCCTTCCAGCTGCGACGGGTCGACCGACATCATGCTGCTCATGCCCTCGACGACAGTGGCCGCGATCGGCTCGCACAGCTTCGACCAGACCGGGAACGTCGCCTCCACCCATTCCGAACGGCTCCACGCCTGGACGGTCTTGATCCCGGAGGGGAAGGTGGTCACGTCTTCCAGCCACAGGTCGGCCAGGCGCACCGCGTCGGTGACCTCATTTCGCTGCGAGGACAGTACGCTGGGGTCACCGGCCGCCGCGACCGCGTGCCGGGCCACGTTCTTGGCCAGGTCCCAGTTGACCGGGCCGCCGCGGTAGGACATCAGGTCGGCGAACTGCCGCAGTGCGTCGGCGAACTGCTGAGGATCACCGAACGGGTTGGCGCCCCCGAAGGGGCCGCCCGGTTCGGGTGGCTGGCCACCGCCCGCGCCGCCACCGCCTGCGCCGCCAGGGGGCTGGCCGGAACCACCGGTTCCTCCGGGCTCACCCGGCCGCCGCTCAGGGTCGGAAGGGCCGAAGCCGAACGGACGATCAGCCATTTGTCCGTCCTCTCGGGCAGGATGGAAGGGTCATGACCGTCACGTTATCTCGGGAGCGGCTTAATTTGAGAAACGTCCAAGGCCAGGTTCGCCCACGGCGCAGTGGCGGCGGCCCCGCCGGCAAGCACCCCGTGGTGGCGGTCACCGGGGCGGCGCGCGGCATCGGGCGGGCGCTGATCGCTCAGCTCGCCACGTCCGCCCACGTCCGGAAGGTCGTCGCGATCGACGACCACCGTGGTGACGTATCCGGCGTGACCTGGCGGGTTGCCGATGTGCGCGACCCGGCCCTGGCCGGCCGGCTGACCGGCGTGGACGTTGTGGTGCACACCGATCTGGACCTCGCGCCCGACTCCGAGCACCGGGCGCGGCGCGCGTTCAACGTCCGCGGCGCGCAGACCGTGCTCACCGCGGCCGCGGCCGGACGGGTGGGCCGGGTCATCCTGGTCACCAGCGCGATGGTGTACGGCGCGCGGGAAGACAACCCGGTGCCGCTCCCGGAGACCGCCCCGCTGGCGGCTGACGTGGACAGCAGTGTGGCGGGTGACCTGCTGGAGATCGAGCAGCTGGCGCGGCGCTCGCTGCGCGCGCACCCGGGGATGGAGCTGACCGTCGTCCGGCCGGCGGCGCTCGTCGGCGGCGGCATCGACACGATCGTGACCCGGCATTTCGAGGCGCCCCGGCTGCTGACCGTCAAGGGCTGCGAGCCCCGCTGGCAGTTCTGCCACCTCGACGATCTCATCTCGGCCCTGGAGCTGGCCGTTACCGGGGAGGTCGCGGGGGAGTTCGCGGTCGGCAGCGACGGCTGGCTGGACGCGGCCGCGGTCGGCGAGCTCAGCGGGCTGCGCGGGATCGAGCTGCCCGCGGGCCTGACGTTCGGCACCGCGCAGCGCCTGCACCGCGTCGGGGTCACCCCGGCCCCGGCCGCCGACCTGCGCTACGTCGTCTACCCCTGGGTGGTCGACTGCGCCACGCTGCGCGAAGCCGGATGGCACCCGGCGTACGACAACACCCAGGCCCTGGAGGCGCTGCTGGAGGGCCGGGTCGGGCACCACGCGGTGGCCGGCCGGCGGATCACCCGCAAGGAGGCGACGATCACGGCGGCGGGTGCGGCGGCCGGCGCCGGCGCCGTCATCGGGACCGCCGCGATCGTCCGGATCGCGCGCCGCCGCCGCAAGACCGGCTCCTGATCGGGGTACCGTTGGGTGGGTGAGTCCCACACGCCTGCTCGCGCTGCGCGACACCCCGCTGTCGGTGGAGGAAGTCCAGGCTGCGGTCATGGCGGACGAGGCGGGCGGGGTCGCGGTCTTCGCCGGAGCCGTGCGTGACCATGACCACGGCCAGCCGGTC
>Ga0209839_10001698_pt1 | contig 11117 bp, 12 predicted proteins | sample OrgsoiDNA2013050_FD_185800 | JGI IMG/M metagenome (GOLD analysis project Ga0209839, IMG submission 185800) | Permafrost soil microbial communities from the Arctic, to analyse light accelerated degradation of dissolved organic matter (DOM) -... | ecosystem: Environmental > Terrestrial > Soil >... | reverse complement strand
CGGCAAGCTGCTGCAAAACATCGCTGGATTCGAAAATCCGCACTCTGTGCTTTATCGCCCGGATCTCAATCAGATCTATGTGACCGACGGCGGTGCCGGCCTGTTGAAGATCTTCAGCGGCCGCGATTACCAGCTTATAAAGTCCGTCAAGCTGCTACCCGATGCCGATTCCGTTGGATACGACTCGGCAACCAAGTACCTTTACGTGACCAATGGCGGCGAAGGAGCCAAACTCGACTACTCGATGTTGAGCGTGGTCGATACCACCACGGGAGAACTTCTCGGCAACGTCAAGGTGTCGGCCGAAAGTCTCGAAGCCATGGCGGTTGACGAAGATGCTTTCGTCGTAATGACCCTAGCGGGCGCCATGACCGTGGCCAAGCAGGGGCTGATCGTCGCGGAGTTGATCGACCGCGGCATCGTGAATGCCATTGTTTCGACTGGGGCTCTGATGGCGCATGGATTGGTCGAAGCCACCGGCCGCGCGCACTACCGCGCCAATCCCGAAGTTTCCGACGAAGAGCTTTATGAGCAGGGCTACAACCGTGTCTATGACACCCTCGAACCGGAGCAGAATCTGGACGACGTTGAGGAAGTGATGTCGGCCGTCCTCGAGGCCTGGGACCACAACGACGTCATGTGCTCCTACAAGCTGAATCACGCCATCGGCGCCTATCTGATGAAACACACTCAGGGTGAGCGCGGAATCTTGAAGTCGGCTTACGAAAAAGGCGTCCCGGTCTTTGTGCCGGCATTCACCGACTCCGAGATGGGCCTCGACACCGCGCTAAATAATCGCCTGCGGGAATCCACCGGCCGGCACAAGATCCGCTACGATCCGTTCGAAGATCTGGAGCATTTTGCTGCGACTCTGCTGCGGCAAAAAAAGCTGGGAATCTTCACCATAGGCGGCGGCGTGCCGCGCAACTGGTCGCAGCAGTTTGGTCCGTTCTGCGAACTCCGGCACCGGCGTCTGGGCGAGAACGTTCCCTTGAAGCGCTACCACTACGGCCTCAGAATTTGTCCGGAGCCCGTCTATTGGGGTGGATTGTCGGGCAGCCCCTACAGCGAGGCAATTTCGTGGGGCAAGTTCGTCCCTCCGTCAGAGGGAGGAAAATTCGGTGAGGTTTTCCTGGACGCGACTGTCGGGCTGCCCATCATCGTGGCCGCCGTGCTCGAGCGACTGGACAAAGCGAAGAAGGGCGGCTCTCGCAAACCGGCCAAGGCTGGAGCCAAGAAATAGGGAAGAGCTTGGCGTAGGTTTTACCTCCAACCCATCACCAGCGCCGTGTGCCGAAGCTCTTGCGAACGCCCACGGTCATGTAGCGGCCCCATGGTCCATTGTTGCCGAGATCGGCGGACCCCAGGTTCTTGTTGCGGGAGCCAAGCCGATCAAACAAGAAGTGCTGGGTCACGCGAAATTCGAATCCCTTGCCAATGTAGATTCCCGTTCCCCAGGAATGCTCGACGCCGATCGCATCCGGCGACCAGGTGTAGAGCGTCTGCGGCAAAGTCTTGCCAAACAGAAATGTAGGCGCTCCGTACACCATAAACCGCCGCAGCGGCCCGCGCCCGAACGGACGAATTTCCAGAATTCCAGAAAGCATGTAACGGGCGAACATGCTGCAAGGGTCGTTGGTTCCGCCATTATTTGCGACGTCTCCGGAGCACAGATTCGGATCGACTTCGTTATGCGGAGGCGCTAGATCTACCTGTGCCCAGCCCCAGAACATGTCGCGGGGAAAGAACATGCGGTCGCCAGACCCGGCATCGTGCCAACTGCCTTGCGAACTACTCTCCTGAGTGCCGTTTTGTTGCGTACTGAGAGACGCAGAAGTCTGCGCTGCCGCAAGCGCTGAAATCAATCCAAGCACTGCCAGAATCCAAGCACACCTTTTCATTTCGCCTCCAAAATTAACTTGATGTGGGAGATACGGATGCGCTCAAGCCGGTTCTTACGAAAGAACGACAGGGCGACGCGAGCGTCCGATTGGATGGAGCGCCACATTGTAACCTGCCCGCAAATTGCGGACTCCACTTTGCAGTCTGTTAGCGAGCGAACAATGCGATCCCATTGCTCAAGCAGGATCACACGAACGACTGTTGTGCTCTCGAATAGGAAGGTACAAACGCCCGGCTTGAGAGGGACCGCGTGAGCAATTTTCCTTCCAGAATCCATATCTCACAGCCGTTTATTCCATTCATAGTACGTTCATACTAGCGGTAACGCAGAAAGTCCAATCAATCCAGCAACTTCCGTTTGGTTCGACGATTGCACCTATAGAAAGCAAAGGAAACTCAGGAACCTATGCCACAAGAGATTTCGGTCTCGTACCAAGCGATTAAGAGCAAGGTCTACCGTTTGATCGACGCTTTGGTCGTGGGTGAAAAGAGCGAAGCTGAGGTGCAGGAATCGATCCGCCGCTGGTGGGACCTGATTCATCCCGCGGACCGTCCGGTCGCCCAGAAATATCTGCTGATGGTCCTCGGCCGCTCCGCTTCCGCCCTTGACGCAGTCGGGGACGGTCTTCTCTCCGCTGGCGGCGCTGCCGAACCGGCATACCCCCAAATGGCGCATACACAGATTCCGACCAAGCGACTCATGGAGCGCATGGTCAAGGAAAGCGGCGCTCGTTCCGCCGTCTAGTCTGTCTGCGTCCCACTGACACAGAATTTACATTTCTAACCTTGCGTTTCCCACGACGCTACCCGTATGTTCGTGTGTGCGCCAGTTGGCGAGGCGTCAGCCTGTGGAAAATCGCAATTCTGGGAGCTGATCGATGAAGCAACGCGCTAACTTTGGCAATTATCTTGTTTTCGGAGTCCTTCTGATTATGGCCACCTCGCTCTTCGCCGCGTCCGGTGTCTACAGCTTCACTCTGAACTCGATCGACGGCAAGCCGGCGCCGCTGGCCGACTACAAGGGCAAGGTCGTCCTGATGGTCAACGTGGCCAGCCAGTGCGGCTACACGCCCCAGTACACCGCCCTCGAAGCGATCTACGAAAAGTACAAAGACCAGGGATTCGTCATCCTCGGCTTCCCAGCCAACAATTTCGGCGCGCAGGAACCTGGGACCAACGAAGAGATCAAGACCTTCTGCACTCGCAAGTACAGCGTCAGCTTTCCCATGTACTCGAAGATTTCCGTCAAGGGAGCCGATCAGGCCCCGCTCTACTCCTACCTCACCAAGGACACCGGGCCGGGGCTCACCGGCGACATCAAGTGGAACTTCACCAAGTTCCTTGTGGATCGCAACGGCAAAGTCGTGCAGCGGTTCGAATCAGCCGTCACGCCGGATTCGAAGGAAGTCACCGAGGCAATCGAGAAGCAGTTGAAGCCGTAGGTCGAAAGCCCAGAAAGCCGGGGTGTAAGAACCTGGCGGGGAACCTAGGCTAGCGCAGGCACAACCGTGGAAGAGCGGCGCTTTCAACGCCGCGAAAGGCTCTCAGAATGATCGCGGGCTTTAGCCCCCGTTGTCGTACTCCTCGTGGCGAAGGCCTTCTTTTAACGGACTAGCGATTCAATGATTCGAATTTTGCGAAGGCACGGCGACCTGCTGCGCCTTCTTATCGTTAAGATCAAGCCCAAACGCCGGATTGTGATACGTCCCGGAGATTCGCACCGGCAAGATTTCCCCTTTTTTCCGTTTCTTGAAGAATGGGTCCATCATTTTCAGCAGAAGTGATTTGGCGCCGGTGGTGGTGTTCGAAATCTTGGAATCCACCTGCATCTGGCCGTGCAGGTCAATCTTGTAATTGATTAAGCTGTAGGTTCCCTGCATGCGGGCGGCTGCGCCGGGAACGCCGAAAGAGAGATCCGCAAAATTTGTTACACCATTGGTGAGCGCGACCCGCCCCGTGAGATCGGTGAGCGCTGATTCGGGATCGGTCGAATCCTTTTCTCCACGCGCTCCGGCGCTTAGTTTGTTGACTCCTTCCTGAGTGGAAGACTTCGTGAATTCTCCTGCATCGATTCCAAAGGTGCCAAGCAGTCTTATTTTTTCGAGGAAAGATCGCTCGCTGGGCGGAATTTCTACTTTCGCCCGCAGCGTGACCGCGCCTGACATTGGCGCCCGGTCTCTCTTGATGAAGAGTCCCAGCAAATCTTCGATTCGGCCGTTGCTGGCGGCGAGATCGAGCAGCGCGGTCTTGCCCTTACCGCTTGCCGACTTTGCAATGCTGCCGGTCGCGACCACATGTGTTTTTCGGAAATGCGCATCCACCCGCTTGAGGAAAGTGTCGCCATTCGTGCCGTCGACGTAGGCGGTGAATTCACTGGTCAATCGCACTGGATGCCCACCCGAGGTTACCTCGAAGTCGGGCGTGTCGGTTGTGCCAGAGATATCAATGTGCCCCAACTTCCCGCCGAACTTTCCCAGCGAGGAAAGCATTCCTGCGACGCCGCCATAGACGCTCAGATCGGCGTGCTCGAATTTGTAGTCGCCTGAGAGCGGTGTTTCCGACGGATCGTTCTCATTCCACACGCCAAACTTCCCGGAGGCGATGACTTCTCCCGGCGGCTCGGGATTGTGGACATTCACCTGGTAGCTCATCGGGCCCTTCCATCCGACGTCGCGCAGTAGTGCCTCGTGAATATCGAAGCGCAGAGCCGGCTTATCCGAATTGCGTGAGGCGAAATCGAGAATTGCCCCATTAGCGACAATTTCGTCGATGGAAATGGTTGTAGGCGTGGTGTGAAAGGGTTCTGCAGTACCGAACGGAGGTATCACGATCCGCATCCCTTCCGCCACCATGCGACTGACGCGGCGCTCCAGCATGCCCGAATACGTGCCCTGTATGGTCAACTTCTCGATCGTGATGAGGGGCTTGGCGCTGTTGCTGCCATGGACAAAAACGATGCCCTCGATCGTGCATCCGGGATGGGGAAAATAAGTGTTGCGAAAGGTTCTGACCTGCACCTGGCTGTCGCTAGCCTCGGCGAGATCTTGGATCACCGCTTTCCGCTCGAAGGGCCAATACCGAATCCCGAAGAATACCGCCAGGCAAACCGCGGCCGCGAGCACTACCAGGACGATAACGGCCGCTCTCCCCGGTCGACCACCTTGCCGGCGGGCCGGAACCGTGAGTAGTGGCGCAGTTGGAGTAGAAATCATAGGACTTGGAGGACAATCCGCTTAGCCCGGTTGCTTGCAAACTTCCTGGTGTGCATCATGGGCGATCCGTGCAGAGAAAATGAGTTGAAGCAGGACTTCAACTGCGGCTCGACCAGTTCTCAATCGCAAGACTTTGGACTCGCCGGAACTCGCGAGTGTTGTTCGTGACGAGTGTCAAGCCGAGACTGCGCGCATGGGCCGCGATGAGCAGGTCGTTGGCCCCGATCATCGCTCCTTCTCCCTTAAGTTGCGCCCGAATCTTGGCATAGTGAAATGAAGCGTCATCGGGGAAGTCCAAAACTTCGACGTAACTCAGGAACGCGCTCAGAGCGGCCCCGTCCTGCTGTCGCCGCGGAGAAATCTCAATGCCGTACAGCAGTTCCGACTTCGTGATGACCGAAATGCATACATCGCTGACCGCCACCTTCTGCAGCTTCCTCAAAACACTGTCGTTCGAGCGCTTCATGATGTAGGACGACGTATCGGTATCCAGCATGTAGCGGGGCATTATGGATTGCGCTCTTGGACGGGAAGGTCTTCAACACTATCCATGAAAGCGTCCGATGCCACCGGAGCGTCTGCGAGATAGGAAGACCAGTTCGCTGGACGGGGCGACAGGATTACGTCTTCACCTACCTTGCGAATGAACACTTCTTGGGTCTGGAATTGGAACTCCTTGGGCAACCGCACTGCCTGGCTGCGGTTATTCATGAAGACCTTAGCCTTGCGTTGAGTGGTTGGTAAAGGTGCTTTGGGCATATACATAAAGTATATGCCAAATCGAATTTGTCCTGCAACACGAATCGTGGGTTCCAGCGCACCGTCGTCAGTCGAAGGCAACGTCCTGCGTCCCTGCTACAATCGCTCGCGCGAAGCGTTACCGCGCTCCTCGATTCTTCTTATAACCGTCATCACCAGAATTTATACTGACGAAGGCAAGACTTTTAACCACAGGGGACACAGGGTTTCACAGGGACCACCGAGCAACCCGCTTTCCCTGTGAAACCCTGTGTCCCCTGTGGTTAAGCCTTTCCCTGGCCCCCGCGTATGGACTTTGACCAGCTAGAATCGTTCCTCGAAGTGGCGCGGCACGCGTCGTTCTCGCGCGCGGCGGAGAAGCGATTCCGCACCCAGCCCGCCATCTCGTCGCAGATTCGCGGCATCGAGGAGGAAGTCGGCGCCAAACTCTTCGACCGCTCGGGCGGCAAAGTCTCGCTCACCGCGGCCGGCAAGGCGTTTCAAAAGTATGTCGAAGACGCGCTCGACGCCCGCAAGGCTATGCTGGTGGCCATCGCTGAGATGGAGCGCATTCCCCGCGGCGAAATTATCGTCGGCGCCAATGAAGGCACCTGCCTCCACATCCTGCCCTACGTTTTTGCCGACTTCAAGAAGCAGTATCCCGACGTCTCGGTCAACATCAAGCGCTCCGACTACGGCAGGATTCTCGAGTCGGTCATCGACAACACGGTCGACTTTGGCGTTGTTTCGCTCCCGGTGACCGACAACCGCCTGACGGTCGTGCTCATCCATCGCGACGAGTTGATCATCATCGCGCCGCCGCATCACCCGCTGGGGAAGATGAAGTCGGCGAGTGTTGCCGACGTCACCAAGTTTCCGCTCATCGTCCCCAAGGCCGGACACACCCGCGACGGCATCGAGGAACTGTTCCACGAACGCCGCCTGAAGCCGAATATCTCCATGGAACTTGATTCCAGCGAACTGCTGAAGCGCTTCGTGGCCGCCGACGTGGGCATCGGCTTCATCGCTCGCTCCAATGTGGAGGAAGACGTCCGGGCCAATGCGCTGGTCGCCATCCCCATTGCTGACGCCCAGGTGCGCCGCGATCTGGCGCTGGTCTTCCGCAAGGATAAAGCTCTGAGCCGCGCTGCCCTCGCCTTCATCGACATCGCCGTGAAACACAAATCCACCCAGGAATTGGTGCCGACGCACAGCTCATGACCACGGCATTCTCTAGATTTCTGGTCTTCCTCCTTCTGCAAGGCTTGATCTTGCACGGCATTGGGCAGGCCGCCCAGAAGCCTCTGGCGCAAATGTCCGCCTCCGCCCGCCAGTTGATCGCGATCAAGGTAGTCGGCAGCAAGCGCTTCCCGGAGGCCGCCATCGCCGCCGCCACCGGCCTGCAAATGGGCACCCCGGTCATTGACGACGATTTCAAGAAGGCCGCGCGCCAACTGGGCGATACCGGCGTTTTCACCGAGATCGCCTATACGTTCTCCTATTCCTCTGCCGGCACCAAGGTCGAGTTTCACGTTACGGACGTCGGCAAGTTCGTGTCCGCCCGCTTCGAAGATTTTGTCTGGTTCACCGACGAGGAGCTCCGCCGCCGCATCAAGGAACACGTCCCGCTGTTCGCCGGCGAATTGCCTCTATCCGGCCGCATGCCGGACGAAGTCTCCGACGTACTGCAGGCCATGCTGGTGGAAAATGCCATACCCGGTCACGTCGAGTACAAGCGCGAGGGCAAACAAGACGGGCCCGTCGAAGCGATCACTTACAGCGTGTCGGACGTGGTCGTCCGAGTGCAGCACATCGAGTTCACCGGAATTGGCGATGCCGAACGGCCTGCCCTCGATGCCGCCGCCCAGAGGCTTCCCGAGCACCAGTATTCCCGTAGCCGCCTAAATCTTCTGGTGCAGCACCAACTTTTGCCCGTCTACCACGCCCGCGGATACCTGAAGGCCGCCTTCAGCGAACCGCAGCCCAAGGTCGTGAAACAGACGACCGACGCCGAGGACGGCCCGCGCAACCAGACCTTCGTCGACGTCACGTTCGCCGTGACTCCTGGCCTGCAATACAAAGTGAGTAGCGTCAAATGGTCGGGGAACAAAGAGTTTCCCAGCGACCAATTGCAGAAGATGGTGCGGGCCGAGATCGGCCAGCCCGCTAATACGGTCCGCCTCGCCGACAACCTGAAGGACGTGCAGAAACTCTATGGCTCCCGCGGATTTCTCACCGCTTCGATCAAGGCCAACGCCGATTTTGACGATGGCACCAGCACTGTCGCCTTCAACCTGGAAGTGAGCGAAGGTTACGAGTACCACATGGGCGAACTGGAATTCCGCGGCCTCGACAACAGCCTGATGGCCAAGCTGCGCGCCGCCTGGAAACTGCGCTTCGGCGAAATCTACGACGCGACCTACATTGACGAATACCTGCCCGCCGCTCAAAAGCTGCTGCCTGCCAATCTCGACTGGGATGTTGCTTCGCACGTGACCGCCAACGTTCGTGACAAGACAGTCGACGTAGATATTATCTATTCGGTTAAGGCTCCAAAATAAAATTCGCGAGACCGCGCGAAGGCAGCGGCCACAAGCTTGTTCGGATTTTGGAACAAGATCGACCGTCGTGGCAGATGTGCGCTGAGGCAGGTTAGTCTACAGGCGTTTTCCACGACTTCGATTTCCTATGACCTTACGAGAATTTGCCAAATCCCGGCGAATTGGTACACTGACCCGTTCCAAAGGAGACATGGGAATGCGTAGTAATTGGATTCGTTTGATCGTGATTGCGGTTCTGACAGTTTCAGCAAGCGTGTTCGTGAATCCGGCGCACGCGGCCGGCAAGCAAACGCTCACTGGAGAAGTCGGCGACGCCATGTGCGGCAAGAAGCACATGGAAGGCGCGCCCGCGGAGTGTACTCGCACCTGCGTTTCGCATGGTTCGAAGTACGCGCTGGTAATAGGCGACAAAATTTATACGCTTGAAACCACCGACAAAACCGTGTTGGCGCTGCTCGATCAGCAAGCCGGTAAGAACGCGACCGTGACCGGCACTATCAACGGCGACAATATCGAAGTGAGCATGGCTGTCGCTGCGAAGTAACGCGAAAAGTTTGCCCGGGCCCTCCCCCCGAACACAATCCGGGCATCAAGGCGGGGTGGCGCGCCAGCGCCATCCCGCATTTTTTGGCCCTTCCCTGTAAATTCATACTTTGTTTACAAAGCATTGTGTTAAATTGTGCATTCTCAACACTCTATTTTTCTTTCCGGAGGATGACGGAATTGGGCAAAGACATGGTTCCGAAGCGGATTTTCTTTACCAAAGGCGTGGGAAAACACCGCGAGCGGCTCACTTCCTTCGAACTGGCGTTGCGTGACGCCGGCATCGCCGCCCAGAACCTGGTGCGGGTCTCCTCCATCTTCCCGCCCAACTGCAAACTGCTGGCCCGTAAAGAAGGCGTCAAATATCTGCATCCCGGTGAAGTCGTTTTCGCCGTAGTCGCCGAGAACACCACGCGCGAACCGCACCGCCTGCTGGCCTCCTCGATTGGCGTCGCCATTCCCGCCGATCGCAACACCTACGGCTACCTCAGCGAGCACCACTCCTTCGGCGAGACCGAAGACGCCGCCGGAGAATACGCCGAAGAACTCGCCGCCGAAATGCTGGCCACGACGCTTAATGTCGAGTTCGACCCCGACCGCTCCTGGGACGAAAAAAAGCAGATTTACCGCCTGTCGAACAAGATCGTCCGCACCGCCAACGTCACCCAGTCGGCCGTCGGCGACAAGCGCGCCCTGTGGACCACGGTGATCGCCTCGGCGGTATTGATCTTCGACTAGTCCGGCAAAACCTAGTCAGGCCAAGGCACTGTTCCTCGCGCTGATTGGCGAGCCAGGTGTCGCCTTTCCTCGATTCCAAAACGGGAACTTCTTGCCTCGCCAGTCTTTCTGCGTAACCTGTTGAAAAACCAAACCTTACTGATTGGCCACAGTCGGTTGCTGTCTCGTCTCAGGTAGTATGACTTCAGTAACCTCCGCTCTAAGACGAATGTAATACTCCGTTAACAGCTATCCGCTATCATAGAGATGGACATTCAAATCCGTAGGAGTAGCAGTGGATACCGAAACACGCAGGCAGAAGCAGCAAGCGCTCATGGTCAAGCTGGTCGAGCGCAAGGTACGGTCGCGCGCCAAAGAGCTCTACAAGACCCGCGGCGAGGTCGAGGGCCATGCCCTGCAGGACTGGGTTCAGGCGGAATCAGAGGTTCTGGGCAACACCGTAGTCGCGCCTCTCTACCGCCGGCTCCGCAGCGAAAGCCAGGGTTCTGAGGAAGTTGAAACGTCCAACCTAGTAGCGCAGGATTCCTCCGCCTGCGAAACCTCCGCATAGTTCATTCCGGTTCCGGCTCATCCCCTCTTTCGATTTCTCACTCTGGCTCTCCATGAGTTAGCGCATCTCTCCGGCAATTCTTTATAATTCAGAGTTTCCTAAATCAAAGGCAGACTCTCATAGAGGAGGTGTGCATGGCCGGCTCTTTTAACGGTGTGGCTGTCCCGGCGGACGGAAAGAAAATTGGCTACGCCAACGGCAAGTATGACGTCCCGGACAATCCCATTGTTCCGTTCATTGAGGGCGATGGCACGGGACGCGACATTTGGAAAGCTTCATTGCGCGTGTTCAACGCGGCCGTCGAGAAGGCCTATAAAGGCAAGCGTCGCGTCGCCTGGTACGAAGTGTTCGCTGGAGAAAAGGCCAAGTCCCGGTTTGATAACTGGCTGCCCGATGACACCGTCGGAGCTGTCCGCGAATTCCGCGTCGCCATCAAGGGTCCCCTGACAACGCCTGTGGGAGGCGGAATCCGATCGCTCAACGTTGCCCTGCGGCAGATTCTGGATCTCTACTGCTGCGTGCGCCCCGTGAAGTACTACAAGGGCGTGCCGTCGCCGGTAAAACATCCCGAGCGTATGGACGTGGTCATCTTCCGCGAGAACACCGAAGACGTCTATGCCGGCGTCGAATGGGAGCAGGGAACTGCCGATTGTGCCCGCCTGATCGAGTTCCTCAACAAAGACATGCTGAAGGGCGGCAAGAAGCAGATTCGCCTTGATTCGGGCGTCGGCATCAAGCCGATTTCCATCACTGGAACCAAGCGACTGGTGCGCATGGCGATCCAGCACGCGATCACGAACTGCTTGAAGTCTGTCACGATTGTTCACAAAGGCAACATCCAGAAATTTACCGAAGGCGCGTTCCGCAAGTGGG
>Ga0209839_10001697_pt1 | contig 11119 bp, 9 predicted proteins | sample OrgsoiDNA2013050_FD_185800 | JGI IMG/M metagenome (GOLD analysis project Ga0209839, IMG submission 185800) | Permafrost soil microbial communities from the Arctic, to analyse light accelerated degradation of dissolved organic matter (DOM) -... | ecosystem: Environmental > Terrestrial > Soil >... | reverse complement strand
CCCGGCCTGATCACCCGGGGCCTCATCACGTGCGAGCATTTACCAACCGAACGTTCAGGAATTAAGCCTAACCGCCCACTCCGGCGGACGGAAGGGCCAAGCCGCTCCGGAATGTGCTGGAGCCTTGACATCGGCTCAGCCCGCTGCCTTTACTTGGCTCACCTTAGTTACCGTCCGTTCGGTCAGTGCTGTTCAGTCAGCGCCGGGTTACCGGAGGCGAGATCGCCATGTCCCAGCGCGCAGCCGGGCTCGCGGGCCCGGCCTGGGCGATGTTCGCCGACGACGTGGCCTCCCGGTCACTCGGCATGGAGCTGGCCGTGGCGGGCGAAGGCACCGCCGTGGTCCGGATGCGGATCACCGGCCAGATGGTGAACGGGCACGACATCGCGCACGGCGGTTACGTGTTCATGCTGGCCGACACCGCGTTCGCCTGCGCCTGCAACAGCTACGGTCCGCCCGTGGTGGCGGCCGGGGCGGAGATCTCCTTCGTGGCCAGCGCCCGGCTGGGGGATGAGCTCGTGGCGACGGCCGCCGAGCGCACCCGCTACGGCCGCAACGGCCTCTACGACGTCACCGTCCGGCGCGGCTCCGACGTCATCGCCGAGTTCCGCGGCCGCAGCCGCAGCATCGAACGAGCTCAGAAGGAGCCATGACCACCACGCACCACGACCAGCCCGGGACCAAGCGGCTCGGCGCCGCCCCGGCTGCCGGTGAGCTGTCCACGGCCGAGCGGATCAGCCGGGACGAACTGCAGGCCCGCCAGCTGGACCGGCTGCGGCACACCCTTCGCTACGCCTACGACCGGGTGCCTTTCTACCGGCAGAAGTTCGACGCGGCCGGCGTCCACCCCGATGACTGCCGCGACCTGTCTGACCTGGTCCGGTTTCCCACCACGAGCAAGCATGACCTGCGCGACAACTACCCGTTCGGCATGTTCGCGGTACCGCAGGACCAGCTGCGGCGGCTGCATGCCTCCAGTGGGACGACCGGGAAGCCCACCGTGGTCGGCTACACCCAGGGGGACATCGACGTCTGGTCACAGGTCATGGCCCGCTCGATCTTCGCCGCGGGCGGCCGGCCCGGGCACAAGGTGCATGTCGCCTACGGCTACGGCCTGTTCACCGGCGGGCTGGGTGCGCACTACGGCGCGGAGCTGCTCGGCGCGACCGTGATCCCGGCCTCCGGCGGGATGACCGCCCGCCAGGTGCAGTTGATCACCGACCTCCGGCCCGAGGTCATCATGGTCACCCCGTCCTACATGCTGACCATCCTGGACGAGTTCGAGCGGCAGGGCGTCGACCCGCGGGCCAGCTCGCTCCGGGTGGGTATCTTCGGCGCCGAGCCATGGACCGAGCAGATGCGCCGGGAGATCGAGGAGCGGCTGGACCTGGACGCGGTCGACATCTACGGGCTGTCCGAGGTGATGGGGCCCGGGGTGGCCCAGGAATGCGTGGAGACCAAGGACGGGCTGCACGTCTGGGAGGACCACTTCTACCCGGAGATCATCGACCCGGTCACCGGGCAGGTGCTTCCGGACGGCGGGAGCGGCGAGCTGGTGTTCACCTCGCTGACCAGGGAGGCCATGCCGGTCATCCGCTACCGGACCCGGGACCTGACCGCGCTGCGCCCGGGTACCGCCCGGCCCGCCTTCCGCCGGATGGACAAGGTCACCGGCCGCAGCGACGACATGATCATCCTGCGCGGGGTGAACATCTTCCCGACCCAGGTCGAGGAGATCGTGCTGGCCGCCCCCGGCGTGGCCCCGCACTTCCAGATCGTGCTGACCCGCGAGAACCGGATGGACCAGATGACCGTGCGGGTGGAGGCCCGCCTGGACACGCCGGCCGGCCGCCGCGAGCCCGCCGCCGCGCAGATCGCGGCCCGCATTAAGGACCTGGCCGGCCTGAGCGTTGCCGTCGAGGTCATCGACCCGGACACGCTGGAGCGTTCGGTGGGCAAGCTGCGCCGGGTGATCGACCAGCGCCCTAAATGAGTGCCGCGCCGGCCCAGCAGGCGCAGCCGGGCCGGGCCCGGCGCGGCCGCCCCGGGTACGACCTGGAGTCGCTGCTGGCCGTGGCGGTGAAGCTGTTCAACGAGCGCGGCTACGACCGGACCAGCATGGAGGACCTGTCCCGCAAGCTGGGCATCACCAAGTCCGCCATCTACCACCACGTGCCCAGCAAGGAGGAGCTGCTCCGGCTGGCCACGGGCCGCGCCCTGGACGGGCTGTTCGCCGAGGCGGCCAGGCTGGACGAGGTGGACGGCCGGGCCATCGACCGGCTCGAGCACCTGGTCCGCGGCAGCGTCATGCTGCTGGCCCGGGAGCTGCCGTTCGTCACCCTGCTGTTGCGGGTGCGCGGCAACACCAAGGTGGAGCGGGAGGCGCTGGCCCGCCGCCGCGAATTCGACCACCTCGTGGCGGGGCTGGTCACCCAGGCCGCCGCCGAGGGGGACCTGCGCTCCGACGTCGACCCGGCCGTGGCCGCCCGGCTGCTGTTCGGCATGGTCAACTCGCTCATCGAGTGGTACCGGCCCCGCGGCCCCGCCGCCGCCGAAGAGCTGGCCGTCACCGTGGTCACCGCCGCCTTCGACGGCCTTCGCGTCCGGCCCTCCTGACCTGCCTCTGGTCGGCTTGACACCGCAAGCTCTCAGGCAGGATGGTTACGCTATTCGCACAGCGGACAAATGTACGTACCGCGACGGGGGAGGCTGGCGATGGTGACAGCACCGATGGCCGAGACTGACGTCCTGGTGGTGGGATCGGGTCCGGCGGGGGCTTCGGCCGCGCTGTTCCTGGCCTCCTACGGGACGTCCACGCTGATGATCACCAAGTACAGCCGGCTCTCCGACAGCCCGCGGGCGCACATCACCAATCAGCGCACCATGGAGACCATGCGTGACATGGGCATTGAGGATGTGCTCATGCGCGAGGCCACCCCGTGGGAGTACATGGGCAACACGACGTTCTGCACCAGCCTGGCCGGCGAGGAGCTCGGCCGGATCCCGTCCTGGGGCACGGACACGGCCCGGCACGCCGACTACGTGCTGCAGAGCCCGTGCACGATGCTGGACGCCCCGCAGACCATCACCGAGCCCATCCTGGTCAAGGCCGCTCAGGAGCACGGCGCCCGGATCCGGTTCGACACCGAGTACCTCAGCCACACCCAGGACGAGACCGGCGTCACCAGCATCGTCCGGGACCGGCTGACCGGCGCGGAGTACGCCATCCGCTCGCGGTACCTGATCGGCGCCGACGGGGCCCGGAGCAAGGTCGCCGCCGACGCCGGGCTGCCCTTCGAGGGGCCGGGCGCCACCGGCGGCGCGATGAACATCGTCATCGAGGCCGACCTGTCCCGCTTCGTGGCGCACCGCCCGTCGGTCCTGTACTGGATGCTCCAGCCGGGTGCCGAGCGCGAGGGCGTCGGCCTGGGCGTGCTGCGTATGATCAAGCCCTGGCACGAGTGGATGCTCATGTGGGGCTACGAGGTCGCCGTCGGCCCGCCGGAGTTCACCGACGACTTCATCCGGGAACTCGCGGTCAAGCTGGTCGGCACCGGGGATTTCGAGATGAAGGTCAAGTCCTACGCCCCGTGGACGGTCAATCACCAGTTCGCGACCACGAGCGCCCGCGGCCGGGTGTTCTGCGCGGGAGACGCCGTGCACCGGCACCCGCCGACCAACGGGCTGGGCTCCAACACCTCGATCCAGGACTCCTACAACCTGGCCTGGAAGCTCGCCCACGTGGTGGCGGGCACGGCCGCCCCCGCTCTGCTGGAGTCCTACGATGCCGAGCGCGTACCGATCGCGCGCCAGATCGTCGAGCGGGCCAACCAGAGCATCGTCGACACGGGCAAGATCCTCACCGCGCTGGACCTGACGGACACCACCGACGTGGCCCGGCTGGACCGGCAGCTGGCCCTGCGCAAGGAGCCGGGCCCGGCCGGGGAGAAGGTCCGGGCCGCGCTGCGCGAGGCGATCGCCTACAAGGCGTATGAGTTCGACGCGCACGGGGTCGAGCACAACCAGCGCTACGCGTCCGCGGCGGTTGTGCCGGACGGCACGCCCATGCCGGAGTACCAGCGCGATCCTGAGCTGTACGCCCAGCCCACCACCTGGCCCGGGGCCAAGCTGCCGCACACCTGGGTCACCCGGGGCGGCCGCCGCGTCTCCACCCTCGACCTGGCCGGACACGGCCGGTTCAGCCTCGTGACCGGCATCGGCGGCCAGCCCTGGCTGGACGCCGCCGCCGAGCTGGGCGCGGACCTGGGCCTGGCCATCACCCCGGTCCTCATCGGCCCGGGCCAGCCCTATGAGGACCCGTACGGCACCTGGGCCGCGCTGCGCGAGATCGACGACGGCGGCGTGCTGCTCGTCCGGCCCGACCTCTACGTGGCCGCCCGCCACCTGGCCGCCCCGGCCTCGCCCGAGCAGGCCCGCGACTGGCTGGCCGCCACCCTGTCCGCCATCCTGGCCCGCCCCGCCTGATCGCCGCCACCCCGCGTCAGTTCCACCCCCGCGCTCACTCTGCCCCGCGCCGCCCTGCCTTTACCGGCCGACCCTCTTACCGGGGTGATGGTGCCATCACTGACCCTCTTAGGGCGCGCAGGCAAACTTAGGGCGCGCAGACAAATAAACCGACGACGCCTTGACCCGGACTCCCAGACCATCGCTCTGGCGGGCCACCGGAACCTACGGCTTATTCCGAGACGCGTCCTTACCGGGGTGATGGCGCCATCACTCTCACGCCCTCGCCTCGGGGATGGCCGCCCCGGTGTGTGCCCTCCCGGGCGCGGCCGGCCGGGCCGGCCGCGCCCCGCGCGTGACGCCGAGACCCAATTGTGACGCCTACCCCCCGGTAAGCCCGAAGCATGGCGATCAGGCTGGACCGGCCGCGTCTAAGATCGCCGGGAGACGCGACGATCGGTCGAGTAGGGAGAGCGATGACTGAGGACAGGCTGCTCGCGGAGATGCGGGCGCTGCGGGACCGGGTAGCGGGGATCACCGGCTCCGCGTTGGCCAGCCGCGATGGCCTGATTATCAAGGCGGACACCGATCTCAACGTGGACAACCTGGCCGCGCTGGCCGCGGCGTCGCTGGGGCTGGCCCAGCGGCTGGCCCGGGAAGTCGGACAGGGACTGCTGCGGGACGCGGTCACCCGCAACAGCGGCGGTTATGTGGCGATCTACGCCGTCGGCGGCACCGCGGTCCTGATCCTCACCGGTAACGAGGACCTGAAGGTCGGCCGCCTGCACAGCGAGTCCCGGGAAACGATCGCCAGCATTGAGGCCCTGCTGGGCCTGACCGGTGAATCCAACGACGCTTACCGCGCCGCCGCCCGCTGACGCCGAAGCTTGTCCCGCCTGGGGTGCAGCCCCGGCCCCGTGACGCCGCCCCGTCGGCCGGTGGCTACTGGTCCGGCAGCGATATACCGCCGGGTTCGGCGGTGTGGCCCTCGTCGATGACCCGCAGTCCCAGGCCGATGCGCTGACGGGCCTGCCTCAGGAGCCGGAGGGAGTCGGTGGCGGCGTGGTGCGGGACGTCCGTATCGAGATCAGCCCCGTGCTCCTCAACCAGATGAGCCTGAAGGGCCGCGCCGACCTCATCGGCGGCCTTCAGTGCCTGGTAGATCGCCTGGGCCTGCGTGATGTCGTTGCTCATAGCGCCAGTATCCCCGCCGCGCAAGCGGGACCAGCTCTGGAAGCTGTGGGAGGGCTCGAGCCGTATCCGGGTGCTGACCGGGCCGCGGTCCTTCGGCGTGCGGGCCCGGGCGGAGATCGAGACCGCGCTGGGGCCCGCGGTGCACCGCACGCTTTCGGTGCACGACCATCACTACGTGGGGGCGGACGGCCTGCCCAACCGCACCAGGACGCTCCAGGTCATCGAGGCCCTCGACGATCACGTCGGCCAGATTCCCTACATCTACAACACCGACGCGCTGACCATCGACCTGATCCATGGCTGCACCGGCCTTGGGGAGCGGCTCACCGAGATCACCAGTGGCTTCTTCGCGACCGACATGCTGCTGGCCCGCCCACTGGGCCCCGGCGAGACGCTGACCCTGGAGTACGTCACCAGCTTCACCTACAAGCCCGTCCCGGCCAAGCAGATGACCGGCGATCTGTGCCAGTACCGCCGCGCCGTCCGGCGCCGGATGGAGAACGTGGACATCCGCGTCGAGTTCGATCCGGGCATGCTGCCGCGGAATGTCTGGTGGGGCCAACTCGAACGGTGTCGCGGGCGAGATCATCAATCAGGAAGGTGTCGCGCTGGACAGCCAGAATTCGGCGCAGCGGTTCCTGCGCTTTATCGAAGACACGGTGGTCGGCTTCCACTGGGAGTGGTAGGCCACGGCGCGGGGCCCCAGGCCAGCCTGCCTGCGTATTTCTCCGGCCTGGGGCCCCGCGTGCGCTCACGCCGTTATGAGCTCACGGCCTCGCTGAGGTTGTAGACGGTGGTGCCGCCGACGGTCTCCTTCGTGAAGTGGGACACGACCCAGCTGGCGATGGACGAGGATCCCTGGCCGCCGCCGAAGCTCTCGCTGTTCGTGCCGATGTAATAGTGGATCTTGTGCTCGGCCACGAGCTTTTCGAACTCCGCCAGCGAGGGAGCAGGGTCGGTGCCGTTGAATCCGCCGATGGCCATGACGGCCTCGCCGCCGGTGGCCAGCTCCAGCGGGGCTGCCTCCTGCGAGCCCTCGGTGGCCGCGACCCAGGTGTACCCGGACGCGCCCTTCTCCAGCAGCGTGACGAGCGCGCTGCTCACCTGCGTGTCCCCGCTGAGGCCGCCCGGGCCCCCCGCGCCGCCCGCGCCGCCGGTCCGCCCGGCCGATCCGCCCGGGAACCCCCCGCTCTTCGCGCCGGTCCCGGTGCTGGCCCCGGTCCCGGTGGGCCGGCCCGTGGTCCCGCTCCCGCCAGACGTTCCCGTCCCGCCCGACCGCCCGGCCCCGGTACTTGTCCCGCTGGGCTTGGTCCCGCTAGGGATGCCGCCGGTGCCAGCTGAGCCGCCGGCCGTTCCCGCCGCGGCACCGCCGGCTGTCCCGCCTGCCCCGCGCGTGCCAGCGGTACCGCCGGCCTGGCTTGTCCCGCCGCGGGTCCCGCCGGGCCCGCCGCCGGCGCCACCCGGCGCCCCGCCGCCGAACGCCCCGGCCGTCTGCGGCCCGGCGCTCGGGATCGACCCGGTATGCGTGGTCGCCACCGTGTCGATGGCGTAGGCCGCCGGCCCGGTCAGCCCCGCGACCAGCGCGCACACCAGCGGGATGGCGGCCAGCGCGAGCCGCCCCCGCCCGCTGAGCCGCCCCTGCCCGCTGAGCCGATCGGCCGCCGAGCGTAGCCACGGAGCGGCCAGGATGCTGCCCACGGCGGCCAGCCCGGCCAGGATCACCACCCAGCGCAGCCACGGGAACCAGGACGGCGACCGGTCCAGCAGCGCCTGCGCCCACCAGGCGGTCACCGCCACGCCGGCCGCGGCGACGATCCGGCCGAACCACCCCAGCCGCCGCTCCCACAGCGCCATCACGCCCACGCTGACCAGTGCGGCGATGGCCGGGGCCAGGGCGACCATGTAGTAGGGGTGGATGATGCCGCTCATGTAGCTGAAAACCAGCCCAGTGCAGACCAGCCAGCCGCCCCACAGCAGCGCGGCGGCACGCGTCCGGTCCGTGCGGACCGCACGCCGGGACACCCACAGCATGGCCACCAGGGACAGCAGCGCCGCCGGCAGCAGCCAGCTGATCTGCCCGCCGAACTCCGAGGCGAACAGCCGCGTGATGCCGGTCGCACCGCCGAAGCCGCCGCCGCCTCCGCCCCGGCCGCCGACGGACCCGGTCTCCGAGCCGTCCAGGCGGCCGAGACCGTTGTAGCCGATGGCCAGCTGCAGGATGTTGTTGTTCGTCGAACCGCCGAAGTAGGGCCGGTCAGCGGCCGGCACCAGTTCGGCGATCAGCACCCACCAGCCGCCGCCGATCAGGATGCCGGCCCCGGCCAGCAGCAGCTGCCACACACGCCGCCCGAGCTTCGGCGGACCCGCCCACAGGTAGGCGAGCGCGAACCCCGGCACCACCAGGAACGCCTGCATCATCTTGGTCAGGAACGCGAAGCCGAGCACGACGCCGGCCAGCACCAGCCACCGCGAGCGCCCGTTCTCCAGGGCCCGGACGGTGGCGTAGGCGGCGACGGTGAGCAGCAGCACGAGCAGGGCATCGGGGTTGTTGAACCGGAACATCAGCGCGGCGACCGGGGTCAGCGCCATGACCAGCCCGGCGATGAGCCCGGCCGCGGGCCCGAACCAGCGCCGGACCGCCGCGTACAGCACGGCGACGGTGGCCACTCCTTCGAGTGCCTGCGGCACCAGCAGGCTCCAGTAGTTGACGCCGAATATCCGGCCCGATAGCTCCATCACCCACAGCGAGGCTGGTGTCTTGTCCACGGTGATGAAGTTCGAGGCGTCGAAGGAGCCGAAGAAGAACGCCTTCCAGCTCTTGGTCCCGGCCTGGACCGCGGCGGCGTAGAAGTCGTTGGCCCACCCGTTCCGGCTGAGGTTGATCAGGTACAGGAACGCGGTCAGGGCCAGCAGCCCGCCCACGGCCGGGCGGACCCACCGCGGGTCGGTGTCCGGCCCGCGCAGCAGCCGTCTGCCGTGGCCGTGGCCGTGGGCGTGCCGGGCTCCGCCCGCGTGCGCGGCCGGGGTCGTCGTGGCGGTCAATGGATACTCCCGTCGGGCTGGATGGATGGGCCGGTGGCTGGAAGCTGCCCGGCCGTCGCCGCGGCGTGCTGCGGGCGGGGGCCACCGAATACCCACGTGCGGTAGAGCAGGAACCGGAGCGCGGTCGCGACCAGGTTGGCGGCGATCAGCACCGCCACCTCCGCACCCCGGCCCGGCGACGCCGTGGCCGCGTGCAGCCCGGCCAGCGCGCCCGAGGTCAGCGCGAGGCCGGCCGCGAAGGTGAGCAGGCCCTTGAGCTGGTGCCGGGCCGCGTGCGAGCGCCCGCTGATGCCGAAGGTCAGCCGCCGGTTCGCGGCGGTGTTGGCCACGGCCGTGACGAGCAGGCTGAGCGCGTTGGCGGCCAGGGCCGGCATGACGTTGCGCAGCAGCAGGTACAAGACGATGTAGGCCAGCGTGCTGGTCACGCCGATGACACTGAACCCGGCGATCTGCCAGCCCAGCTCGCGCCGTCCGCCGGGCGTACGGGAGCCGGGCGGGATGGACGCCTCGCGCAGCGCGGGCACCTTGATGGTGCCGCGCATGAGCCCGCCGCCCAGGCGCGCGATGCCGCGCAGGTCGGCCAGGGCCGTGGCCACGACGTCGACCCGGGAGTCGGTGTCGTCGATCCAGTCCACCGGGACCTCGTGGATACGCAGGCCCGCCCGCTCGCCCAGCACCAGCAGCTCGGTGTCGAAGAACCAGCCGGTGTCCTCGGTCAGCGGGAGCAGGGCCTGGGCCTGGTCCCGACGGATCGCCTTGAAGCCGCACTGGGCGTCGGTGAACTCCGCGCCGAGCGAGGCCCGCAGCAGCAGGTTGTAGCTGCGTGAGATGACCTCCCGGCGGGGCCCGCGGATCACCCGGGAGCCGTGCGCGAGCCGGGTGCCGATGGCGATGTCGCTGTGTCCCGACAGCAGCGGGGCCACCAGCGGCAGCAGCGCGTTCAGGTCGGTGGACAGGTCCACGTCCATATAGGCCAGGACCTGAGCGTCGCTGGCCGACCAGATCGCGCGCAGCGCCCGGCCGCGCCCGGGCCTTTCCATATGAATGGCGGTGACGCCGGGCAATTCCCGGCTCAGCGCCGTCGCGACCGCCCAGGTCCGGTCGGTGCTGCCGTTATCGGCAATAGTGACCCGCGTAGAGAAAGGGAATTGCTCGCGCAGGTAGGAGCAGAGCCGCCGGACGCTGGGGGCTAGATCGCGTTCCTCGTCCTTGACCGGGACGACGATGTCCACCTGCGGAGCCGGGGTTTCGCGATCAGCCACGGGACGTCCGGGGTCTGCGACGATGTCGAGTGGCTTCATGCTGCTCAGTTTCGGCGGCCGTTTTCGGCTAACGCTGAACGCCATTTCTACGTAGCTTATGAAAAATTCATTTCAACTAAACAGAACCTGGTTTAACTTGTAGTTATATGCGACGTTTTTCTGCACGCCTTCTCGGCCGTATTAAAATGAGCTGTAGGCTGGCCCCGCCGGGATCCGCACAGCGGGAGCTCAGCGCTGGCCACCGGGTTCTGCTCAGCCGCAGCTTGCCGCGCCCGCCGTGATTTCCAGATGTCTGGAAGAACCGCCGAATTCGTTGACGCGCGCGCGGCGGGGCCCGATCCTCAGAGGACGAACCAGGTAGCCGCGTGCGCGGAGGGCGCCAGGCCATCACGCATGCGGTGATACATAGTCAAGGGGACGGTGCTGGATGAGTGAGCACGGGGAAGCGATGCGCCGGCCGGCGCGGGCTTCACTGCCGCCACGCAGCCGGAAACGGTGGAAGATCGCGGCTGGCGTCGCCGTGGCCTGGGTGGTCCTGTTGGCCATCAGCGGCTCGGTCACCGGGGCGACCGTGCTGCTCATCGTCCTGGCCGCCTTCGCCGTGGTGACCTTCTTCGGCCTGCGGGCCCTGGGTGTGACCCGGGACCACCCGTGGATCCAGCGGATCGCGGCGCGGCCGTGGCGGGACGGCCAGGAGGTGCTGCAGATCGCGCTGAAGCACCTGCCCGAGGTGTTCGTGGTCACGCCGAGCGGGACCCTGCTCGCGCCGAACATCGTCGAGCTGCGCATGAACCCCGAGGATCTGCGCTCCCTGGGCGAGCGGATGGAGCCCGCAGTGGTCATGGAAAGTGCCACCGAGGTCTACCTGGAACAGGTCCAGGAGCATGGGGCCCGGTTCGCCCGGCCGGCCCCGGCCGAGGTGCGGATGATCGTCGACCCGTCGGTCCCGCCGGGCCGTTACCGGCTGCGGCAGGGACAGCCCGTCGATGCCGGCCCGCCGGGGCAGCTGGCCTACGCGGGGGCCGCCCCGGCTGGCCCGGACTCCCACGTGGGCGCCTATCCGGCTGGCCCGGACTCCCACGTGGGCGCCTATCCGGCCGTGCCGGATGCCCACGGTCGGCCCACCCCGGCCTTTCCGGAACCCGAGGTCCGCGGCA
>Ga0209839_10001696_pt1 | contig 11121 bp, 6 predicted proteins | sample OrgsoiDNA2013050_FD_185800 | JGI IMG/M metagenome (GOLD analysis project Ga0209839, IMG submission 185800) | Permafrost soil microbial communities from the Arctic, to analyse light accelerated degradation of dissolved organic matter (DOM) -... | ecosystem: Environmental > Terrestrial > Soil >... | reverse complement strand
TAGCCAGGGACAATATCTGTCCGACATTATCATGGATTTCCCTTGATATTTCCTGGAAAGTCTGCTCCTGTATTTCTAATTGTGTTTTATACAATTCTCGTTCGTAGTTAGCCTTAACAGCCATAAGATCATAGGTAAAACTCTTTTGTTTTTTCTGCGCAAAGAAAAGTATGATAATGATAAAGCTTATCATTACTAAAATGAAACCAATCATAAAAATTAGGAACACTATTGTTGCTGATCCGGTAGTGGACATAAATAGGCTTTCATGAATGAAATATTAAGTATTATGAAACAAGAAATATTTAAAATAACAAGTATTTTTTCAAATCCGGGGGATAGATAATATAGAGTATACCAACTGAAATAATTTGGAATGGAAACGCTAAAATAGAATAGCAGCCCGCATGTCACTATAAAGTTTGAATCTGAATTCAAATTTATGTGTAGATCGGACATCAAGATTTCATAAATATAAAACAGGCATGGTATTGTGATAAGTAATCCTTCAAATCCAAATATGTCTGGTATAAATGAATAAAATGCAATTTTAGAAATAGTCCAAACAGCAGTGCATATTGAAAGATAAACTATAAAAAAAACAATCATCGAGATACGAAATATTTTTCTTTTAATCCTAACGAACAGAAAATTATAAATCAAAGAAACTTCAAAGATTGAAGCAATATTTATAACGGCTTGGTCAATTTTTTGAGGTGAGCCATTTTTAAATAAAAAGAAAAAGATGTCAATGATTGTTACCACAATTGATAGAATGATATACAATTTAATTTGAAACAAGCCCTTCTTTTTGCGGTAAATTATGCTCAAAATAAAAGCGATAATTAAAGTAAGAAAGGAAAGAAAAGCGATGATCCTATGTGCTAAATCCATGACAACGGTTCTAATTCGTACCCACGAATATATAAGCACTTTTTAGGGAATGTTAGGGTAAAAAACCCTTTTTAGACCAAATAAATGTCGTATTGGAAGGATTTGCGGAATGTGGCGAAAAAAAAACCTGCTTTTCTGCGGATCAGTGATCTTACAAAAAAGCAGGTAGTAACATAGATGAACTTAACAATCAGTCTTCAGCAGGACCAGATAGGAATTGGATGGTTTTTCACAGGCCGTTTAACTTTAAACCGGGTCTTGGCGGAACACAGGTATGTCGGAAAAAACGGGTTGTCTGAAAAAGAAAAATAAGTTGATTGACATTGGACTTCGCGTGGCTTTCGATGGATATTGGAAACTCTTTATGGACGGTAAATCTTTGGATATTGGATTCTCAGGTTGCTTATTCCCGTCAATCAACTTATACCAAATGTATTATCTTCAGGTACCCAGACCTATAGCATGTTTTCTCGTTTTTCCCTGTTCAGCTTTTACGGCTCTCTTCGTAGCTTTGCTAACCGGACCAGGGTCTTTTCCCACGCTATGGCGTAGTTTAACTACGTAAAAATTGATAGCCCGTATAATCCGAAATCGTTTAATTTCGTAGTTTCCCTATAGTAACTGTCACCATTAATTATCATTTTGAGAGTCGGTATGCCCACAAGCAGCCATAAATTCACCGTATGAAAAAACCAGACCTGAACGCAACCATCAAAGTAATCATCGCCGACGACCACGCTTTGTTCCGGGCGGGCGTAAAAACCGCACTCTCCGTTAAAAAGGACGTTGAGCTGATTGCAGAAGCCGACAACGGCATGCAGCTGCTCAATCTTTTAAAACATATGGAGCCCGACGTGATACTCCTGGACATCCAGATGCCCATCATGGACGGCATCACGACCCTTCCCGAGATCCGGAAACTGTATCCCCAGATTAAAGTGATCATCCTGTCCATGCATAACGACCATTCCATGATCTCCAAGCTCATGGAAATCGGCGCCAATTCATACCTCACCAAAAACACCGATTCTGAAAATATTTACAATGCAATCAAGACCTGCTACGAACAGGAGTTTTATTTTAATGAACTCACCAATAAAGCCCTTTTAACGGGCCTGCGGACCCGCCGCACGGAACCCAACCTGCCCCAGGAGGCAAACCTCACCGAAAAGGAGACGACCATCCTCAAGATGATGTGTGAGGAAAAAACCACCAAGGAAATAGCCGACCTGGTCGATATCAGCCCGCGTACCGTAGAAGCCATTCGCGACAAACTCAAAACCAAGACCGGCGCCAAATCCATGGCCGGACTGGTTATGTACGCGGTGAAAAACGGGATCATCCAGCAACCTTAGGCAAGTGTGAAAGTATGGGAGTATGGGAGTGTGGAAATTATTGGGGGAATTGGGATTTGTCGATTTGAGGGAATATTTTCAATGCATTCTTGTAATAAACCTTTTTTAGCACATCGTCCGGTAATCCCAGTCCATACATATACCAGAAAGCATGATATTTTCTGAGCGGAGGAAAATACTCATCATCCGTTTCCAGCATCCTGAAATAAAAACCATATTCGGGTACGGACCAGGTGTCCTTCCCAAACAGAATCCTGTCCTGATACTTTAGAAAAAAACTTCTCGCACGCTTCGGCTGGCGCCCAATCTCTTCCAGGACAGCAGCAAACTCCGTATATACATTGGGAAGCGTATCCAGCATAGCGCCCAATGCATCCAGGTTATTAGCCAGCCAGCCAAAATGAGCCGCGATAAAAATCGTGTTCCTGTGTTCTGAAAAAATATGATGCTGTTCATCCATTACTTTTTTCCAGCTCGGATATTTCGAAGAGGGTCTCGCCCGGTCAGGATGCAGCTTTAGCTCCAACCAGCGTTCATTCGTGTTATCCATTTTGTCAAAAAACGGGCTCGGTTCCCCCGTATGGATCAATACCGGAATATGCAGTTCACCGCATTTTTCCCAGATGGGATCCAGGCGGGGATCATCGACCGTTATCCTTTTTCCATTTTTATCTTTTACTTCCAGCCCAAGATCCTTATAAACCTTTAACCCCGCGGCTCCCTGTTTAACATCTTTTTCCAGTTGCTCAACGGCCGTTTTAGTCCAGGAAGGATTGTCAATTCCGCTAAAGTCAATATTTGTAAAAACCAGTATCCTGCCCTTTGCATTGTTTTTTACATTTAACAGGGAACGGTCCAGTTTTTCGACACCGGCATTCTGCATCACATTGCCTCCATAGTCATCATGAAATATGTCAAAACTTCTTCCGCTCAGATTAACCATCACCACCATGTTCAATGAACTCATGTCTGAAAGCAGGGGTTTCAAATCCTGATCGGGCATTTCCCACTGATGATTATGTACATCTATAAAAGGGTATTTCGCTTTTGTTATTAAATGCTCTTTTACAACAAGCGTGGACCTCGGATTATAGGTTTCCATGTCCATATTCTGGGCACAGGACTGCAGGCTCAGGCCCAGGAGAAAAAGGGCGCCATAAAATATTTTCATGCTACAATGTAAAGATTGTTTTTAACTGGCTCCGCGCCGTTTATGGAATGCCTGGAAATCCTCCCGCAATATCGAATACCCATGAGCGTCATACCACTCCCCGCGGATGGGAAGAATCTTTCTTTTTGTTCCCTCCCGGATCATACCCGCTTTTTCCATTACCCGCACAGAGGCCAGGTTCCCTGTGGCGCAACCGGCTTCGATCCGGTGTAAATGCAAATGATCAAATCCAAATTCCAATATTCTTATCAAAACCTCCGTCGCAAATCCCTGTTTCCAATAAACCGGTTGAATCTTAAACCAGGCTTCCGCGCTGCTGAATTTGGATTCGCGAAGGTTCAGTCCGACGATGCCAATAAACTGATTTGAATCCCTGCGTTCCAGGCAAAATACATATTGCGCCGGCGGATTTTCGTTTATTTTATCCATCCATGCAGAGATGATTTTTTCTGTCGCGTGGATTGTTTCGGGAATACCCAGCGTGTTGAATTCATCCGTTTCCGGCAATTGGAGAAGGGCATGAATATTTTCGAGATCGGTTAATGAAAGCGCCTTAAAAGATACCCGTTCCGTTTGGAGTTTCAATTTGATCGGAATTGCTGATAGTTGAATCGCAAAACTCCCGCTTTATGTTGAATTTTCTTCTTCTGAGCCCAAAAGATAGTTTTAGGCTTTACGCTTTAAGCTTTCGGCTTTAAGGTTTATTCGGACTTCAAACTGATAACAGGGTTTGCCGTGGCCGCTTTGATGGCCTGATAACTTACCGTAAACAAAGTGATGAGCAAGGCGCCGGCGCAGGCCGACACGAAGATCCACCAGGACAATTCGCTATGATAAGTATAAGAAGAGAGCCAGTGGGTCATAAAATAAAAGGAGAGGGGCACCGCCAAAACCAGCGATACCATCACGAGGCCAAGAAAATCTTTTGAAAGGAGTCCCCATAAATTCAAAACCGATGCACCCAGCACTTTCCTGACGCCGATTTCCTTGATCCGTTGTTCAGCCATAAAGGATGCCATTCCAAAAAGGCCCAGGCAGCTGATAAATACCGCGAGTATCGCAAAGAACCCGGCCAGTTTGCCGATACGTTCCTCATTGCCGAATTTTTTTGCATATTCATCATCGACAAATTGGAAATTGAAGGGTTCAGCCGGACTATAAACCGCAAAGGTCTTTTTTATTTTGTCTAATGAAGCGGATGCACCGGCAGACGGATTTAATTTTATTATGGCATAGCCACCCGGGTCGGTATCAATATGGAAAAGCTGCGGCCTGACGGCCTGATAGGGCGATTCGACAATCATGTCTTTAACCACGCCAATTACTTTAAACGGATGACCCTCCCAGGTGATGGTTTCGCCAACCGGATTTTTAAATCCGATAAACCGGGCCGCCGTTTCATTTAAAATAAAGGCTGAAGTATCTGTCGAAAATGATTTCGAAAAATCCCTTCCGTCGAGAAATTTCCAACCCACCGTTTTTCCGTATCCGAACGTAACACCCGTATTCGGGAAATCCACGGCCTGGTTTGGATCCTTGCCCTTCCACATAAAACCGCCGTTGGTTGACCAGATGGCCGTTGTGGGACTTCCCGCTTCCGTTATTTCAGCGATGGCGCCGGATTGCATCAGATCGTTTCGTACGGCTTCAAAATGTTTGTGGATCTCTGGTGTCAGCAAGAACACCATGACGAGCCCGTCCCGGTCATACCCGATCGGCCGGTTTTTTGCAAACTGGATCTGACGGAAAACCACGATCGTCCCGATAATTAAAACGACCGAAACCGTAAACTGCAATACCACCAATACCTTTCTGGGTATGGCGGCAAATCTTCCGGCCTGGAAAGTTCCTTTCAACACTTTTACCGGTTGAAAAGATGATAAATAAAGCGCCGGATAACTTCCCGAGATCAATCCGGTCATCGCAGTGAAACCCAGACAACAAATCCAGAAAATGAGATTGCTCCAGGGAATCTGCATTTGTTTATCCGCAATCAGATTAAATGCGGGCAGCATAATCACCACCAAAATCAGGGCGAAGAGAAAGGCAAAAAAAGAAACCATGATGGATTCCATATAAAATTGCCAGATCAATTGTTGACGAAGTGATCCGACGGCTTTTCGAATGCCCACTTCCCGCGCTCTTTTTTGTGAGCGCGCCGTGCTGAGATTCATAAAATTGATACAGGCAAGGATCAGCACAAAAACACCGATGATGCCAAATAACCAGACATATTGAATACTGCCTCCGGTATTCACCCCATTTTTAAATTCTCCGTATAGATGCCATTTACTCATGGGATGAAGAAAGAGCTCCGGTTTATATCTTCTGTCCTCCGGCGCTACTTTGCGAAGTTTGGCGTCCTTAATTTTTTTTGAGACCGCCTGCATGGTTGCATTATCCGCAATCTGAACAAAAATCTGAAAGGCGTTGTTGCCCCAGTCCATTCTGGACATGTAGGGGTCCTTGTAAATTTTAAAGTTCCAGGGACAAATAAATGTCGTGTTTGCAAAACTGGAATTCCTGGGAAGATCTTCATATACACCGGTAACTTTTGCATTCACTTTATCATCCATGCGGATTACTTTGTTCATCGGATCCTCATTTCCGAACAGGGCCTTTGCGGTGGATGCGGAAAGCAAAATGGAGAATGTTTCTTTTAGTCCGCTGCGGGTACCCCTGAGCATTTTCAACTGCAGCATGTCCGGCGCCTGGGGTTCGAAAAAGTTGCCCTCCCGGGTTACTTTTTTATCTCCCGTGGTCAGGAAATGCGATTCCGTCCAGGAAGACATGACCACATATTTGAAATCGCCTCCGTAGAGTTTTCTCAGTTCCGCGCCCAGGGGAAGGGGCATGGAGGTCCATGTTCCCTTTTCTCCGTTGAGGCTATTATTCTGAAATATCTGCGCGATTTGTTTGTAGTTCGGATTGTCTTTATCGTAGGATAGTTCATCCCAGATCCAGAGGCCGATACTCATCGCCACGGCCATACCAACAGAAAGACCGACAATGTTGATGAGGGAATGTGCTTTATTTTTTAGCAGGTTCCTCCAGGCGGTTTTGAAATAATTTTTTATCATTTGATTGATTTTTTTAAATCCCTTTTAAGCCTAAAACCAAAAACTCTCGTTTATCATTTGTCGTTAATCGTTATACGATACACGATATACGATACACAATTCACGATCACACTCACTCTGACCGCAGACTGTCGACCGGATTCGCTCCCGCCGCTTTCATGGTCTGAAGACTAATGGTTCCCAGCGCAATAAAAAAGGCAAGCAGTCCGGCGGAAGGGAAGATCCACCAACTGATCGGTATGCGATAGGCAAAACCCTGCAGCCAATTATTCATTATAAGCCAGGCAACCGGGGATGCGATCAGCAGGGAGATTACAATCAACCGGATATAATCCTTCGACAATAAAAAAATGATATTTGAAATAGACGCGCCCAATACCTTGCGGACCCCGATTTCCTTTGTCCGTTGAGCCGTAGTGAACAGAGAAAGTCCAAATAGTCCAAGACAGGCTATGCATATGGCGAATCCGGCAAAAAGGGCAAATGCTTTTCCGAACAACAGATCATTTTTATAAAGAGCATTATACCGGTCGTCAATAAATTCATAATCAAAAAGATTCCCCGGGAAAAAGGAATTGAATTTTGATTTGATCGCGGCGATAGTCGGGGACGGATCTTTTGTGGTCAATTTTACCGAAATCTGATTATCCGTGCCGTATGTCGGCACAAACATAATCGGTTCGATCGCATAGTGTAGTGACTTCTGATGAAAGTCTTTCACCACGCCAATGATATTCCAATTATTTCCATAAACAACCAGGTTCTTACCCAGCGCTTCTTCGTTCGATGTAAAGGCCAGGGATTTTACAGCAAATTCAGTAATAATGATATTGTGCAGTTTATGAAAATCCGCATTATAATCAGTTGGTGCGAAGTTCCTTCCGGCAACCAGTGGAATTCCGTACAGGTCGAAAAAATTATAATCCACTCCGAAATTCCTGATCGTTATTTTTAAATCTGTATGCTGGTCGGTCCGGTGCACATTAAATGCCCTGGACGGTTCATCGCCCGCTACCCGACTGGAAGTGGCCGCGCCGGCAACTCCGGGAATTTTACTGAGTTCTTCTTTGAAACTGTTTTCATGAACAATAAAACTGGAATCAAAAGATGAGAGTACGGGAGGTTTAACAATCATCACATGCGATAGATCCATGCCCAGCTTTTGTTTATTCAGAAAGCGAATCTGCCGGTACACAACAATGGAGCCGATGATCAATGCAACTGTTGCAGCAAACTGGGCCGTTACCAGAAATTGTCTAAGAAATACTCCTTTGCCGGACTGGCTGAATTTCCCTTTTAGCACCAGGATAGGTTTGAAAGAAGAAAGCACGAAGGCCGGATAAAATCCGGAGACCAGGATGCCCGCCAGAATTCCAATAATAACCAATCCTTTAATATTGAGCCCGCTAATATCATGAGAAAACAAATAGGAAAGGCTGAGTTGCCTTTCGATCAGAACATTGAATCCGTTCTGAACAAAATAAATAATGATCAGGGCCATTCCCAATGCGATCAGGTTCATTAAAAATGACTCGGTCAGAAATTGCCGGATCAGTTGATTTTGAGTTGCGCCCGAAACTTTTCTGATGCCGACTTCCTTTGCCCGGTTCATAGACCGTGCCGTGGTCAGGTTGATATAATTTACCCAGGCAATGATAATAATAAGCATGGCAATAATAAGCATCCCCCAGACGGCTGTGGAGCTGCCCGTCCTGCCAATTTCATATTCGTAATCAGAATACAGATGGGCCTGTAAAAGGGGCTGCAGTAAAAATTTTTCGTCGTTGCCGGAAATTTTATTTCCCTGGAAATGGAGTTTGCTGAACGCAGCAAATTTCGCTTCCAGCGCCTTATAATCCGTTCCATGTTTCAATTGAATATAGTGCCAGAAATCGGAATCGGTAAAATCATATTCTGCTTCTTTGTAAGGATCTTTTTGAGTATACAGCGTAATATAAGAACCCAGTAAATCAAATTGCAAATGCGAATTTTCGGGGACATCCTTACAAATGCCGGTTATTATATACGGGAGAGAATCACGGGCAATCTGAAGGGTTTTTCCAACGACGGAGGAAAAATCATTGTCTCTTATTGGAAATATTTTACGGGCCAGTGATTCGGAAAGAATGATTGTGTTTGGATCGCGCAAAGCCGTTTTTGCATTTCCCGCGAGCAGGGGATAAGAAAAAATGGAAAGAAATTCATTGTCCACTAATATGCCATTCTTAACCTGAAATTTTTTATCATCATGGGTCAGGATAAGAGTTCCTATGGGCTCAACACGGGTATTGTTCCGGATTTCCGGAAAATCGGCCTTCATTGCCGGTCCCACGGCAGAATAGGTGATGGTACCATGCTGGGTTAGTTTACCATTCTGGTAACGGTCATTTGTTACCCGGTAAATATCAGGGGCATTTTTATTAAACCGGTCGTAACTCAGTTCAAAACTCACAAACTCCAGGATCAGCAGGCAGGCGGCCATGCCAATGGATAAACCGATGATATTGATGGTTGAATCGGCCTTGTTTTTTACCAGGTTCCTCCACGCGATCTTGAAATAATTTTTTATCATACAACAGATTTGACAATTATACAACCAAGGCGTTAAGCGTTAAGCTTGATATGTTATTCACTTCGCAAACTATTTACCGGATTCGCATTCGCACTCTTCAGGGCCTGAATACAAACGGTTGCCAACGCAATCAGCATGGCCAGTGCACCCGATATTCCGAATACCCACCAGGGAACCGGTGCGCGATAAGAAAAATTATTGAGCCAGTGATCCATCGCCCACCATCCCAACGGTGCTGCTATAAAAAATGCCAGGCCGACCAACAGTAAAAACTCCTTCGATAATAAGGCAAACAAAGAGGACACACTGGCCCCGAGCACTTTGCGGACACCGATCTCCCTGACCCGTTGTGATGCAGTGAAAATGGATAGTCCCAGCAGACCCAGGCAGGAAATAAAAATGGCGAGCACGGCAAAAATGACCGACAGACTTCCGATCACTTCATCGCTCCTGTACAGTTTGGCATATTCCTCGTCAGAGAATTTATACGTGAAGGGAAATTGCGGGTTGAGTTCTTTACAAAGTTTTTTCAAACCCGCGAGCGCCTCTTTTGTTTTTCCGGTCTGCGTGCGGACGAGCGCGGTGGAATACCAGTTATTTTTTCCCATTTTCAGGACCAGGGGTTGAATCGGATCGTGCAGGGAGCGGAAATGAAAATCGCGTACAACCCCTACGATATGATCCTGGAAGTTGCCAAAGAATATGGGTTTGCCAATAGGATCTTTATAACCCATCAGTTTTGCGGCAGTTTCATTAATGATACTACCCAGTGAATCAAAGGAACCATCGGATGGAAACGCACGGCCGGCGACCATTTGTAATTTCATGGTGCCCATAAAATCCGGACCGATGGCATCATGAATGAACCGAACATGTTCGTTGGGATCTTTTCCAACCCAGCCGATGGAAAGAATACCGTTGTTCATTTCGGTGGGATCTTCGGTCAGTGCACTGACATTCATGATACCCGGGAGTTTCAATGCTTCACTATGAAATACATCCAGCTTGTCGGACAATGTTCCTTCAATTGGAATATATAACAGGTTTTCGCGGTTATACCCGATGTTGGCATTTTGCACAAAGTGGATTTGCCGGGAAATCAAAATGGTGGATATGATTAATACGATCGATAATACGAATTGAAATACCACGAGCCCTTTGCGGAACCACACTGCCCTGAGCCCGCTTTTGAGTGTACCTTTCAAAACCTGGATCGGATTAAACGCAGACAGGAAAAAAGCGGGATAACTGCCGGAGAATATACCGGTAAGCAGGGAAAGTCCTGAAATGCTTAACCAAAAACCGAAACTGTTAAAAGGAACTGCGATTTCTTTTCCGGTCAGCTGATTAAATGCGGGCAGTGCAAGGCTTGTCAGAATCAGGGCCAGCGTCATCGAGACCATCGCCAGCAGGATAGCTTCTCCGATGAATTGCCTGATGAGAAGTGACCGCAGGGCACCCATTACTTTCCGGACTCCGATTTCTTTTGCACGGTTTACGGAACGTGCCGTGGTCAGGTTCATAAAATTGATGCAGGCGATCAGTAAAATGAAAATCGCAACCAGGCTGAAAAGACGTATATATTCAATGCGGCCCCCTGCAGGATAACCGTTTTTGAATTCCGAATAAAGGTGGTATTGGTCAAAATGTTGAAGTCCCAGTTCGATCCGGTTGTCTTTTTCCAACTCGGTGCTGAATTTATTGGGGATTAATTTTATTTTGTTTTCAACCAGCGCTGGGTTTGCATCGGGGCGAAGCTGAATAACGGTTCGCGGATCCACACCGCCCCATTCTTTTGCCCAGGGTTCATCTTCTACATAGGATGACCAGCTGGTCAAATAATTAAACCGGTCAGAAACGCCGGCAGGAAGATCTTCAAACACGGATTTAACAGAAAAGTCCTTTTTGTTTTCGTACCGGATTGTTTTTCCAATGGCGGATGATGGACTGCCAAAAAAATCCACAGCCATCCTGCGGGAGATCGAAATGCTATTGGGCGAATTCAGTGCATCCTTTGCATTTCCTTCCAGCAGCGGATAACTGAACATG
>Ga0209839_10001695_pt1 | contig 11124 bp, 9 predicted proteins | sample OrgsoiDNA2013050_FD_185800 | JGI IMG/M metagenome (GOLD analysis project Ga0209839, IMG submission 185800) | Permafrost soil microbial communities from the Arctic, to analyse light accelerated degradation of dissolved organic matter (DOM) -... | ecosystem: Environmental > Terrestrial > Soil >... | reverse complement strand
GATGTACCTCGCAGAGACCTGAGCTGGCGACCCATCGACGCCTACCGCTCGGCCGAGGAACTCTACCAACTCGGCACCCACAGGTTGAGCACCTTGTGGATCTCGTGCGGGGTGAAGCTGGCGCCGGGGTGGCCGCGCAGGTGGCCGAGGACCTTCTCACGCAGCCCGCCGGGCCAGGCGGCCGGGGCGGGGTCGGCAATTCACCGTGGCTGCGGACCAGTGAGTTCTGCAGAAACTTTCATCAAATGTGCCGTTGCGCTTGCGCCTGCATGTTGGCAGGTAGCGACGGGCCGTCATGCGGGCGGCAGCATCGGCGACATGGTGTCCCCTTGACGCGGTCGAACTTTGAGACCACCATGGCGGCACTCCCCATTCCAATCCACGAGCTGTTATCGGCCACATTGTGAGCGCTCACATGTGAGCGCTAACAATGTGATCCTCACACGAACAAGCCATGCGTCAGCGACGACACGAGCAACCGGGAAGGGCAGCCATGACACCACACGCACGTCGGCCGGTGGCACCCGTCCCGCCGGCCGGGCTGTGCCATTTCCGCCACGGCTCCGGGCTGTGCCTGGACGTGACCGGCGCCAGTACGGTGACCGTTGCCCTGATTGAGCTGAGGACGTGTAACGGCCAATCCAACCAGCAATGGACCCTCGGGTAAGGAAAGGAAGGTGCTCTATGACTATCTGGCCACGATTGCGGCAGGCAATTCGCATAGTCGCGCTGCCGGGTGCGGCGGTGGTTCTGGTGGGCGGTGTGCTGGCCGGTGCCGGTGCTTCGCCCGCGATGGCGGCCTCTGGGCCGTGTGACATCTTCGCTGCGGGCGGTACTCCGTGTGTAGCGGCGCACAGTACGACGCGGGCGTTGTTCACCGGCTATAACGGGTCGCTGTATCAGGTGCGGCGTGCCTCGGACAACGCGACCCTAAATATCGGGCTGCTGATTCCGGGCGGGGTCGCCAACGCGGCGGCGCAGGATTCGTTCTGCGCGGGCACGAGTTGCGTGATCACGATCATTTATGACCAGTCGGGTCACGGGAACAACCTCACCGACGCCCCGGGGGGCGGGGCGGCCGGCGGTCCGGACAACCTGGCGAACGCGACGGCGGCGCAGACGGTGCTCAACGGGCAGAAGGCCTACGGCGTCTTCGTGGCGCCTGGCACCGGGTACCGTGACGACAACACCAACGGGATCGCCACCGGCGACAACTCCGAGGGCGAGTACGCCATCTTTGACGGTACCCACTTCAACGGTGGCTGCTGCTTCGACTACGGCAACGCCGAGACCAACAATAATGACGACGGTAACGGCACCATGGAGGCCATCTCCTTGGGCAACATCAAGGTCTGGGGCTTCGGCACCGGCAACGGCCCCTGGATCATGGCCGACTTGGAGAATGGCCTGTACTCCGGCGTCAACTTCGGCTTCAACTCCAACGATCCGACCATCAACTTCCGCTACACCACCGCCATGATCAATGGTGGTGCGAACCATTGGCAGATCCTGGGTGGCAACGCCGATTCCGGCAGCGTGTCGACGTTCTTCGACGGGCCGCGTCCCAACGTGGCCGGCTACAACCCGATGCGCAAGCAGGGCGCCATCATCTTGGGCACCGGCGGCGACAACAGCAAGGGCGCGGACGGCACCTTCTACGAAGGCGTGATGACGTCCGGCTTCCCTTCGGCTGCCACCGATCAGGCGGTCCAGGCCAACATTGTTGCCGCCGGCTACGGCGTGGGCGGTAGCAGCACCACCGGCCCGGTCACGTCCGGGCTGAACAGCGCCAAGTGCGTCGACAACAACAACGGCGCCGCCACCAACGGCAACAAGGTCCAGATCTGGGACTGCGACGGCTTCGCCTCCGCCCAGAACTGGACCGTCAACAGCAACGGCACGCTCACGATCGACGGCGGCTGCCTCGACATCACCGGCGCCAACTTCAGCAACGGCACGCCGGTCGAATGGTGGACCTGCAACGGCGGCTCCAACCAGCAATGGCAGGCCACTGGCGGCCAGCTCGTCAACCCAGCGTCCGGCAAGTGCCTCGACGACCCCAACTCCAACACCACCAACGGCACCCAGCTCATTCTCTGGCAGTGCAATGGCGGCTCCAACCAGCAATGGCGCCTCCCATAACCCACGAATAGACAGCGGGTGGGTCAGCCGCCGTGGCGGGGCGGCGCCTGGCCCACCCAGACCCGAATCGCTCGTGACGACCCCAATCGAGCCACCACTGGAGGTTAAGGATGACTTCGGGGCCAGCTTTCAGCGTAGGCAAGGCAGATCCGCTCGTCGTGCGCGTCTTTACCGGACCGCGGCCCGGCGGGGCATCAGGGTACTGATAGGGATTCGCCATGTGGGCCGGAGCGCCGCGAACCGGGTACAGCGGCCGGTGGCATGCAGAGTGGTCGGGATCGAAGAGTTCGGGATGCTCAATGTCGCCAGTGGCCTGGCCGTCGCCCATGCCGGCCCGATGGACCTCCCATGGACCTCCGGTGGACCTGGCGTTTACCTGGGAGCGCGAGCGCGAGTCCTCTGGCTGCGTGACCGTCAGGGCATGTGCTGATCGCTTGGGAGCCCCCCCGGTCCCTTTAGGGCGGTTTTCAAGCAGTTGCGGCACTGGCAAGCAGTGCCCTGACCAAGGAAGCGTCCTAACCTCATGATTTCGCCTGGGATTGGCGGGGCTTGATCTTTTGTATGAGAAAAGTGCCCTTGAACTGGGAGAATAGGGCTTGTCTAGGGTCCTGTCCGTGCCAGTTCGAAAGGCACTTTCAAGGTGCATACTACTTCCCTCCGACCCAAGATCACCGTGTCCGGCGACGGCCGGGGAATCGTGGCCCATGCCGGCGGGATGCTGCTGACCGGGACGCTGCGGGTCACGGGCCTGGGCAAGCGGCCTGTCGCAGGGGCGGGCGCCGCGGGCGGTGCATGACCCCGGGAAGATCATCGCGGACCTGGCCGTGGCGGTGGCGCTGGGCGGGGACTGCCTGGCCGATGTGGCGATGCTGCGCGCTGAGCCGCAGCTGTTCGGGCCGGTGGCCTCTGACCCGGTGGCGCCCCGGCTGGCCCTGGCCCAGCTGCCGGCCCGGCTGCGCCGGCAGGTCCTGATCCGGGCCGATTCCGGCGGCGGCACCCACAGCTTCCCCGCCTGGCTCACCCGGCCCGGCCGGCGTCTGCCCTACTCGGCCGGCATGACCATCACCGAGGACATCGCCAGCGCCATCCTCAAGATCCCCGCCCGGGCCTGGACTCCCGCATACGACAGCGAGCGCGAAGTCCGCGACGGCGCATGGGCCGCGGAGGTCACCGGCATGCTCGACCTCTCGTCCTGGCCGAAGGGCATGCGGCTGATCGTCCGCAAGGAACGGCCCCACCCCGGCGCGCAGCTCCGGTTCACCGACATCGACGGCCACCGCCTCACCTGCTTCGCCACCAGCACCAGAGGCGGCCAGCTCGCCGACCTCGAACTGCGGCACCGCCGCCGGGCCCCGCTGCGAGGACCGGAAGGATCCGCTGCGCCAAGGACACCGGCCTGCGCAACTTCCCCCTCCAGGGCTACGCCCAGAACCAGATCTGGCTGCGCCTTCCGGTAGATGTCACGCTGTGTAAAGCCATCGGTAGGGCCTCACTGGGCGCGCTGATCTGGTCGAAACGACTAGATCCGGACTGACGAGCAAACGTGGAGCAAACATGGGCCGAAAACGGCCTTCACGAGAGGACCTAGAACGGGTATAACCCCAGGTCAGGACAACAACAGCGGGGTGCGCCGCGAGGGACTTGAACCCCCAACCCGCGGATTAAGAGTCCGCTGCTCTGCCAGTTGAGCTAGCGGCGCTGGCGAACCCCGTGATCGTAGCGCAACTTTCCGGGCGATGCGAATCGCCATAGCCGCCCATATCAGAACAAAAGCCAATTATTCGCCAAGGAACCGGCCCATGAACGCGGCCGCGCGAGACGGCCGCCCGGTCCTGTCCTCCTGCCGGTCGGCGAAGCTCATGGTCTGCAGGCCCGCGTTCAGGCCGAGCCAGCGCAGCGGCTCGGCTTCCCACCTCGGCGACCGGTGCCCCACCCACGGCAGCCGGACGAGTTCGCTGTCGCCGCCGGTGATCAGCTCGGCGAGCGTCCGCCCGGCGAGGTTCGTCGTCGTTACCCCGTCGCCCACGTAGCCACCCGCCCAGGCGAGGCCGGTGGCCTGGTCCAGGCCGACCGAGGCGCACCAGTCGCGCGGGACGCCGAGCGGGCCGCCCCACTGGTGCGTGACCCGCGCGTCGCCGAGCGCCGGGAACAGCTCGCCCAGCGTTCGCCTGAGCGCATCGAACACGGCCGGCACCCGGTCGAACGATGGCCTGATCGCCGACCCCAGGTGGTACGGGGCGCCGCGGCCGCCGAACGCCAGGCGGCCGTCGGCGGTTCGCTGACCGTAGATCACCAGGTGCCGCAGGTCGCTGAAGGTCGGCCGGCCAGCCAGGCCGATCTGTGCCCAGACGGACTCGGGCAGCGGCTCGGTCGCGATCATCAGCGAGTAGACCGGAACGATCGCCCGCTCGAGGCCGGGCAGCCCTGGCGTGTAGCCCTCGGTCGCCCGCACGACGTACCGGGCCCGGACCGTTCCCGCCGGGGTGACGGCCCGGCCCGGCCGAATCTCCCGGACCGGCGTGCGCTCGAACACCTGAACGCCGGCCCGGCGCACCGCCTCGGCCAGCCCGCGGGCCAGCCGGGCCGGGTGGATGGCCGCGCAGTGCGGCGTGTAGGTCCCGCCCAGCACGTCCGCCGCGCCGGCTAGCTCTCGGGCCTGCGCGGCCGTCAGCAACCGCAGGTCCGCCTCCCCGAAGCCGAATTCGCGGGCGTCGGCGACCTCGGCCCGCGCGCGCTCGAGCTGGACGGGGGTGCGGGCCAGCGCCACGGTGCCCCCCTTGGTGAAATGGCAGTCGATCCCCTCGGCGGCTGCCGCCCGGCCCACCTCGTCCACGGCCGCGCGCATGGCCGCGCGCATCGCGATGGCGGAGTCCCGGCCGGCCATCCGTTCCAGCTTTCGGGGTGCGGCCGGGAACAGGGCCGAGCACCAGCCGCCGTTGCGGCCGGACGCACCGAAGCCGGCGATCTCGCGCTCGCAGACCACGACGCGCAGCGAAGGATCGGCCTGAGCCAGGTAGTAGGCGGTCCACAGTCCGGTGAAGCCGGCCCCCACGATCGCCACGTCGGCCTCGATGTCGGACCCGAGGGGCTCACCCGGAGTGAGCGTGCCGGGCACGGTGTCGTGCCAGAAGGACAGGGAGCGGTAGCTGGCGGGCGGAACCATGTTCTCCATCGTGGCAGGTGACGGGTGGCGCCGCGGCATCAGGCATGCTGGTGTCATGGCTGCTGACCGCGATGCCGCGACGCCCGTCCCGCCGGCTCCCCGTGCCGGGTCGCCGGGCGCCCGTGACCAGGACGCTTCTTACCGGATCTGCGTGGTGTGCCTGGGCAACATCTGCCGGTCACCGATGGCCGAGGTGGTTCTCCGGGATGAGCTCGACCGGGCCGGGCTGGGCGGCCGGGTGACGGTGCAGAGCGCCGGCACGGGCGACTGGCACCTAGGCGGGCCGATGGACGCCAGAGCGCGCGCCGAACTGTCCAGGCGCGGCTACGACGGGTCGCGGCACATCGCCCGGCAGATCCGGCCCGACTGGCTCGCCGACTACGACCTGTTCGTCGTCATGGACCGCAAGAACCTGGCCAATCTGCGGCAGATGGCGGCCAGAAATCACGAGCTAGATAACGGGCGCCTCGCGCTGATGCGGTCGTTTGATCCCGTGGCCGACCCTGGGGCAGAGGTACCCGATCCGTACCACGGCGGGCCAGCGGAGTACATGGAGACCTTCGAGCTGGTTCACGCCGCCGCCCGGGGCCTGACCAGCCGCCTGGCGGAGGTCCTGGCTGACGGCGGCGAACCGGCCGGTGACGATGCCGGGCCGCGCCAGCACTGAGGCCGGGCCACTGTGGACCTTGGCACGGCTGACTCCGGCACGGGGCCTGCTGGCCTGGGCGCCCGACTGGAGCGGCTGCTGGAGTCGGGGATCCGCGATTCGCGGTGCCTCGGCGGCCAGCACGGTGTCGCGCACTACCGGCTGGAGCTGGCCGATGGCCGGACTGCCTTCGTTAAGGTCGCCGGGCGGAGCGCCGGCCCGGCCGGTCCCGGCTTCGCGGCCGAGGCCAGCGGACTTGCCTGGCTGGGCGCCGCGGGCACGGTGCCGGTTCCCGAGGTGCTCGCCTGGGACGAGGGCATCCTGGCGATCGGCTGGGTAGCACAGGGACCTGCTGACAGGCGGGGCGCCGTTCGTTTTGGCCGCGAGCTTGCGGCCCTGCATGCGGCCGGCGCGGACGGATTCGGCGCGCCGTGGCGGGGCGTGATCGCCGGCCTGCCCCTCCCGAACGAGCCCCTCGCCGCCGAGCCGGGCTGGGCGCACTGGTACGCCAGCGCGCGGCTGCTGCCGTACGTCCGGCTGGCCAGCGACGCCGGGGCGCTGACGGCCGCGGACGCCAGGCTCGTGGAGTCGGCCGCCGGGCGCGCCGTCGCCGTCGCCGGCCCGGCCGAGCCGCCCAGCCGGATCCACGGCGACTGCTGGTCGGGGAACGTGCTCTGGTCGGAGGGCCGGGGCTGGCTGATCGACCCCGCCGCGCACGGCGGCCACCGGGAGACTGACCTGGCCATGCTGGCCTTGTTCGGCGCCCCCTACCTGGATCAGATCATGGCGGGCTACCAGGAGGCGGCGCCGCTGGCCGACGGCTGGCGGGCCCGGGTTCCGCTGCACCAGTTGCACCCGCTGCTGGTGCACGCCTGCCTGTTCGGCACCGCGTACGCCGCGCCGACCCGGACGGCCGCTCGCGCCGTGCTGGCTCTCTGATCCGCGCCGGTCAGGCGGACAGGGTTCGGTTGAATCCGGATATGCCGGACTCGCGGACCTCGTCGAGCTGGTCGGCCTGGTCGGGCAGTTCCGTGCCGTGGTCGTCGGGGTCGCTGTGCTCGACGTCGTGCAGTGCCTCGGGTGCCAGCGGCAGTGCGATCCGGAAGGTCGCGCCGGCGCCCGAGGCCGACTCGACCCAGACCGTGCCGCCGTGCGCCGCCACGAGCGCGGCCACGATGGCGAGGCCGAGCCCAGTGCCGCCGGTCGTCCGGGCCTGGTCGGCACGGTAGAACCGCTCGAAAGCGTGCTCCGCCTGTTCCTGGGTGAGTCCCGGCCCGTGGTCGGTGACCTCCAGCACGGCCGCAGACCTTGGCCCAGCCGCCGCGGCCGCCGCGGGTGCCAGCGACCCTGCCGCCGGGCTCGGCAGCGCGGGCTGAGCCGTGCCGGGGGCGTGCGCCTCGTCGAGGCTGCCGGACCGGATCCGGACGTCGATGGGCGTTCCCTCGGGCGTGTGCGACAGCGCGTTGCTCATCAGGTTGCCGATGACCTGGCGCAGCCGTACCTCGTCGCCGAGGACCAGCAGCGCGGCGCCGGCGCCCACGGTGAGGTGGATGCTGCGGTCGGGGGCGACCACGCGCGCGTCGTGCACGGCGTCGGCGGCCAGGGTGAGCAGGTCGACGGTGCGGTGCTCCAGCGGGCGCTGCTGATCCAGCCTGGCCAGGAGCAGCATGTCCTCGACCAGGACACCCATCCGGGAGGATTCCTGTTCCACGCGCCGCATGATCCGGTCCAGCTCGGCCGGGGCCAGGCCGCCGGGGCCGGTTGCGCGGGGCGGGCGCTGGGCAGGATCGGCGCCCGCCTCGCCGGTGCCCGGGCCGGCGGGCAGCTGGGGGCGCTCGGGCGAGCTCGCGAGCTGGCCGTGGCCGCTGGTGTCGACTCCGCCGCGCTGCCGGTAGTACTCCGCGAACCCGCGGATGGCGGTCAGCGGCGTCCGCAGCTCGTGACTGGCGTCGGCCACGAACTGCCGCATCCGGTCCTCGGACCTGCGGGCCGCGATCTCGGACGCGGAGCGGGCGTGGAAGGCCACCTCAATCTGGGCAAGCATCGTGTTCAGGGACCGGCCGAGCCGCCCGATCTCGGTCCGCGGGTCGCGCTCCGGGACGCGGCGGGACAGCTCGCCGGCAGCGATGGCCTCCGCGGTCTGCTCGATGTCGGTGAGCGGGCGCAGGCTCGCGCGGATGACCGTCACGCCGACCACCGCGAGGCCGAGGAGCAGGATGACGCTGACGATGATGTCGATGCCAGTCAGCTTTCCGAGGGTCTTGTCGACACTGCTGACATCCACGGCCACGATCACGGTGCCGCTAACCGGTCCGTTAATACCCGAAAAGGGCTGGTCCGGAAAGGCCTGCACGCGGTATCGCCCGCTGCCGGAAGTCGCGCTGACGGTCACGATCTCCTTGCCGGAGAGCCACGCTGCGCCCGGCGCCACGTAGGGCCCCGGCAGCACCTGCTGCGTCGACCCTGAGCCTGGCGTGTTCATGTTCAGGCCGAGGCCGGTGGTCTCCTGGGCCACGGCATGCACTGTGCCGCCGTCGGGAATCCAGTCGATCGCGAGCCCGTCAGAGGGGGTGGTCTGGCCTCTGATGATGTAAGTCTCGATAGCTTCCTGTACCCGTTGCTCCTGAGCAATGGCCGGCAGCTGGGAGTCCGCCTGGTCGAGCAGGTAGCTTCGCAGGAACCCGAGGCCCGCGATGCTGATGACCGCGAGGGCGATAGCCACGAGGGCCAGCACCACGGCGATCAGCTTCACCCGCAGCGGAGTCCGGCCAGGCAGCCGCACGGGCTGGCCGGGACCGGCGACCGTTTCCCCCGTTACTGACATGAAAGAAGCAGGGCCTAGGAGGCCGGAAGCCTGAGGACGTAGCCGACCCCGCGCAGGGTATGCAGCAGGTGCGGCTCGGTGGTGTCGACCTTGCGCCGCAGCACCGAGACGTAGGACTCCACGATGCCGGTATCGCCGCGGAAGTCGTAGTCCCAGACGTGGTCGAGTATCTGCATCTTGGACAGCACCCGGTTAGCGTTCCCCATGAAGTACCGGAGCAGCTTGAACTCGGTGGGGGAGAGCTGGATCTGCTTGCCGCCGCGCCAGACCTCGTGACTGTCCTCGTCCAGCTCAAGATCGGCGAATTTCAGCCGTGGCGGGGGCTCGCTGCCGTCCCCGCGGGTGCGGCGCAGCACCGCGCGGATCCGCGCGATGACCTCCTCCAGGCTGAAGGGCTTGGTGACGTAGTCGTCGCCGCCGAGCGTCAGGCCGCGGATCTTGTCCTCGGTCGAGTCGCGCGCGGTGAGGAACACGACCGGGATCCGGGCGCCGCCGCCGCGCAGGCGCCGGATAACATCGAAGCCGTCCATGTCCGGAAGCATCACATCGAGCACGATGAGATCGGGGCGGTGCCGCTGCGCGGCCTGAACTGCCTCGCCGCCGGCTGCCGCGGTGACCACCTCGAAGCCGGAGTAACGCAAACTGGCGGACAGCAGCTCCAGGATGTTGGGCTCATCCTCGACGACCAGCAGCCGTGCGTCCGGTGTCCGGTGTCCGTTGTTCGGCTGACTGCTCATGATTCCTATTGTCGGGCAAGTGGCTGAGGGCTAGCTGAATGCTACCTCCAAGACACCTTCGCAGGTCAACGCGGTGGGCGCGCTAGGCCGGGCCGCTGTGGCCCGTCGTCCACCGGGCGATGGCATCGGCGCGGGACCCGGCGCCGAGCTTGGCGTAGAGCCGGTTGACGTGGTTCTTCACGGTCTTTTCCGTGAGGACCAGGCTCGCAGCGATCTGGCCGTTAGTGTGCCCGGCGGCGATCATGGCCATGATCTGCGCCTCGCGGGATGACAGCGCGCGGGCCGGCTTGACACCAGCGGCGTACGCATCTTGGTGGCCGGTTCGGTGAGTTGCGGTGCTCTGCATGCGCCCTCCGGCTGCTGACACAGCGGATCAATTTGTACGCATGCTATCGATTGCAGCCGGGCCTATGGCAAGAAGGCAGAAGACCTAAACTCTAGTAGACGCAACGGTAAAGCTTAGCCGGACTGGCTGGATCCGCCGATCAGGCTCTTGGGGACGGGCTTGCCGTCGTTGAGCGCGTTGAAGAGCGAGAGCGCCGCGGATCGGTTCCATTCGACGGCGTCCTGGCCATCGGAGGTGATGAAGTTGGAGTTGGCAATCGGAACAGTGGTGGTTTCCGGCTGCCGCAGGGCGAAGGCGGCCTCGGTGAGCTGGAACAGGTTCGTCCCCTGGTCCACCGTCAGCGTGCCGGCCACGCCATTCGCCGCCGGTATCGCGGCGAAGGGGTTGAGCAGGACGCCGGTGCTGGTCAGCTTGCTGAGCAGCGCCTTGAGGAAGAGCCGCTGGTCCTGAACCCGCTGCAGGTCCTGCCCGGCGAAGGTGTGCCGGTCGCGGACATAGCCGAGCGCCTTGGCGCCGTCGAGGGTCTGGCAGCCCTTGTTGACGTTCAGGCCGGACGCGGTGTCGTGCAGCGGGAACTTGATGCACATGCGCACGCCGCCGACGGCGTTGACCACGTTGACGAAGCCTCCGAAGCCGATCTCCATGTAGTGATCGATGCGCAGGCCGGTCGCGTTCTGCACGGTGTCGGCGAGCAGGCTGGGGCCGCCGAAGGAGTAGGCGGCGTTGATCTTGTTGAAGCCATGGCCGGGGATGTCCACCCACGAGTCTCGCGGCACGCTGATCAGCACGGGCTGCCCGCTGGCGGGCATATGCAAGATCATGATCGTGTCCGAGCGCTGGCCGCCGATAGCGGCGCCGGTGGACAGCGCCCGTTCCTGCGCGGCGGTCAGGCCCTGGCGGCTGTCCGAGCCGGCGATCAGCCAGTTGGACCCCGCCCCCTGGGCTGGCTCGCCGGAGTAGCTGACGAGGACGCTCTTGTGGTCGAGCTTGCCGTTCAGGCTGAAGTACATGGCCACGGTGGCGACCAGGAGCAGGGCCACCAGCACCACGAGCACGGTGAAGATCCTGCGGGGCCGCAGCCAGGCGCGCCCGCCACCCGAGCCCGCGAAGCCGGTACCGCCGGGAGCCGAGCCGGACCGGTAGCCGCCCGGGCCGCCGGGCTGGGGCGGGCGCCCGGCAGGTCGCCGGGCCGAGGGCCGGGGAGTTCCGGCGGAGCCGGGCGCGGCTCCGCGGCCGCGGCCCGATGAACTGGGCGGCGGCTGGTCG
>Ga0209839_10001694_pt1 | contig 11126 bp, 6 predicted proteins | sample OrgsoiDNA2013050_FD_185800 | JGI IMG/M metagenome (GOLD analysis project Ga0209839, IMG submission 185800) | Permafrost soil microbial communities from the Arctic, to analyse light accelerated degradation of dissolved organic matter (DOM) -... | ecosystem: Environmental > Terrestrial > Soil >... | reverse complement strand
TCAACCAATCAGCAACCGACCAGCAGCGCGACTCTCGCACGCAACGTGCAGAGCGCCTTCTCGCATAGCGGCAACATCGCGCCACAACTGCTGACTGCCTTCCAGCCACAGCTATCAACGACACTCTACGCCGCCTACAGCAGCGCGCAGGTGACAGCACAACCGCCACTACAAGAATTCGATGCTCTGCGCGTGAAGGCCGCGCCCTTCGGCAGCGGCGCGCCTAAGCAAGCCATCACGACGCAAATCTATGATTACGCCTCAGGCAATGTAACGAGCACAACGAGTTACTCTGAATGGCCGATTGCCGAGTCGACATTGGTCGGCATCCAGGTTCCACCATATGACCTTACATCAGATTACTCCCTGTCTCTGACCTTCTCGTTCAGGCAAGGCTCGAATGTGACCAATATTACTACTCCGCCCTTGCTCCTTTCCCCTCCAACTCCTACACCCGTTTCTCTTCCTACTAACAACGGCACGATCGATTTCACAGTTACTTATACTACAACCGTATCCGGCGCAACGACCACATTGGCGACAATGAGCATCACGTCCGGCGGCAGTACGCCAAACATCACTCTTACACCGAACACACCCAACAACGACCTGTGGAATGTGCAGATCGATACAAGCGATGTCTATAGCATCTCTACAGCATACGATAGTCAGGGCAATCTCAACATTTCCCTGGTTTCTTTTACTCCTCTGATGGTACTTGATCTTGACGCCCGTTACGATCACATTGTTCCAGAAACGTGGATCGTGATTGAAGCCTCAAGCGCGCTCGCAAACCCGTTCCCCACGAAAGCCGTCAGGATACAAAGCGTCGAAGCCGTCGTCAGAGCCGACTACGGCATATCCGCGAAGGTGACGCGGCTCAATTTGTATACGCCCTGGTTATTGAGTACCGATCTGACTGGCAATCCTCTCGATCTCTCGCTCTATCGGGGCATCACCGTCTATGCTCAGAGCGAAGCGCTGCCGCTTGCCGACGTGCCGCTCACCGACGATATTGCCGGACAGAGTGTGGAACTGGATAGCCTCTACGATGGTCTACAATCGGGGCGCTACGCGGTGGTCTCCGGCGAGCGCACAGATATACCCAACGTGACCGGCGTCACGGCCAGCGAGTTGATGATGCTGGCGAGCGTGACTCAGGGCGTACATACAACACCTGATGGGAGTGGACCTTTGCCAGGCGACACGATCCACACCACGCTACATTTCGCCACACCGCTTGCCTACACCTACAAGCGCGGCACTGTTACGGTCAACGGTAATGTCGTGGCCGCCACGCAGGGCGAGACGCAGAATCAGATACTGGGCAGCGGCAGTGGCAGTACGGCGATGCAGCAGTTCTCGCTGGCAAAGTCGCCGCTGACCTACATTCCAGCGGTCACGCCAACGGGCGAAGAGAGCACACTGCAAGTATTCGTCAACAATGTGCGTTGGCAGGAAATCGACAGCCTCGCAACGGCACTGGCGACCGACCGCGTCTACATCACGCAGACAGATAACCAGGATAAAGTGACCATTACCTTCGGCGATGGCGAACATGGCGCTCGCCTGCCCACCGGCAATGAGAACGTGAAAGCCATCTACCGGACAGGCATTGGAACGGCGGGGAATGTAGATGTCGGACAGATCACGCAGCTTGTTTCCAGGCCGCTCGGTGTGAATGGGGTCAATAATCCTATTGCCGCGACGGGCGGTGCGGACCGCGAGGGCCGCGACCAGGTACGCGCCAATGTGCCGCTCGCCGCAACCTCGCTGGGACGTATCGTCTCGGTGCAGGATTACGCCGACTTTGCGCGCACCTTCGCGGGCATCGGCAAGGCCAGCGCCGCGTATCTCTCCGACGGGCAGCAGCAGGTAGTAGCCATGACCATTGCTGGACAGGACGATATCCCAATAGATCCAACGTCCAGCCTGTACCAGAGCTTGCTGCAATCCCTGCATACTTTCGGCGATCCCGCTACGCCGCTCATGTTGGCGCTGGCCGATGTCAAACTGCTCGTCATCAGTGCGCGCATAAGCATCCAGGCGGATTACCTGTTCGACGACGTGTCTGCCGCCCTGCGCCTGGCCCTGCTCGCTGCCTTCAGCTTCGAGCGCCGCAACCTCGGCCAGCCCGTCTTCGAGAGCGAGGTGCTCAGCGTCATGCAGCAAGTGGCTGGCGTCGCCTACGTTGATCTGGATATCCTGGACGCCGTTAACCAGCAGCAACTGACCAACGCGCTGCAACAAATTCAGGCCGCCGGGTTGAAGGCCGCTAACACCGGCCAGCAAGATAGTAATCAACCCACTCTTGCGACTCTGCTTGGACTCAAGGATCGCCGCGTCGTGCCATCTGCCCTGACGCGGCTCGATAGCACGCAAGCGGGCCATATTCTCCCTGCTCAACTGGTCTTCCTTAGCCAGGATGTACAGGACACGCTGATCCTGAACCAGTTAACCTCGCTGGCTTTCAAGCCACCATCATCTAAACGTCGTCACGCTCATTCTCACAGGAGACAATAATGACAGCAGATCAGGATAGTGACCGCTTATTCAATCTCCTGCCCGCCATCTATCGCCAGCGCGACGCGGAAGAGCAGGGACAACTCCAGGCGCTGCTGCGCGTAATCAACGAGCAGATGAATATAGTCGAAGCAGACATCACCCAACTTTACAATAACTGGTTTATCGAGACCTGCCAGGATTGGGTGATCCCCTATATTGGCGATCTCGTTGGCTATCAAAGTGTGTCGGAAATAGGTGAGACGGGTGCAACCTTGACGGCTGAAGAACAGGTGCAGAACAAGATCACCATCTCGCGGCGCGAAGTGGGGAATATCATCCACAATCGACGCCGCAAGGGAACGCTTTCCCTGCTAGAACAACTCGCCCTGGACGTTGCCAACTGGCCCGCGCATGCTGTCGAGTTTTTCAAGCTGCTTGCAGCCACCCAGAATATCAGTGCTCGCCAGTTGGAGCGCGGACGCATCGTCGATATCCGTGATAACGCGGCACTTGCACATCTTGGTGGCCCGTTCGTGCGCGAAGCCCATACCGCCGATATCCGCCATATTGTTTCCCCATATACGCCCGGTCGCTACAATCTACCCAGTGTCGGACTGTTCATCTGGCGTTTGCAAGCGTATCCCATTACATGCACGCCTGCTTATTGTGTGGAAGAGGTCAACCCTTCCTGCTATACGTTCAGTGTATTGGGCAACGCTTCACAGCTCTATACTCATCCACAGACGAGCCATCAGCCAGCTGATGAACTGAGCTTTCCCGGACCCATCGGGCGATACGCGCTACGAAAACACCTCAATGCGTATTTTGGTGTGGATAAAAGCTTCTCTATCTGGACGATTGAGGGGCAGGAGCGACTCAGCCCGGAATCGGGAACAAGCTCACAGGCTGCGCCAGCACAGGGCGAGCAGTCCTCCCAGCGCAGGCGGCGCGCTCGGTCCACGCCAGAAGCACCTCGCTCGGAAGAGCAGGCCAAACTAGAATTGGTGGCGTGGCAGCGTATCGTCGTTGCCGACCTGAGCGAGTGGCGCTACCGTCCCCGGCGCTATCAGGTTGCAGTCGACCCGGTACTGGGTCGCATCATGTTCCCCACGGGTCATCCGCCGGATGAAGTCTACGTCTCATACTATTATGGCTTCAGTGCCGATATGGGCGGCGGCGCGTATCACCAGCCCATTGTGCAGCCATCGTCCTTCACATTCTACCCGGTGGGCAAGCATGAAGGCGACTACCCTACCCTCCAGGACGCGCTCAATGCCTGGAAGCAGGCAAAGCCGCCCACCGCTATCATCGAGATTACCGATGACAGAGTCTACACCGAGCAGATTAACATCAGCCTCGCGCAAGGCCAGTATCTCACCATACGCGCAGCCGACCGCAAACGTCCAGTGATCCGTCTTATCGACTGGCAGGAGAACCGCTCCGATGCGCTGCGCGTCAGGGGCGAAGAGCGCAGCCGTTTCACGCTGGACGGTCTGCTCATCACCGGACGTTCCGTGCAGATTAGAGGCGAGCTCACCGGCGTACACCTGCGCCACTGCACACTTGTCCCCGGCTGGGGCCTGCAACACGATTGCGAACCGCGCCGTCCAGCTGAACCTTGCTTAGAGTTGTTCCACTGCGGCGAATGTGTCACCATCGAGCATTGCATCACTGGCGCAATCCTGGCCTATGAAAATGAGGCGCAAAATGATCCGCTACGCATCACCATCAGTGACAGCATCGTCGACGCAACAAGCACAGAACGCAATGCCCTGAGCCAACCGGTTGATAGATGGGCATATGCGTCAGTAAACATACTGCGCTGCACCGTCTTCGGGCAGGTGCGCGTTCATGCCATTCAATTGGCGGAAAACAGCATTTTCACGGGGCGCATCGCCGTCGCGCGCCACCAGCAGGGCTGTATGCGCTTCTGTTCCATCATCCACGGCTCGCGCACGCCGCGCCGCTTTCACTGCCAGCCCGATCTGACCATACAGGCGCTGGAGAAGCAGGAACAGCACGTGCAGGATAAGCGCGCCAGAGAAGCCTATATTCACCAGGCAATCGATAGCGTGCGCCCTCGTTTCAATAGTGTCCGCTATGGCAACGCAGCGTATTGCCAGCTCGCGCCCAATTGTGCCAGCGAGATCACAAGTGGCGCAGACGATCAAGCGGAGATGGGCGTCTTTCACGATCTCTTTCAACCACAACGCGAGGCGAACCTGCGTACGCGCCTCGACGAGTATACACCGGCAGGCATGGAAACAGGCATCATCTATATGAGTTAGGAGCGTAACACATGAATGGCGAAATCTATGCAGATATCACGGTTGACGCGTTTCGGCAGTACCGGCATTTTTCCCGTGTCATCATGCAGCAGGGACGTGTCCAACTGGATAGAGACTTTAACGAACAGACCGACATTCTCTTGCACCTCCTGCGGACATTCACAGCCGATATAGTGGGGCCATTTGGCGGGCCCGACGACGGCTTCAAAGTCGTACAATATCAAAAGGCGGAACAGGCGCAGGAGTCGGGTAGGGGTAGAAGAGCGCGCCAGAAAGCCGCCGAAGACTCCCCACTAACCGACGTGCCGTACCATTTTTTGCTTGATAGCGGGCATTATTATGTGAGCGGTATTCTCTGTGAGAACGATCACGAGGAGTATGTCTTCAGCATCCCTCCATCACTGCGGCCATCCTCGGAGCAAGCGGGAACGGCGCAAGAGGGTAAAAAAGACGAGCAGGTAGCATACTTCCTTTATCTCGACGTGTGGGAGCGCGAGGTGACGTACCTGGAAGATCCGCTCATCCGCGAGGTCGCGCTGGGTGGGCCAGATACGACCACCCGATCCCAGGTGGTATGGAAGGTACGAGCGGTCAAACCAGAAGATACAGGGCCAAACCCGCCTGACCCAAATCAATCTATGGATAGTAATAACATCGATCTGCCTACGTTTTCTGCCGCCTGGGCAACGCAGTTGCAGACCTGGAAGGCAAGAGATGATGGTCATCTCCAGGCGCAAACAATTGACGTTGAACAATCATCAAAGGAACCCTGCGTTGTCCCACCGACCTCCCAGTATCGTGGTATGGAAAACCAGCTGTATCGTGTCGAGATTCACGATGCCACCGATAATCCCGATGGAACTGCTAACTCCAATGGCCCCACGTTCAAATGGTCGCGAGAGAATGGCGCGGTTATGTTCTCCATTATTGGCCCGGTCACAGCAGGTGATGGTCAGTCAGCGCTTACCCTGACGTTGGGCAATCTGGGACGCGACGACAGCCGTTTTGGCCTGAACGTCGATGACTGGGTCGAGATCGTTGCAAGCGAGGATGAGCAGGAAGGCGAGCCGGGGGCGCTCATGCGTGTCCAGAGCGTCGCGTATGCCAGCAGACAAGTGACGCTCGTCTCTGCGTCCAAAAACGGCGTCACGGTTCCAGAACACGCGCTATTCCTGCGGCGCTGGGATTATCACGCGGGCGACCCCGGCGACAAACAGACGCCGACGATTGCCAGTGCTAGTGGCGCATTGCATATCGTTCCTGGCTGGCTCACACTGGAGAATGGCATCCAGATTCAGTTTTCTGCTAAGGAGGCGAGCTACAAAACTGGCGACTACTGGCTCATTCCCGCGCGCACGGCGACCGGCACAATCGAGTGGCCGCGCCACCATAACCAGCCAGTTTCCCTGCCCCCGCACGGCGTCAAGCACTACTATGCTCCGCTAGCTTATATGACATTGCAAGAAGGCAAGGTGCAAGTCAACATGCCATACGATCTGCGACATACTTTCAAGACGCTAGCATGACTCATACGACGACATCTCAAGCGGCTCTAGAAGCGGCTTGAGATGTTTTATTTTTTGGGATGATAGGGATTTGAAGGAAATCGGTTGGAAGATGAAGGCGTTCACATTCCTCTGCAAAAGGTCCTCTTTCCTTGCATCGAAGGTCATGAATTGGTACAGTGTCAGGGGGCTTTCATGATGTTCTTGCTAAGATTTTTCGGAAAGGATGGGAGCAATTCATGTCTCAAAACAATATCCCTCATGCTCCCCGCATTCGTGTCTGTCGTAGCTGTTTGTTGGCAGTTCTTCTGCTTCTGCTTGTAAGTGGCGCGCTGGCTCATAGCCAGGGTCAGGCGACGGCCCATGCACTCCGAACGGCGGCAATGGTTGGTGGGTGTCCGCTCTTCCCGGCGAACAATATCTGGAACCAGGACATTTCTCATTTGCCGGTTCATCCAAACTCGGCCAATTATATGGCAAGCATTGGACTCAATAATCATATTCAAGGTGACTTTGGCTCCGGCCTTTGGGCTGGAGCTCCCATCGGTATTCCATACTCGATTGTTCCGGGGAGCCAGTCAGCGGTTCCCATGAGCTTTTCTTATGCGAGCGAGAGCGATCCCGGTCCCTATCCCTATCCTCCACAGGCTCCTATTGAGGGCGGACCACAGAGTACCGGCGACCGCCATGTTATTGTGATCAATAGCGCAACCTGCAAGCTCTATGAGACCTTTGCCAGCTACCCTCAGCCCGATGGCAGTTGGAAGGCTGGCAGTGGGGCTGTCTGGGATCTCAATTCAAACGCGCTGCGCCCTCGCTCCTGGACCTCTGCGGATGCGGCGGGCCTGCCTATCTTCGCCGGTCTGGCCCGTTACGATGAGGTCGCGAGCGGTGCGATCACCCATGCACTCCGTTTCACCATTGATCAGACGCAGCAGGCGTATATCTGGCCGGCGCGTCATTTTGCTTCGTCCAATACGAATCCCAATGTACCACCGATGGGGCTACGCCTGCGTCTGAAGGCCAGCTTCAATGTTGCCGCCTATCCGCCGCAGGCTCGCATCGTTCTGACCGCGCTGCAGCACTACGGCATGATTCTCGCTGACAATGGCACCTGCTGCTTCATCGGAGGTTCGCCCGACGCGCGCTGGAACAACAACGACGTGATCCAACTGAAAAGCGTCCTCCTCTCCAACTTTGAGGCGGTCGACGAATCGTCCTTGCAGGTCAGTCCTGATTCTGCCGCTGTCAACACGGTTGCTCCTCCGCCTGCACATCCTACTCCAAAGCCGACCTCCGGTACTTCCACGAAGTCGGCCTCTTCTCCAGCGACACATAGAAAGGTGACGGTCTCAATGGCGTCTGTCACGCCGACTGCAAGTATGGTAGCCCAGGATCAAAAGAAACGCGCCCTTCTCTCTCGCTCAGAAGATAGAAAAGACTGGATGAGCACCGTGCTCCCTGTTTCAGCGGCTGGGGGCGCGCTCCTGCTGATCGCTGCCCTATGGTGGCGCTCCCGGCGACCTTATGCGAAAAAACGGGAATGAAGGGGGTCGTGTCTGGTCCTTCATTGGTTTTGTAGAGGCGCGCTTGACAAGCCCTGTAGGCATTCAGTTTACAATTGTTGAGTTTAAAAAGAGAGCAGAGCTATGCGTGTGACGGAAGTCAAACAAACGATCCAGCAGGTGATTACCGCGGGTCCTTTCGAGAGCACCTGGGAGTCGCTCAAGGCATATAGAGTTCCCACGTGGTACGAGGATGCGAAGTTTGGCATCTTTATTCACTGGGGCGTGTACGCCATTCCGGCCTTTGGCAATGAGTGGTACCCGCGCAATATGTATCTACAGGACTCCCCGACGTTCAAGCATCACCTGCAAACCTACGGCCCACAGACGCGCTTCGGCTATAAGGACTTCATCCCCATGTTCACGGCGGAAAAGTTTGACCCCGATGAGTGGGCGGGACTCTTTCGACGGGCCGGTGCCCAGTTCGTGGTCCCGGTCGCCGAACACCACGACGGTTTTGCCATGTACGATTGCTCGTTTTCCCAGTGGAACGCGACCCGCATGGGACCCAGGCGAGATATCATTGGAGAACTGGCTGCTGCTGTCCGCAGGCAATGGCTGGTCTTCGGCCTTTCGAGCCACCGCGCCGAGCACTGGTGGTTCTTTAACGGCGGCATGAAGTTTGACTCCGACGTGCAGGACGCTCGCTATGCCGACCTGTACGGCCCGGCTCAGCCCGAAACGTTGCCACCGAACGAGGAATTTCTCGATGATTGGCTGGTACGTACTTGCGAGCTGGTTGACAAATATCAGCCACAACTGCTCTGGTTCGACTGGTGGATTGAGCAGCCAATCTTCCGTTCCTCGCTGCAGCAATTTGCCGCCTACTACTACAATCGCGCGGCACAGTGGAGTCGTGGCGTTGCCATTAACTATAAGTTTCAGGCGTTTCCAGAAGGAACTGCCGTTTTTGATGTGGAGCGCGGGCAGCTCAGTGACATGCGGAGGGACTTCTGGCAGACCGACACGGCGGTTGCGAAGAATTCCTGGGGCTATGTGGAGCAGCAAGACTATAAGACAGTGGGCAGCATTGTCAGCGATCTGGTGGACATTGTCAGCAAGAACGGCGCGCTCCTCCTCAATATTGGCCCACGGCCCGACGGCAGCATTCCTCTAGCGGAGGAAGAGATTCTGCTGGGTATCGGGAAGTGGTTGGCAATCAACGGTGCAGCGATCTATGGGACCCGACCATGGAAAGTCTTCGGCGAGGGACCGACTCAGGTGGTGGGCGGTAGCTTCAATGATACCAAACGCGCTGCCTTCACCAGCCAGGATATGCGCTTTACGACCCGTGGCAAGACGCTGTATGCCATCGCGCTGGCCTGGCCGGAGAACGGCAACATCACCATTCAATTGCTTGCCACTGATGCAGCCTTATTCCAACATACGATCGAGAAGGTAGAGTTGCTGGGTGTCAAGGAGCCATTGCACTGGTCGCGTGACCGTAACGGCCTGGTCATCGACGTACCAGCGCACAAGCCTTGTGAGCATGCCTTTGTCTTTCAGATCACGTCATGATTACTTGCCGCTCAGCCGAGCGACCACCGAAGCAAAGTTCTCAACCTGTCCCTCCTGGATCTGAATATAGGAAATACCCAGTCGTTCACGCTGCTTCATGAGATGTTCTATTGCCTGCTCGGTGGTCATCGGCTGTGGCTGTATCGGCGGTCCCCCCCTGATGGCAATGCTGGCGGCAATGGGGCTGTCTGTCAGTTCAATGCCAAAGGCAGGCTGGCTGAACTCCAGGCGATCAAAACGCTCGCCCGCTGCCTCGCGTATCCAGTCGATCTTCTGCTCCAATGAGACATCCGTTGGGTCAAGTCCTTGCGGGCCTCGTTTGAGCCCCGGTGCAATAATGTCGGCTTCGCGTGCCGCAAGAGTGAGCATGCGCCGACCCGCGCTGCCGATCAAGATGGGAGGATGGGGCCGCTGCAGCGGTTTTGGGAGACTGGGCAGATTCGAGATGGTATAGTATTTCCCGGCGAAATTGACAGTTTCGGCAGTAAAAAACGCTTTAATGATGGACAGCGCCTCCTCAAAACGAGCGACGCGGGTGCCAGCTGCATCAAAGGGCATGCCCAACTGCTGGAAATCGGAGGCTCCGACGCCCGCTCCCAGACCAAGTTCAAAGCGGCCATTGGAGAGCTGATCCAGCGTCGCCACCTCTCTAGCCAGCAGCACCGGATGGCGATAGTCGTTGGCAAACACGTAACTGCCCACGCGCAGCCTCGTGGTCACGGTGGCCGCAACAGCAAGAGCGGTAAGCGCCGCTAGAGGCGTAATCGTGCGATCGGGCATGAGTAGCGATGCATAGCCCAACTCCTCGACGCGTTGTGCCAGGGTCTTCCATGCTGAAGATGATGCATTCCCGGCAGAGACGACACCGAAACGAAATGCTTTGACCATGAGTCTTCCTCCTGGGGGTTGCGCGAGAGCTGACGCATGAAAGTAAAAAAGAAGGACAGCCCTTCAATTAAGATGCATTATACCGATTTCAATCCTTTCTGGCAAGTATTAGCATCCCACTTGAAGAGCACATGCCCCTGCTAGAGACTTATCCAATCAGGTTGTTGGCCGCGACGAGCCGCTTCCAGCCCTCTCTCATCGTGCGAGTAGCCATCAGCAAGCGATTGCTCATAGGCAGCAACCGCATCGTCATAGCGTTCCAGATGGAGCAAGCAGGTTGCCAGGGTGAAGCGAAGATCAGTATCCGAGGCATCCTGATCTAGCCTGGCTTGCAGCAGATCCAGCGCATCCGAGAATGCTCCAGCCAGTACAAGGATTGCGCACCGATTATCCACTATTGGATCGCGATCCTGCTGCTCCGCTAGCGCGAGTGCCTGATCGATTGTGGAAAGGGCCGCTTCGTACTGCCCTAAGAAGCACTGTACAAGCGCTTTGTCAGCGAGGGCACGACAATAGTATTTTCTCCTGACACCATCCTTTGCAAGCAGCTGAAGGGCTTGCTCAAAATCTGCGAGGGCATCCGCGTACTGCTTGTTTTCAACAGAACCATGGGCTTTGAGAAGATACATGCGCCCAATAATCTCATCCCACGAATATTCATAAAGATCTTCCCAGATGTGCTTGTCACGTCCCTGGGAGAGCCAGACCAGCCATACAAGTTTGAGTATTTCCATTTTCTTACCTCCTATTAGATATATACTAGTGCGCTATTCTGTTTCGCTCAGGCTGAAGTGGTAATAGGATGATTGGTCGTTACGATCAAATTATCTCGATCAGAACCACGGAGAAGCGGCATA
>Ga0209839_10001692_pt1 | contig 11138 bp, 11 predicted proteins | sample OrgsoiDNA2013050_FD_185800 | JGI IMG/M metagenome (GOLD analysis project Ga0209839, IMG submission 185800) | Permafrost soil microbial communities from the Arctic, to analyse light accelerated degradation of dissolved organic matter (DOM) -... | ecosystem: Environmental > Terrestrial > Soil >... | reverse complement strand
GGGTTCTAGGTTCGTAATCGTCATCTCGCTGACGATCCCGCCGCTCGGCGCGCACAAGTAGTTGAGCGCGGTGCGACCGGGCTTGGGCAGGACGCCGGTCACCATGTGGTCGACACAGGACCTTATAGGCTGGTGCGCCATCCGATCTATGCTGGCCTCATCTTCGCCGCGCTGGCAACCGCGATCGAGAAAGGAACCTCATTCGCGCTGCTTGGCGTGGCCATTGTAACTCTGGCCTTTTACATAAAAGCGCGACGAGAGGAACGCTTCCTACGCGCGGAACTGGGCGAAAACGCCTATGACGCCTATGCACGCAAGACCGCAATGCTGGTGCCATTCGTGCGAATCGAGAACTGAAGTGAGGAAGCACGCTGCACTGTCTCCCCATCCGATTGGTTAAACTGGAGTTCTGCCGTATGCCTGAATTCCAAGCCATTCTCTTCGATTTTGACGGCGTCCTGGTGGATAGCGAGCCGGTGCACTGCGATTGCTGGCGAGAGGTGCTGGCCCCACTGGGAGTGGCCGTGACCTGGGAGATTTATGCGGCGCACTGCGTGGGAGCGGTGGACAGCCAGATGGTGCACACCTTCGCCAAACTGGCGGACCCGCCGGCCGATCCGGCCAGGCTTTGGGAACAATATCCGCTGAAGAGGCAGCGCTTCCGGGAGCGCATGGCGGCCCACGCGCCCTTCGCCCAAGGGGTCGGGGACTTCTTTCGCGAGCTTGCGGCGCACTACAAGCTGGGCGTGGTTTCGTCCAGTTCGCACGCCGAAATCGAGCCATTTCTGGAAGCCGCGGGCATCCGGCGGTACCTGGCAACGGTGGTGGGGGGGGACGACGTGAAGCGCCACAAGCCCGCTCCCGATCCTTACGTGATGGCCGGTGAGCGGCTGGGAATTCAAACGGCGCTGGCGGTGGAGGATTCGCCGCCGGGTATGGAAAGCGCGCGCGCGGCTGGTTTCACGGCGCTCCAGATTACCGATCCGGCGCGGATGATGGAAGTGGTACGGGCGCGGCTATCGCTACCTGATTAGAGGGGCCAAGGGCGCGTTAAGGAAATCCAGGAATGGAGCCATGGCGCGAAAGCGCTTTTCCAGTTCAGTGAAGAGCTTGGGCGTGGTGACGATGGACGCGTCCAGCGTGGTGAAGAGCAGGTACTGTTTGAAGCGCAGCAGGCCGGCGGCGGGATGTGTGGCGGCGAAACCCTTGGGCGTACGCGCAAGCTGCGCGCCCTGCACATTGCCGAGCAGGCGTTTAATGGCGCTTGACGAAGCGAGTTTGAGAAAGTCCTGGTAGCGTTCGCCGATATGCGTGCGGACCGCCAACAGCGTTTCCGGCGGCGGCATGTAGATACCGCCGCCCACGTCCACACCCTTGTGAGAGATCGCAAAATAGTAGCTTGCCGCGCCATGCTTTTCAAGCCCGCGCCGCGCGAACGAGGCGGCAATCTGCGTTTTGTAAGGGGTCTTGTCGGGACTGAAGCGCGTGTCGCGATAGATGCGATAGATGGCCTTCGCCGGGTCGGTAACGTAGGCGGGCGCGAACGACATCATGGCCTGGTTCAACTGCGTCACTAAGTCGACCATGGGAGCTTTGACCTGTTCCAGGTAGGCATCTTTGCGCGGCTGGAACCACTCGCGCGTGTTATGGCGGGCGAGGCTCCGGTAGAACGTAAGAGCCTCGGGCGGGAATCCTGGAAACGCGGCTCGCATGGCTAACTCCGATAATTCAAGCGATAATTAAAGCGATGGATCTTACGCTGGCGCGCCTGTCCGAAATACCTAATTTAACCGTTTCCGCGGACGCGCCGCTGTCGGCTTATACGCGGTTTGCGATTGGCGGTCCGGCGGATATCTACGCGGAAACCGGGAGCGTGGAATCCTTTATACAGGCGCTGGCGGTGGCGCGTGGGAGCGGCCGCGATTACATGGTGATAGGCGGGGGAACCAACCTGATCGTGTCGGACCGGGGATTTCGCGGCATCATGCTGCGCTTCGTGGCGCGGCGCATGCTGGCCGCGGGAGACCGCGTGCAGTGCGATGCTGGGGCGGTGCTGCAGGACCTGGTGGATTTCTCGATCGAGCGCGGGCTGCAAGGGATGGAGACGCTGGCCGGCATTCCTGGATCCGTGGGGGCGGCCGTTTACGGCAACGCGGGCGCGTATGGCCATGCGATCGCGGAGCGCGTGCGGCAGGTGCGCTTTTTCGATGGCGAGCGAGTGCGGGTGGTGGACAATGCCGGATGCGAGTTTCACTACCGCGAGAGCATTTTCAAGAGGCGCAAAGACTGGATCGTTTTCTCGACCGAATTGCATCTTACGCCCGCGGATGCCGGCGCGCTGCGCAAGACGGCAGACGACATATTGAAAGTGCGCAACGAGAAATTTCCGGTGACTATGAAGTGCGCGGGCAGCATCTTCAAGAATTTCCTGCTGGCGGAATTGCCTCCAGCCGCCGCGGGATTGGTGCCCGCCAGCGTGGTGCGCGAAGGCAAAGTGCCGGCCGCATACTTTCTGGAGCAGGTGGGGGCCAAGGGGATGTCGCGCGGCGATATTCACGTGGCCGGCTATCATGCCAACCTGATCTACAACGCGGGCGGAGGCACGGCCGCGGACCTCTGCGCGCTGATCGAGGAGCTGAAGGCGCTGGTGCGCGCGCGGTTCGGTGTGGAGTTGGAGGAGGAAGTGCAGTACGTGGGGTTTACCGATGCATGCGCGGTGGGGTAGGCTGTTCCTGCTTTGCGCCGCCATGGCCCAGGCGGCCGATTTGCAGGAGGCGGTCACATCGGGGAATGTCGAAGCCGTGCGGGCGCTGTTGGCGGGCGGCGCGGATGTGAACGCTCGCGATGCGCTGGGCGCCACTGCTTTACACGATGCGGCCTGGACCGGAAATGCGGCAATCGCGGCGGTGCTGCTGGCGTCCGGGGCGGAGGTAAATGCGCGCCATCGGGAGGCGGGATCGACGCCGCTCGAATACGCGGTCATCAAGGACAATCGCGAGGTGGCCGAACTGCTGCTGGCGCATGGGGCGGCGGTGGACGCAGCCGATACCTCCGGCGCAACCGCGCTGCACCTGGCGGCCACGCGCGGGTATGGGGAGATGGCCGCGCTGCTGATGGCGCATGGGGCCAACGTGAACGGGCGCGATCAGACTGGGGCCGCGCCGCTTGACGAGGCCTGTTGGAAGGGCTATCGCGCGATTGCCGCGCTGCTGCTGGAGAAAGGCGCCGGAATCGATACGAGGAATCCCGAGACGGGCGCGACGGCGTTGAACGAAGCGGCCGCCAAAGGGCACGCGGATGTGGTCGAGCTGCTGCTGGCGCACGGCGCGGACGTGAATGCGCGCGACAATGCGGGCGCTTCGGCATTGGAGAATGCATCGCGCTACAGGCATGCGGCGGTGGTCGATCTGCTGATGGCCCATGGGGCCACGCTGGCCAAGAGGGATCAACCGGGATTCACGCTGCTGGACGAGGCCGTGCTGAAGGGGCAGACGGATATGGTGGAACTGCTGGCGGGCAAGGGCGCGGATGTCAATGCGCGCAATGCGGACGGGTCGCCGCCGCTGGCCGACGCGGCGTTGAAGGGATACGCGGAGATCGCGCGCATTTTGATGGAGCACGGGGCGCGGGTAAACGAGAAGAATTCGGCGGGGGCCACGCCGCTGCATGACGCGGCGTTGGGCGGGAACAGGGAGATGGCGGCGCTGCTGCTGGACCACGGGGCGGCGATTGACGCGCGCGACGACGCGGGCGCCACGGCCCTGTATGACGCGGCCTCCTGGGGGCGCCGCGAGGTGGTGGAATTGCTGCTGGCGCGGGGCGCGGATGCGGGGCTGCGCACCAAGGCCGGCGCGACGGCGCTGGACGGGGCGGTCGCCAATGGCTTCACGGATATCGCGGCAATTCTGCGCGCCCGCGCCCTGGCGCCGGCCGGCGGCACTTCCAAAGCGCGAGAACATTTCCCTGCTCGCGCCACTTTTATTATTGGCAAAATCCGATGGGGTTGAAATCGCGAAGATGTTCCACGAACCCGCGGCGGAACAGATGGAATCCTTCGCCCGGTTGATCCTGCCTCACCTGCCGCGGCTGGACGCGGCCCTGCGGCGATACTTGAAGCCGGCTCCACCGAAGGATGGCCGCGATCCGCGGCAGGTTAAGGCATTGTCCCTGATCACTTCCGGCGCGGCCGCCCGGATGCTGGCAGCAGGCCGCACGGCCGCGGATTTCCTGGAGCAGGTGGCTTACAACAGCCGCCGCCTGGCCAAGCTGAATGTTCCGCCGATGGACGTGGTGGAGGCGCTGCGCGTTTACGATGTGGAACTCGACCGCTTATTGGCGAAGGGTTCCCTGCGGGAACGGGTGGCCATCCAGGCGGTACGCCAGCAGTTGAATTTCAGGTCTCTGCTGGCTTTGAACAACGCCTATTACGAGGTGCGCGAGGCGGAGACGCAAGCCTTTTACGGCCTGCTGCGGGCGGAGATGGACGCGAAGGGGCTGGACGATCTGCTGCAGCGCTTCATCCTGATCCTGACGCGCACCTTCCGCGCGCAGGCGGGCCGCATGATCCCCCTGGCGGCGCACCCACCCATCGCCGCCAGGCTGCTGAAAAGGCTAGCGCGGCCGTGCTATATCGCCGCCGGAAGCACGGATGAGGATCTGGTTTTGGATGGCGAGATGCGCGGGGCTTGCCAATGCTATTGGTCGATTCCGTTTTCGTCCAGCGGGCGGCTGGCCGGACTGATCCAGTTCGGTTTTCGTGCGCCTTACCGGTGGCTACCGCGCGAGTTGGACCTGCTGCAGGCATTCGGCGAGCGGTGCTTGCGCGGTGCGGAGCGGGTCCGTATGATTCAGGATTTGGAGGCCCGCGAGGAGCAGGTACGTTCGCTCGCGGCGCATCTGCTGCAAGCCCAGGAGGAAGAGCGGCGGCGGATCAGACGGGAACTGCATGACGAGGCCGGCCAATCCATGTTGTTTCTGCGCCTGCACCTGGAACTACTGGAAAAAGATGCGCCGGCAGATTTAAAACCCAGGCTGGCCGAGGCGCGCCAGACCAGTGAGCGGATCATTGCCGAAATCCGGCGTATTATGGCCGCGCTGCACTCTTCGGCGGTGGAGGAATTGGGGCTGCGGGCCGCCATCCGCCACCTTAGCGCGCGGTTTCGGAAGCTCTATCCGATAAAGGTGCGGCTAAGGCTGAACCCTTATGAAGGGCGTCTATCGCGCGAGACTGAGACCACCATTTACCGGGTGGTCCAGGAATCTTATCAGAATATCGCTAAGCATTCTGGAGCGTCACGCGTAAACCTTCTACTGAGATCCACCGATATATTATTGGAGCTGAATATCGACGATGACGGGGTGGGTTTCGAGGTAGATCGCGCGGTAGCACAACCGAAGTCTTTCGGATTGAAAGGCATGCGCGAACGGGTCGCCTTGTTGGGAGGCCGCTTAGAAGTCCGTAGTAGTCCCGGGCACGGCGCCACGATTAACATGCGCTTGCCGATTTCCTGCCAATAGCGATTCTCAGGTCCAGCGAACCGTTGCAAATCGATACTCGTCGTTAAGGCTGCGGTCCTATGAGAAAACTATGGCAATTCGAATGCTTTTGACCGACGATCACACTTTGTTCCGGCAGGGTATCAAAACGCTGCTTTCGGCGACTCCGGATCTGGAAGTGGCGGGGGAAGCCGCCAATGCGGCGGAGGCAGTCTCGCAAGCCGCCGAACTAAGGCCCGACGTGGTGCTGATGGACGTCAGCATGCCGGGGTTGAGCAGCTTCGAGGCTACGCGGCAGATTCGCAAAAGTCGCCCCGAAACCAAGGTGCTGTTCCTGACTATGTATGACGACGAAGATTACCTGGCGGAGTGCATAGAGGCGGGCGCCAGCGGGTACGTGCTGAAAGACAGCCCGGCGGAGCAACTGGTGGCTGCTATCGTCGAAGTACACCGCGGCGGCAGTTATTTGAGCCCGCGCATGCTCACGCACCTGGTGGACGATTTCCGTAGCAGGGTAAGGTCGGCTACGCGCCAGCCCAGATTCAATACGCTGACGCGGCGCGAACTGGAGGTACTCAAGTTCCTGGCGGAGGGCAATTCGGTGAAAGAGATTGCCACCACGCTGACTCTGAGTGTGAAGACTGTCGAGGCGCATAAGTTTAACCTGATGCGCAAACTGGACATTCACAATAAAGCGCAACTGGTACACTACGCCATTCAGAAGAAGATCGTCCAGTTGGCGGGATGACTCACTTGTTACGTCGGCAAGCTATATAAGAATTTGCAGGTGTTTAGCAATTTTTCTTCTATAGTGGGGAAGTGTCGAGATGGTTGCTTCTGTTGTGCGGGTGCTTGCCGCTCTTAGCGGCCGATAGTTACGTAGGCAGCACGGTATGTAAGACTTGTCACGCGGACGTCTGGCTCAACTTCTATAAGAATCCGCATTACAAGAGTATCGCGAGCGGAGATCAGCCGCCCGAGCGCACCGGATGCGAGGGCTGCCACGGGGCCGGGAAGCCGCACGTCGACGCGCATGGCGGCAAGACTACCATCCCGCGGGCTTTCTCTCTGATGCAGCCGAAGGCCGTACTGGACGCCTGCCTGAGCTGCCACGCGCGCGATCTCTCGAAATCCAACATCCGCCGGTCGCAACATTCCCTTTCCGATGTAGTGTGCACGAACTGCCACTCCATTCACAAACCGCGGTCCGCGCAATTCCTGCTGGCCAAGCAACAGACCGACCTATGTTACGGCTGCCACGCGGATGTGCGCGCGCAGTTTGCCATGCCATTCAAACACCGCGTGAACGAAGGGTTCATGGCTTGCACGGATTGCCACAATCCGCACGGCGCGTTCGCCCCCACATGGGGAATGGCGGACCGGCCACGCATGGTCGCGCGCGCCGAGGGCAACGAAGAGCCTTGCCTGAAATGCCACGCCGATAAACGCGGGCCATTTGCTTACGAACATCCGCCGGTGCGGGTGGAGGGATGCGGCGCATGCCATGTGGCGCACGGTTCCACGAACGCAAAGTTGTTGGAGCGGCCGGTAGTGTTTACGCTATGCCTGCGATGCCATAACGGCGCGGACAAGTTCGGCACGCGCAATAACGGCATCCCCGCGCTGTCAAACACGCATAACATGCTGGACCCGCGGTATCAACGCTGCACGTTATGCCACGTGCGGATTCATGGGTCCAACAGCGATGGCTACTTCTTCCGTTAGGAAACCGCTATGCGAAAGATCCTTCTAACCGGGTGGATTCTCACCGCGCAGGCGCTGCTGGCGCAGCCCGTGGTTGCGCCTACGCCAGACCAGGCCGGTTCCCCGAGGGGCGCCAACACGGGCGACTACAACGTGATGGATTCATTTGAAACCGGCTACCGCTTCGCCGTTGTGGACGGCAGCATGGGGACTTATCGCAGCGACGTAAACTACGGTAATGGCCTGCGGTTGCTAAGCGGCAATCTGAGCGTGAACTCGCGCGACGGCCATGGACGCTGGTTCGATCAAATCGTGCTGAATGCCATCGGCCTGGGAAACGATCCGTACCAGTCCGTGACGCTCCGTGTCGAAAAAAATAAGCTGTACCGCTACGATCTGCTGTGGCGTTTGGACGACTACTTCAACCCGGGCCTGCCCGTGGCAGCCGGCCTCCATCTGATGGATACCAGCCGCCATATGCAGGACCACAATCTTACGCTGCTGCCGCAATCTAAGATTCAATTCCACCTGGGATACAGCCGCAACACACAGGATGGGCCGGCGCTCTCCACGGTGCAGCTATGTTTCAACGGGAATATTTACTGCGGCACGGCGGGCAACGAGTTTCCGGTATTCGAAAACGTGCGGCGCGAGCAGGATGAATACCGCGTAGGCGCCGACGTGGATCTGGCCGGTTTTAAGCTGACGGTGCTTCACTCGTGGGTGTTCTTCAAGGACGATAGCGGCTACCAGGCCAACGGGGCCGCCGCTGGAGACAACCCGTCGACGGGAGTCACGCTCTCGCAGTTTCAGCGCGCGGAGCCGTATCATGGCGCCAGTCCCTACTGGCTGGGGAATCTGAATAAGAGCGGCAAGAACCTGGCGGTCAATGGCCGGGTGACTTATGTGGACGGAAAGCGCAACTTCATTCTGGACGAGAACGCCTTCGGCGCAGTGCCTCTGGGGGCGCAGAACCAACAGGTATTGGTGGGCGGCGATGCGGCGCGGCCGTCGCTTACCGGCGATTTGTCAGTTAGCGTGTTCCCAACTTCCCGGCTGACGTTAGTGAATAACACTTCCATCGATAGCACCAGGATTGACGGCACTTCCGATTATGAGCAGTTCAATTTGGCCACGCAGACCGCCGGGTTCATCGCGTTCCGGTACCTGGGGCTGCGCACCATCGCCAATGCCACGGATGCGCACTACCGCCTGCGAAACTGGTTGTCTTTCTATGGCGGCTATCATTATTCCGAGCGACGCATTAAGGATATTGAAGAGTATGCGGTCCCCGGGCCGTTCAGCGGCGCGACCTATGAGCAGGAGAACCACCTGGAAGCCGGGGTAGCAGGAATTCGGATCAAACCGCTGAAGGCCATGACCATCAACTTGGAAAGCGAGATTGGACGAGCGGACCGTCCTTTCACACCGGTAAGCGACCGTAACTACCATGCGCTGGGCGGACGGTTCGAGTATCGTGTCAAGAACCTGACTCTGGGTACATCTTACAAGGAAAACTACAACAACAATTCAGTGACTCTGAGCAGTTATAGCTCGCACGCGCGAAACTACAGCGCCAATGCGTCGTGGACGCCGCGCGACTGGTTCGCGTTGGACGCCAGTTACTCGAAGCTACACCTGGATTCGTTGTCCGGCATGGTGTTCTTCGCCGGACCGGCGGCGACCGCTTCGCTGACTAGCAATCAGGTGTATATCAGTAACATTCATGCGGCCAATCTGGTGGCGCGCTTGGCGCCGGTGAAGCGTGTGGAACTTTATCTGGGCTACTCAGTGACACGCGATACGGGCGACGGGCGCGGAGCCGCGGCCCCCGCAGGAGCCACAGACCCTGCCACATTAATCTTTACTCCGGTGCAGACCTTCCCGCTGAACTACCAGTCGCCGCTGGCGCGCGTTTCCATCCGGCTGCGTGAGAAGTTGCGTTGGAATGCCGGCTGGCAATATTACAACTACCACGAAAACTTCGGACTGTTTTCCTTCTATCAGGGCTACCACGCCAACACTGGATATACCAGCCTGACCTGGGCGTTCTAGCCTGCACGCCGGGCCGTCAATCGACCTTTAGGATCTTGCCATCGCGCGATAATTGTATGCGGGCGCCGCGCCACTCGACTGTGTTGCCCGCCAAGCCGCACACCCAGATTGCGAATCCCCAGAGATCCCGAAACGGTATCCAGCAAAAGCGCCGGGCAAGGGACCTATCCCGTATGATGCCCCAGCCGACGATGGTCCCCCCCCACATACGGATGGCGAGCGCCGCCAGCGCCACCTGCCACGCGCCCGCCGCCAAAGCGACCAGCGACCAGAAGGTGGCATGCGTAACCAAGTATCCGAAATAGCCGCCCGGCCGCGAGACGCGAATCCCGCGCGACCAGCGCAATTGATGACGCCAAACCTCGCCCCAGGTCGCGCCGCCTAGGTGTGTTTCAACGACTGCCGGCGCGAAGACCACGCGCAGCCCGAGGGCACGGATGCGGCGTCCCAGTTGGTAATCGTCGGCCAGGTAATCTCCGATGGCCGCGAACCCGCCGATGCGCCGCAGATCCTCCGCCCGCAGCAGCATGGTGGAGCCCAGCGCGAATTCCACCGATCCCAACATGCGCGCGACCAGGACGCCCGGCGCGAATTCCGTGGCCACTCCCAGCGCCTCCCAACGACCGGGCCAGTTCTCAGACTCCGCGCGATAAAGGCAAGTGACCAGCCCGGTGCCCGGCCCATCGAGCGCCGCGGTGGTTTGCCGCAGATAGTCCGGCTCAACCCGGATGTCGCTGTCGTTGATCAGCAGCAGAGGATAGCGCGCCTGCGCGGCGAGGTCCGCCAGCACGCCGACCTTGGCGTTGGGCAGTTGGGTGGAAGTGACGATCAGCCGAATGCGCCGCGCCGGAAACTCAGCGATGAGCCGCCGGATATCGTCCGCGGCTGGATCGTTGGCTCGGCCGATGCCGAATAGAATTTCGTATTCCGGATAGTCTTGCACGGCATGGGAGCGGATGGCTTCGTAGAAGTGCGGATCGCGGCCATGCACCGGCTTCAGAATGGAGACCGGAAGGCTGGCGCCGCTGGCGTTCGCGCCCCCAGTGTTCGCGCCGTTGACGGACTGCCGCCACCACCGCGCCGCCACCACGACCAGCAGCCAATACGCCGCCGATGCCACCGCGGGGAGCGCCAGCCAGATCACAGCGAGAGAAGCGCCACCCCGCAGGCTACCAGCGATGCGCCTGCCCAGCGCCCCAAAGTCACAGGCTCCTTCAAAAGGTACTTGGCGAGCACGGTTTCAAACACGTAGATGGCGGCGGCGGCAGGTACGGCGAAACTGAGATCGGCAATGGAGAGGAGCGCGATGAATGCGAAGAATGAAACCGTGATGGCGCCCACCGAAGCAATGATCGGCTTGTTGCGCACCAGCATGGCCAGCAGCCGCCGCAAAGCGCCCGGGCGGAAATCGTGGATTTCTCCGTGACGCTTCATGGCCGCGGCCTGCAGCACATCGGAGACGGTAGTGGCCGATGCGATGGCCGCCACCAGCAGCCACTTCATGAGGGCGCTCCGTGGCCATACTGCGCCGTGCGCGCGACCAGTGCTACACCCGCCACAATCAACAGGATGCCGGCCCAGCGGGCGCGCGTAATTTCCTCATGCAGAAAGAGCTTGCCCGCCAGAATCCACGGATTGAAGACCGCCCGCATATACGCAAGCGGCGAAAAGGAAACCAGACGTCCAACCTGCCGCATGCCCCCGCTAAGTGAGAAATTCCCGCTCAAGCTGCTGAGCACTACCAGCACCGTGAAGAACCACGTCTTGCCGCCGGCTTCGGTCAGCGCGCGTTTGCAATCCATAAAGCCAGCGTTGGTTTTTTCGCGGAGTTGCTTAACGAGTTGAGGATCCATTGTGAAAGATGGGTGATCGAAAGAGAAGCC
>Ga0209839_10001691_pt1 | contig 11141 bp, 10 predicted proteins | sample OrgsoiDNA2013050_FD_185800 | JGI IMG/M metagenome (GOLD analysis project Ga0209839, IMG submission 185800) | Permafrost soil microbial communities from the Arctic, to analyse light accelerated degradation of dissolved organic matter (DOM) -... | ecosystem: Environmental > Terrestrial > Soil >... | reverse complement strand
GCTGCTGATCGGATACGACACGCTCGCACAGACGCAGTCGGCCGATTCGATCGTCTCGCGCGTTATCGCGGCCAACGGGCCGCTGCGCGCCGACGTCCCGTTCTACACCGTCAGGATGTACGATCAGACCTTGCCGTATTACCTTGGCCGCACCGTGACGCAGGTTGAGCATGACGACGAGCTGGCGATGGGCATTGCCAGCGAGCCCGAAAAGGCCATCGCGACCGAGGCCGAGTGGCTGCGCCGCTGGATCGCCGGCGGCCAAGCCTACGCGATCATGCAGCCGGATGAATACCAGCGCCTCCAGCAACAGAACATCCCCATGCGCCTGCTTGGCAGCGACCCGCGTCGCATCATCGTCAGCCGGCAATAATATGAAGAGCGCGCAGCGATTGACGAGCTTCCCCCCGTCCAGGTCCCTGGTAGCAATGCCGCCATGACCTGGCCCGGATTCTATTTTCTGATGGTCGGCGTGCTCCTGAACGCGGCCGCGCAGCTGCTGCTCAAGGCCGGCACCAATTCGCTGGGGGTAATCACGCTGACGCGCGACAACTGGATGGGCGAGTTCGGCCGCATGACCGTCGAGCCGCATTTCATTGCCGGCGCAGCGTGCTATGGAGTTAGTCTGATCGTGTGGATACTGGGCCTGTCGCGGGTGCCGGTGTCGGTCGCCTACCCGTTGCTGTCGGTGGGCTACGTCGTCAACGCCATCGCCGCGTATTACCTTTTCGGCGAAGCACTCTCGGCTGCGCGCTGGACCGGCATCGGCTTCATCATTGTCGGCGTTTGGCTCGTCGCACGAAGCTGATGCCCTCGCTGTCCGCCGAGTTGCCGAATGCGTTATCAAGAGCGTTGCCGGAAGAGCCGCCTCGAATGAGCTACCTCAAATTTGCCGGACCCGTTCTCGACGAGGCGACCCTCGCCGGCGTCGCGGAGGTGTTGCGCTCGGGTCAACTGACGAGCGGCCCCTGGGTGCAACGATTCGAGCAGGACCTGTCGGCATTCTGCGGTGGCCGGCCGGCGCGCGCGCTGACTTCCGCAACTGCGGCGATCGAAGTTGCGCTGCAACTCTGCGGCATCGGACCGGGCGACGAGGTGATTACCGGGACGCAGAGCTTTTTCACCGTCTTGAACATGATCGTCAAGGCCGGCGCCAAGCCGGTGTTCGCGGATTGCGATCTCGTGACCCGCAACATCGATCTGGCGCAGGTCGAGGCCGCGATCACGCCGGCGACGCGCGCGATCATCCCGACGCACTACCCTGGCGCGCTGGTCGACATGGACGCACTGTTCGCACTGGCCCGGCGGCGCGGCTTGCGCGTGATCGAAGACGCCGCACTCGTGCTCGGATCGCAGTGGCGCAAAAAAAACGTCGGCGCGTTCGGCGATCTGGTCGCCTTCAGCTTCCACCCGAACAAGAACGTCACCTCGATCGAAGGCGGAGCGCTGGTCGTCAACAATGCGGCCGAGGCGAGGCGGGTCGAAGTGCTGCGCTTTCACGGCATCGAGTATCAGGCGGATCGCACGCGGGATGTCGCCTTTCCCGGCGGCAAGTTCAACATGCCTGACGTCAACGCGCGCATTGGCCATCAGCAGCTCGGGCGCCTGCCCGAGTTTCTGGCCACGCGGCGCACGCTGGCCGATCGCTACTTCGCGCGATTTGCGACCGATCCTCCCTGCGTGCTGCCGCCGAAGCCGGCGACGGCCGACGACGACGGCTATTCATGGAACATGTTCTGCGTGCTGCTGCCGCTCGACCGATTGTCGATCGGCCGCAAGCAGTTCCGCGACGCCCTTGAAACGCGGGGAATCGGGACCGGAATCTCGTACGAAGCGCTTCATCTCTGCACGCTCGGGCGACGATATGGCGGCCACGAAGGGCAGTTCCCCAACTGCGAGCGCATCGCCCGCGAGACGGTGTCGCTGCCCTTGCACGCAGGGATGAGCATCGCCGACGTCGACCGCGTCTGCGCTGCGGTGGCGGAAGTCATCGCCGCTGGAAAAGTGAGCTGACTTGGACACTTCGCCTCCCGCTCTTTCGCCAAAGCTGTCGGTCGTCATCCCCGTCTACAACGAGGAGCCCGGCCTGCAGGCGCTGTTCGACCGCCTTTATCCGGCGCTCGACAAGCTCGGCGTGTCGTATGAAGTGCTGTTCATCAACGACGGCAGCCGCGACCGCTCGGCGGCAATGCTCAAGGACCAGTTTCTTCGCCGTCCGGAGGTCACGCGCGTCATCCTCTTCACCGGCAATTTCGGCCAGCACATGGCGATCGTCGCAGGATTCGAGCATTGCCGCGGCGAGCGGATCGTCACGCTCGACGCCGACCTGCAGAATCCGCCGGAGGAAATTGCCAAGCTGCTGGTCGCGATGGATGCCGGCCACGACTACGTCGGAGGCGTTCGCCGCACGCGCGAGGATTCGTGGTGGCGCCATGTTGCGTCGAGGGCCATGAACCGGGTCCGCCAGCGCATTACCCACATCAACATGACCGATCAGGGCTGCATGCTGCGCGCGTACAGCCGCGACATCGTGCGCGCGGTCGCCGCGTCGCGCGAGGTCAGCACCTATATTCCGGCGCTCGCCTACACCTACGCTCACAACCCGACCGAGGTCGAGGTCGAGCACGCGGAGCGCATGGCCGGCGAGTCGAAATACTCCCTTTACAGGTTGATGCGGCTCAATTTCGATCTCATCACCGGGTTCTCGCTGGTGCCGCTGCAGATCTTTTCGATGTTCGGCATGCTGGTCTCCGTCCTTGCCTTGCTTTCGTACCTGATCGTCATTGTCGATCGGCTCGCCCTTTCCGGCTGGCGACAGGGAATGGCGACGCTTTGGGATCGGGACATCCTGGCGTTCTTCCTGCTCGGCATGGTGCTTTTCGGGCTCGGCCTGGTCGGCGAGTACGTCGGCCGCATCTACCAGCAGGTGCGCGAGCGTCCGCGATTCACCATCCAGGCATTGCTGGAACAGAAGCGCGACGATCCAGCGCACCGGCAATGAGCCGGGCCGTCGTTTTCGGCTACCACAATGTCGGTGTGCGCTGCCTTCGCACGCTCATCGAGTCGGGGGTCGACGTCGCGCTGGTGCTGACGCATGACGACGATCCGGCCGAGACGATCTGGTTCGACAGCGTTGCGCGTACCGCCGCGAAAAACGGCATCGAGGCGATTTCGCCGGTCGATCCGAACGCGGGCGACGTCGTTGCCCGCGTCGCGGCGTGCAAGCCCGATTTCCTGTTTTCCTTTTACTATCGCTCGATGCTCAAGCCAACCTTGCTCGCGTTGCCGCCACGAGGAGCGCTGAACATGCACGGCTCGCTGCTGCCGAAGTATCGCGGACGCGCTCCCGTCAACTGGGCGATCATTCACGGCGAAACCGAAACCGGAGCGACGCTCCACTACATGCTCGAAAAAGCCGACAGCGGAGACATCGTCTCGCAGCAGGCCGTTCCGATCCTCCCCGACGACACTGCGAAAGAGGTGTTCGACAAAGTCACCATCGCCGCCGAAACGACGCTGCGCGGCGCACTGCCGGCGCTCCTTGCAGGCAACGCGGCGCGGATCGAGCAGGATGCCGGTGCCGCCACGTATTTCGGCGGCCGCAAGCCCGAGGATGGAAGGATCGACTGGTCGAAGAGTGCGATCGCGATCCATAACCTCGTGCGCGCGGTAGCTCCGCCCTACCCGGGGGCATTCACCGTGATTGCCGGCCGGCCGGCACGCGTGCTGCGAACGCGCGTCGTCGATAGCCTGGCATTGCCTGCCGGAAGGCCATCGATGACGCTGGAAAACGGGCAACTTGTCGCGCGCTGCGGCGGTGCCGGCGCGCTCGCGATCCTGGCGCTGGAAGTCGACGGCGCACCGATGTCGGCGGCCGAATTCGCGGCTGCCCACGGCGCAAGCGGCGTGCCGCTCGGCGGCTGATCGATCGTTATGGGTCCGCCGGGCTTAGGCAGCGGGTAAAATGCGCGACTGCCCGGCCGACGCCAGCAACAGTCGTCGGCTCGCGGGCATCCTCCCCCATGCGAAAAATACTCATCCTCGGCGTCAACGGCTTTATCGGCCACCATCTTTCGAAGCGCATCATCGCTTCGACCGATTGGGAAATCCACGGCATGGACATGCAGGCCGATCGCATCGGCGACCTCCTGCAGGAAAAGCGCTTTCACTTTTTCGAGGGCGACATCACCATCAACAAGGAGTGGATCGAGTATCACATCAAGAAATGCGATACGGTCCTTCCGCTGGTGGCGATCGCCACGCCCGCGACCTACGTGCGCGAGCCGCTGCGCGTGTTCGAGCTCGATTTCGAGGCCAACCTGCCGATCGTGCGCGCCTGCGTTCGGCACGGCACGCGGATCGTCTTTCCGTCCACTTCCGAAGTGTATGGAATGTGCCGCGACGCGGAGTTCGATTCGGAACGATCGGAGCTGGTCCTCGGCCCGATCAACAAGCCGCGCTGGATCTATTCGTGCTCCAAGCAGCTGATGGACCGCGTCATCCACGCCTATGGCATGCAGGAAGGGCTCGACTACACGCTCTTTCGCCCGTTCAACTGGATCGGCGCCGGACTCGATTCGATCAACACCGCCAAGGAAGGCTCCTCGCGCGTCATCACCCAGTTTCTGGGTCATATCGTGCGCGGCGAGCCGATCAAGCTGGTCGACGGCGGAACGCAGAAGCGCGCTTTCACCTACATCGACGACGGCATCGATGCGCTGCTGAAGATCATCGCCAACGACAAGGGCATCGCCAGCGGCAAGATCTACAACATCGGCAACCCGCGCAACAACTTCGCCGTCAGGGAGCTTGCGACGATGATGCTCGAGCTTGCGCTTAGCTATCCCGAGTACCGCGACAACGCGGCGCGGGTCGAGCTGATCGACACCACCGCCGACGCGTATTACGGCAAGGGCTATCAGGACGTTCAGAATCGCGTTCCCAAGATCGACAACACCTGCGCCGATCTCGACTGGATGCCCACGGTCGACATGCAGGATGCCTTGAAGCGGATTTTCGACGCCTATCGCGGCCAGGTGGCGGAAGCTCGCCGCCTTGTCGACTAGGCCTGGAACCGGTCAGTTGCCAACCATCGATATTCCCTCGCCGTCATTCCCGCGAAAGTGGGAATCCATCTGCTCTGAAGAGAACATGGATCCCCGCTTTCGCGGGGATGACGGGCTATGTTCGCTTACGCCACGGGGATCAGATAAAACCGCAGCGGATCTACTCCCTGAACTGCCGTGTTGCTCGCTCTGAAAATCGACGTCGATACCTTGCGCGGGACTCGCGAGGGCGTGCCGAATCTGGTCGAGCTTTTGCGCAGACACGAAGTCGGGGCCACTTTTCTGTTCAGTGTCGGGCCCGACCACACCGGCCGCGCCATCAAGCGGGTGTTTCGTCCGGGGTTTTTCAGCAAGGTGCGGCGCACCTCGGTGGTCAAGCACTATGGCGTCAAGACGCTGCTGTACGGAACGCTGCTGCCGGGCCCCGACATCGGCAAGCGCGCCGGGCACGTCATGCGCAGCGTTCGCGACGAGGGCTTCGACGTCGGCGTTCATTGCTGGGACCACGTCAAGTGGCAGGACGGGCTCGACGGTGCGAGCGCCGAATGGACCGCGGCGCAGATGCAGCTCGCCTGCTCGCGCTTTACCGATATCTTCAAGGAGCCGCCGCTGACGCATGGCGCGGCGGGCTGGCAGATGAATGTGCATGCATTGCGTCTGACCCAGGCGCTGGGCTTCGAGTACTGTTCCGACGGACGCGGCGTGTTTCCGCACCTGCCGGTGTGGAACGCCGAGCTGGTCCGCTGTCCTCAGATTCCGACGACGCTGCCGACGCTCGACGAGTTGATCGGTGGCGATGGAGTCACCGAGGACAACGTGGCCGAGACGGTGCTCGTGATGACCGCGGCCGCACCGGCTTCAGCGGTTGCCGCGGCCCACGTCTTTACGCTTCATGCGGAGCTCGAGGGTATGCGTCTGATGCCGGTGCTGGAAAAGCTTATCGTCGGCTGGAAGTCGCAGGGCTACCGCATCGCGTCGATGCGCGGGCTGTTCGACACGCTGCAACCGCTTGCGCTGCCGCGTTGCGAAGTTGCGCGCAGAGCTATTCCCGGTCGTAGCGGAACGGTATTCCGCCAGGGCCGCGAGTTTCTCGGCGATGTGGATTTGGCCGCCGCGGCATAGCAGCGCCCCATCGCGCGCTGCGTCGGTCGCGCGGCGTTTGTAGAGCTTGAGCGAGACTTTTCGTCACCGTTATCGGAAACGCCTTCCCGATCATCAATCACGGAGCAAGCCATGGCAGGAGAAAAATTCGTCGATTTCGCGTCGCCCGGCACCGGCGGCGAGTTCAAACTCTCGGGGCAAAAGGGCCATCCGGTGGTCCTTTACTTCTACCCCAAGGACAACACCCCCGGCTGCACCGTCGAAGGCACGCAGTTCCGGGATTTGCACAAGCAATTCGCGAAGCTCGACGCGGTGGTCGCGGGCGTTTCGCGCGACAGCCTCAAGTCGCATGAGAACTTCAAAGCGAAGATGGCTTTCCCGTTCGAGCTGCTCTCCGACGCCGACGAGGCGCTCTGCGCACGCTTCGGCGTCATAAAGATGAAGAACATGTACGGAAAGAAAGTGCGCGGCATCGAGCGCAGCACCTTCGTCTTCGATGGATCCGGCAAGATGGTGAAGGAATGGCGCGGGGTCAAGGTGCCTGGGCATGCGCAGGCAGTGCTCGACTTCGTCAAGACGCTGTAACGCGTTGCGTCGGAACGCTTTTCTGCCGGGACCGTTGGCGAGCGCGGTTTTGCCGGAGCGTACTGTGCCCTTTCCACCACAACCACTGGCGCTCCGGGCAGGCCGCACACACAATACCTTGTGTTCGAGCGGTACCGTCGCTTAGCATCGGGTTGACACCCAACCGACGCCCGCAGGAGGCCCATGGTCGAGCGCAAAGTAAAGTCCGCGCTTCACGACGACGCACCCGTCAAGACATCCTCGCCGAAACTCTTCGTGCTCGATACCAACGTATTGATGCATGACCCCACCAGTCTGTTCCGCTTCGAGGAACACGACATCTTTCTCCCGATGCTCACGCTCGAGGAGCTCGACAACAATAAAAAAGGCACCACCGAGGTCGCGCGCAATGCGCGCCAGGCTTCGCGCTATCTGGACGAGCTGGTGACCGCGGCCAGCGCGATCAGTGCCGGCAACATCAGCGCCGGTATCCCGTTGAAGCCGCGCAGCGGCGGCGCCGCAAGCGGGCGCCTGTTCGTCCAGACCGAGGCCATCACGACGTCGCTGCCGCCTTCGCTCGCCGGCGGCAAGGCCGACAATCAGATCATCGCCGTCGTCATGCACCTGCAGAAGGTGCACCCCAGCCGCAGTGTCATCCTGGTGTCCAAGGACATCAACATGCGCATCAAGTCGCATGCGCTGGGAATCGCCGCCGAGGATTACTTCAACGACAAGGTGCTCGAGGACACCGACCTCCTCTACAGCGGGATGCGCGAGCTGCCGGCGGATTTCTGGGACCGCCACGCCAAGGGCATGGAGTCGTGGCAACAGGGCGGGCATACGTTTTACCGCGTTACCGGGCCCTTGAGCGCGAGCCTGCTGGTCAACGAATTTCTCTACCTCGAAGGCAAGGGGCCGGGAGAAACGCCGCTGTACGCGATGGTGAAGGAGGTTTCCGGCCGCACCGCGCTGTTGCAGACGCTGAAGGACTACACCCATCAGAAGAACAACGTCTGGGGCATTATCGCGCGCAACCGCGAGCAGAATTTCGCGCTCAATCTGCTGATGAATCCGGAGCTGGACTTTGTCACCCTCCTCGGCCAGGCGGGAACCGGCAAGACGCTGCTGACGCTGGCCGCCGGACTGATGCAGACGCTGGAATTCAAGGTCTATTCCGAAATCATCATGACCCGCGTCACCGTTCCGGTAGGCGAAGACATCGGATTTCTTCCGGGAACCGAGGAAGAGAAGATGAATCCGTGGATGGGTGCGCTCGAGGACAACCTCGATGTGCTCAACAAGACCGACGACGAGGCCGGCGAGTGGGGACGCGCCGCGACGCGCGACCTTATCCGATCGCGCATCAAGGTGAAGTCGCTCAATTTCATGCGTGGCCGCACGTTCATCAACAAGTACCTGATCATCGACGAGGCGCAGAACCTGACGCCGAAGCAGATGAAGACGCTGATCACGCGCGCGGGACCGGGGACCAAGGTCGTCTGTCTCGGAAACATCGCGCAGATCGACACGCCTTATCTGACCGAAGGCAGTTCCGGGCTCACCTATGTCGTCGATCGCTTCAAGGGCTGGTCGCACAGCGGCCACGTCACCTTGCAGCGCGGCGAGCGCTCGCGCCTCGCCGACCACGCGGCCGAGGTGTTGTAGCAAGGAATTTACTTCGGCGCTGCATGCCGTCGCTGCGCCCGCAATTCATTCCGTGCGCACGGCGCCGCGCTAGAATGCGCGCGATGAACCCGCTTTCGCGCGCGTTTCGACAACTTGAGGCCATCATGCTGTGCGCCGCGCTTGCCGCGTGCAGCCAGGAGCCGACGCGTCCCGACCTGGCGAGGCTCTACCGTGTCGGCAGCGAAGGCGCCGACACCACTCCTGTCATCGTCATCCCTGGCCTGTTCGGCTCGCGCTTGCGCAACCGCACCACCGGCGCCGAGATCTGGCCCGGCTCGGCGCAGATGATCCTGTTCGAGGACTACCATTCGATCGGCCTCGACTTCGACCGCGCCACGCTGCAGGTCCGTCCCGACGACAACGAGGCCTTCGGCATCACCGACGCCGCGCTGGGCAAGGATTTTTACGGCCAGATCATCGAATCGCTGCAGCGCTTCGGCGGCTACGTCAAGGCAACGCCGGGTACGCCGAGCGTTCCGGGCGAGCGCCGCTACTACATCTATCCATACGACTGGCGGCAGGACAACGTCGATGCGGCGCGCGGTCTCGACCGGCTGATCGAGACGCTACGCCGCGACTACAACGATCCGACGCTGCGCGTGGACATCATCGCCCACAGCATGGGCGGGCTGGTCGCGCGCTACTACCTGCGCTACGGCCCGGTCGATGTCCTCGACGGCAGCGAGCAGCTGGTCACGCTCTATGGCACCACGCGGGTGCGCAAGCTCATCCTGCTCGGAACACCGAACATGGGCGCTGCGTCGGCGCTGCACGCGTTCCTGGTCGGCGAGCCGATCGGTTTCAAGCGCATTCCGCAGGAGGTTCTCGCCACGCTCCCGTCCGGATACGAACTGTTCCCGCACCCTTTGGTCACGTGGCTGATCGATTCGTCCGGTGCGGCGCGGAACGACGATCTTTTCGACGGAGAGGTATGGCGGCGCTACCGTTGGTCGATCTACGATCCGGCGGTCGAAGCACGAATACGCGCGCAGCGCGGCACCGAGGCCGACGCGTATCTCGAGGCGCTGCATCGATACTTCGACTTCCGCCTCGAACGGGCGCGCCGCTTTCTCTGGGCGCTGTCGACCCCAGAGCCCGCGACGCCGATCCGCTACGTCCTGTTCGGAGGCGATTGCACGCTGACCCCCGCACGGCTCGCCCTCGAAGAAGATGCGGGCACGCCCGTCGCCCGGCTGTATCCCACCGATATCCGGCACCGCGTGGCCGGGGTACGGTACGATGAGCTGATGCTCGAACCCGGCGACGGCAAAGTGACCAAGCCATCGCTCCTCGCTCGTGAAACGCTCGATCCAAGCGCGCCGCAAAACGAAGACAGCTTCATTCCCATCGCCTACTGGTTCTTTCTGTGCGAGCGCCACGATCGATTGACCGGCAACATCAACTTCCAGGACAATCTGCTCAATGTGCTGCTTACGCGAAGCTTGCCGTGGGAAATGACCGCTCCGCCGCGGTGATCGGCGCCGCCGTGCGCCGTATTGCGAACGCTCCGCTTGCGAGTCGTGCGAAGACCGTTGCGGTCCAGCGTGTATCGATCCTCGCCGTCGCGTTTGTTTCTCTTTTGGTGGCTGGAGCCGCGTCCGCGCAACCGACAGTCACTATCTCGCCGCCAGTCACCAAGGGCCAGCAGAGCGCCGGAGCGGTTCCATCGGTCGTGACGGATCAAAGCACCGCCAAGCGGATCGAAGAGGATCGCGCGTTCCGAATGAACCGCATCATCATCGAGGGCTTCCGCGATCCGGACGATCGAACGCCGAAGCAGGAGATTCTCGAGCAGCGTTTCGGGACATCGCTCAATCGTGCGAATCCGGAGCTCATCGCGGGCAGGGTCTACGATGGCTGCCACTTCGACGGATCGTATTTCAGCTGCGCCGATCCGCTGAGCTCGGCGTTGAGGAATTTGAGGCACGCACTGCGCTGATCTCCTGCTTCATCCCTAGGGCCTGAGCCAATTGCGCACCTGTTGTTTGAATGCGCTTTCGTGGGCACCGGTCGCCAGCGAATGATCGCCTTTGGATTTCCGCAACACGTGCGTCGGGTGATTCGCGGTCCATGATCGTGGCGTGTTATTCAAGTAGAGCGTCTCCCAGTTAGCCGGTATGTTCCATTGCCCCTTGAAGACATAGTCTTTGGCGTTGGATAGATAGATCTCGCCGCCGTAAACCGCCAGCCTATCGAACATCGCCAGGTAGAAATCGACGTGGTGCTGCTGCATTTCCTGCATGCTCTCGATGTTCAAGCATATGTCGAAAGAAGCCTCCTGCAGCATATCGGCACGCCACGACGGAAGTATGTAAGCCTGATAGCTGTCGTCGTACGGATCGCCCGCGTAATAGGACCCGATTTTCAGTTCCGGATACTGCGCTCTAAGGTACAAATGCGCGTACATCAACGATGCGGGAACGGCGTCGATCATCACATAATGTATTGGCTCGGCATGCTTCTGGAGGAACACTTCCGCGAGTCTTCCGTAACCGCCGCCGACCTCGCATATGGCCAATTTCCGTCTTGGCGCAGCGGCCAGGAATGTCGTCGTTAGACTGAAGTCGAGAACGCTTCCCAAATCCGTCTCTCTCCATCCATTGCTCTTCCCGTGCGCCAGGATATCCGTCGGCAAAAGCTGCTTGTGATCGATGGGGCGCAGGAAGTTTTCATACCTTGTGACGGCCTCCAGAGTCAAAGGCTTCATGCCGGTGACGCCGACCC
>Ga0209839_10001690_pt1 | contig 11144 bp, 9 predicted proteins | sample OrgsoiDNA2013050_FD_185800 | JGI IMG/M metagenome (GOLD analysis project Ga0209839, IMG submission 185800) | Permafrost soil microbial communities from the Arctic, to analyse light accelerated degradation of dissolved organic matter (DOM) -... | ecosystem: Environmental > Terrestrial > Soil >... | reverse complement strand
GCCTACATCTACAGCGAAGAATCGAATCTTGAAACCAGTTCCGGCCAGGCCCACTTCAAGGCCCAGACCCGGCTGTGGGGTTACGACCTGAAGGTCACCGAGCGCAGCCGCAACGACGAGTTTGCCCAGATCCTCATCGATTCGCGCCAGCCCATCAAGGACCAGAGCGGCGCCGCCGCCGATCCCGCGCCCGTCGTCGCCGAGCGCATGTGGGAGCGCCAGGGTGAAGACAACGCCATCGAACGCCTGCAGAAAGTCGGACTGCTCGCGCCTCCGGGAGAAGTCGACAAGGTGCTGGAGACCGTGGTCAACAATCTTCTGCTCACCAATAACGTTGACGTGCAGGCCGACGTTCACTGCCGCGTTCTGATCACGGCGCCGCTCGAATCCTTCACCATCGGCCACACCATCGTGCTCAGCCGTGGCCTGCTCGACGTGCTGCCCGACGAAGCTTCGCTCGGCATGGTCCTCGCGCACGAACTCAGCCATATCATTCTCGGCCACGGCTTCGACGCCAAGCTGGCCTTCAACGACCGCATGTTTTTCCCCGACGAGCAATCCTTGCAGCGCCTCGACTTCAAGCGCCGCCCCGCCGACGAAGAGGCCGCCGACATCAAAGCCCTGGAGTTGCTGAAGAATTCGCCCTACAAAGAAAAAATGGGCACCGCCGGTCTGTTCCTGAAAGCCTTGCAGGAGCGCGCCCCGGACTTGCCGCACCTGATCCGCCCGCATCTCGGCAACAGCCTGGCTGCCGGCCAAAGCATGCGCATGTCGGCGCTGCTGGCCGCCGCTCCACAACTCGACGAACACCGCATCGACCAGATCGCCGCGCTCCCTCTCGGCGGCCGCATCAAGCTCGACCCGTGGAGCGACCAGGTCGAACTGGCCAAGGCCCGCCCGGTCACGCTGGCTCTGGCCCGCGAGAAGATGCCGTTCCAGATCACGCCCTTCTTCCCGTACCTGACGCGGCTGCCAGTGGAAGCCACGACGGACAAGGTCGCGTCTGCGGGTTCATCAAAATAGTTCGGAGCGAGGCGCATGGCAGAGCGCTTTGATCGATGCGGCTCGTTGAATGCGCTCGTATGAACCCGGTTCGTATCAGGGCACGGCCTTCCAGGCGTGCCGCCAAAGAGGCGAGGAATGGCCCGCTTTAGCGGTTGTCGCAGTGACAGCGCCTGAAGCCGGCTCGATCTCTTGTCTGTCTGCGGCATCGCTGAAGCGAAGCCCCGATACGAACCAACTTCCTCCGCTAGTTGCGGTGAGAAGAAATTATTTGCGCTCTCCCGCCCTTTCCCGCTACCTTCGCTGGTGATGAAAACTGCCGCCACGAAAATCGCCATCCAGGGCGAACTCGGTTCCTTCAGCCACGAGGCTGCGGAGAAGATGCTCCCCCGCTGCACCGTCGTCCCCTGCGCGCGCTCGGCCGAAGTCTTCGACCGCGTCGAAGCCGGATCGGTCGCCGCCGCGGTCATCCCCATCGAGAACACGCTGGCCGGAACCGTCGCCGAGCACGCAGATCTGCTGGTCACCCGCGACGTCTTCATTCAGGCCGAACACCTGCTGCGCATCGTGCACAACGTAATCGCCGCGCCCGGCGTGAAGCTCGCTGCGTTGCGCCGCGTGCTATCTCATCCGGTGGCGCTCGACCAGTGTCGCGACTTTTTCCGCGCCCATCCGCAGATTGAAGCGGTGCCTTTTTATGACACCGCCGGAAGCGTGAAGCACGTGATCGCCGAAAAGTTGAAAGACGCGGCCGGCATCGCCGGAAAACAGGCCGCGCGGGAATATTCCGGGAAAATTCTTCAGGCAGGCATCGAAGACGACAAAAACAATTTCACGCGTTTCTTCCTGATACGCAAATTTTCATCGAAGAAGGGAAGTGCTGACCATCGCCGCCTGATTCCCCACGGCGCCAACAAGACTTCGATTGCCTTCAAGGTGAAGAACCTCCCCGGCGCGCTTTTCAAATCGCTCAGCGTCTTCGCCCTGCGCGACATCAGCCTGAGCAAAATCGAATCCCGCCCCATGCGCGGCCGCCCGTGGGAGTACGTCTTCTACGTTGACTTTCTCCGCGGGGACGACGAACCGGCGCGCAACGCCCTGCGCCATCTGGGCGAGGTCGCGGACTTTGTGAAAGTGCTGGGAATCTATCCCTCCGCGTGAGACGAACGAACCTTGCGGTGGGTCCTGCGTTCAACAACCGCATGCACAACCGTGGGGAAAGCAAACGATACTACTAGGAGACCACTCGATGCCCGATGCAACCCGCCGCAACTTTCTCCAGCAAACTTCAATCGCCGGAGCCAGTTTGCTCCTGCCCGTTCTCGCTGCGGCCCAGGACAAGCCCGCGCCCCAAGAGAAGAAAGATGCCGACAAGCCCAAAGGCGACGAAGGCATTTCTCCCGCCGAAGATCTCATGCGCGAGCACGGCGTGCTCAACCGCATCCTGCTGATCTACGACGAACACCTGCGCCTGCTGGCCGCCAAGAAAACTTTCGACGGTTCCGTGCTGGCCAGCGCAGCCGATATCGTGCGTCACTTTGTCGAGGAGTACCACGAAAAGCTGGAAGAAGATTTTCTCTTCTCGCGATTCCGCAAGGCCGGGAAGCACGTAAAGCTGGTCGATACCCTGCAAGCTCAGCACAAAGCCGGCCGCGAAACCACGGCGAAGATCCGCGAACTCTCCGGCGTGGCCACGCTCAAGTACGTTTCCACCGACAGCGAAAAGCTGGCTGACGCCCTGCGCGAATTCCTCCGCATGTACCGCCCGCATGAGGCCCGCGAGGACACCGTCCTGTTTCCCGCGTTCCGCTCCATCGTCTCCGCTCACGAGTACGACGCGCTCGGCGACGATTTCGAAAAGAAGGAAGACGAATTATTCGGCGACGAAGCCTTCTTCAAAGTCGTCGATCAGGTGGGGGAACTGGAAAAAAAGCTTGGCATCTACGAACTGGCGCAGTTCACGCCGAAATGAAGCGCCACCAATCCGAGTGAATTTCTTTGCGCCTTCTTAACCACAGGGGACACGGAGGAACACAGGGGAATGCGGTATTGAATCTGATCCCCCTGTGAATCTCTGTGTCCCCTGTGGTTATGATTTTGTTCGCAACGCCCTTCCCATCGACTGTGACCGTTCCGGCAGCCTCTCCCAATTTAGTGCTTGGCAAGCATGTACCCGCGGCGTTAGCCTCTGCACCTTAGGCACGGTGCCATTCGCGCCGATAAGAGAATAGAATTCAATCTCTTGCGGGAACCCTGACCGGACCGACCTGAAACCTTTCCGGCGGGTGTATCATCTAAAACTTGAGCGAGTTACACTCAAGGAGAAATATGAGCCAGCAGACGCCCGTCGAGCATACTCCTAAAACTAAGGAAACAAACGACCAAAGGGCGCTCCCGGTGCTCCCGGTACGGGACACCGTTCTGTTCCCGCACGCCGTTCTGCCCCTGACCGTGGGCCGTGAAAGCTCGGTTCAGCTGATCAACTCCCTCGGCGAAGACAAAACCATCATTGTCGTGGCGCAGCGCGAAGCCCGCGTCGATTCGCCCCAGTCGAGCGATCTGTACACCGTCGGAACCTCCGCGGTCGTCCACAAAGTCGTGAAAATGCCCAACCAGAGCCTGTTCGTATTTGCTGAAGGCCTGGAGCGCGTACGCTTGGGCGAGTTCACTCAACTGGCGCCGTTCATGCGCGCAGGCTACTCGACCATGCCTGAGAGTGCCACGCCGGTCGCAACTTCCGAAGTCGAAGCCCTGCAGCGCAACGTGCTCACGCTGTTCCAGCAGATCGTTGCCGGGTCGCCAACGCTGTCGGACGAACTCTCGACCGTAGCCATGAACATTGACGAGCCCGGCCGCCTGGTGGACTTCATCGCCTCGTCGTTGCCATCGCTCTCTACGCCCGATAAACAGGACACGCTCGAGACTCTCGAAATTCACGTGCGCCTGGAAAAAATCAACCAGCATCTCGCGAAAGAATTGGAAGTCCAGCAACTACGCAACAAGATTCAGAGCGAAGTGCAGGACCGCGTGCAGCAGACGCAGCGCGAGTACTACCTGCGCGAGCAGATGAAGGCCATCCAGAAAGAACTCGGCGAGCAGGACGAAGGCCAGCGCGACGTTGAGGACCTGAAAAAGAAAATCGACGACGCCGGCATGCCCGACGACGTTAAGAAAGAAGCCCTAAAAGAACTCGGGCGCCTGTCGCGCATGTCGCCCATGGCTGCCGACTATTCGCTCACACGCAACTACGTCGAGTGGCTGGCGGTGCTGCCGTGGAATAAGACTTCAGGCCAGGAAATTGAAATTCCTAAGGCGAAAGAGATACTGGACACCGATCACTACGATCTGGAAAAAGTGAAAGACCGCATCCTCGACTATCTTTCCGTCCGCCGGTTAAAGCCCAATATGAAAGGGCCGATCCTGTGCTTCGTCGGACCTCCCGGCGTGGGCAAGACTTCGCTGGGCAAGTCGATCGCGCGTGCTCTGGGACGCAAGTTTGTCCGGCTCTCGCTCGGCGGCGTGCATGATGAAGCGGAAATTCGCGGACATCGCCGCACCTACATCGGCGCATTGCCGGGACAGATCATTCAGGGCATTCGCCGCGCGGAGACGAAAGATCCCGTCTTCATGCTCGACGAAATCGACAAGGTAGGGCGCGACTTCCGCGGCGATCCCGCTTCGGCGCTGCTCGAAGCCCTCGATCCCGAACAGAACTCGACGTTCCGCGACAACTATCTTGACGTGACGTTCGACTTGTCGAAGGTGCTCTTCATCACCACCGCCAACATGCTCGACCCCATCGCCGAGCCGTTGCGCGACCGCATGGAGATCATCGAACTGCAGGGCTACAGCGAAGAAGAAAAAGTTCACATTGCCTTCCGCTACCTGATTCCGCGACAGGTCGAAGAGAACGGCATCACCGCCGAGCAGATCGAGTTTCCGGAAGAGGCGGTGCGCTACACCATCCGCCACTACACGCGGGAAGCCGGCGTACGCAGTCTCGAACGCACCATCGGCACCATCTGCCGCAAGCAGGCGCGGCGCCTGGCCGAAGGCAAGCCCGAGAAGCTTGTTGTCACAAAGGAAGTCGTTCAGGAATTCCTGGGCGGCATCAAAGTTCGCAGCGAGGGCGAGATTGCTGAGAGGACGGAGCGCCCCGGCGTGGGTGTAGGGCTCGCGTGGACTCCGTCCGGCGGTGACGTTCTCTTCGTCGAAGCCAATGCCATGAAGGGCAAAGGCGGATTCACCATGACCGGGCAGATTGGCCAGGTCATGCAGGAGTCCATGCAGGCGGCATTGACCTGGGTGCGATCGAATGCGGATCGTCTGGGTGTGGCGGAAGACTTCTTCGCCAACCACGATCTGCATATCCACGTGCCTGCGGGCGCCATTCCAAAGGATGGTCCTTCCGCGGGCGTGACCATGGCTACCGTTCTGGTCTCGTTGCTGACCAAGCGTCGCATTACACCTCTGCTCGCAATGACTGGCGAAATCACTCTGAGTGGCAATGTGCTTCCAGTGGGCGGCATTAAAGAAAAAGTGCTCGCCGCCAAGCGCGCCGGGGTGCGCGCTGTGATTCTTCCCGCCGAGAACAAGATGAACGTCGAGGAAGACCTGACGCCGGAGCAACTGGAAGACTTCACCGTACATTACGTCAAGACCATCGACGAAGCCTTGAAGTATTCGCTGCCCGCAGTGGCGGAGGGTCCGGCCGCCAAGATCCTCACCCCACCTCCAGTGAAGGGAACGCCCCTGACGGATGCGATGCTGACGCAAGCGTAACGGCGGTGCCTGCACAAAGTACTCGTGCGGCGATCTGGAAGCCGGTGGGCGGATTTGAGCGCCCCCGGCTGAACTGCAGGGTGGAGCGATTTCAGGGCTCTCCTGCGAGCCTTTAAATCGATTCATCTCTGGTATTTAAGTCGATTGTAATCAGCGGTTTACTGGGAATATTTTCCACAGCACTACACTTGTCCCAAGCCCTTCCGAATCAACCTCTTGAAGTTGCGTTGCACCGGAAATGGTGCGACTGCTAATTTAGCGTTCGGCCAAGGAACCCCTAAGCCGCAGCGTCCAATCCACCAAGTTCGCCATCATCTGCGTCATGAGCGTTCGCGACGCTTCGTCGGTCAGATTGCCTTGCGCGTCAAACTTTTCATTCGCCTTGCCCATGGCGAACTCTGGTTGCGTCATGGCATTCATGTTCAAGAACACAAAGGACTGCAGCAGCACATAGTGGGCGCGAATTCCGCCAAAGAGTCCCGGCGCCGCGCTCATCACCGCCGCCGGCTTGCCGCTCCACGAGTTGTCGCCGTAAGGGCGCGAAGCCCAGTCGATGGCATTCTTCAGCACGCCCGGGATGCTGTAGTTATATTCCGGCGTGGAAAACAGAATCGCGTCGGCGGCGCGAATGCGCTTCTTGAACTCAGTCACTGCCGCGGGAGGGTTCGATTCGTCATCCTGATTGAACATTGGAATCTCGTGCAGGTCGAAAATTTCCAGCTTCGAATCCGGTGGCGTGAGGGATTGCGCCGCGCGCAGAGCCATGCGGTTGAACGATGCTTTGCGCAGACTGCCGCAGATACCAAGAATAGTAACGGGTGAAGTCATGACGCTTCGATGCTCGGATAGGTAGTTGCGATTGAACAATCTTAACGTTTGAACTGTGTTGCGGATTTTATCGGAGGAAAGAAATCGTCGAGTGCATAAGTCTACCGATGTTTGCGTTGCGGCTTCGCAGTTGGAAGTGGTGGATCGTAGGCGTCGGTTTCAGTGGTCTTGAGGATTGTGTACTTCGCGCCCTGGGGGGACACGAAATCGCCGGTCTCAATCACATGTCCGGCGGCAGGCATGCCGGGAGGAGGATGGGGAAGCGCCGGCACACGCTTCCCTCCGGTTGGTTTGGAATTCTTCGTTTGCGATCGTTTCTTTTGCGATGGCCCCGTACCGCCTCCCAGGCATCGCTTCAGCCTGCCCGTCATCCCAACTCGATGTTGCTGATTGGATGCACTTCCCAGATCGTCGGCATCCGGCTTTTCAAGCTGGGCGGGCCCGGGGCCTGGCCGGTGCTGTGCGTTGCGTCGAAAAAGAGCGAGCCATCGATCACGACCGGAATTGGCGGCTGGTAGAAGTTATAGCCGGCTCCCGGCAGCTTAGCTGCGCCGAAAAAGCTTTTGTAGGCGGTGCGGGTGGCGTTCAGTGCCGGAAATGCGGGGCTGTTCGATGGAGGCAGGCCCGAGAGTTCCATGGTCATGTACATTTCCTGGCTGGCACTGGGATCGCGGCCGATGATGAGATGGAAGTCATGGTCGGTCTCGCGGCTGGCAGCGTAGAGGAACGCGGTCACGTGAATGTTACGTTTTTCCTGCGCCACCCGGTCTGAGGTCGCGGTAGTTGGGATCTTTAATTTCACCATCGTAGTCACGGAGGGCAGGGTGGCGATGAGATCGGCCACGTCGGTGAAGTTCTCGGTCTTGGCGGTTGCCATCGACAGTTTCGCGATCTTGCGTGCGGTACCGGCGAAATCATCGGACCCTGCGGCGGGAGCAGGCGCGGGCGGCTTCTTGCCCGGCGGTTTCTTGCCGCCTGGCTTCTTTTTCGGAGCGCGCTTGGTCGGCGACAGTTTCATGGCGGCGGAAACGGCGGCCATCGAAGGAGCTTTGATTCCATGCACCGCGTTGCGCAAGGCATCGGCGGCAGCGTTGTCTTCGTAGGTATCGACCTCCGTCGTTCTGAGGATGCGGTAAGTCCCTCCGCCTTTGGGTTCGAACGTGATTTCCGAGTGAATCGAATCCTGCGCGGGCATTCCCGGCAGGGCCAGGTCGAGCGGCTTGCTGGTCTTCTTGCCAGTCAGCGGAAGTCTGTCGATTTTCATCATCTGATGAGCTTTCGGCATCGTGTTCCCCTTTCGTTTTTTGGATTCCCCCTGGATGACGTGCTGCTTATTCTTTGGAGTCTTGTGCCACGGCCTGCGGCTCAGTGGCCGGAAGGCTCTGGCGTTTACGTGCGCGGGCGGGAAGCTTGAGCTTGGGAATGTTGCCGGTCTGCAGAACGGCGGCGACCACCGCGAGATTGGTGAGCGTGGTCGCGAGGCAGAGAATCGCGATCCAGCGCAGCGTCGGGCCCAGGGAGAGGACGACCATCGCCATCGGCGCCAAAGCGCTTAACACGAGGAAGGAAATCCCCAGAAGCTTTCGGGAATAGATCATTTGCGATAACGCGGCGAAACCTACCGCCGCCAGGAATTCGAATAGTCCAAAGTCGAGGAATATTTCCATGGGTGGCCTCTTTTTGTGACGTCGCTTTGTAGCGTCGCGAAAATGCTTCGGACAGCCCCTTGTCTGCAGGAGCGAAATGACCAGGGTTCTGTTTCGTGGGCCGGAGGGAAGAAAGCTGCGAACGCGCGAATTATAGCCCGGGAATCCAGACTGTCAACGGGAAACTGTGGGTCGTTCCAAAAGGCGAACACGGGTAGCTGTCTCTGCTCGCGCAGTATCGCGATACACTGAACCCGATGCGAGTGCGGGTTCTTTTTTTCGGGATGCTGAAGGATGCGGCGGGGAAGTCATCCGACGAGATCGAGATTGAAGACGGCGCGTCGGTGCGGGATTTGCTGGCGCATTGCGAGGCGCGGATTCCACGGCTGAAGGAAGCGATTGGTTCGCTGGCGGTGGCGGTGAATCGGCAATACGCTGGACCGGATACGAAATTGAAAGCGGGTGATGAGGTTGCGTTGCTGCCGCCGGTGAGCGGAGGCGCTCCGGACGGGGCGGGCGAGACGCCCCCCCGGCAGCCGGCCGGACGCCGGCGCTACGCTCTTATCGTCCGCGAGCGCATTGACACGGCGGGATTTCTGGCTTGTCTCAAATGCGGGGAGGACGGAGCGGCGCTGGTTTTTGAGGGCGTGGTCCGCAATCAGACGCGTGGGCGCAAGACGCTTTATCTCGATTACGAAGCTTATGAGGAAATGGCGCTGGCGCAGTTGGAGGCGCTCGGCCAACAAGCGACACAGCAATTTCAGGTGCGCGATGTCGCGATCGTTCATCGGCTGGGACGGCTTGAAATTGGCGAGACCAGTGTGCTGATTGTGGTTGCTTCGGCCCATCGCGCTGCGGCGTTCGATGCCTGCCGCTGGCTGATCGACACGCTCAAGAAAACCGTTCCGATCTGGAAGAAGGAATATTTTGAGGACGGGGCGGTGTGGGCCGACGGAGAGCCGTTTCCCACCGAGATTCTGCGCGCAAATTCCGGCGACTGAGGCAGCCCATCGCCGCCACCCGCATCTAAGCCCCCGTGGGCTGAAGAACGGCCAAAGCTCGCAGGTATAATTCCATCACTCGATGAAAAAACTCGCCACGAGACTGCCCGCAGTGGGACGACTGATCCTGCTGGCCTCGCTGTGGGCCTGCGGTCTCTGGGCGCAGCAATCGCCTTTCGCGGCGCAGAATCCATCCCAGACTTCACAATCGCAGAGTGGGCCGACGACCACGCTCAAGGTCGACGTGAACCTGGTCAACGTCTTCGTCACCGTGACGGACGCGCACGGCGCTCCGGTGGGCGGCCTTACCAAGGAAAATTTCTTGCTCGAAGAAGATGGCCACGAACAAAAGATTGCCGTCTTCGACAAGGAATCTGCGCTGCCGATTTCGATTGCGCTCGACATCGATACCAGCCTGAGCACGCGCCACGATTTGCCGCTGGAGCAGGCGGCGGCCAAGCGCTTTGCCCATGCCATTATTCGTCCCGTGGACGCGCTGGCGGTGTATGCGTTCAGCGAAATCGTGAACGAGGCGACCCACGGCTTTACCCCAGATATCAAGCGCATTGACGAAGGGATCGACCACATCCGCGTGGGCGCCGCGACCGCGCTCTTCGACGCCATCTACCTGACCTCGCGCGCGCTCGACAAGCGCAAAGGCCGCAAAGTGATCGTGCTGATCACCGACGGTGGCGACACGATCAGCAAGGTCGACTACAAAGAGGCGGTGCGCGCGGCCGAAGAGGCAGAGGCGCTGGTGTATTCGATCATCATCGTCCCCATCGAAGCCAGCGCTGGCCGCGAGACCGGAGGCGAGCACGCGCTGATCCAGCTCTCCGAAGATACAGGCGGGAAATATTACTATGCGACTTCGACTTCGCAACTCGACGACGCCTTCCGCAAAATCAGCGACGAACTGCGCACGCAGTACCTGCTGGCCTACTATCCGGCGCAGCACGCGTCGTTCTCCGAGTTTCGCAGGATCGAAGTGAAGCTCGCCGAAGTGCCGGAGGCGGCCGCCTATCATGCACGCCATCGGGCGGGTTACTATTCAGTTAAGTCGGAGTTCTGAAGGCAAGGAGTAGTGGGGTGCAGAACGAGGGGCGGGAAAACATAACAGGCATGCACTCTCTGTGAAAGAGCGCCTTTGTAACTATATGTAAACAATGGGGTAATTGGCTTATTTCTTCGTTTTCCCAGAGTAGGAATACAGCATTTGGAATATCATGAATGCTTCCGCGGCGTGTTGCGATCCATTCGCGCAGGCGATTTACGTCCGTAAGTATTTGAAGACGTGCCGGATAAACAAATATCACAGCTCAAGACAGAGGGCTGGCGCGCGAATTGCACTGACTAAGCACCAGACATTCTCTGATTCGCAGGCATCGCCAAGACAGCAAGAGTTTTGTTACGACGAAGAACCGAAAAATTACGCTGGTTGAAGCAAGTCGAATCAGATCCAGAACTTAGGAAATCTCAAAAACTGTGAAGAGGAAGGTTACGATGCTGAACTTCAATCCCCCCCTGCTTTCCGCAGCACGACGTGACGCACGAATTGCGAGGCCGCTGAGTTTGTTGGCTGCGTTTGTCCTGCTGATGACTTCACTTCCGTTTGCCCAGACCACGATCAGCACGGGCAGCATTGTGGGCACGGTGACCGACCCGTCGGGTGCGGTGGTCAGCGGAGCGAAGGTCGAGATTACGAACAAGGGAACAGCTCAATCCCAGTCGTTCACGACTTCTTCGGCGGGCACCTATGCCTCGGGCGCTCTGACGCCGGGAGACTACACGGTCCGCATTGCGGCGAGTGGGTTCAAGACCACGCAAATGCCGGTGGTGGTTCAAGTCAACACCACGGCTTCGGCGAACGTGAAGCTGACGCTGG
>Ga0209839_10001689_pt1 | contig 11149 bp, 8 predicted proteins | sample OrgsoiDNA2013050_FD_185800 | JGI IMG/M metagenome (GOLD analysis project Ga0209839, IMG submission 185800) | Permafrost soil microbial communities from the Arctic, to analyse light accelerated degradation of dissolved organic matter (DOM) -... | ecosystem: Environmental > Terrestrial > Soil >... | reverse complement strand
TTGGGCGCGATCTTGTGCTTGCCGAAAAGCTTGCCCCAGACATACTGCAATACATCGCTCGACTGCACGACCAGCACCAGGAAAACGATGAGCAGGATGTTGCGGCCTTCGTAGCCCGGAATTTCGAGCGTCAGCAACGCCGGGACGTGCGAGATGCAGAAGACGCAGATCATCAGCCCCCACTGCATCGTGGCGGCGCGCTCGAGAAAGCGCGTGGTATCTCCCGCGATCACTTCCAGGATCGGCAGCAGCAGGAAGGCGTAGACCGGGATGAAAATCGAGTACAGGCCGTACCACTCGATGTAGATGAAAAAATACTGCGCCGGCAGGACGATGAAAAAGCACGCCGCGAGCGCGTTGTGGTCGCCGCCGCGCGTGTACGTCAGGGTCATGAACTCGCGCAGGGCGAAGAACGACACGAACAGGAACAGCACGATTACGCCGTCTTTTCCGAACAACAGCGCAATGCTGATCACCAGCACCATCACCCACCACGCCTTGATGCGCGCGTTGAGGTTGTCGATGACGGGATGCGGCTGGCCCTTTGCCACGAACATCTTGAGCGCGTAACCGACCAGCGACGCCAGAACGAGCACTCCGCCGATGCCGGCGAAGAGCGCCATCGTTTGCTGCTGCATGGTCATGATTCGGCCGGCATGAGCGCGAGCAATGCGTTGCGCGTGCGTTCGACGAATGCATCCTTGTCCTCGCCGGCTTGAATCTTGATCGGCGCGCCGACCGACAAGGTGCAGAGCAGGGGCACCGGCAGCAGCTGACCTTTCGGCATGACCCGTCGCGAATTCTCGATCCAGACCGGCACGAACTCCACGTCGGGGCATGCGCGCGCAAGATGATAGATCCCGCTCTTGAACGGCAGCAGCGTCGCCTCGGTCGTGTTGCGGGTTCCTTCCGGAAACACGATCAGCGAATCGCCGTTCCCGATGGCGTCGGCCATCTGGCGGATGGGGTCCAGCGCGCGAGTCGCGGGATTGCGATCGATCAGCACCGCGTTGATCAGGCGTTCGGCGACGTACTTCCGCAGCGCTCCGCTGCACCAGTAGTCGGATCCGGCGACCGGCCGCGTTCGATTGCGCAGGTCGAGCGGCAGGCACGCCCAGATAAGCGCGAAGTCACCGTGGCTTCCGTGATTGCCGAAATACACCCGCTGTGTTGCGTCGGGCGCGCAGCCGAGCCAGAGAATGCGCGCGCCGGTGAGCGCCCGGGTAAAGCCGCACAGCGAGCGCGCGGCAATCGTGTCCAGAATCATGTCATCGCCGCCACGAGGAGCGCGACGCGTTGCATCCACAGCCGAAATACACCCGCGGAGCGGAGCATTTCAACGTCCTTCCTGCAACCCGCGGCGAACCCGGTTGACCACCGTGAATGCGATCAGCAGCGCAAGCATCGGCATCGTCCAGGCAAGCCATTCCGGCAGCACGTAGCCGAGCCCGGCCCACAAGCCGAGCGCGCCGAACACGAAAGCCCGATCGCTTTTGCCCATCGGGCCGTCATAGCGGCGCGACGCTCCAACGGCCGGTCCCAGGACTCCGGCAAATTCGGAAACGACCGCCAGCACGATCACGATTCCGGTCCAAAGCGGCGAAAAGGGCGGCAGGAATGCGAAGGGCAGATACAACGCCGAATCGGACACGACGTCAGTCAGCTCATTGAGATACGCGCCGAGGCGGCTTTTCTGGCCGAACTCGCGGGCGAGCATGCCGTCGATCGCATTCAAGGCCATGCGCAGGAACATCCACAAGGGGAGGAGCAGAAAAGGCCAGCGTTGCGGCGCGCGCCAGGCGATGAGCACGCCGACCGCGATCGACACGACGGCCGCGGCGAGCGTGACTTGATTCGCCGTGACACCCCAGCGCGCCAAGGCGGCTGTCAACGGGCGCAGCAGTCCCTGGAATTTTGGCTTGAGCGCGTAAATCGACAAGCTTGTTCTCCCTGGCCCGGGATCGGGCACGCCTTGCATCGGCGCGCCTTTCGTCCCGGCATTCGATGAATGCAGGGAAGTCTACCGCATGCATTGCGGCGGGCTGCGGCTGTTCGTCTTCGCTTGGACGATCGACCGATTATTTGCCGATGCAGAAACGACTGAAAATCTGACCCAGCAGATCGTCCGCGGTATGCGCTCCGGTAATCTCGCCGAGCGCGTCGTGCGCCTGGCGCAAATCTTCGGCACAAAGCTCGAGCGCGGGAGCCGAAGTCGGAGCGAGATGCGTCGACGCGCGCGCAAGAAATTCCCGCGCCGAGGAGAGTGCGCGCAAGTGACGTTCGCGTGCCAAGAAAGTATCGTGAGTACTTTCTTCCGCGCCGGCGGCTTCCAGAATCGCCCGGCGAAGGAGCTCGACTCCGCTGCCGGTCTTCGCCGACAGCCAGATCTCGGCCACGCCATCGATGTTGCTGCGGCGAGCCTCCAGGCTGGCGAGGTCGATCTTGTTGCGCACGACCAGCCGCGGCAGCGTCGGATCCAGCCTCGCGACAATGGCCGTATCGCCCGCGTGTTGCGGCGCGCGCGCGTCGGTGATCACGAGCGCGAGGTCGGCGCGCCCGATTTCCGACCACGTACGCGCGATGCCGGCCTGCTCCACGGTGTCGGCCGTCTCGCGCAGTCCCGCGGTGTCGATGACGTGCAAGGGAATGCCTTCCACTTCGACGCTGCTGCGAATCGCGTCTCGCGTGGTGCCGGCAACCGGGGTCACGATCGCCCGATCCTCGCCGACGAGTTGGTTGAGAAGGCTCGACTTGCCGACATTCGGCTGTCCGATCAGTACGACCTGGAGGCCCTCGAGCAGCATCCGTCCCTGACGGGAGCGTCCGAGCAGACCGTCCAGCGATTTCTGCAGCTGCTCGATTTTCCCGGCGACATCCGCCGCGTGAACGAAGGCGACATCTTCCTCCGGAAAATCGAGCGTCGCTTCGATGAACACGCGCAGCTCCACTATGCGGTCGAGGAGCGTGTGCACCTCCCGCGAGAACTCGCCGACGAGGCTGCGCGTTGCCGCGCGCACAGCGGCCGCGGTCGTGGCGCTGATGAGATCGGCAACCGCCTCGGCCTGCGCGAGATCGATTTTGTCGTTGAGAAACGCGCGCTTGGTGAACTCGCCCGGCTCGGCAAGGCGCGCGCCGAGGTCCAGGCATCGATTGAGCACGAGCGCCAGAACGGCCGGGCCGCCGTGTCCCTGCAGCTCGAGGACGTTTTCTCCCGTGTACGACGCCGGCGAGGCGAAGAACAATGCGATGCCCTGGTCGAGCGTCTCGCCCTGCGCGCCACGGAACGTCGCGCTCGTTGCCACGCGCGGCGCAAGCGGACGGTCGACGATGCCCTCGACGATGCGGGTGAGGTCCGGTCCCGACACCCGCACCACGCCGATACCGCCGCGTCCTGGCGGTGTTGCGATCGCCGCGATGATGTCGGTGTTGGCGGGTTCGGACACGAGAAACGTTATTTAGGAGCCTGCGGGAGCCCGCGCCTTCGGTTCACGCGCTCAATGGCGCGTCAGCGATTCACTGCCGGAACCCGCAAGTATCGTTCCCGGCTTTTCTCAGGCGCGCTCGCTACCTTCTCTTGGCCGCCGCGACAACAGCCTCGCGCGCGAGCACGCGATTCATGTGCCACTGCTGGAAAATCTGCAGCGAGTTGTTGATCAGCCAGTAGAGCACCAGGCCCGACGGGAAAAAGATGAACATCACCGAAAACGCAATCGGCATGATCTGCATCACCTTGGCCTGCACCGGGTCCTGGATCGGCGTCGGCGACAACCTCACTTGCAGGTACGCGGTGATCGCGTAAATCACCGGCAGAACGAAATAAGGATCGGGCGCGGAGAGATCGTGAATCCAGCCGATCCACGGCGCATGGCGCAGCTCGACCGCGGAGAGGAGCACCCAGTAAAGGGCGATGAACACCGGAATCTGGACCAGAATCGGAAGGCAGCCGCCGAGTGGGTTGATCTTCTCGGTCTTGTACATCTCCATCATCTTCACCTGCAGTTGCTGCTTGTCGCTCGCGTATTGGGCCTGCAGCGCCTTGAGCTTAGGCGCGATGACTTTCATCTTCGCCATCGAGCGAGCGCTGGCGTGATTGAGCGGATAGAACACGCTCTTGATGATGATGGTCAGCAGCACGATCGCCCAACCCCAGTTGTGCACCAGGCCGTCGAGCCATTTCAGCAGCCAGAACAAGGGCGCCGCGAGGACGGTGAAAATGCCGTAATCGACGACCAGGTCGAGCCCCTTCGCGAGGCTCTTCAGCGTGTCCTGCTCCTGTGGCCCGACATACAGCGGCACCTTGATCTCGCCCGTCGCGCCCGGCGCGATCGGCGCGGCCTGGATGATGACACCGTCGGCGTAGAGCCCGTTGTCGAGCTTCTTGGCGTAAAACTCTCGCGGCGTCTTCAGCTCGTCGGAGGGCAGCCATGCGGCGACGAAATAATGCTCGACCATGCCGACCCAGCCGTTGTCGGTGCTTTTCGTGTAAGGCAGCTTGCGGCTCGGGTCCGCGGCGAGCTTGTCGAGCTCGCCGAAGTCGATCTTCTTGAACTTGTCGGCCTCGTCAAAGAGCACCGGGCCGGTATACGCGGCGGGCGCCATCGAGCTCTGCACCACTGCCGCCTTGGTGTCGCGCGTGAGCTGAAAATACGCGTACGGCGCGATCGGCGCTGTGCCGGCGTTGGTGATGTCGTAGGCAACGTCGATGACATAGCTGCCGCGATGGAAGGTGAGCTTTTGTTCGACCTTATCGCCATTGGCCGCTGTCGCCTGCAGCCGGAGCACCAGCTCGTTGACGCCGGGAGCGAGCTCGCGCGGCCCGGGCAGCGCTTGCCAAAGCGTTCGATGGTTTGGAAGTCCCTCTCCCAGCAACCCGGTCTGCGCAATGAACGTCCGCTCGGCATTTTTCTGCAGCAGCACATACGGCTTGCTCTCGTCATGCGTGTCACGGTGCGCTGAAAGCGAGACTTCGGTCAGGACGGCGCCGAGGGTATCGACGGCAGCGGTGTACACGTCGGTCTTGATGAGGACCTTCTCGCTCGGCACGCTGGGCGCGGCGGCGGCTCCCGGCACGGCACCGGGAAGCGGCGCGGCTCCCGGGGCGGCCGTGGCGCCGGCGGGAATGGGCGCATCGATCCCGGTCGAGGGCGCGGCCGTTTGCGCCGTCGGCGCTGGCGGCGGCACCGCGGGACGATGCTCGGATTGCCACCGCTCCCACAGGAACAGCGCCGAAAAGGAAAAAATGACGAACAGGATGAGACGTCGGGTATCCATGAACCAGTCAGAAGTGAGGAGTTCTCGAGCCTTGCTCAGGGAACCGGGTCGTACCCGCCCGGATGATACGGATGACACCGTCCGACACGGCGCGCGGTGAGCCACGCGCCCTTTGCCGCACCATGGCGCTCAATGGCCTCACGTGCGTAGTCGGAGCAGCTCGGGAAAAAGCGGCAGTTCGCTCCGATCATGGGACGGATTGCATATTGGTAAGCCCGCAACATGAGCAGCAGCACCGCCTTCATCAATGACGCGCATCCGTCAGGGTGGCAAGGAGCTCGGACGCCTCGCGCAACAATCCAGGCAGCCCCACCGGCGAACATGGTATCCGCAACCGGAAAACGATATCGAACGCGTCCAGGGCGGGCCTGCGCTGGCGCACCGCTTCGCGAAGCAGCCGCCGCACGTAATTGCGCTCGACCGCGCTGGCGAGCTGTTTCTTTCCGATGACGAATCCAACCCGGCCGACAGAGCGCTCGGCAGGCACAGCGAGCAACTGGAGGTGCGCCCCGTTGAGACGCCGACCTGCCTGGAACAAACCGGCAAATGCCGCAGCGCCCCGAAGACGGTGGCGTTGGTTCGAGCCGATCGCTACGGTCGCGGTCAGGAAGGAGCTGGCAGCGCTGGATGCGACGTTCAGACGGCGAGCCGCACGCGGCCCTTCGCCCGGCGCGCGCGCAGAACCTTGCGCCCACCGATACTTTTCATGCGGGCGCGAAACCCGTGGGTCCGCTTGCGGCGGACGACTGAGGGTTGGTAGGTACGTTTCATGGTGCAGCCTTCGATGGAAAAAGCCTTACATTAGAGCGCTTTGCGTCCCACTCTGTCAAGGATCATCGTCACTCGGGCGCTGTGGATAACTCGCGTTCGAGCGGAGTACAATGGCCTTCCACGGGCTCCGTAACGGCGCCCGCTCTTTTTTCCGCTCGGCTCTCCTGGCAGCGAATCTATGTCGACCCCCGCGTTCTGGCAAAGTTGCCTCGAGTCGTTCGAGCGAGAGTTGACGCAGCAGCAATTCAACACCTGGATCCGCCCGCTTCGGCTCGAGCTGGCCGGAGAAGGACTGCGACTGATCGCGCCCAACCGCTTCGTTCTGCAATGGGTCAAGGAGCGCTTTGCCGGACGCATCGAGGAGCTTGCCGCGGTCGCGGTGGGACGTCCTTTGCGGCTGGCTTTTGTGGTCGCCGACGCGGCGGACCGCCCTGCGCCGATGACGGTCGCGAGCGTCGCGAGCGCTCCGGACCCGAAGCCGGTGGCGGCTCGCCGCGGCGAGCAGGCGAGCCTCAATCTCGGATTTACCTTCGAGACCTTCGTGTCCGGCAAGGCCAACCAGCTCGCCCGCGCAGGCGGGCTGCAGGTGGCCGAGCACCCCACGTCGTACAACCCGCTTTTCGTTTACGGCGGCGTGGGTCTCGGCAAGACGCATCTGATCCAGGCCATCGGCAATCACATTCTCCAGAACAATCCAAACGCGCGCATCCGCTACATCCACGCCGAGACGTATGTGTCCGACGTCGTTCGCGCCTATCAGCACAAGGCGTTCGACGACTTCAAGCGCTATTACCGCTCGCTCGACCTTCTGCTCATCGACGACATCCAGTTCTTCAGCGGCAAGAGTCGGACCCAGGAAGAGTTTTTCTACCTCTTCAACACGCTGATCGAAGCGCACAAGCAAGTCGTGATCACCTGCGATACCTATCCCAAGGAAATTGCCGGCTTCGAGGAGCGTCTCATCTCGCGATTCGGTTGGGGCCTGACCGTCGCACTCGAGCCGCCGGAACTCGAGATGCGCGTGGCGATCCTTCTGTCCAAAGCCGCGCAGACGGGAATGAAGCTCGACGAGCAAGTCGCGTTTTTCATCGCCAAGCACATTCGCTCCAACGTGCGCGAGCTCGAAGGGGCGCTCAAGCGCGTCACCGCGTACTCGAGCTTCCATGGCCAGGAAATCTCGCTGACCGTCGCCAAGGACGCCCTGCGCGATCTGCTCGCGGTTCAAAACCGGCAGATATCGATCGAGAACATTCAGAAGACCGTTGCTGATTACTACAAGATCCGGATCTCCGACATGCACTCGAAAAAGCGCTCGCGCGCGATCGCCCGCCCGCGCCAGGTTGCGATGGCGCTGGCGAAAGAACTCACTCAGCTCTCGCTGCCCGAAATCGGCAGCAATTTCGGCGGTCGCGACCACACGACCGTGCTCCACGCCTGTCGCCAGATCGCGAAGCTTCGGGACTCGGTTCCGGAAATGAGTCACGACGTAAATTTCCTGCTCCAGGTTCTTCGCAACTAGCACCGTCGCTGTATAAATCGACCGCGAAAACGTTTATAATTTGTTGATTAGCCGCCTCGAACGACCATCCCGTTTTCTGTCCCCAAACCGTCAACAGGCCGCACACGATTTGTACAGCTCGATACAAAGATCCCAAGTACCGGACAACGCTCGGCATTCGGCACTTGTCCCGTTTTCAGGCGATCTCCTATTAGCTGTTATTAGGTTTAGATAATGCAATTAAAGCAAATACCAAGAGATGCTTTGCTGAAGCCTTTGCAGGCGGTTTCAGGCATTGTCGAACGGCGACATACGTTGCCGATACTCGCCAACGTGCTCGTCGAGCAGAAGGACGGGAAGCTTTTCCTGACCGCGACCGATCTCGAAATGCAGATCACGGCGCACAGCGAGTTCGCCGGAAAACAAGACCAGTCGGTAACCGTCGCGGCTCGCAAGCTTCAGGACCTCCTGCGCGCCCTGCCCGAGGACGCGAGCTTGAGCGTCGAAACGACGGCGAGCAAAATGACGGTGCGCGCGAATCGCTCGCGTTTCAACCTGCAAACGCTGCCTGCCGCCGATTACCCGCGCATCAACCTGGCGCAGGAACAGCAGCAGACGATCAAGCTGCCGCAACGCGACTTTCGTGGCTTGCTCAAGCTTGCCGAATTCGCGATGGCGCAGCAGGACATCCGCTATTACCTCAACGGCATGTTGCTGGTCGTCGACAAGGGCTCGCTGCAGACGGTGGCGACTGACGGCCATCGTCTGTCGTACGCGAGCCTCTCGGTGCCCGGGAATTACACGCGGCAGGAAGTGATTCTTCCGCGAAAGACGGTGCTGGAGGTCGGAAAGCTTCTGGAGGAGAGCGACGACGAGCTGACGATCGACCTGCTCGCCAACCAGGTGCGCTTCCGCTTCGCCAACATCGAACTGGTGAGCAAGGTCGTCGACGGAAAATTCCCCGACTACAACCGCGTCATTCCGACGGGCCACTCGAAGCAGATCGATATTTCGCGCACCGAGCTGCTGCAGGCAATGCAGCGCGCGGCGATACTTTCAAACGAAAAATTTCGTGGTGTCCGGCTTGTGCTTGCGACCGATCAGCTCAAGATAATCTGCACCAACAGCGAACAGGAAGAAGCGGAAGAGGAGCTCGAGATCGACTATAAGGGCGAAGCGCTCGATATCGGATTCAACATCACTTATCTGCTCGACGTTCTGCACAACCTCGCGACCGAGCGCGTTCTGCTGGCTTTCGGAGACGCCAACTCCAGCGCGCTGATCACGATGCCCGATCGGAGCGATTACAAGTACGTCGTGATGCCGATGCGCATCTGACAAAAAACGATGCATGAGACCCGCCTGTGGCGCCGACTCCGAGTCGGCGTCGACGCTTTAGAAGGCCACAAAGAAAGAGAAATAAGCGCATGACTGAGCCCAATCCCAAGCCGATCGACAACGGCCGCGACTATGATTCCAACAGCATTCAGGTGCTCAAAGGCCTGGAGGCGGTCCGAAAGCGGCCCGGCATGTACATCGGCGACACGTCCGACGGCACGGGGCTTCATCACATGGTTTTCGAAGTGCTGGACAACGCCATCGACGAGGCGCTTGCGGGATATTGCGACGATATCAAGGTGGTGATACACGCCGACAATTCGATCTCGGTGGTGGACAACGGACGCGGTATTCCGACCGACATCAAGGAGGACGACGAGCTGAAACGTTCGGCGGCCGAGATCGTCATGACCGAGCTCCATGCCGGCGGCAAGTTCGACCAGAATTCCTACAAGGTCTCCGGCGGCCTGCACGGTGTCGGTGTATCCGTGGTCAACGGTTTGTCGGAATGGCTCAAGCTCAGGATCTGGCGCGACGGCGTCGCCAACCAGATGGAATTCCGCGACGGCGTTCCGGTGGCGCCGCTGACAGTTACGGGGCCGACCGAGCGCCGCGGCACCGAGGTGCACTTCAAGGCTTCGTCGCTGACGTTCAACAATGTCGAGTTCCACTACGACATCCTCGCCCGCCGCATCCGTGAGCTGTCGTTTCTGAACAACGGCGTCAAGATCGAGCTCCTCGACCAGCGCGATGGGAAGAGCGAAACATTCGCGTTCTCGGGAGGCATGAAAGCCTTCGTCGACTACATGAACCGCAGCAAGAACGTCCTCCACTCCAAAATTTTTCATGCCGTCGGTGAGAAGGATGGCGTAATCGTCGATGTCGCAATGCAGTGGAACGATTCGTATGCGGAATCGGTTCAGGTCTTCACCAACAACATTCCGCAACGCGACGGCGGAACGCACTTGACGGGCCTCCGTCAGGCAATGACGCGGACGCTGAACAGTTACATCGAGAAGGAAGAGCTGGCCAAGAAGGCCAAGGTCGAGACGACCGGCGACGACATGCGCGAGGGATTGACGTGCGTGCTGTCGATCAAGGTGCCCGAGCCCAAGTTTTCGTCGCAGACCAAGGACAAGCTCGTTTCCTCGGAAGTGCAGCCGATCGTTCAGGACGTGGTCAGCAGCAAGCTCAACGAATTCCTGCTCGAGAACCCGGCCGACGCGCGCATCATCTGCGCCAAGATCGTCGACGCGGCCCGAGCGCGAGAAGCCGCGCGCAAGGCGCGCGAGCTCACGCGCCGCAAGGGCGTGCTCGACGGCATGGGCCTGCCCGGAAAGCTCGCCGATTGTCAGGAGCGCGATCCAGCGCTATGCGAGCTGTACCTGGTCGAGGGGGATTCCGCGGGCGGCTCAGCCAAGCAGGGGCGTGACCGCAAGTTCCAGGCGATCCTTCCGCTGCGCGGGAAGATCCTCAACGTCGAGCGCGCCAGGTTCGAGAAGCTGATCAGCTCGCAGGAAATCGTCACGCTGATCACCGCGCTCGGAACGGGCTTCGGCAAGGATGAATACAACGCCGACAAGCTGCGCTATCACCGCATCATCATCATGACCGACGCCGACGTCGACGGCTCGCACATCCGCACCTTGTTGTTGACGTTCTTCTACCGGCAGATGACGGACCTGGTCGAGCGCGGGCATATCTATATCGCGCAACCGCCGCTGTACAAGATCAAGCAGGGCAAGGAAGAAACGTATCTGAAGGACGATCATGACCTGAAGCAACATCTGCTCAAGGTCGCATTGAAGAACGCGGAGCTGGTTCCCGGTGTCGGCCGGCCGGCCCTTTCCACCGAGGCATTCGAGAATGTCGCGCGGCAGTACCTGCTCGCGGAGGCTGTGATCGACCGGGTATCACGCCTGATCGACCCGGCTGCCCTGCACGCGTTGCTGACGGGCGTGAAGATCGAGCTCGGCGACCAGGCTGCGACGGAGCGAAGCGCGGCGGCGCTCCAAGCCGCCATCGCCGATCCCGAGGTCACAGTGCAGGCCCGTTACGACAGCGAGGCGGAACAGCAGCGGCTGGTGATCGTGCGCACCCGCCACGGAACACCGCACGCGACCGGGCTCGATGCGGACTTTCTCGGCAGCGGCGACTATGCGCAAATCAAGGCCGCAGGCGAGGTACTGCAGGGGCTCATTCACGCCGGGGCGACCGTGAGGCGGAGCGATAAGAGCGCGGCGGTGCGCACCTTCAAGGAAGCGCTCGATT
>Ga0209839_10001688_pt1 | contig 11157 bp, 9 predicted proteins | sample OrgsoiDNA2013050_FD_185800 | JGI IMG/M metagenome (GOLD analysis project Ga0209839, IMG submission 185800) | Permafrost soil microbial communities from the Arctic, to analyse light accelerated degradation of dissolved organic matter (DOM) -... | ecosystem: Environmental > Terrestrial > Soil >... | reverse complement strand
TCGCGATGCCGTGGATGCTGATGGCCTCCGGCAACTGGCGCGACGAGCGCGGCGTGAACCTGCTCGACGGCGGCGTGCCCTGGTACGACGTCTACGAGACGGCGGACGGGAAGTGGCTGGCCGTCGGCGCCCTGGAGCCGCGGTTCTACGCCGCGCTGCTGGCCGGGCTGGGCCTGACCGGCGTGCCCGCCCGCGAGGACCCAAAGCACTGGCCGGAGCTGCGCGCGCTGTTCTCGGCCCGCTTCAAGGACCGGACCAGGGACGAGTGGGCGGCGGCCTTCGCCGGCTGCGAGGCCTGCGTGGAACCCGTGCTGTCGCTGCACGAAGCGGCCGCCGACCCGCACCTGACCGCGCGGCAGACCTACGTCGCCGCCGACGGCCTGACCCAGCCCGCCCCGGCGCCTCGTTTCTCCCGCACCCCCGGCCAGCTGGCGGACCCTCCGCCCGCACCCGGCCAGCACACCACCGAGGCGCTCACCGACTGGGGGCTGCCCGACGCCGCGGACCTGGTCGCCTGCGGTGCCGCCGTCCAGGCGTTACCTTCCTGCGGACGTAGCCGCCGGTTTGGGCCGATGTAAGGCCACTACTTGCTGACCGCGCAGCCACTTGGTGCCTGGTCGCCGCCCCTTGCGTGATCTCTACCGCCGTCATAACAGCCAAAACTGACGAACGATCTTGTATCGCTGAGAGCGGTGGGTCGCGCGGTCAGCTTAGGTCCGGGTCTGTGCGTGCACCCACTGTCCGTTTTAGAGAAAAAGAGGAATTGTCAGGAATCTGAACGCCTATCCGGCCGGCCCAGTGCGGACGGCGTCGCGGATGTAGCGCCGGATGGCCAGGTCCTCGATCCGGTCCAGCCGGTGCAGCAGGTCGCGGAGCTCGGCCAGGAAACCAGCCCGCCGTTCCGCGGCATCGGCACCGGCCTCAAGCAGCCCGCGGTTCGACAGGAGCTGAAGCGCCGTCTGGAACAGCAGCACGGAGACCGACTCCGAACTGCGCAGCCGGCCCTGGGCCACGTACTGCCGCCCGAGCCCGAGCGCCCGCTTGATCACCTCTGCTTCGTAGGCCGGGCCCCCGTCGGCTCGGGCCCCGTCGGCCGGGACGTCATCGTGTACCAGCACGTCGGCGACGAGCCGGTACGCCTCGACGAACGGCCGCACCAGCAGGTGGGACACCAGCGGCCGCATCTGCGCCAGCAGCGCGTCCGCCCCCACCGGGCCCGACCTGAGCCGTTCTTCCCAGCCGGGGTCGTGCCGGTTCATCTCCTCGCGCACCTGGCGCCGGTGCTCGTCGCGGTCCTTGAAGTAGAACTCGAACTTCAGCAGGTCGCGGAGCCAGCCGATCTCGGTCCAGAAGGCCTCGACCGGGTCGGTGCTGGCGCCGGAGGCCCGGAGCACGGCCAGCTCGCACAGCGCCGTGTCGAGCATGAAGTGAATCAGCGAGTTCCGGTAGAAGGTGGCGGCCAGCTGGTGGTCGGGCCCGATCAGCCAGACCGGCTCCAGGCCGTCCGCGGCGCAGGTGACCAGGCCGCCCTGGCACAGGGCGTCCAGTGTCGCCCGCACCGGCTCGGCCGCGGCCAGCGCCGGGACGCTCGCCGTCCTGGGGATGGCCCGGCTCTGGAGGTAGTCAAGGGCATCGGCCAGGGCCAGCCTGATGTCGGCGAAGGTGAGGGCGACCCCGTGCATGGCCAGCAAGATGGTGGTGATCAGCGCGGTCGCGGTGACCGGCATGCCCTGGTTGATCCGCCAGGCGACCTCGAAGGCAGTTTTCTGCAGGGCCAGCCCGCGGGCCGCGGGATCGCTGGCGATCGGACCGCCCGGCGGCCCGAGGAAGGCGCTCAGCGGCACCGGTTCGCCGAAGCGCACGTAGATCTTGCCGTACTGGCGGGCGCCCTGCGCCTTGATGAAGCCGTAGAGCCAGCCGAAGCCTTCCGGCTTCTTCTGCGCACCGCGCGCGTAGTCCGCGTACTCGGAGATCTCGTGCAGCTGGTCGAAGGTCACCGATACCGGCAGCAGGAGCAGGTCGTCCACGCGTCCGGTCAGGTAGGCGTCGGCGGCGTAGGACAGCAGGCCGAGCCGCGGCGGAAGCATCTTGCCGGTGCGCGAGCGGGTGCCCTCGATCGACCAGCTGAGGTTGAATCGCTTCTCAAGCACGTAGCCGACGTATTCCCGCAGCACGTACTTGTACAGCGGGTCATCGGAGGTGGAGCGCCGGATGAAGATGACCCCGGCCCGCCGCATGAGGGCGCCCATCGGCCCGAACGCCATGTTGATCCCGGCGAACAGGTGCGCCGGAGGCAGCCCCTTTTCCTGCATGGCGGCGGCGAGCACGAGGGTGTCCAGGTTCGACCGGTGCGACCAGAGCAGGATGCCGGGCTGGCGCTGCATCGCCGCGCGCAGCCGTTCGACCTGGGTGTCGTCGTAGTCGATCTGCGGGTCGAACCCGCGCTGGAAGATCATCCGCCCGATGACCGGCATGACGTCGATGAGCCGGCGGCTCCAGCCCGCGGCGAGCTCGTCGAGGATATGCCCCGCTTCGGCCAGCGACGGTGGCGTCTCCTCCGGCCCGGGCCGCACCTTCCGCAGTCCGGCCCGGAACCGGCGCGAGGCGAGGATTTCCTCCTTCACCAGGCTTGGCGTCTTGTACCTGGGGCCGCGCAGCTGATACTCGGCGCGGTCGAGCGCGAGCGTGGCCCGGCGGGTCACGTAGGCGGCGAAGTCGGCCTCCTGCTCGCCGCCGGTGGTCTCGGCCCAGCGCTGCCGCAGCTCGCCGGCGGTCGCGGGCTGGCCGGCCAGCACGATGGCCCGGCCCGGCTGGCGGGCCAGGATCCGCCGCTGCTGGCGGTCGCTCGGGCGGTACGGGTCACGACCCGGCATGAGGTCGGTCAGCTGGGCCGCGTGCCCGCCTTCTGGCACCCAGGCGACTCGCACCGGGACCAGCCGGACGGCAGGCTCCGCCAGCAGCGCCGCCGGGAGCGGCGAGCTCCCGGCTCCCGGTGGCCCGAGGCTGACCGGCGGCCGGTCCGTCCGGCCGGCCGCGGCGATCCGGTCGCGGATGAGCCGCGCCTCGGTCGGGGTGGAGGCCTGGGTGAGCAGCACCGTCTCCGGGTGCTCCGCCAGCAGAGAGGCCAGGTCCGGTTCTGTGCTCACGATTTTTCCGAACGGCCGTCGCTTACCCCGCCAGGCCAGTCGGCCAGCATCGCCAGGTAGCGCGCCCTGACCTGCTCGATCCGCTCGGGCAGGTTCTGAACCGTCCAGTCCTGCACGCTGACCGGCGGCAGCACCGCGATGTCGACGGTGCCCGGACGGAGCGTGGCCGAGTTTCGGCCCGCCACCGAGTCGGAGTTCCTGATGACGATCGGGACGACCGGCAGGCCGGTCGCCATGGCGACCCGGAAGGCCCCTTTCTTGAACGGGCCGACCGTCTGGGTGTCCAGCCGGGTTCCCTCCGGGGCGACCAGGATCGACAGGCCCTTGCGCGCGGCCTCTTCGATGGGCGCCAGGCCGGCCACCGCCGAGGCGGTATCGGCCCGGTCGATGAACGCGGCGTCCATCAGCTTCCCGAGCGGGCCGACCAGCGGATTGCTCTCGAGCTCCTTCTTGGCGATCCCGGTCCAGTTGTCTTTGACCAGCGCGGCCACCATGAACACGTCGAAGTTGTTGCGGTGGTTGAACAAGAACACGGCCGGCCGGCGCGCGGTCAGGTGCTCGGCGCCGGTCACGTTCAGCTTCACGCCGCTCAGCGCCAGCACGGTTTCCGGCCAGAACCTGGTCAGGAAGTTGACGCCGGTGCGTTTGTCCCGCGCGAGCATGCCGATGCCCAGCGCGCCTGCCGCCAGCGGGCCCAGCGAGCTGAGCGCGGCCAGGCTGCGGACCTGGCCCAGCGGACCGCCGTCACCCCGGCTGCTGAACCGCAGCACGGGCCAGCCGCGGCGGCTGGCCACCCTGGTCAGCCTCGGCCCGGGATTGACCGGTCGCGGCTGGCCGACCAGGTACATGAGGGCCAGATCCTCGTCGCCGTCCGCGTAGAAGTAGCTCGACCGCAGGTCGAGGTGGTGTTCGGCGGCGAACCGCTGGACACTGGTGGCCTTGCTTGGGCCCCACACCACGGGGCGTTCGATCTCCCCGGTCAGCATCCCGATCTCGTCCACCACGAACCGGTTGCACACCACGTGCTCGATGCCGAGGTAGCGGGCCACCGGCCCGGCCTGCATGGTCAGCGCGGACGAGCTCAGCACCACGGTGTGGCCGCGGCGCTGGTGGGCGCGGACCAGCTCACGCATCTCCGGGTAGATCAGGTCCGCGATGGACTGCTGGAAGACCCGTTCACCGACCTCGTCGACGTCCTCGGCCAGCTGCCCGCGGGCCGAGCGCACCGCGCCTTCGATCACGTTCTCGAACTGGTGCCGGCCGAGCCGGTACTCCACCGCCAGCTGCATCATGTGCAGGAACTCGGCGGCGCCGACTTCCCGGCGGCGCAGCCGGTCCTTGGTGATGGCCGCGACGGTGAACCCGGCCACCAGCGTCCCGTCCAGGTCGAAGAACGCGCCGATCGTCGGCCCCGGCGGGCTGGCGTCGATGTCGGCCACCGACCCGGGCAGCCGCAGCGGCCGGTCCGTGGTGCTCCGCGGCGTGGTCATGAGGCGCCACGCCGGCCCGGCGCCCGCCGCGGTGCCCGTGCGGGCCGCGGTGCCGGTGCGGGCCGTGGGGGCTGTCCCAGCTCCACCACCTCGTCGAAACCGAGCTGCAGGCACTTCTCGAGCTGGTCAGCGGCGGGGAACGACGCCGTGTCGTAGCGGAAGGACACCGTGCACGTGCCCGCCCGGGAGACCAGGATGGCCATCATGGCCACCCGGGGCATCGGCCCGAGCCCGTACTGCCTGTCCACTCTCGCCCCGGCCAGGAACGTCTCCTGGGCGTAGCCGGGCACGTTGCTGGCCTGGATGTCCGGCGGCGTGATCCGGTCGATGACCTCCCGCAGCGCTTCGTCGGGGAGCAGGGACAGGACCGGGGCGAGGCGGCCGATCACGTCGAGGGCCGGCTCGCTCCGCCGCGCGATCACCTGCTCGCGGATCTGTTTCATCCGCTCGGCCGGATCGGGCTCGCCGATCGGCGCCGCGATGGTGACGCCGGCGAACCTGTTCCCTGAGGCCGGATCCGCTCCGCTGCGCAGGCTGACCGGAAGGGCCAGCGGGAGGGCGTCGACCGGCACCCCGAGGACCTCGTGGTACCGGCCCAGACCGCCGCACAGCGCGGCGAGGTAGGCGTCGTTGACCGAGGCGCCTACCGTCTTGGCCGCCGCGCGCAGCTCGGTGAGCGGCAGCTCGAGCACGTGGGCCCTGGTCGCCAGGCTGCGGCGGCGCAGCAGCGGCGACGGCGGCGCCGGCGGCGGGCTGAGCATCCGGCGCGCCGAGTCGGCGAAGCCGAGCGCCTCGGTCAGCATCGGTCCCGGCCTTGTGACCAAACGGCCGACGGTACCCGCCGCGCGACCCAGCAAGCTCCGGCCGGCGATTAGCGTCGTCTCCGGCAGCTGCCTGAGGCTGTCGCGCAGCAGGTCATTGCCGGTCAGGTCGCGGGGGACAGGCACCGGCGGCATCGGCCGCGGCTCCGGGTCGCGCTCGGTGTCGTAGACCTGCTCGAACAGGGCGACCCCGCCGAGCCCGTCGGTGATCGCGTGGCTGAGCTTGATCAGCAGCGCCGCCCGGCCGCCCTCCAGCCCTTCCACGTACACCGCCTCCCACAGCGCGCGGGAGGTGTCGAGCGGCGACTGCAGCGTGATCTCGGCCAGGTCCAGGAGCTGCCGCAGCGTGCCAGGCGCGGGCAGCGCGACCCGGCGCAGGTGATAGTCCAGGTCGAAGTCGGGATCGACCACCCAGCGGGGCGGCGTGGCCGGGACGGGCGGGATCACCACCTTCTGCCGCATCCTGATGACCACCCGGCTGGCCCGGTCGAGCGCCTCGTGCAGCCGGGCCCAGTCGGCGGGACGGTCCAGGATCTCCAGGTTGATGAACGCTGACCGGGTGGCCGGGTGCGACTCGCCGCGGTGCATCAGGTAATCCATCGGACTGAGCTCGTCGGGCGGGCGGACCGGCAGTGACGGCAGTTCGGACATGATGTCCCCAGGTGAGCAGAGAGTAAAGAGCTTGTTCACTAACCGTATGGGAGCGTGAATTTCATGATGCCAGAACAGCGACGTAGCCGGTCGATCGCGATGAATGCAGACGAATTGAATTCGTTCCTGGGGGAGCAGCGGACCTGCCGGCTGGCCACGCTCGGATCTGGCGGCCCGCATGTCTCTCCGGTCTGGTTCGTCTGGGACTCCACGGCCCTGTGGATCTACTCGCTGACCCGCAGCCAGCGGTGGACGGACATAGCCCGTGACCCCCGGGTGGCCGCGGTGATCGACGCGGGCGAAGAGTACGCCGAACTCCACGGCGTCGAGATCGAAGGCGACGCCGACGTCGTCGGTCCCGTCCCGCGGACCGGCACCGAGGAGTCCCCTGAGCTGGCCACCCCCGAGCGGCTGATGGCCGGCAAGTACCGCCACGGCGGCGAGCTGGCCCACGACGGCCGGCACGCCTGGCTGCGCATCACCCCGCGGAAGATCATGAGCTGGGATTTCCGCAAGCTCGCCGCCCTGCACCGCGGGGACTAGCGGCTCGGCCGGGTGAGTCGCGCCGCATTCTGGGGCAAGATAGCGAGTATGAGCGACGAGGTACTAGTCGAGCGCCGCGGCGCGGTCCAGGTCATTGTCATCAACCGGCCGGAGGCCCGCAACGCCCTGAACCTGGCGGTGGCGACCGGAATCAGGGACGCGGTCGACGAGCTCGACGCGGACGACGGCCTGCGCGCGGGGGTGCTAACCGGGGCCGGCGGTACCTTCTCCGCCGGGATGGACCTCAAGGCGTTCCTGACCGGGGAGCGGCCCTCCTTCCCCGGACGCGGGCTGTGCGGCATCACCCAGACCCCGCCGCGCAAGCCGCTGATCGGCGCGGCGGAGGGCTGGGCCCTGGCCGGCGGCTTCGAGCTGCTGCTGGCCTGTGACCTGGTCGTGGCCGGCGCCTCGGCCCGGTTCGGCGTCCCGGAGGTCAAGCGCTCGCTGGTGGCCGGCGCTGGCGGGGCGCTGCTGCTGGCGCAGCGGATCCCCCGGGCGGTCGCCCTGGAGCTGCTGCTGACCGGCGACCCGATCGACGCCGCGCGGGCCGCGGCGGTCGGCTTGGTCAACCGGGTGGTGGACGAGGGCCAGGCCCTGGAGACAGCGGTCGCCCTGGCGCTGCGCATCGCGGCCAACGGCCCGCTGGCCCTGATGGCCACCAAGGAGATCGCGACCCACGGCGGCGACTGGACCGCCGCGGAACGCTGGGATGAGGCGGCCGCGCTGATGGCGCCGGTCTTCAGCTCCCAGGACGCGCAAGAAGGCGCCAGGGCGTTCGCCGAGAAGCGTCCTCCGGTGTGGAAGGGACAGTAGCGTGAACAGGGATTTCTACGAGCCGGACCACGAGGCGTTCCGCGAGGTCGTGCAGGCGTTCATCAAACGTGAGGTCACGCCGAATGAGCAGCGGTGGGAGGAAGAGCGCTCCGTCGACCGGCAGGCCTGGCTCGCGGCCGGCAAGCAGTCCCTGATCGGGATGGGTGTGCCGGAAGAGTACGGCGGCGTGGGCACCGGCGACTTCCGCTACCGCTGCGTGATGATGGAGGAATTCGCCCGGGTCTGCGCGACCTCGATCAGCTCGGGGTTCGGCCTGCAGGACGACATCGCCATCCCTTACCTCGTCGACCTGGCCACCGACGAGCAGAAGGCCCGCTGGCTGCCGCCGATGGCGGCCGGGGAGTGCATCGGCGCCATCGCGATGACCGAGCCCGGGGCGGGCAGCGACCTGCAGGGCATCCGCACCACGGCCGTCCGCGCCGGCGATCACTGGGTGCTGAACGGCGCCAAGACGTTCATCACCAACGGCATCAACGCCGACCTGGTCATCGTGGTGGCGCGCACCGACCCCGGCGCGGGCTCGCGGGGGATCAGCCTGCTGGTGGTGGAGCGTGGCATGCCCGGCTTCACCCGGGGCCGCAAGCTGGACAAGATCGGCATGCACGCCCAGGACACCGCCGAGCTGTTCTTCGATGATGTCCTGGTCCCCGCCGCCAACCTGCTCGGCCACGAGGGCGGCGGCTTCGTGCACCTGATGGAGCGGCTGCCCAGGGAGCGGATGTCGATCGCCTACATGGCGCTGGCCTCGGCCCGGGCCGGGCTCGACTGGACCGTCGGCTACACCACCCAGCGCACCGCGTTCGGCCAGCCCATCGCCGCCTTCCAGAACACCCAGTTCGAGCTGGCCTCGATGGTGACCGAGGTCGATGTGCTCGAGGCTTACCTCGACAAGGCGGTCCGGGCGCTGAACGACGGCACGCTGACCGCGGTCGACGCGGCCAAGGCCAAGCTGTGGGCGACCGAGGTGCAGCACCGCGTCCTGGACCGCTGCCTGCAGCTGTTCGGCGGCTACGGCTACATGGCCGAGTACCCGATCGGGCGGGCCTACGCCGACTCCCGGGTGCAGACCATCTACGGCGGCACCTCCGAGATCATGAAGACCATCATCGCCCGCGAGATCACCGGACTGCGGACCTAGGCCTCTACGGATCTCGTGACCTTTGAAGTAGTTAATAACTCTGCTAGCCTGGGGCCATGAGCATTACTGAGGTCCCGTTCTCACAACTGCTTCAGCACTCGCGGGACACCTTGGAGAAGCTGGAGGAGAACCGGGGACGGCTTAGGCTGGTACGCAGGGACGGGGAAGACCTGATCCTTGAGTCCGCTCGCCGCGCAGAGGCGGACGAGGAAGCGCTGTCCGGCGTTGCGGGCCTTCTCATTGGCCTGGCGAACACGGACCGGGAAGTGCTCAACAGGGTATTCCCGGCCGCGTTCCCGTGGATGCGGTACCTGCCCTACGACGAGGCCCCGGCGTTCATCACCGAGTTCATCGACACTGCGCACGCCTGCGTCGGGCTGGACACGCTCATGCCGCTCAGCGCCGTGGTAGCGGCATGGCGCGCCACGGCTTCCGTTTATGCTGACGAGGACCTGCTCAAGACGCTTACCGTGCCGCATGACGAGGCAGACTACGGCGAGGTCCCGGAGCCTGATACCCGGTGAGCCCCAAACGCGGCGACAGAGCCGCACCACCGCCTATTGACGATGAATGGGACGTTCGCTTCGCTACCGCCCAGGCGGCGTCGGGGTGGGAGGACCTCTGCGCGCAGGCCCCGGGTAACACCCGCTGGGCCTGGGAGCTGATGCGCAAGGAGCCGGGACCGCCCGAGACGCCTCGGCATAGTCAGCTCCGCGGCAAGCTCGCGACCGGGGAGTACGGCGGTCGCTCGCTTGACCGCTGGGAGATCGAGGTGACCGGCGGCGGTCGCATCTTCTACCTGCTTGACCGAGAGAAGCACACGGTGCGGATCGAGGTAGCTGGAACCGGACACCCCAAGGTCACCGACAAGTAGCTAACGAGCTTCGGGCCGTCGCCCGCGCCGCTACCTTTTCGTCATGTCCGAGATCTTCATGGAGCAGCTCACCGCCGTGGCGAACGTGGTGCTCGCTGCCCTTGCGATAGTCACGGTGGCCTGTCAACGCAGATGGTCAGGGTCCTGCCGCCCCAGGCCGAACGGCATGTGATGATCCCAAATGAGATCGCCCGCCGAAGGACGAGTGCAGCGACAAGGTCTACACGGTCAGCATCACTTTCACAGACGCCGCCGGGAACAGGACGGAGCGCGAGCCACGCGGAGCGCTAAACCGAAGTTCCGGGGTCTCCGAGTAGGAATCTCGTGCCTGACCAGGCACGCGAGCCTCCCTGCGGCCTCATGATAGCGCGTCGGCCAAATCAGCTACCCGCGGATCATCCGGCCACCGTGCGGCCATCCCGGTATGCAGCTGCGCGAGCATCCCGCGCAGGCTCGCTGAGTCCGTCTGCCGGGCGACAGGCACGACCTTGAGCGCATCAGCGCAGGCGGCCTCGACGTCCCCGCCGCGCACGTGAACGGCCGCGCGGTGCACCAGGATGTCGGCGGTCCACTCCGAGCCGCGCACGTCAGCGCCGAGACCGGCGTATCCGGCGGTCAGTGCCTCGATGGCCTGGGTGCGGTAGCGGTCGATGTGCGCGAGGTAGCTGAGAGCCACTCCGCGCCTGCATTCGAACAGCTGCGGCGTGCACCAGTACAGCCACGGCCGGTGCTCACCGGACGGCTGGTCCGCGAACCGGGCGGCGAGGTCCGCGGCCTCCCCTAGCTTGCGTTCTGCTGCGGTCACGTCTCCGGTCATGGCGTGCCCCCGCGCTTCAATCGACGCACTGTAGGCACGCTGGCCCGTGGCCGCACGCGCGTCTCGGTGCGCAGCCTGCGCGAGCCCGATCATCGTCCCTTGCTCGCCACACAGCCACGCCATTTCCGCCCGGTAGGTGAGGGCCGTCGCGGTCATCGTCGCGTCATCGGTTTCGGCGGCCAGCTCCAACGTCTGACGCCATGCCGCCAGCGCGGCCGGGAAGTCCCGGGCGCTCATATGCAGCCACGCCGCGAACTGCGCCCACTGCATAGCCACGTCGGCCAGCGCAGGGCGTACCGGCCCACGTGCCTCGCTCAGCAGTCCGTCGACGGCGGTGAGCTGGGCGGTGACCGGCCCGAGCACTGCGGCGGACCCCGCTGAGTCCTCAAGGCGTCGTTGCGCGGTCAGGAGGGAGGTAAGCGAGTCAACCGCGGCCTGGTCGATGCGGCGCGGGTGTCTCTGCGTCCATGCGAGACGTTCTGTGTCCAGTGCGGCGAGCAGCGGTGCTCCGGCGATCGCGGCGGCACCCGCGAGTACCTTCCGCCGATTCACCAAAGCCATTAATGTGCCTCCCGCGTCTAGTACCTCATCGAGCCGTTCGGCTACCGCTGGTGTTGCCTGTTTCACGCCGCGGACCAGCTTGTTTATGTAACCGGAGTCGTAGTGGCTGCGGCGCGCCAGTTCCCGTTGCGACATACCGCGCTCGGCGAGCAGCCGGCCCAGCTCATCACCGAATGTCATCGCATATCCAAGGTCCGCGGGTAGTGGCAGGTGGTGTTGTCCGCTGCCCGTTCTGCAAGGCAGCAGACAGCGCATTTCTACAGTAACCGCGGTAGCGGCAGG
>Ga0209839_10001687_pt1 | contig 11164 bp, 9 predicted proteins | sample OrgsoiDNA2013050_FD_185800 | JGI IMG/M metagenome (GOLD analysis project Ga0209839, IMG submission 185800) | Permafrost soil microbial communities from the Arctic, to analyse light accelerated degradation of dissolved organic matter (DOM) -... | ecosystem: Environmental > Terrestrial > Soil >... | reverse complement strand
CAAGTCAAGCCTGCAAGTCAAGCCTGCAAGTCAAGCTTCGCTCAGTTGCGATCGCGCGGTTGCGGACGAGGCAGCTCGTGCGCGGATCTCCAGCTTTTGACCCACGTCGTGAGGTCGACAACCGAATCGAGCATCGCCACGACTTCCGCCAGCGCGGCGGCAACCTCGTGCCCCGGCTCCGCCGCCGTCTCGCGAAGGCGGGCGCCGGTATCGTCATCGATCTCAAGCGTGCGGCTGACCTGGTTCATGATCCAAGGTTAGCATCCTGAGAGCGCGTGTCGAGGTGCAAGCCATTGACGGATTATTTAGGTTAACGCCGCGTGAGCGATGCCGTTCGTAGCTGCGTTGATCAAGCGTACGGCGGATCGGGTTCATGGGCAAAGTTCATCATCCGGCGGCGGTCTATCGATTCGTTGAGGGGTAGCGTCATGCCCCGCGAAGGCGGGGCATCCAGTGCCGCCGCAGCCTCGCGAATCCATCATTGCAGTCGGCGATTACTTGATCATCCGCTTTCGCGGACGATGACGTCTGTGAATGTGGGAGAGTCCGTGCGAGCCCATTGGAAGGCCGTCCCCTCACTCCGCCGCAGGCGAATGCACGATCGTCGGCGGTCCCTTGTGCTCGGCGGCGCGCTCCGGCCCATGCTCCGCCGCCGCATGCTCGCTCTCGCCGTGGGAGACCAGCAGCTTCTTGCCAAAGCGCCAGAACAGCGCGCCGACGTCGTCCATCATCATGAACATCGCCGGCACGAATACCAGCGACAGCACGGTGGAGAATACCAGACCGCCGATCACGGCGAGCGCCATCGGCGAGCGGAATTCGCCGCCGGCGCCGAATGCCAAGGCTGAAGGCATCATGCCGGCGGCCATGGCGATCGTGGTCATGACGATCGGGCGCGCGCGTTTCATGCCGGCGTCGATGATGGCTTCATCGCGCCGTTTGCCTTCGCGGATCGATTCCACCGCGAATTCCACCAGCATGATGGCGTTTTTCGTCACGATGCCCATCAGCATCAAAATGCCGATCCACACCGGCGTCGTCAGCTGCTTGCCGGTCAGGAGCAGCGCCACGATGGCGCCGCCGATCGAGAGCGGCAGCGAAAACAAAATGGTGACCGGCTGCAGGAAGGTGCCGAACAACAGCACCAGCACCGCATAGACCATCATCAATCCGGCTGTTATCGCGGTGGCAAAACCGTCCGACAGTTCGGCGAGGCTTTCGGCGTCGCCCGAGGGGCTCACCTTGACGCCCTTCGGCAGGCTCTTCATGACCGGCAAATCGTAGATTTTTTTGGTGGCGTCGCCGAGCGCCGAGGAGCCGACGAGGTCGGCCGCCACCGTAGCCTGGCGTTCCCGGTCGTAGCGGTTGATGCTGGTCGGACCCTGGTCGAGCCTGATGTCGGCGACAACAGACAGCGGCACGCCGCCGCGTTCGCCGTGCTGGCCGAGCGGCACCCGCAACTGCTCGAGCAATTGCAGGTCGCCGCGCGCGCCGTCCTCGAGCTGTACCCGGATCGGCACCTGGCGGTCGCCGGCGTCGAATTTTGCCAGCGCGGGGCCAACGTCGCCGATGGTGGCGACGCGGATGGTCTGCGAAAGGCTCTCGGTGGAAACGCCGAGCCGTGCCGCGAGATCCGCGCGCGGCTGGATCCGCAGCTCGGGCCGGTCGAGCGAGGTTTCCGAGATCACATTGGCGATCAGCGGTATCCGCTTCATCTGGGTCGCGAGCTCGCTGGCGACGTTGCCGACGATGTTGCTGTCGACGCCGGTGACCACAAGCGAGATCGCGCGCAGGCCGTTTTCGTCGAGGAACCAGTAGCGGATATCCGGCACGCTTTCGAGTTCGTTGCTGATCTCGAGTTCGAGCTGGCGCTGCGTGATCGTGCGTTCGGTCTTCGGCGTATAATTGATGATCAGCGCGGCACGCCGCACCTCGAACGTCCCCGGCGGCACCCGGCCGCCGTCGACGAACACGCTCTTGACTTCGGGGCGCTTGCGCAACCGCGCGACGATTTCCTCGGTGGTCTTCTCGGTGAAGGAAAGCTGCGTGCCTGGCGGCAGCTCCATCGCCAGCAGCGAGCGGGCGGTGTCCTGCGCCGGCAGGAATCCCTGCGGCAGCAGCGTGATGCTCCAGATCGAGAGAGCGAAGATGCCAAAGCCGATCAGCACGGTGATGAAATAGTGTTTCACCGACCACGTCACCAGCGCGGTATAGCCCCGCAGCACCGGTCCCGGCGGCGGGTCGTCATGCGCGTGGTCCTTGAGGAAGTACGCCGCCAGCACCGGGGTGACGAATCGCGCTGCCAGCAGCGAGAAGAACACCTGCACCGACACCGTGATGCCGAACTGCTTGAAGAATTGCCCGGCGATCCCCGACATGAAGCTGGCGGGCGCGAAGATCGCGATGATCGTCAGCGAGATCGCGATCACGGCGAGACCGATTTCGTCGGCGGCCTCAAGGGCGGCGCGATAGGGCGTCTTGCCCATCCGCATGTGCCGCACGATGTTCTCGATCTCGACAATGGCGTCGTCGACCAGAATGCCGGTCGACAGCGTGATGGCGAGGAAGCTGACGAGGTTGAGCGAAAATCCCAGGATGTCCATCGCCCAGAACGCCGGAAAGATCGACAGCGGCAGCGAGATCGCGGCGATGATGGTGGCGCGGATATCGCGCAGGAACAACAGCACGATGATGACGGCGAGAATGGCGCCCTCGAACAAGGTCGAGATCGCGGCTTCGTAATTGCCCTTGGTGAACTCCACCGAGGTGTCGATCAGTTTCAGGTCGACATCGGGATAGGCGATCTTCAGCGCGTCGATGCGTTTCTGCACGGCGGCGGCGACCACCACGTCGCTGGCGCCCTTGGAGCGCTTGATGCCGAGCGCCACCACCGGCTCGCCGTTGAAACGCGCAAATGTCCTGCGGTCGGCGATGGTGTCGGTGACGGTGCCGAGATCGTCGAGCCGCACCTCGCCGCCGCCGAACAGCGGGATCATGGTCCCCGCCAGTTCATTGAGCGTCTTGGCGCCGGCGAGGGTGCGGATCGCCTGATCGTTTTTGCCGATTTCAGCGCGGCCGCCGGCCAGATCGACATTGGTGCCGCGCAGGCTCTGGCTGACATTGACGGCGGTGAGCCCCGCGGCCTGCAGCCGGTCGGTATCGAGCGACACCAGAATCTCGCGCTCGACACCGCCGATGCGCTCGACCTGGGCGACGTTGCGCACGCCCTGCAGCGCGCGTTTGACCACGTCGTCGACGAAATAGGACAGCTGCTCGGGCGTCTTGCCGGGCGAGATCGCGGCATAGGTGACGATCGGCAGGCCGATCACGTCGACGCGCTGGATCAGCGGCTCGTTGACGTTCTGCGGCAGGTTGGAGCGCACCCGGGTGACGGCGTCCTTGACGTCGTTCAGCGCGCGGTCGGTGTTGGTCTCGAGCGCGAACTGGATCGTGGTCAGCGACAGCCCGTCGGTGATCGACGATGAAATGTGCCGCACGCCCTCGACGCCGGAGACGCCGTCCTCGATGGTCTTGGTGACCTGCGATTCAAGTTCGGCAGGGGCCGCGCCGAACTGCGCGACCGCGACCGATATCACGGGGATGTCGGCCGAGGGCAGCCTTGTCACCGCGAGCTTGGTAAAGCTGACCCAGCCCAGCACCAAGAGGATGATGGAGAATACGATCGAGGGAAGCGGGTTCCGGATCGACCATGCCGAGATATTCATAGCCATCAGCGTACCCGCGTTCGATCGAGGTCCTCGGCGAACATGGTCTTGATCCGGTCGCCGTCATGCAGCGAGGAGCCAGCATCGGCCACGACGATTTCGCCCTCGTCGAGGCCCTCGAGAATTTCCGTGGAGTTGTCGTAAGTGAGCCCGACCCGCACCCTTCGCGTCTCCACAATATTCCCTTTGACCACCTGAACGGTCAGATGGTCAATGGCGGTACGGGGAACCGCGACGCCGCAACTGCGCTTGGCGTCGATGCTGGCGCGGGCGAACATGCCGACCTTGAGCGAGGGGTTGTTGGTCAGCGATATCCGGACATGGCCGAGCTGGGTGGTGCGATCGATCTGCGGTGAAACCAGCCGCACCCGCCCGACCAGGTCCGTCGCATCGTCGCGGCTGATGCGCACGGTCGCGCCCGGATTGAGTTTCATGACGTGGATCGCCGGCACCTCGGCATCGAGTTCGATTTCGTTGTTGACGGAAATCCGGAACATCGGCCCGGACTGCGGCGAGGCCGGCGCGCCGACAATGGTTTTCACCTCGGTGACGAGGCCTGCGGCTGGCGCGCGCAACGACGTCGGCGCGGCTCGCCCGGCGGCGGCGCCGGGCTGCGCCGGCGGCGGCGTCAGCCGGGCCAGTTCCTGATTGTCGCTGACCGTCTCGCCTTCGCGGACCAGCACGTCGGCAACCTTGGAGCCTTCCTGGTCGACGCCGACCACCGCCTCGCGGCGCGGCACGATAAATCCGGTGACCTTCACCAGATCGGAGAAACAGGCATTGGTGGATTTCGTCACGATGACCAGCGCGTTGCTTGGAGTTTCCTTCTCTTCGGGGCGGGAGCGATGCTCAAACCAGTACCAGCCGGCGCCGAGAGCGACGACGGCGATCACGGCCAGCGCCGGCTTGAGGAATTCGGAGAGCGTCATCGCCGGTTGGGTCCAGACCTATTGTCGCGTGGAGAACTAGCTCGTGCAGAATGATATTAGACCGAAGCGGCGCACTCGATCGTTTTTTTCGTCATGGCCGGGACGTGGATGCCCGGGACATAGGCGAGCGGCAGCGACGCCGTCCTTCGGACGGCTATGCCCGGGCATGACGACTTTCGCAATAGTTGGCGGTTCTAATGGCTGCATTTCAAGAACATGCGTCCCGCTGCGGTGCGGGACACGTGGTGGCGGCCTTACTTCGCCGCCGTGGTCTTGTTGGCCATGTTGACGACCTGCACGCGGCGGTTCGCTTCGGCCAGCGGGTTGGCCGGATCCTTGAGCTTGCTCTTGCCATAGCCGACGGTCACGAGGTCGGCAGGGCCGATCGAGAATTTGCCGGTGAGATAGCGCTTGATCGAATCCGCGCGCCGCTCGGACAGGTCCTGGTTGTAGGCGTCGCCGCCGGCGGCGTCGGTGTGACCGGCGACGATGAAGGTCGAGCCTTTCAGATCGGGATTGGTCAGGGCTTTGCCGAGCGCCTGGACCGAGGGCAATGATTTTGTGCTGATATTGGCTGAATTGTAGTCGAAGGTGATTTCCAGATCGATATTCGGTTTATCCTTGGCGATGGTGGCGATTTCCTCGCGCTCGCTGACCGACAGCGAACGGGTGGCGCGTCCGCGGATGGTGTGTAGCAAACGACCCTCGGCGGCGGTGGCCGCCGGATCGGCCTGCGGAGCGGCCGACAGGCCGCGGGTCAGCGGCGCCCTGGCCGCCGGTGCCAGCGCCCGGACGATCTGATCCTCGGTGACGTCATCGGCGGCGACGGCCTTTCCGATGCCAAATGAAAGTGCCGCGCCCATCGCCAGCATCGAAAGAAGCGCGCCAAGACCCTTCCTTCCCAACATTTTCGACATTGTCAGTCCTCCTGCGCTACCCGCGCGGTTCCAAATCATTTGCAAATCGGCCGCCGGACCACCGGTCGCGACGCCCTGCTTTCCCTGCTTTGTCTCTGGCGCCGGCTCCGGGGTTCAGGGAAGGCGCGGGTCCATCAACCTAAATTTTCGTCAACGCACCCCATAGTCGGCAAATTCCTTCGCAATGTTCGGATCCATCGCCTTGGCGTTGGATATGTCCACTGCGCCTTCGGAAATCGCGCCGTTGCGCTGCTTGGCAAGGCCGCGTCCGTACAGCGAGGAGGTCAATCTCGGATTGATCCTGAGGGCGGCGTCAAAATCGGCAATCGCGTTTTTGGTCTGCCCGCTCTTCAGATTGACCAGCCCGCGGCTGTCGAGGGCATCGACAAAGTTCGGGCGCAGCCGCAGCGCCTCGTTGCAGTCTTTCAATGCCGCCTGCAGGTCGCCGACCACGGAGCGGGTCCAGCAGCGGTTGTTGTAGGCTTCGACGTCCTTGGGGTTCAATCGCAGCGAGTTGTCGAAATCCTTGATGGCAAGGGTGTAGGCGCCCTTGCTGGCATAGACCTGTCCGCGCCGGTACAGCGCGCCGGCGTCGTCGGGGTTGTCGGCGAGTTTGGCGGTCAGGCTTTTGATTGTCGGATCGTCGGCAAGCACCGGCGTGGTTCCGTCGATTTTTTCCAGCGGCTTGTCGGCTACGGGCTTATCAGGCGGAGGAATCGAGACTTCGACCGGTTTGGGCGCCGGCGGCAGCACCGGTTCGACGCGCGGCTCGACGCGTGGCGGTGGCGGCTCGATGCGCGGCAGTGGCGGGGGTTCGACAGCCGGTTTGGGAAGTGCTGCCACCTGGCCGGGTGGCTTCGGGCTGGCACCCGGAATAAACGAAAAATCCTCAGCCAAAGAGGACGAAATCCACGGCACCTGCTCCTGGCGCGATGCGCGGGTGACGCCGACCCGGGTCCGGTTGAGCGTCTCTTCGGCCATCAGGTCGGGAACGCGGATCTCCTTGAGCAGTTCCTGCACGAACAGGCTGTGATCGCCGCCATTGTCCGAGATGACGGAAGAAAGCGCTGCCGAATACATCACCAGCGTTCCGTTCGGCGCGATGACCGGTGCAAGGCCGGCCGAGAAACTGCGGAACCGGCGCTCGAAGGGATTGCGCCTGGAGGCGTCGATCAGGGCGATCTTGACGCCCGCGCCGCGGCCGTTGATTTCGCCCAGCACCGATTCCAGGCTGAAGCCGTCGCGGCGAACATCCGGTTCGGTCCAGATTTGGGCATCGATCGGTATCATGTAACTCTGGCGGCCGGACTGGACGCCGAACCCGCTATAGAAAATCAGCGCCACCGAGCCGGGCTTGATACGTGCGTAGAGTTTGTCGAAAGCGCGGCGCATCGCCTCGCCGGTCAGGTTCTCTCCGACCTCGACATTGAAGCCGTCGCGCTTGAGTTCGTCGGCGACCTCGCGGGCGTCGTTGATGGGCTCCTTGAGCGGCGCATCGGCGTCGGGATATTTGGCGTTGCCGATGACAAGCGCAAACCGGTCGCCGCGATTGTCCGCAGCAACCGACGGGACAAGCGGCACGACCAATAAAATCAAGGCCACAAGCCAAGCGAAGCGGATTTTCATACGACGGCAGTCCAGCCAACAAGGCGCCGATACCAGCTTGCGCCTCGGCGACCTTACTCTACGCAAACCGCATTATCAAACCGCGCGCGTGAACCGTCAACTGCTTGCGACGTCGCGGTTAATTGCGACAATTAACCGCGACAAGGATCACCGGAGGCGCCGGAATAAATCGCGTTCGGGACTCTCTCTCGCCGCTGAATCGCTGACGATGAGTTCCGTTGAAATAGCAGTGTGATTAGCCTCACACTATATCGCCGCCGCGTCATGAAGCTGACATGCGCCGCGCCATGTTTGACCTTTTCGGATGATGGTGGCTTGGTGCGAAAATCGGCCAAAACGCGCAACCTGAGAAGAAGAAAAACCCGATGGGAAACGTCTACGAAATCTATGCGCTCCGCTATGCGACGATGTCGCCGCGCACGCCCCACCTCAATTACCTGCTGCCGGACCCGCACGAGACCACGGCGCAAGACCTCGACTATTTCGTCTGGCTGATCCGGGGCGGCGGCCGCGACATCCTGGTCGATACCGGTTTCAACGCCGAGGAAGCGAAGCTGCGCAGCCGCAAGCTGACGCTCAATCCGGTCGAGGCGCTGGCGCGTTTTGGCGTCAATGCCGACGACATCAGGGATGTCGTGGTCACGCATCTGCATTACGACCACGCCGGCAATCTCGACCGCTTTCCCAACGCGCGATTCCATCTGCAGGACCGCGAGATGAGCTATGCCACCGGGCGTTGCATGTGCCACGGCGTGCTGCGCCATCCGTTTTCGGTGGAGCACGTCACGCAGATGGTCCGCCATGTCTTCAGCGAGCGCGTCATCTTTCATTCCGGCGAAGGCGAGGTAGCACCCGGGGTGACGTTGCATTGCGTCGGCGGTCATTCCGACGGGCTGCAGGTGGTGCGGGTCGAGACCGCGCGCGGTCCGGTGGTGCTGGCCTCGGACGCCTCGCACTACTACGCCAACATGCACCGCCGCAGTCCATTTCCGATCCTCTACAATCTCGGCGACATGTATGAGGGATGGGATATCGTGGCGCGGCTGGCCGGCCACCCCGACCGCGTCATCCCCGGGCACGACCCGATCGTCACCGAAATCTATCCGCGCGCCAGCGACAAGGTCGATGCCTATTCGCTGCATCTGCAACCATCGCGCTCGTTCGCAAAATAGCGAAAACGGGCAACACAGATGCGGATGGCGGAGCCTTTATCCAACCGGAGTAAGCCATGATCGATCGCTTTCCTGGCCTGACGCCAACCCGCAGCCGCGCCGTCGTTCACGAGGATCTCGTGTTCACCGTGGCGGTCGCCCCCGATCCGGCTACCTCCTCGATGTACGAGCAGAGCGCAAAGGCGCTCGCCCGCATCGACGAGAGCCTCGCGCTGTGCGGCTCGGACAAGAGCAAGATCCTCTCGGCCATCGTCTACATCACCGACATGACGCGGAAGGGCGAGATGAATCGCGCCTGGGACGAATGGGTCGACACCAGGAATCCACCGATGCGGGCCTGCATCGGGGTCGATCTCGAACCGCCGCATATCGTGGAGATCGTGGTGACCGCAGCGAAGTGAGCAGGTCGTCGGTTGTGCGGACGCCTATTGCGCGGTGATCGTGAAGCACATCGACAGGGCGTAACCGTCATTCCGGGGCGCGACGAAGGCGCGAAATCCATAACCACCGCCGGGAGTGTGAATTCCGGGCCTGCGCCAAGCGGCGCATCCCGGAACGACGGTAGTTGAGTTGTGTTCAATACGCGCCGTTTTTTCCCGCCTCCCGGCTGGTCTGCACCAGATCGAGGCTCTGTTCGATCTTGCCGAGCATTTGCGCAAAATCCCTGCGCTCCTGCGCGGAGAGGCAGGACAGGATCGCCTGCTCCTTGCGCTTCAAGCGCGGGATCAGCTCCTCATAAAGCGCTTTGCCCTTGCGCGTCATGCGCAGGCGGAATTCGCGACGGTCGTCTGCATTTTCGACGCGCTCCACCAGCTGCCGTGTCATCAGCGTGGTGACCGCGCGGCTGATGGTCGATTTGTGCGTCCGTGTGCAATGCGCGATGTATTGCGCGCTGCAGGCGTCGTCGCGGAAGCCGAGCGTCGCCAGCACGCGCCATTCCGGAATGTCCAGGCGATAGCGCTCCTGATATTCGCTCGACAGCGCGGCCGAGACCTCGGCCGCCAGCCGGTTCAGGCGGAATGGCACAAATCGGAACAGATCAAGTTTGGCCAAAACCCGCTCCAATTTGAGTTGACGGGGCAATGCGAGGGGAGTTTAGATGGTTGCAGATGCGACTATCCTAGCTGTGATCCGGGCCGTTGGCCAGAACCACGTGAGCACATGGCGCAGCAGTCCAAAACCCAGTTCGGCTATCGCCGCCATTCCGACCAGGATCGGACCGGCGGAAACGCGGCTGAATATCCCGTTGTGGTGGTCGGCGCCGGGCCGGTCGGTCTGTCGCTTGCGATCGATCTGGCGCAGCGCGGCCAATCCGTCGTTCTGCTCGACGACGCCGACCGGATCGGCGAGGGGTCGCGCGCGATCTGTTTTTCCAAGCGCTCGCTCGAGTTCTGGGATCGGCTCGGCGTCGGCGGCCGCATGGTCGACAAGGGCGTGGTGTGGAGCGTCGGCAAGATTTTCTACGGCGAATCGCCGCTCTATCAATTCAATCTGCTGCCGGAGCAGGGACACAAGCGGCCCGCTTTCGTCAACCTGCAGCAATTTTATGCCGAAGCCTATCTGGTGGACCGGGTGCAGGAGCTTGCCGCGATCGACCTGCGCTGGCGCAACAAGGTGATCGGGCTGGAGCAGCGCAACGATCATGCGGTGCTGACGATCGAGACGCCGGACGGAGCGTACCTGATACGCGCGGACTATGTCGTCGCCTGCGACGGCGCGCGGTCGTCGCTGCGGCAGATGGTGGGCGCCGAATTCGCAGGAAAGGTGTTCGAGGATCAATTCCTGATCGCCGACGTCAAGATGACGGCGGAGTTTCCGACCGAGCGCTGGTTCTGGTTCGACCCGCCGTTTCACGCCGGACGATCGGCGCTCTTGCACAGGCAGCCTGACGACGTCTGGCGCGTTGACTTGCAGCTCAACCGGTATGCGGATCCCGCTTTCGAAAAGCTGCCGGAGAACGTGCGGCCGCGCATCGCGCGCATGCTCGGGCACGACAAGTTCGATTTCGAATGGATATCGCTCTACAAGTTCCAGTGCCGGCGGATGGAAAAATTCATCCACGGCCGCGTGATCTTTGCCGGTGACGCCGCGCACCAGGTCTCGCCGTTCGGTGCGAGGGGCGCCAATTCGGGCCTGGAGGACGCCGAGAATCTGGCCTGGAAACTGGACCGGGTGCTGAGAAGGATATCGCCGGAGGCCTTGCTCGAAACCTATCACGCCGAGCGCAGCGCTGCGGCCGACGAGAACATCCGCGAATCGACCCGCTCGACCGATTTCATGGCGCCCAATTCCCACCAGGAGGCGCGGCTGCGGAAGGCGGTGCTGTCGCTGGCCAAGGAGACGGAATTCGGCAAGCGCATGGTCAATGGCGGACGGCTGTCGGTTCCCTCGGTCTATGACTCCGAGCTTTCGACCGCCGACGGCGATGCATGGCGCGGCGGCCCGCGGCCCGGCGCTTCCATGCCCGACGCGCCGATTGCGGCACGCGATCGCGATCCTGCATTCCTGACCGAAGCCTTCATCGAAGCGGGAATGCGGTTCACGTTGCTCGAGTTTGCCAATGGCGCCGCGGTCGACGCTCCCGATGGCGTCGAAGTCATCCGGATCGGCGGTCGTGACGGTTTTTCCGATTCCGCAGGCCTCGCCGCCGCGCGCTATGATGCCGAACCCGGCACGGCCTATCTGCTGCGGCCTGACGGCTATGTCGCCGCACGTTTCCGGCACCCGACACGCGCCGCACTCGACGCCGCGCTGGCGCGTGCCGCCGGCATCAACTGAGGCTTGATCATGTCGCT
>Ga0209839_10001686_pt1 | contig 11166 bp, 11 predicted proteins | sample OrgsoiDNA2013050_FD_185800 | JGI IMG/M metagenome (GOLD analysis project Ga0209839, IMG submission 185800) | Permafrost soil microbial communities from the Arctic, to analyse light accelerated degradation of dissolved organic matter (DOM) -... | ecosystem: Environmental > Terrestrial > Soil >... | reverse complement strand
CGCCGTGGCAGACGTCGCACGGGGCGGCGCGCACGACCTGCCCGAAGGGGGTCCGCGAGACGGCCCGGAGCTGGCCGGTGCCGCCGCACCGCTCGCAGGTCTCGATCGGGGTGCCCGGCTCGGCGCCGTTGCCGTGACAGTGCTCGCAGCGCGCGATCACCTCATAGGAGACCTCGACGCCCGCGCCGGCGGCCGCCTGGGCAAGGTCGATCGCGGCGTTGACCGCCACGTCGCCTCCCTGGATCGGGCCGGCGGCCGTCGAGCCGCCGCCGCCGAACGCGCCGCCGCCGAAGAAGGCCTCGAAGATGTCCGCCACCGAGCCGAAGGTCTCGAAGTTCGGCGCGTAGCCACCGGTGCGCAGGCCCTCGTGGCCGTAGCGGTCGTAGGTGGCGCGGCGTTCGGCGTCGGAGAGCACCTCATAGGCCTCGGCCGCCTCCTTGAACTTCTCCTCGGCGCCCGGGTCGTGGCTGTTGACGTCGGGATGCAGCTCCCGCGCCAGCCGCCGGAAGGCCTTCTTGATCTCGCCGTCGTCGGCGGTCCTGGCGACGCCGAGGACGTCGTAGTAGTCACGTGGCATGGTCGGGCTCACCGTTCGTCGTACACGTCGGCGATGAATGTCGACAGCTGCGCGGCCGCCTCACGGACCGAGCGAATGGCCTGGCCGTAGTCCATCCGCAGCGGGCCGATCACCGAGACCGCGCCGAGCGTGCGCTGCGGCAGCCCGTAGCTGGCGGCTACCAGGGCCAGCGAGCGCAGCGCCGGTGCGTCGTTCTCGCTCCCGATCCGCACCAGCACGTTGCGCTCGGACAGGACCGAGCGCAGCACCCCGAGCAGCGTGACCCGGCGCTCGAGCATGTCCATCAGGGCGTTCAGCTCCGACACGTCGGAGATGCGCTCGCCCCGGAGCAGCCGCGATGCGCCCTCGACGTAGAGCGTGTCCTCGCCGCTCAGCTCGAGCGACGTGAAGGCCGGGGCCAGCGCGTCGAGGAACACCAGCTCGCTCGCCGACAGCGACGGATCGTGCAGGCGCTGGTGGAGCATCCGCGCTCCCAGGCCGAGCCCGACGAGGCGCTCGTTAAGGTAGCTCGCCGCCCAGTCGGCGAGGCCGGGATCGACCGGTCGCGCGAATGTGAACAGCCGCTTGGTGACCCCGCCGGTCGAGGTGATCACGACCACCATCAGCACCTGGGGTTGCAGCACCAGCACCTCGACGCGGCGAATGGTCGAGGTCTCGATCGGCGGCGCGGTCACGATCGCCAGCAGGTTGTTGACCTGCGAGAGCGTCTCGGTGGTAACGCGCATCGCCTCGTCGAGTTCGCGCCTGACCAGCGACAGCGACAGCGGCGGGCGCTTGTCCTCGACCGGCAGCAGCCGATCGACGAAGTACCGGTAGCCGGCCTGGGTCGGCACCCGGCCCGCCGAGGTGTGTGGGTGCGCGAGCAGCCCCAGATCCTCGAGGCCGGCCAGCTCGTGGCGGATCGTCGAAGGTCCCCACTCGACCCCGGCGGCCAGAGCTTTCGAGCCGACGGGCGATCCCGCCTCGAGGTATTCCTCGACGACCTTGCGCAGCACGAGCTCCTGCCGAACCGTTAACACGAGCTGAATTGTAGGTCGGCGCTGCGGCAGTCCCCGACCGGCGGCCCTCAGGCGATTTCCAGCTCCGCCTCTGCGTTGCGGATGATCCGCCGTCCGGCCTGGGCGACCTGCGAGCGCACGAGGGCCACCTCGCCGTCGGTCTCGAGCACTGTGCCGCTGACCGTGATCTCCTCGCCGATCAGGCCCATCCCGCGGAACTGGACCGAGAGTCGCTTCAGCGCCTCCGGGCCCCCGGCCGCGTCGGTGTGCGCGCGAGCGACCTGGGCCATCGTCCACAGGCCGTGGAGGATCCGGCCGGGCAGACCGACCGCCTTGGCGAAGTCGTCGTCGAAATGGATCGGGTTGAAGTCCCCCGAGGCGCCGGCGTAACGGACGGTGACATAGGGGTCGGGGGTGACCTTGAGCTCGATCTTGTCGCCCTTGTTCATGAAGTGCCCCTCACGATGTTGGTCCAGATCGCTGTGCACACGACCTCGGCGCGTTCGTTCTCCGACACGGATTCGAACACGTAGAAGCCCATTCCGCCGCGCTCCGCGATCTCCTTGACGGTCGTCGTGGTGCTGATCTCCTCGCCCGCGATCACGACCGGTCCCCAGCGGAACTCCTGCGAGCCGTGGACCATCATCGAGAAGTCGAGACCGACGTCCGGGTGCATCAGCGCCTGCGCCACCGACGGCGCCGCATACACGACGGCGAACATCGGCGGCGCGACCAGGTCCGGGTAGCCGGCCGCGCGCGCGGCCTCGACGTCGTGGTGGATCGGATTCGTCTCGCCCACGGCGTTGGCGTACTCGCGGATCTTCTCGCGCCCGACCTGGTACGAGACCGCGGGGAACGTCCTGCCCACAGCCTCGCTGCTCAGGGACATGGGGCGGGAGTGTACGGGCGGGGACGGTGTCGTCGCCGCTGTCAGTCTCGTTGTGGGTGTGAACCCCGAGCCCGTGTGACCTAGATGATCACCGGCACGGTGCCGCCGTCGACCGACCAGGCGGCTCCGGCGACGTTCGAGGCCGCCTCGGAGCAGAGGAACACGATCACCGACGCGATCTCCTGCTCGGTGCCCAGCCGGCCCACCGGCGTCCGGGCCGCGGTGGAGGAGAGCACCTCCTCGCGGGTGACGCCGCGGCGCTGCGCGAGCTGATCGGCGAGGCCACCGGGCGCCGTCCACAGCTTCCCGTCGATGGGTCCGGGAGCGACCGAGTTGATCAGCACGCCTCGGGCCGCGTAGGCGTCGGCGAACGCGCGCGAGAGTGAGAGCTGAGCCGCCTTGGTCACCGAATAGGCCGTGTTCGTGAGCGACGGACGCTTGCCCGAGGATGAGGTCACGTTGACGACCCGGCCGAACCCGGCCTCGGCCATCGCCGGCGCGACGGTGCGCATGAGCCGCATCGGGGCCATCACGTGAAGCTCCCACAAGGCCTGCCACTCCTCGTCGGTGAGCTCGTCGATCGTGCGCGACCTGGTCGTTCCGGCGCCGTTGACGAGGGCGTCGATGCGCCCGAAGGCCTCCCGGCAGGCGCCGGCGATCCCGTCCGCCGCGCCGGTCGCGGTGACATCGACCGCGATCGCCTCGGCGCGACCGCCCGTGGCCCGGCAGGCATCCGCGGCCTGCGCCAACGCGGCGGCGTCGCGGCCGACCAGCAGCACGGCAGCGCCCTCGGCGGCGAGCGTGACCGCGGTCGCGCGACCGATGCCGCGCGATGCCCCGGTGACGATGCAGGCGCGATCGCGAAGGCCGAGGTCCACGGCTGGGATTGTGACAACCGGACCCGCCCGCCCGGCGCCCCGCGCGCCGCCGCGGCGCTCAGCACCGAACGCTGCTCGGCGAGGACGGGAGCCTGAGCTGGCTGTCGAAGCGCTGGCGCAGCTGAGCGATTGGCACGCCAGAGATCCGCTTGAAGCCGACCCTCCCCGAGCGCTAGCATCGAGGGACGATGAGCGAGTCTCTGGATCGAGGAGCGTGAAGACGATGGCGGGACGTCACACCCTCAGAGCCTCGGACAGCGACCGGGAGAAGATCGCCGAGCGGTTGCGCGTGGCGGCGACCGAGGGCCGGCTCTCGACCGACGAGCTCGACGCGCGGCTCGGCGCCGCGCTGAAAGCCCGGACCTACCACGAGCTCGACTCGCTGGTCGCGGACCTTCCCGGCAAGAAACTCGCTCCTCGCCGTACCGGCGCCCGCGGCCTCGCGGTGTCGCACCCTGTGGCGGCGACGGCAATCGCACTGGCCGCAATCACGGTCGCGATCGCGGCCCTGGCGATCGTCGCCATGGTCGGCGCGGCCTGGATCGGCTGGATGGTGTTCGCCTGGATCTTCTTCGGCTCCAAGCGCAGCCGCTACGGATCGCACATGAGCGGCCCCAATGGCCGCCAGAATCGCCCGCTGCGCCCGGGCCTCGGCCCGCACGCCCGCTCCACCGCGCCGGGCCGCAGCAGCTACTGGGCCTGACCAGATCGCCAGATCAGCCTGCCCCGCTGCAGGCTCGCGGTGCTCGCCGAGCCTGTCAGCCCTTCTCGCCGAGTTCGAGCACGGCCAGGAACGCCTCCTGCGGCACCTCGATCCGGCCGACCTGCTTCATCCGCTTCTTGCCCTTCTTCTGCTGCTCGAGCAGCTTGCGCTTGCGCGAGATGTCGCCGCCGTAGCACTTGGCGATCACGTCCTTGCGGTAGGCCTTGATCGTCTCGCGGGCGACGATGCGCGAGCCGATCGCGGCCTGGATCGGGACGTCGTACTGCTGGCGGGGGATCCGCTTGCGCAGCTTCTCGGCCATCATCCGCCCGACCTCCTCGGCCTTGCTGCGGTGGATGAGCATCGACAGCGCATCGACCGGGTCGCCCGCGAGCAGGATGTCCAGCTTCACCAGATCGGACTCGCGCAGCCCGATCAGGTCGTAGTCGAGCGAGGCGTACCCGCGCGTGCGCGATTTGAGCTGGTCGAAGAAGTCGAGCACGATCTCGGCCAGCGGCAGGTCGTAGGTGATCTGCAGACGCTCGGCTGACAGATAGTGCATGCCGGCGTGCTCGCCGCGCCGTTCCTGGCACAGCTCCATGATCTGGCCCACGAACTGCTTGGGGGTCAGGATCGAGGCGCGGATGTACGGCTCGCGGACCTCCGCGACCTTGCTCGGATCGGGCATGTCGTTGGGCGAGTGGACCGGGAGCACCGTCCCGTCGGTGAGCGTCACCTCGTATTCCACGCTCGGCATTGTGGCCAGCAGCTCGAGGTCGTACTCGCGCTCGAGTCGCTCGCGCACGATGTCCATGTGCAGCAGCCCCAGGAAGCCGCAGCGGAACCCGAATCCGAGCGCGTCCGAGGTCTCGGGCTCCCAGGACAGCGCGGCGTCGTTGAGGGTCAGCTTCTCGAGCGCGTCGCGCAGCTCGGGGTAGCGGTCGGAGTCGATCGGGAAGAGGCCGCAGAACACCATCGGCTTGACCTCGCGGTAGCCGGGTAGCGGCTCGCTGGCCGGGCGTCTCAGGCTGGTCAGCGTGTCGCCGACCCGGAGCTTGGTCACGTCCTTGATCCCGGTGATCAGGTAGCCCACCTCGCCCGCGTGCAGCGCGCCCGCCGGTGTCATCTGCGGCGTGAAGAAGCCGATGTCGTCGATCTCGGCCTCAGTGCCGGCCTGCATCGCGCGGATCGCCTCGCCCTTGGTGAAGACGCCGTCGACCACGCGGATGTACGCGATCACGCCCCGGTACTGGTCGAACTCCGAGTCGAAGATGAGCGCTCTGGGGGGAGCATCGGGATCGCCCCCAGGGGGGGGTACGCGGGCGATCAACTCGTCGAGGACGTCGGTCACCCCCTCCCCGGTTTTGGCGCTGATCCGCCGCACCTCCTCGGCGGGCTCCCCCAGCAGCTCGGCCACCTCCTCGGCCACGCGCTCAGGCTCGGCTCCGGGGAGGTCGACCTTGTTCAGGCACGGGATCAGCTCCAGGCCCGACTCGACCGCCAGGTAGGTGTTGGCCACGGTCTGCGCCTCCACGCCCTGCGAGGCGTCGACGACCAGCAGCGCACCCTCGCAGGCCGCCAGCGAGCGCGAGACCTCGTAGGTGAAGTCGACGTGGCCGGGGGTGTCGATCAGGTGCAGCTGGTAGGCCTGCCCGTCACTGGCCGCGTAGAACACGCGTACCGCCTGGGCCTTGATCGTGATCCCGCGCTCGCGCTCGAGGTCCATCGAGTCGAGCACCTGCGCGCGCATCGAGCGCGGGTCGACCGTGTGCGTGAGCTCGAGGATCCGGTCGGCCAGCGTCGACTTGCCGTGGTCGATGTGGGCGATGATCGAGAAGTTGCGGATGTGGGCCTGGTCAGCCATCGGCGGAGAAGGTTAGGAGGTCTCCGCGACGGGGCCCCCGGGGGTGCCGGGGCTTCGGTACCGATGATGGACCGGTCTGGTCGTGGTCGCGGGCGCCACCGGGCGCTGCTCTCGCCGGCCGCGTGGCCTCAGATGCCGCGGTAGGGGGCGGTGTCGGAGCGGAAGATCGGCCATCCGATCTCGGTCTCCCACGCGCTCGCGTAGGCCGTGTCGAGGAAGCCGCGGAGGTAGGTCTCGCGCAGTGGCCCGTCGACGCCGATCTCGTGCCTCATCACGTAGCCGCCCAGCTCGCCGTAGGTGAGGTCGATGCCGTCCAGCGGGCCGTGATGGCGGACGACCGCGAGCTCCGCGCCGGGCACCACGAACGACGTCACCCTCCCGGCGGTTCGGGCCGAGCCCTCGATCGGGATGAACACCGTGGACCGCCCGCTGCCGTGCTGGAAGATCTCACCGGCGTACAGCCCGCCGAGCGGTCCCGTGCGGTTCAGGCCCTGGGAGCGGGCCGTCGCGTCGAGCTCCCCCAGGGCCCCGTGCCAGCAGGTCAGGAGGTCGTCGCGGTCGACGATCTCCTCGATCCCGATCGCGGGCGCCGGCGCCACCGTCCGGTGCTCCACGGCCGGCCGCGCCGCGGGTCGCTCGAGCAGGTCCCGCAGCTCACCCACGGCCGCGCGCGTGGCGGCGAGCTCGGCCTCGAGGCGATCGAGGTGCCCGACGATCAGCTTGTTGCGGCTCGCGGAGTCGGGCGCGGAGAGGACCGACTTCACCTCGGCGACGGGCATCTGCAGGCTCCTGAGCCGGCGGATCACCTGCGCCACCGGGATCTGCTCCTCGGAGAAGTAGCGGTAGCCGCTGTCCGGGTCCACCTCGGCCGGCACGAGCAGGCCCACCTCGTGGTAGTGGCGCAGCGTCTTGATGCTGAGATGGGCGGCGCGGGAGAAGTCGCCGATCGTGACCTGGGAGCTCACCGGGCAAGTATCGACTCTCCCCCTGGTGGAGGGTCAAGCGTGAATTGGCCCCTTGACCCTCCGGTGGCCGGAGGCCCCAAGCTGATCGTGCTCTCGCCACCCGGGTGACCGCAGACCACGACCCAGGAGGACACTCCATGAGCACCACGAGTCCCACCCTTGACGGCATCATCGCCGAGCACGTCGCGGCAGTGAACGCGATCGACGAGGACGCGATCATGGCCACGTTCGCACCCGACGCACTGGTCAACGACGCGCATCGCGAGTTCTGGGGCGCGGGGGCGATCCAGCGCTGGGTCGCCAGGGAGATGGTCGGCGACCGGGTCACGCTCGAGGTGACCGAGGTGATCGATCACCACGGCGAGACGATCGTGCGCGGCCGCTACGACGGCCTGTTCGACAAGACCAATCTGCCCGACGAGCTGATCCTGACCAACTATTTCACCGTCAGGGACGGCAAGATCGTCCGGCTGATCGTGATCCGCAACACGCCCGGCTACTGAGTCCGGGCGTGTGACGCCGGCGGCGGGTCGCGCCGCCGGGTCGCGCCGGCGGGGGTGTGGCGCCGGCGGGGGTGTGGCGCCGGCGGGGGTGTGGCGCCGGCGGGGGTGTGGCGCCGGCGGGGGTGTGGCGCCGGCGGGCCCCGCGGCGGGGCTACGCGACGTGGCCGTCGATGCCGCGGAACCGCTCCAGCCGCCCCTGCACGAAGGCCTGGATCTGGCGCGCCTCGGGGATCCGCAACGCCAGCACCAGCCACGCGTAGGCCAGGGTGGCGGCGGTGATGCCCAGGCCGACGGAGATGATCTGGGCCAGGAGCGACCGGCCGAGGACGCCGTCGACGACCTTCCACACGCCCCAGCCGACCGCCCCCATGAGCACCGAGCAGACGAGGACCCTGATCGTGATCATCAGCGTCTGGTGGCCCTCGAGATCGCCGTTGAAGCCGACCTTCAGCCGGTGGAACTGGAGCGCGGTCATGACGGCGTTGGCGACGGCGGTTCCGATCACCAGGCCGGCGATGCCCAGCGGCTTGTACAGGGCGATCGAGACGATGATGTCGACGATCATGTTGAGCCCGGCCAGCCGGGTTGGGATCCACGGCCGCTGGACCGCGAAGAACGTCCGCGTGAGCAGCAGGTTGAGCCCCCCGAAGGGGAGGCTGAAGGCGAACCAGAACAGCGCGATCGAGACGATGTGAGTCGAGTGGGCGGTGAACGCGCCGCGCTGGAACACCAGCCGGGTGATCGGCGTGGCCAGCACGATCAGCAGCGCCGTGCACGGGATCAGCAGCAGGTTGATCTGGCGCATGCCGTTGCCGAGTGTGCGCCGCATCTCCGCCCGCGCGCGCCGGGACGCCTGCCGGCTCAGGGTCGGGAACAGCACCGTCGCGACCGCCACGCTGAAGATGCCCTGGGGCAGCATGTAGATCCGGAACGCGTTGTCGATCGCTCGCGGCGCCTCGGGAGAGACGAGCGTCCCGAACACCGAGTTCAGCAGCTGGTCGAGATTGACGATCCCCAACCCGATCGTGATCGGCAGCATCAGCACAACGACCTGCTTGACGCGGGGGTCGCGCCAGTCGATCGAGAAATTGAGCCGGATGTCGATCCGGCGCAGGGCGGACCCGACCAGCAGCATCTGCACCACGGTGGCCACCAGCCAGCCGATCGCGTACGCGTACAGCCTGTTCTGGCCGTGGAACTGCGGGTACAGGGCGACGAGCACGGCGAGAATCACGAGGTTCCACACCGCCGGCGCGATCGCGGGGATCGAGAACTCGTCGTAGGACTGGAGGATCCCGACCATCAGGCCGGTGATGCCGAGCAGCAGCACGACGGGGAACAGCACCTGCGAGAGGCCGGCGGTCAGGTCGTCGAGCCGGGGGGTGAACGTGCTGCCGGTGAACAGCGGCATGACCGTCCCCGCGAACAGGATCCCCAGCGCGGTCACGGCCCCGAGGACGATCAGGATGATCCAGAACAGGGTCGAGGCGAGCTTGAACGCCTCGCGCTTGCGACCCTGCTGCAGGAGGTCGGTGAACACGGGCACGAATGCCGCCGACAGCGCCGCCTGCGCGAACAGGTTGGCCATCAGATTCGGGATCTGGGAGGCGATTGTGAACGCCGACGCGGCGGGCGTGGTGCCGAAGTAGCTCGCGGCCACGATCTCGCGCGCCAGCCCGACCACCCGCGAGATTCCGGTCGCGCCGGCGAAGATCGCTGTGTTCAGGGCGAGGCGGCGACGCGGCGCGTCGGCGCTGCCGGCGATGGTCTCGTCTCCCACGGGCGCGCTATAGTACGCACGCGCCGCGGCCCACCGTCGACCGTGGCTGCTTGCTGTCATGGCCAACATCCACTCTCAGAAGAAGCGGATCGAGCGCGCCGAGCGCGAACGGCTCGAGAACCGCCGCTACACGTCGAAGATCAAGACGTACTTCCACCGCCTCGAGGCGGCCGTGCAGGGAGGCGACGACGCCGTGGCCGATGGCGAGCACCGCACGCTGGTGCGGACGATCGACAAGGCCATCAAGCGCGGAGCACTGCACCGCAACACGGGCGCGCGCAAGAAGTCGCGCGCCGCCCGGATTCGCCGCGGCGCGCCCGAGTAACCCGCTCGTCCTGCACCCCGTGCTCAAGCCGCGATCCGCTGGATCGCGAGCAGGGCCGCCGTGTCCTCGCCGGCCCCGCCTCGGCTCCCGCCCCGGGAGGCGAGCTCCAGATCCGCGATCTCCTCGATCGCCCGCCGGAGCGAGGCGGCCCCGGCGCGGCGAGCGTCCCCGATCAGCCGATCGGCCGCCTTCGTCGGCATTCTTGGAAGACCACGCTTGATCTCAGCGATCGGCCTACCGGCCTCGATCTGGTCGGCGATCTTGTGCGCGGTCCGCAGACGGTCCGACATCGAATACAGCAGGCTGGGCAGCCGCTCCCCCTGCGTCCTCAGCTCCAGATAGAAGCTCGTGGCCGCAGCGGCGTCGCACGCGACCAGAGCGTCGGAGAGCGCCCACACCTTGCGCTCTGACGAGGACGCGGTCAGCTCCTCGACCTCGGCGACGTCCACCTGCGCCCCCTCACCGAGCTCGAGGGCGAGCTTCTCCAGCTCTCGCAGCAGTCGCTGCTGGCGCTCGCCGACATGCTGGATGAGCGCCTTGGCCGCGCCGGCGCCCGCCTTGGTGATGCGCAGCAGGACGCCGGTCGAGCGCGCGTGGTGCGACGCGAGCCACGCTCGCCACGCCGCGGCGGACCCGACCGCGAGGATCGGCTCTGCCCGCGCTTCTTTCGAGGGTGCGACGCGCATCGACCAATTCTAGGCCAATCGGCTCACGACGATATCGGTCGCGAAAGGCCCCACTTCTGCGCTGACTCTCAGGCAGCCCCGGCCGCGAAGCGCTGTCGATACGCGGCCGGCGTGACGCCGAGGCTTTGGGTGAACGCGCGCCACATCGTGCTCGCGTCGCCGAAGCCGGTCCGCGCCGTGATGTCCTTCAAGGGAAGGGGCGTCTCTTCCAAGAGGCGCCGGGCTTCGTCGACGCGGAGGCGGCGCACCAGCTCGGCTGGCGATTCGTGGAGATGCTCGCGGCACCAGCGGCTGAGCGTGCGGGGGCTCATCCCAATTCCCGCCGCGATGCGGTCCACGGGCAGCGCCTCGTCGACGTGCTCGAGCACGAAGGTCGAGACGTCGCGCAGCTTGGGGGGCTCCGTTTCTTGTCGCTTGAGCGCCGAGCTGAACTGCGCCTGGTTGCCCGACCGCCGCAGAAACAGGACCATCCGCTTCGCGACGGCCATCGCGACGCGGTGGCCGTGATCCTCCTCGACCAGCGCGAGGGCGAGGTCTATCCCCGCGGTGAGTCCCGCCGACGTCCACACCTCGCCGTCTCGCACGAAGATGCCCTGGTCGACCACGTGGGCCGCGGGAAACCGCGCTCGCAGCTCGGCGAGGTAGAGCCAGTGGGTGGTGGCGCGGCGTCCGTCGAGCAGGCCCGCTTCGCCGAGAACGAAGGCGCCCGTGCAGATCGAAATGACCGTGGGGATCCGCCGGTGATGTCGACGCAGCCACCGGACGAGACGCGATTCGCCGTCGGGCAGGGGCGTGCGCGGCGATCCGCCCGCGACGATCGCGATGTCCGGAAGCCGCGCCCCCGCCCGGGGCAAGCTGCGAACTCCCGCCACCACCAGCCCGTGCCGCGTCTCGACGGCCGGCGCGCGCGGCCCCACCACCTCGAGCTCATACGCCGCTCGACCAAGCACGTCGTTCGCGTGGCCCAGCACCTCCCAGGGACCGGCGATGTTCAGGAC
>Ga0209839_10001682_pt1 | contig 11180 bp, 8 predicted proteins | sample OrgsoiDNA2013050_FD_185800 | JGI IMG/M metagenome (GOLD analysis project Ga0209839, IMG submission 185800) | Permafrost soil microbial communities from the Arctic, to analyse light accelerated degradation of dissolved organic matter (DOM) -... | ecosystem: Environmental > Terrestrial > Soil >... | reverse complement strand
CCTGCTCTTTGCCGGACTGCTGATCCATCCAGACCTCGACGAATTTGCGGGCCTCGCTATGTGCCTCGGCGCGCTGGTCATCAGACTTGTAGTAGTGCCGGTGCAGGAGTCGGCGGATCGCCGCCTGGATTTGCTTCCAGGGTTCGTCCAGCGGCCGTAGCAGCAGGGCAGTGTCGCTGATGGCCTCCCAGAGGTCCTCCATGGACCATTGCTGATTATCCAGGGCCGTCCTGAAGGCGGGATCGCGCTCGAGGTAGTGGCGTAGGTGAGATTTAGTGAAGAGACGAAAAGGCGTCAGGACCCGGTATGCCTGCTCCAGGGTGACGAGCGACGATCCGCCAGCCTCCTCCTGGCCTTCCGGAAGGAGGCTTTCCTGGGTAAGCAGCCCTTCCCGTATATAGAAGTCCGTGAGCTCGTCAAAGAGTTCCTGGCTTTCCAGGCGCTCCATCTCGACCCACTCCTGCCTTTGTATCCATTGCAGGCAATGCACGAGCAGGGCGGGCAGTCCTTCGGTCAGGCGATACACCAACGCCGCAGTTCTTCTGGACTCCGCGAAGGAATAGCCCGCGCGATCCATTTCCTGCGCCAGTTCGTACAGCGCCTGCTGCACCACATCGACGTTGAACTCGGTCAGAGACAGTGGGATCATGCGCGGCTCGGGAGTCACGCCCATCCACTCGTCTTCGCGACGGCTGCCGACGATAAGGCCGAACCGAACGCCGACGCGGTCGGCATTCTGGACGTAGCGGAAGATCTGGCTGAGATGCGAGCGGACGGTGGCGGCAGTTGCCTTATCCAGTAACTCTGCATGGTCCAGTAGGCACAGGCATGACTTGCCGCTCCGGCTGATATCTTGCGCGATGCTCCGCAATGTTTCGCGTTCATCTGCTATTGGCCCAGTCCGCTCGAAGAGACGCGCGAGAAGTGTTCCCGCATCGCGCCGCATGCTTCTGGGAAGATCACGCACATCGACGAATTTTGCCACCCAGCTAGATGATTCGGGCTGCGTCAGCTTGGCGCTGACCCGTTCGAGGAACCAGGTTTTCCCGAGCTGGGGAGGCGCAATCACCAGCCAGAAATGCGGCCCGCCGGTAAGGGTCAGGCCTCTGAGCACTTTTTCGAGTTCTTCGTCGCGATTACGGAATACTGGTAAGAGCGGACTGGAACTGGTTTTGTTGGCGGGAACAGGCCCGGGCTCATTGCTGGCGGCGAGAGGTTCTGGCTCAATTCCCAGCTTGATCCTATCGGCCAGTTCGGCAAACGACGTCGTCCGGCCTGTCGTACTGGCGAAGCTGACCCAGTCGTAGCCGCCGAGGAGGCCCGCATCCGAATTGGGAGTCTGCAGAATCTCAAGGACATGGATGAAAACTAACTGAGGATTGTCCCTCTGGAGGGCCTGCTCACGTTGCAGGGCCATTTCCTTCTCCCGGCTGCACCAGTCCGAGTTCAGAAAACTGGGGGAGAGCAGGGCGAAGAAGCCTTCTGACTTTTGAATCGCTGCCTCGATCTGCGACATGAATCGTCCCCCGCGTCGCGCCCGCCAGTCGAAGACCTCGATGTCGTGACTGCGGAGCCACGTGGCAATCTCATCTGCGGTTTCGCTGTCCTCCTCCGCGTAGCTTAGGAAAAACACGACCGTCGCCCCCTGTGCGATGTCCCACGGCGACACGGCCGTTCAGCAGCGCGCCATGTGCTAGTCCGATATCACTCTATGCCTCAAGATGTCCCTGAAGCTGGCCCTGCGGCCGACGTGTCCGTGACCAGGCCGGTCCGACTCGGGGCTACCACCGCCCCGCCACGGGCTTGCCCCGGTGCCGGATCTCGTGCCCGACGAGACATCTAGTCGGCTAGGCGCATCCAGGTGAAGAGCGCCTGGCCTGAACCTGTCGAAGCAGCGAGGATCGGCTAGAACTGGAAGAATCGGGCTTCCAGATGCTGAGACACTAGCCTCCTCGCAATGTTCGTCAAGCACCTTTAGCCTGGTTGAAGTCGATTCGCCAATGTAAAATCTAGATGAACCGGTTATGCGGTGCAACCTCGATGGAACATCGATCTGCCGGAAGTGCCCCCTAGGTCGACCTTCGTTGCCATGATCGCATGATTTGTCCACTAAAGGGCTAAAGGTAATGAACTATAAGGACGCGGCAGAAACCCGGGCGGAGCAGGCCGCAGCGGGAGCGTCTCGCGCCATCGCCGCCAGCTGGCGCGCTAGCCCCAGCCCCACTGTCACCGCGCGGCCGTAGGCGTCCGTGCCGTGCACCACAAGGGCAGGCCACGTTGCCGCCGTGTGCTGTGCCGGACATCGCGCGCCAGGCCGTTGCCGCCGGCGCCACCGCGCTGTGGTTGCAGCTGGGTATCGCCCCGCGGGAGGCACGTGCGATCGCCGAGGACGCCGGCTTGCTATACGTCGAGGACCGCTGCCTGATCATCGAGCAACGCCGACTGGGATTGGACGCACCGGGCTAGGACCGCCGTGTCGTCATTACGGATTGGTGACCCCGCAGCGGATAACGGGACACGTGCACGTTCCGTGCATAGCTTTGCCGCCAGCGTGACGTTCACTAATTGACGCTGCCAGATGAAGGAGCAGGCATGACTGATGGCGGGACCAGACCATTCACTCAGGTGGGGCGACTTACCCAGGTGGGGCGACGCGTTTTCGCGGCAGGGCTCGCGTCCGCTGTGCTCTCCGTCGGCGCGGCCGGCTGCGCCAGCGCGGGCCCGACCGCGGCCAAGACTGCCAGCACGACGGCAGTCACGGCTGCCAATCCGCTCGCCTCACTGAGCGCGGACCAGATCGCCGCCAAGGCAGTTGCCGACCTGAGGATGGCAGCGTCGGTCGATGTCGTCGGGTCATTCACGGATTCCGGTCAGCGGATCCGCCTGAACATGAGGCTGGTGGCCGGCAAGGGCTGCAACAGCAGGATGTCCTTTCCGGGCAAGGGTTCATTCCGCCTGCTCATGATCGGCAAGGTGGTATGGATCAAGCCAAATGACTTGTTCTGGAAGAGCTACGGCGGAGCCAACGCGACCGTGCTGCAGTTGCTGTCGGGTAAGTACCTGAAGACGTCCGCAGGCAGCGGATTCGGGGCGCTGAGCAAGCTCTGCCGGGCCCGGCTGCTGGCCAGAAGCTTCCCGAAGGTCAGGGGCATCGCCAAGGGGGAGAACACGGTGATCTCCGGGCAGCCCGCCCTGCAGCTCACGACGACGGGCTCGAAAGGCACGGACTCCATGTATGTCTCGGTTTCCGCCAGGCCGCAGATCCTGCGCATCACTGCTACCGGCTCGGACGGCGGGCAACTCGATTTCATCGGGTACGGCACCGCGGTGACGCTGACCGCGCCGCCGGCCAGCCAGACGCTCGACGGCAAGAAGTACGGATTTTAGCCGGACGCCGGTCGGATTGGACGCACCTGGCTAGCTCGGGCTCGCGGCTCAGATCAGGCCCGCCTGCACCTGGGCGAACGCCCAGGTGCCGAGGACCTGGAGCAGGCGGTCGCCGTTGGGGCTGCCCCAGCCAGTGCACGGGTCCCAGCCAGGTCCGGCCGGGTAACTGCCGTTGTCGCCGCTCACGATGTCGTTGCAGGTCTGCTGAGCTGAGGTGTCGCCGTAGAGAACCAGGTTCAGGAAGCCAGTGCCGTCGGGCCCGAGGTACTGGCTCATCAGCGCGATGAGCCCGGCCCACAACGGAGCCACCGCGCTGGTGCCGCCCGCGATCTGGTCGCTGCCGTCGGCGCGTATCCGGTAGCCCGTGTACGGGGAGGCATCGGCCGCCACGTCGGGAAGCCCGCGCCCGGCGAACCCGCTGGCGTTGACGGTCGGCGGGACACCGGCGTCGAACTGCCAGCCGGGCAGCGGGAACACGTCGCTGACACCGCCCCCGGTGGCGCCGCTGTCGTCGTTCCAGACCAGCTCGCTATCGATGCGGGTGCCGTCGTCGGAATCGAGAATCGTCCCGCCGCAGGCCAGCGCGTGCGGGCTCGACGCCGGGAAGTCGGCGTGCTGGTCGCCGTCGCCGACGCCGTCGGACGAGCCCCTGTCGCCGGCGGCCACGCAGACGGTGACTCCCAGCGCCACGGCGTCCTGCAGCACGCTGTCCATCGACGACAGGAACGAGGCGCTGTACAGCTTCTCGGCCTGCCCCCAGCTCACGGACACCGCCGACGGCCGGGCCGAGCTGGTGACTGCGGAGCTGACCGCGTCGACGAAGCCCTGCTCGGAGTTGGGGGCGAAATACACCAGGATGCTGGCGGCTGGCGCGATGCTGCCAACGACCTCGATGTCGAGCATCACTTCGAGGTCGGCCGGGTCGCCCGGCGCGTTGCCGCTGCCGTCGACCGGCATGGGCGTCACCGACGGGGTCGCCAGGCCGAGCCCGCTGAAGTAGGTGTCAAGGTCCTCGGTCGTGAAGCCCCCGCCGAGCTCGATGATGGCGATCGTCTGCCCGAGCCCGTTGAAGGCTGGCGGAAAGCCGTACAGCCCGGCGAGATCCGGGACGGCGAAGGAGCCGACGACAGCGTCCGGATGAGCGATGACGAACCGCGGCTGGGCCACCGGCCGGGTGTCGAGGCCGAACACCCCGTGCACGACCGGTTCGAGCGAGGCGGGAATGCGCAGGTCGCCGCCCGGTGCCCGGAACTCCTGGCCCTGATACTCAACCCGCATCAGCGGCGTGTCGAAGGCTTCGGCCATGGCCGCGACGGTGCCCTCGAGCAGTACGACTCGCCGCGCCCGGTCCTCCGACACGACTGTCAGCCCGCTCGCGTCCGCGAACTGCCGGACCCGTTCAATATCGTCCCCGCGCGCGCCATGGCGCGCGACGAACTTATCGCGCCGCAGCGCGCGGCGGCCGAGTCCGGGTGCCTCGAGCGGCGTCGCGTGCCGGAGCATCAGGGTGACCCGCATCCGCTGGCCGGGTTCGGCGTTCCCGCCAGGGCTCTCGCCGGGCAGCGGCGGCCGGGCGCTTCCGGCCATCGTTACGTAATCCGGGCGTGTGGCGGCCATGGTTACTGACCCAGCTGAACTGTCGCGACGATCGCGTTCACGTCGTCCGTCGACACGGTGACCGCCAGATTGTTCAGCAGCGCGTCACGCAGCATCCACATGGTCGCGTTGCGAAGGACCCAGTCGGCGGCGGTTGCCGCCGGCACCCCGCTCGCCAGCGCCCACCAGAGGATGAAGAGCTCTGCCTGCGCGGTCCCGGTCGGGGTCAGGCCGAAGAAGCAGAAGTCCGCACCCTCATCCGCCTGCTTGTTGACCTTGATGTAGCTGATTTTCCCCGTCGTGGTAGTGGTGGCCATGACCTTCTCCTCAGCAGATCTCGGTTCGGCCTGGCGTACCGGCCAGGTGCTTCAGCGCCTTCACCGCGAGGCGGGTGTCGCCGCGCAGCCGCATCCGGCCTGCGCCGAAGGCCTCGAGGGGCGACAGGCCGCCGCGGGCGATCTCCCGCCACGTCTCCTCGGTGGTGATGACCACTAGGTCAGCGTCGGGCAGGGGCCCGGTGCCCGCTGCCGACGTCGCGTCAGTGACGCGCAGGGAGAATGTCTGGAACGTCTCGCCGACGCGTATCTGGAACTCCATGCCGATGTCGAACCCGGCGCTCTCCAGCAGCGCCGCCATGGCCGTGAAGACGTCCGTAAGGCCCGCCTTGCCGCCGTCGGTCAGATCCTTCAGGCACGCGAACTGCGGCCGCTGGGTCGTGGCGGTCTGAGCAACGCTCATGGCATTCCCCCAAGATCTGTAGTCGCTGGTCTGCCTCCTGCCTTGGTAGAGCGGCACTGCCGTGCCCAGATACTGGAAAGACCGGGAGAGTGCTGGAATTTTCGCGCCACCGCGACGGCGGGGTCGTGCCGGGAAACGGTAAACCACAGTTGGGTGCTCGCCGTCTAGTGACGGACGGCGCATCGCAGTAGGCGCGCGGAATCCGATGGGCAACGCCCAGCAGCAAGGAGAAGGACATACCCATGGCAGCCACGCTTCAGGAGATCCTGCTCGCGCCGGACACCCAGCCAAAGGTGATCGCAGATTGCTACGTGCTGATCGAGCAGGGGGTCGCGGAGAAGTCAGGGGTCTCCGGGACCGCGATCAAGCTTGCCTACAAGGCGGTGAACACCTTCCTGCCGGGCCACGTCCGCTACATGGTGGAGTCCCTGCTTCCGCAGATGGTGGGCAAGCTTGAGCCGTACTGGGCGGACTTCAGCACCTCCGGGGGCGCTGAGTTCGGCGACTATCTGGCCAAGCGCGGCGAGGAGGTGTCGGAGGCCCTGCTCTCGGTGACCGACGCCCGCGCGGCGGCCTCCGGCCGGCCTACGGTCATCAAGGCGTACGGCACCGTGCGCGGCAGCGCAGTCAGGCACGTCGAGGCCGCGCTCCCGCACGTCGGTGCCCTGGTGCTGAAGTACGCGCCACGACACCCAGGTGCCGCTGCAGGAAACGCACCTGATGCCACAGCAGGTTCTCGGTGACCGCCGCGCCCATCGCCTGGTGGCCGACACCGGGCAGCAGCAGCACCTCGTGCGGGCGTCCGGCGGCTAGCAGCGCGCTGGACAGGCGCAGCGTGTTCGCCGGATAGACGTTGGTGTCCGCGAGACCGTGGATCAACAGCAGCGGCCGGGTCAGCTTCGGCGCCGCCAGCACGAGCGAGCACGCCTCGTACCGCTCCGGGAACTCGTCGGGATGACCGAGGAACCGCTCGCGCGTGTGGGCGTTGTAGAGCAGCTGGTCGGTGACTCCCGCCCCGGCCACCGCGGCGTGGAAGATATCCGGCCGGCGCAGTACGGCCAGCGCCGCGAGCGAGCCGCCGAAGGACCAGCCGCGGATGCCGACGCGCCCGAGATCGAGTTCTGGGTGCAGGCGCGCGGTCTCCTGTAGCGCGGCCACCTGATCTTCCAGCACCGGCCCGAACAGGTCGCCGTTAATCTCTTTCTCCCAGTCGGGTCCGCGCCCCGGCGTGCCGCTCCCGTCGGCGACCAGGACCGCGAAGCCCTGCTCCGCGAACCACTGCGACACGAGGGACCGCCACTCCCGTTCGGCGGTGACCCGCTGCCTGCCGGCTCCACCGTAAGGGTCGACCAGAACCGGCAGCTGCCCGCTGCCCGGACGGTGCCAGGAGGGAAGGTACAGCACGCCGCGCAGTTCGCGCGGCCCGAGAATGAGCCGCGTCTCATGCACGTCAAGCACCGGCCTTTCCGCCAGTGATGCGATGGAAACAGCCGAGTGCCCCTCCCGCAGCACCGCGACCCGCCCGCCCGGTTGATCCGCGCCCTGGGCAACGTGCACCAGCGTCCCGCCGTGGCGCACGCCCGAGTGCACGCCCGGTTCGGCGCTCAGCCGACGGGCGCCCGCCCCGGCCCGATAGCTCCACAAGTGGGTCTCGGTCGGGTCCTGCGACGCGGTGAACAGCACCTCGTCGCCGTCCACGCTGAGCACGGCCCGAAGCTGAAGACCCGGCGGCGTGACGGTAACTCCGTCCACGGTCAGATGCCGGGTGCCCCGCAGATCGGCGTGGGCGATGAGGGCGCCGGAGCGGGTGCGCGCCGGCAGGCCGGGGACCAACTGCACCCAGCACTCGTCGCGCTGCTCGCTCAGGACTCTTGTCTCGCCGCTGACCGGGTCGATCCCGAGGAACCGGACGGTGCGCTGGTCGCGGGACTGCACGACGGCGTAGGGGCCGTGGGCGTCCCAGCCCGCGCCCGGCACGTATTCGAAGGCGCCCCGATCCCAGCGAGCCTGCGTCCGCGAGCCGTCGAGCCCTGCGATCCATAGCGTGACCTCGGCGTTGGCCGTGCCGACCGCCGCGTAACGCGCGGTGCGCGGCGGCTTGCCGGGCTCGGCCGGATCGGCGGTGTGCCAGAGTTCCACCCCCGCGGAATCCACCCGCGCGACCAGCAGCCGGGCGCCGTCCGGGGCCCACCAGTGCCCGTGCGGGCCGCCCAGCGACGCGGCGCCCATGTGCTCGGCGATCCCGAACGTGACGTCCGGCCCGTCGGGCGCCGCGATCGCGGCGTCCCCGGTCCCGTCCGCCTCAATCACCCGCAGGGCGCCGCCGCATACGTACGCGATCCGCCGGCCGGCCGGGTCGGGGCGCGGATCGACCACCGGGCCCTCGGCGGGCAGGCGCAGGACCCGGTCTTCGGCGACGTCCACCGTCCACAACCCGCCGGCGAGGGTGCAGGCGGCTAGCCCGGCGGCCTGGTCGGTGGCGTAGGCGCCGATGCCGGTGCCCTGCTTGAGCGCAGGCTCCTGCCGAGCGCGCTCCTCCTCGGACGGCGTCTGCGCGGAAGTGCCGAGCAGCTCAGCGGGATCGGCGAGCAGCCGCTCCGTCCCCGAGCCGAGATCCAGCGCCCACAGGCAGGTCAGCGGATCGTCGCCCGAGCGGCTGCGCAGGAACAGCACGGCCGCGCCGCCCAAGGCGACCGTTAACTGTTCGGGGACACCCAGGGTGAAGCGCCGCGTGCGTACGAGCTGGCCAAGAATTGATATCGCTTCCATGTTCGATACTCTGCCACAGAATGCGGGAAATATGTCCGCAGGCTCCGGGCTTTCAGGAGCCCGTGGAGCTGGCGGGAGAGCCGGCTCAGCCGAATGGGCATGGTAGTGGCGTCAGCCGGGCCGATGAGGGGACGCGGGAATAAGAGTGAAATTTTCAGCAGCGGACCAATTCCTAAATGCTCTGAGCAGGCTTAATCCGGGCTGACAAGCGTACTGCTCTTGGTGAGACCTGCTTGTCTTTGTACGATCCGGGTTAAGTAGATGTCTATGGCAATCAGGAAAGGGACTGATGCCGGCATCGGCTTCCGGTCAAGGAGGTAGGTCCGCGTGAAATTCCCGAGTTTGTGGGCTCCGCTTGATGCGGGTACCAGGCGGTCGCGGCTGCGCCGCCGTATCGCCACACTGGTGCCAGTGCTGGCGCTCGGCCTGGGGCTGGTGGCGGCCACTGGCCCGCAGGCCAGCGCGGCGACGAGCTGTTTGGCGAGCTACGGCACGCCAAGCGAGTGGAGCGGCGGGTTTGTCGGCGGCATCACGGTGACTAACACCGGCAGCAGCGCGCTCACCGGCTGGACGGTGACGTTCGCCTTCGGCGGTGACCAGAAGGTGACCAGCGCGTGGAATGCCACGCTGACCCAGAGCATCGAGTACGTCACCGCGACCAGCATGAACTACAACGGCTCGGTCGCGGCCGGTGCGAGCACCTCGTTCGGCTTCCAGGGCACCTGGGGCAGCAGTGACGCCGCGCCCGCCAGCGTGACCTGCACCCCGAGCACCACCGTCACGCCGGCCATCGTCACGAGTTCTGCCTCGCTGCCGGTGATGCAGGGGTTTACCGGCACTTTCGGCGTCGCGCTCTCGGCGGCGCCGAGTTCGGCCGTCACCATCTCGGCGGCCCGCGTCTCGGGCAACAGCGGCCTGTCGGTGAGTTCCGGTTCCAGCCTCACCTTCACTCCCGCTAACTGGAACACGGTGCAGAACGTGACGATCGCCGCGGACTCCGCCAGCACAGGCGCGGCCACGTTCACCGTCAGTGCCACCGGCTACACCGCCGCCACCGTGACCCCCACCGAAATCGCCAGCAGCGCCCCGCCGCAGCTGCACGCGTCCGGCAATAAGCTGGTTGACGCCAGTGGCAGCCAGGTCATCTTGCACGGGATGGACCGTTCCGGCGCCGAGTATGCCTGCGTGCAGGGCTGGGGATTCTTCGACGGACCGGTCAACGAGGCGTCGCTCCTCGCCATGAAGAGCTGGACCCATGTCGCGGCGGTACGGGTGCCGCTGAACGAGGCCTGCTGGAACGGGGAATCGTATGTGAACCCGGCCTACGCGGGGGCCAACTATATCAACGCGATCAAGGCCTACGTGAACCTGCTGAACGCCAACGGGATCGTGGCGATCCTGGATCTGCACTGGACCGATGGCCTGTACACCGGGAACTCCTCCGGCTGCTCGTCCGCCCAGGCCACCTGCCAGAAGCCGATGCCCGACGCGGCCCAGGCGATCCCGTTCTGGACGTCGGTGGCGAACACCTTCAAGGGCAACGACGCGGTCGTCTTCGACCTGTTCAACGAGCCCTACGCGTCGCGGGCCACCGGCAGCACGGCCAGCGGCTGGACCTGCTGGCTGTCCGGCGGCACCTGCCCGGGCATCGGCTACCCGGTGGCTGGGATGCAGTCGATGGTCAACGCGGTCCGCTCCACCGGCGCGAACAACGTCCTCATGCTCGGCGGTGAGGAGTACTCCAACGACCTGACCGACTGGCTCACCTACAAGCCGACCGACCCGGACAACAACCTGGTCGCCTCCTGGCACTCCTACAACTTCAACACCTGCTCCACCCAGTCCTGCTGGACCAGCCAGGTCGCCCCGGTGATCGCGGCTGTCCCCGTGATTGTCGGCGAGATCGGCGAGAACGACTGCGGCGGCAGCTACATGAATTCTCTGACGAGCTGGCTCAATTCAGAGAGCACCGGCTACCTGGCCTGGACATGGGACGCCTGGGGCAGCTGTCCCGGGGTCCTCATCACCGACTACGCCGGCGACGCGACCCCGTACGGCGCCGCCTTCAAGGCGATCCTGCAGGCACTTCCTTAACACAACCACGGCATGTGGCTCGCTACTGTCGATGAGAGTGAGGTTCCTTTGGCCGCGCAGCACGGCCCTCGCAGCGGCCACCAGCGGCCCGCGACCAGCAGCTCGGGTTCGGGTTCGGGTTCACGGGAACAGGCAATGGGCGTCAGCGCAGAAGGCCGACATAACGCGACAGGCCATGCTCGACCTGCGCCATGTCATCCCGCGTGAGATAGTCAACGATTTCGCCGGTAACGTCCGAGACGTCGATGGTGCGGATCTGATCGATCAAGACCTTGGTATCCCGCCCCGCGACGACAACCTCCGGCCTGAAGACTGATGCCTGGGCGCTGGTCGAGGTCGGGATAATGGTCACCGTGGACCAGGCGTCCTGCTCGATGCTGATGACGAGCCCGAGGCGCCGGCCCCGTTGCTCGTGGCCACGTTTGGCATCGCCAAGGTCTACCGGGTAGACCGCTCCCCGGATCACGCGCGATCCTGTGACCTCGCCGGAACGGTGCGGTCGGTGCCGGCGATGCGGATGTTGCCGTCGGCGCCGTACTCCCATGCATCCGCTTCAGCGGAGAGGTCCTCGGTCCTCAGCCGGTGCATGTCGGCCC
>Ga0209839_10001680_pt1 | contig 11185 bp, 5 predicted proteins | sample OrgsoiDNA2013050_FD_185800 | JGI IMG/M metagenome (GOLD analysis project Ga0209839, IMG submission 185800) | Permafrost soil microbial communities from the Arctic, to analyse light accelerated degradation of dissolved organic matter (DOM) -... | ecosystem: Environmental > Terrestrial > Soil >... | reverse complement strand
TGGTGATCCTCGTTCGAGAATGGCGGCGCGTCGCCGTCACTGTGACCGCGTTCACCATCGCACACAGCATCACGCTTGCAGCGGCGACGCTGGGTTTTGCGAACGTTCCGGGTCCGCCGGTGGAAGCGACCATCGCGCTCAGCATCGTGCTGGTTTCCGTCGAGATCCTGAATGCAAGACTTGGAAAGCCAAGCTTGACCGCGCGTCTGCCATGGCTTGTCGCCTTCAGCTTCGGTCTGTTGCACGGCTTTGGCTTTGCCGGCGCCCTGGCTGAAGTGGGATTGCCTCAACATGCCATCCCCGTCGCGCTGCTGTTTTTCAATGTCGGCGTGGAGACCGGGCAGCTTGTCTTCGTGGCAGCGCTCCTGTCGTTGATCTGGTTGTTGCGCTACGCTGCGTCACAGCTATTGGCGGCCGCCCTCGTCAAGCGCGCATTTGACCGGCTCGATGTAACCATCGCCTACGGCATAGGCGTCGTTGCGGCCTATTGGCTGATTGAGCGGACGACCGCCTTTTTTGCATGACGACGACCGTCATGCGCTTGCTGCCTGCTCAACACTGCGAAGACCTACTGTCCGTTTTTAGCCGTGGCCTCAACCGGTCGCCGCAGCGCCCTCACCCCCGCACATCAAACTGCTTGCTGAGGTGGTCGCCGATCTGGACGATCAGCGCGACGCATTCGGGATAGCCGGGTTTTGCGACCGTCGCCGCGTCGGCCACGGTGCGGAATTCCCAGGAATCTCCGTCGCGAAGAACGAAAATGTCGATGCCGTCAGCGCAGTCGGCGTGGACTTTGAGTTCTGCCCTTGCCATCGTAATGAGTTCGGCTTCGGTCCTGGTGGGCTTGCTCGTCAGCGGCTTCCTCCGGCAGACGGTCGACCGCCGCAGGTTGCCGCTTCGGCAGGCATCTGTCGAGAGGATGACTTAAGCGGGTGACCCGCTACCTGACCGCGTCAGCCCGCGTCAATCCGATGATCCTGGGCAAGGCGCCGGTGTGGACCGGATCGGCCTTCACGATGTCCGGCGACAGCGGCGCTCTGGCGGTCGCGTCGGGGAAACGCGTCTTCATTTCGCGCAGGAACCCGTCGAGCGTGTCGACGCTCGCCGCCATCTTCGCGATCAGGGCGAATTCGGCGCTGCTGGCGGAGACCGGCGCGCTTGCGGTCTCGAACGCGGCGCGATCGGCATCGCCGCTCATCAGCGGCGCATATTTTTCGCGGAAGCGCGCCAGACCGATGGCATCCTCGGCCAGCGCGTATCCGACCACCGCGCGGATCACGTCGCTCTTCTCGGACGAGTTCAGCGGCTTGAAGTCGCGCCAGCGATCGGCGTAGTACAATTCGATCTGTTCGGACGCCTCGCGCCAGCGCCGCGCCGCCCAGTAAATGTCGGAGCGCAGCCGGATCGCCTCGCGGCCGGAGATATTGGTGATGATGTCGAGCGCGAGATCATGGCGCCCGATGTCGCTTTGCGCGCGCGCCTCCAGCAGCAGCCGTTGCTGACGCAGTTCGCCCGACAGATCGGCGATGCGCGTGGTGCGCAGCGCTGCGATCGCCCGGTCCGGCTTGCGATTCATCAAATACACCATCGCCAGACGCGCGGCGACCTGCGCGCGCGCCGCGCCCTCGAGCCGGCGGTCGATCTGATACTGCAGCAGTTCGCTGGCCTGATCGAGCAGGTCGACCGCGACCAGCCGGTCCGCCAGCCGGCGGATCATTTCGTCGCCGCGCCGGCCGATCGGCGTCAGCTCGCGAAACTCGTAAAACATCCCGAGTGCTTCGACCGGCGGAAGATCGTCGCCCTTCGGACTGAGATAGAGCTGCGCAAACAGGTCGGCCGCCGCGTCCTGGGCCTGCCGCGATGGTTCCGAATTGGGCTGCAGCCTGGTTGCGGTCTTTGCCGCCGCGAGCGAGTCGGCGTAATGTCCGGTATCGGTATAGATCCGCGCGATCATTTGCAGCGCCTTCACCTCGATGTCGCCGCCGCGCCACGTCACCGCAAGCGTCTCGAGTTCGCGCAATGCATCGGGCTGGCTGACTTCGTCGCGCTTCTGCCGCAGCATGATGTCGAGCAGCGTGGCTTCGGCCACGGCGGCCCGGTCGGGGGATTCCACGGCAATCCTGTATTGAGCCTGCGCGTCCTTTTCGTGCCCGAGCGCTTCGGCCAGCCGGCCGCGCAGCACCGATATTGCAGGTATCAGTTCGGGCGGAATACCGACGACTTCCAGATCGCTGCCGCGTTTCGCGGCTCCGGAAAAATCCTTGACCTCGAGCGAGGCACGCATCGCCTCCGTGATCACGATGCGCTGCAGCTCGAGCGGCAGCGAGGTGATGGCGAATTCGACGTTCTTGAATTTCTCGCGCGCGTCCGCCCACTTGCCCTGGCGCGCGGAGGCCAGCGCTTTCCACAGTTGCGAATCGTAATTGGTCCCGATCGCCGGATTGGCGAGGTCTTTCAGCCCCTGCTCGGGACGTCCGATCAGGATGCTCGCGGCCGAATGCACCATCAAGGCGACCGGATCCTCAAAGCCCGGCTTGGCGCCCGCCAGTACCAGATCGAGAACGCCTTTGGCTTCCTGATTCATCCCGCGCGACATATAGAAACGCGCAAGGTCGATCCGGAGCGGCGTGCGCTTGTCAGGCTCGGCCGCCGCCTCGGCGGCGATCAGCGCATCCTGCCGCGCGAAAAAGTTTTCCGTCTGATTTTTGCGCCATTCGCCGATATCGAAGACCGGCCGCACCGCGGTTGACGCCCGCTCCGCGGCGACGTCGGCCGCCGACAGCGTCAGGCCACCCGGCCTGCCCAGGATGATCTTGTCGGAGGCGAGCTGGACCGTGACATCGTCGGAGTTCGGACGGACCGCCACGCCGTGGATCGATTCGAGCAGCGACATCTCGACAAAATCCTGCCGCCTGATGAAGCCGCGAATCGGCGGCGGCGCCGTCACCACCAACAGCGTATCGCCGGCGTCCGGATCGACCAGCCGGTGCAGCAGGCCCGGTCTGGACAAGGGCACCATGAGGTTGGCCAGCGCGGGATCGGTGACGTTTCGGATCACCCCCAGCGGCTGCGGCGGCGTCAGCATCGTATCGGCAAAGGTGAGCGTCCAGTTCGTGCCGCCGCCCTCGCCGACGCTGGTCAGCGAAGGCAGTTGCGGGCGGTGGAGGCGAATGCGGATCGCCTGGCCCTTCTCCAGCGGCAATTGGCTGACGTCGGCAATGACAGCCCCGCCTTTGCTGCGGATCGGCTCGACATCGATCGGCTTTATGGAATCGAACACCAGCCACACGGTGTCGGCGCGACGAAACAGCGCTGCGGGGGCGGCGGTGGCAAAGGAGAACTTCAGGCGCAGGCCGTCGCTGTCGCGCTGGGCGTCGACCGAAGCGGCACCTTCGCCGGCTTTTGCTTCCGGCGGTGGTTCGGGTGCTGCGACGGCGACTTTCGGTGCGACCTCCACCATCGGAGTCTTTGCCGGAGCCTCCGCCACCGGTGCGGCCATCTCTCTTGCTGGACGCGCGGGCGCCGCCGTTTCCGGCGCAGGCGCAGCCTTCGGCGCCGATCCGGGCTTGATCTCGATATTGGCTTGCTCGGCGATGCTTTCCGAGGTCGGCGGCGCGATCCCGCCGATTTTCCACAATGGCGACGTCTCCCGGGCGGGCCTCTCGGGTGCCGCCGGCGCGGCGGCAACCGGCGCGACTGCGACCGGCGCGGCCGGCACCGCTGCGATCGGCGCCTGAGCATGCGACGCATCGGCCATCGGCAACCGTACCGTCGACGGCTTCTCCGTTGACTGGAAACCAACGTCGATGATGTAGTTTCTCTCCTCGCGGAAGGAATGCACGTCGACATCGCCGATCAGCTTGACTTCCACCGTGGAGGCTTCGCCGTCGATCTTCTGATTGATCGACGCGATGTTCGACGGCGCGGCGAGCTTGGCGTCCGCCAGATCGAAGGTGAGCGCGGCGTTGAAAAACAGCGTGAGTTTCTGATCGTTCAGCGCCGACGAGACGCCGACACCGTCGGGCATTTCAAATATGAAGCGGACGAAGGTCGGCGCCACCGAGGCGCGAATGCGAACCGGCGGACGCTTGGTGGCGTCGGCGACCGCGCGCTGCTGGCGCAAGGCGCGCTCGGCGACCCGCGCCCGCTCCGACAGTTCGCGGACCACCTCGGGAGGAAGGCCGGGAAGCTGACCGGTCCAGCCGTCAGGCAACAGATCGACGAACACCCGTTCGCCGGCCGTCATGGTGTTGATGGTCACCTTGCGCGCCGTCGACAGGCGGATGGCGGAGCCGTCGGGATCGCGCCGCGCCGAGGCGATATAGTCCGGCGCCCCCTCGTACAACCGGTCGACCGGAATATCGACCGGGCGCTTGAACCGGATCACGATGATCGAGCCGGCCGCGGTCACTTCGGACTCAACATCCTCGGCGAGTTTGAGAACCAGCCGGGCGTAGCCGCCGCCGACCGACACCGCGGCCTCGCCCTTGACCGGCGGCGCCTGACAGACGCCTGACAACGTCGAGCCGATCAGGACCAGCCCTGCGGCAAGCCATGACGGTCCACCGAGGCAACGCCAGGCCGTCCGCGCGCCGGCGCGGACTTGCGACCAAAATCCAGCGGCTGCCTTCCGCGCCATTCCAACCCGGTCTTTCAGTTTCAACGATCCATCGGCGACGGGACGCCCTCACCCCGCGCATTCGAATCTAGGATTGGCGGCTTAAGGTCATGGTAACGCCAACCGATTGATTTTATTGAGCGTCGTGCGTCTTCGATCGGACCGATAGACAATACAGACCCAAGCCTTGTTTGCAGGATTGAGGCACAAAACGCCTTAAATATTGATTAACCATTCGGTCGACCCGAACGTAATTTGTTGGAGTGAAACGCGAGATTTGTGACCGTTCGGCACTCTGTAAAATTGCAGTGCAACGATCTTGTTCCGGAACCCCGTTGACGGCCCCTCTGATTGCCGGACGCATCGCGTCCCAAACTTACTAGGGCGTGTACCCATTAACGCGCAAAATATACTGCGTTCTCCGCTCCTTGATCCCTTCCAAGAGGCGAAAGTACCCAACTATGATGTCATTCCAATCGATGGATCGGAGTGGAGATCGGACATGCGCCCGAAGCTTGGACATCCCCTTGACTGCAATTGTTTGGGCCGCCGGAATTTTCTTAAGCTGACGGCCGGCGCTATGGCCGGCCTCACGGGTGGCGGCCTCTTCCTGGCCGATCAGGCACGCGCAGACGCCCTGTCGAAGGAGTTGCGCAACAAACTGACACCGGACCAAATCATTCAAGCAATGAAGAAGGGCAACAAGCGTTTCCGTGCGGGCGAGAGGAAAGACCGCAACTACCTTCGCGAACAGAAGGCGAGCGCGAAGGGACAGTACCCAGCGGCCGTCTTGCTGACGTGCATCGACTCGCGGGCGCCGGCCGAGGTCATCATGGACCTTGGAATTGGCGACATCTTCAACTGTCGGGTTGCGGGGAACGTCAGAAACGCTGACATTCTCGGCAGTATGGAGTTCGCGTGCAAATTGGCAGGTGCGAAAGTGGTTCTTGTGATGGGCCACACCGCATGCGGCGCTATCAAGGGAGCAATCGACAATGCCGAGCTGGGCAACCTGACGGGATTGCTGGCGAAGATCAAACCCGCGATAGACGCCACCACCTATACCGGCGAACGTTCGGCGAAGAACTACGCCTTCGTCGATGCTGTCGCGCGAAAGAACGTCGAGATGACCGTGGCTGGAATCCGACAGGACAGCTCCGTCCTTGCTGAACTAGAGGCGAAGGGCGCGGTCAAAATGGCTGGTGCCATGTACAACTTGGAGACGGGCGCTGTAGAATTCTTCGACTGAGGCTCCGGAGATTTCGGCTCCTGAAGCAGGCCGGTTGCGTCGGATGACCGTACAATCAAAATGAGCCGTGTCGGCGCTGCGGCATCAATTGCGCGGACCGCGGTTGGCTCGGCAACGGCCTTGGGCTGAACTGGATCTACGACTGTCTCGCATCATGCACGATGCAGGGATCGATCTATTGGTGGGGGATCGGCATGGCTGTGGCAGGGACGGTTCGGTGGACGTGGATTTGGCCCGCGCTCGCGTGGACAATCCTGGTGGTCACACTCGTTCTCGGCGGGGGTGGAGTCATCTACTCCGCAGCCGGAGCAGCTTTGTTCGGCACCGTTTTTGCTGCGGTATACCACGCGGAGATGGTTGCACACCGCGTTGGCGAGCCGTTTGGCACGCTTATCCTTGCCCTGGCAGTGACGGTGATCGAGACGGCGCTCATCGTCTCGGTCATGATCGCAGCGCCCGCCGAAAAAGCCGGACTGGCCCGAGACACGGTTTTCGCGGCCGTTATGATCGTATGCAACGGCATCGTCGGTGCCTGTCTGCTGATGGGCGGCGTCCGCCACCGCGAGCAGGGATTTCAGGCTCAAGGAGCGAGCGCCGCTCTGGCGGTCCTCGTTGCGCTGACCAGTCTCACGATGGTTCTTCCGAACCTTGCGGCCCAAGAACTCGGTCCGTTGTACAACAAGCCGCAGCTCATCTTCGCCGGCCTTGTGTCGCTGGTGCTGTATTTCGCATTCGTCTTCATCCAGACGGTACGCCACCGCGACTATTTTCTGCCGGTCGAGACTTCGGCCCCCGAGGAACATGCCGCACCCCCGGACAACAGAACGACTGTCCTGAGCGCAGTTCTCCTCGTCGTCTCGCTCGTCGCAATCGTTGGGCTGGCCAAGGCTCTGACGCCCACGGTCGAGCGAGGAATCGATTATCTCCAAGTGCCGAAAGCGGTCGTCGGCACCATCATCGCTGCGTTGGTTCTTCTGCCCGAGGCAGTGGCGGCCATCAAGGCGGCTCAAAGCGATCGATTGCAAACTAGCCTGAACCTCGCGCTGGGCTCGGCGCTCGCGACCATCGGTCTGACTATCCCGGCGGTTGCCGCGGTATCGATCGTGCTGGGGTATCGCCTCGAACTCGGGCTGGACACCAAAGAGCTGGGCTTGCTGGTGCTGACGCTGCTTTTGAGCGTGATCACTCTGGGCACCGGCCGGACGACGGTGCTTCAAGGCGTCGTCCATTTGGTCATCTTCGCCGCGTTTCTGTTTTTTGCGGTGGTGCCGTGAGCAACCGCTCGGACAAGCCAGGTCGATTGTCAGCCTTTTTCGGCCTGCGTGACGGGGAGAGCCGGCAATGATCCGACAACTCTCACGATTTGCGATCTCAGTGGTGCTTGTGGCCGGCTTGCAAGGCTGCGGGGATAAAAAACAGGAAGCAACCGAACAGCCGGTGCGCGGCCTTCGCGCCTACAAGGTCGCCGCAAAGGCCGAGAGCCGCATTCGCCGTTTTCCCAGCGTCCTGCAGCCGGCGGATGTCAGCAGCCTATCGTTCGAGATCGGCGGGCAACTGAAAGCGGTCACCCTCACCGTCGGCCAGAAGGTGCAACTGGGTGACGTGCTGGCGGAAATCGACCCCCGATCGCTGCAGACCCAGGTCGACCAGGCCAGCGCCGGCGTGCAGCAGGCGCAGGCGCAGCTCGATAACGCGGATGCCGATTTCCAGCGGAAGGAAGAGCTTTTGAAGCGGGGCGTCGCGACGCAGGCTGTGTTCGACCAGTCGAGGGCCACTCTGCTCAGCTCCAGGGCTCAGCACGACCAGGCGCGCCGTCAGCTCGACTTGGCAAATCACAACCTGGACCGAAGCAAGCTGCTGGCGCCGTTTGCCGGCACCATCGCCCGCGTCGAGGTCAAATCCTTTGCCCAGATCGCTGGGGGACAGCCCATTACGACGCTCTACAGCGACGACCGCTTCGAAATGTCGTTTCTGGCGCCGTCACCGACGTTCCAGAGCCTCAAGGTCGGGCAATTGCTCGACGTCAAGATCGCCGACAAGCCGGACCTTTCGCTCAAAGGCGAGATCAAGGAGCTGGGGTCCAAAGCCGAGCAGGTGTCGGCCTTTCCGGTGGTGGTCAGGCTCGACAACAGCGCCCCGGGTCTGAACGCAGGCATGTCCGTCGAAGTCACGATCGAGGAACCATTGATCGGCGGCGGCAGCGGCTTTCTGGTGCCACTCAGCGTTCTAGTGCCCGAAGGGGGCAAGGTGCTGCAGACTACAGGGATCGTGTTCCGTTACGACGAAGGAAGCTCAACCGTAAAAAAACGCACCATCACGGTAGGCGGGATTCGTGACAACCGTCTGGTGGTCACTGAAGGCATCGCGGCGGGCGACATCCTGGCCTCGGCCGGCGTCTCTTATCTGTCCGATGGGCAAAAGGTGAAGCTGCTTCCTTTGGAGGAGGAGGCGCCTTGAATCTCCTCACCCGATTTGGTCTCGCGCGGTCCCGTTTCACCATCGCGGCCATGATCAGCCTGCTGGTCGCCGGGCTCGGCCTCTATCCGAATTTTCCGAAGCGAGAAGACCCGGTCATAGTCATTCGCACGGCGGTGGTATCGGCTCTCTTTCCGGGGATGGCGCCGGAGCGGATGGAGAACCTTGTTGCCGTCCCGATCGAGCGCAAGATCCGCGAGCTTCCCGAAGTCAGGGACATCAGGACTCTCGCCGGAGAGGGTTCGCTGACGGTCTACGTCGACCTGAAGGACGAGATCGGCAACGTCAATGCCGTCTGGCAGCGGCTGCGCGACAAGATGGGTGACGTCAAGATCGAACTGCCCGACGGTGTCGTCGGTCCCTTCGTCAACAGCGACTTTGGCGACGTCGCGATCGCGACCATCGCGATCACTGGCGAGGGCTTTTCACCGCGCGAACTGAAGGACGTCGCTGAGGACTTCCGCAAGAAGCTCTACCAGCTCTCCGGAATCTCCAAGGTTGAGCTGCTCGGCGTGCAGGATGAAAGGGTCTGGCTGGAGCTCGACACCCGCAAGCTGGCGGCGGTCGGCGTCCAAGTGAATAGCCTGATCAAGGACCTCCAGGGGCAGAACGTGGTGCTGCCATCCGGAAACATCAACGCGGACGGCACGCGCCTGCTGCTGGAGACCTCCGGCGATTTTCCGAACGTGCGCGCGATCGAAACGATGCTGACGCGGGTCGGGACCACCGACAGCCTGGTGAGGCTCGCCGATCTCGTCACCGTGCGCCGCGACTATGTCTCTCCCAAGGTCAAGCCGATCTATTTCAACGACCGTCCCGCCGTCATACTCAGCGTCATCATGCAGCCGGACCAGGATGTCACGCAGCTCGGCCGCAAGCTCCGTGCGGCGTCAAGCGATTATCAGCGGAGGCTGCCGATCGGCTACACGATCGATTTCGCGACGTATCAGGCCGACCAGGTCAGCGCCTCCGTCAATTCCGCACTGTCGAGCGTGGCGCAGACCTTCATCGTCGTCGCCGTGCTGGTGGTGCTTTTTCTTGGTTTGCGGGCTGGAACCGTTGCGGCGATGATCGTTCCGTTCGCCGTGATGTTTTCGCTGATCGGCATGCGGGCGCTCGGCATCGCGCTCGAGCAGGTGTCGATCGCCGCCATCATCATCGCGCTTGGCCTGCTGGTCGACAACGGCGTAGTGATCGTCGAGGATATCGTTAGCCGGATCGGTCGCGGCGTGCCGCCCCAGGAAGCCGGCTTGGCGTCGGGCGAGCAGTATGCGCTGCCGCTCCTGATCTCCTCCATCACCACCATCGCGGCGTTCCTGCCGCTGCTGCTATTGTCGGGGCCATCAGGAGAATATGCGTTCTCACTGGCGGCCGTAGTGGCTTTGACACTGGGCGGCTCTTGGATCACCGCGCTTTACATCCTCCCCGCGCTGACCGTTTGGCTGATCGGCCGGCGGGGCGCGTCGGGAAGCGAAGATGCGGCTCCGTCGCGTTTACAGCGCTTCTATGCCTCGGCACTCGGCTGTGCTTTGCGTTTCTCGCCCTTCGTGTTGGCCGCGTGCATCGTGCTGGTCCTGTTGGCGGTGACGCAGTTCGCCCGCCTGCCCAAGCAGATGTTCCCGCTCAGCGAACGCAGCCAATTCCTCGTCTACATGAACATGCCTGACGGGACCGACATCTCGCAAACCGAAGTCCGGGCGCGTGAAATTGAGCGATGGCTCGGAGACAAGGCAGCCAATCCCGAAATCGCGAGCGAGATCCTATATGTGGGGGACGGCGGCCCAAGGTTCTATCTGACCCTGACTCCGGTCGCACCGGATCCGGCCTCCGCCTTCTTCCTGGTCAACACAAAGGACTATGAAGGCGCGGTGCGGGCATCAGATCGCGCCTGGAAATATCTCTATGCCAATCATCCGGAGGCCCAGTTCAAGATCAAACGGCTGGCGATGGGAGCCGTGGAATCTGGCATCGTGGATGTGGAAATCTCAGGCCCGGACGAAGACCGGCTGCTTGCGCTCGGCAAACGCGTGCGCTCATTGCTCCAGGCCGCTCCAGACGTTCGCGACAACGATGACGACTGGGGCAACAAAATCGTCAAGGTCGTCATCGAAATCGATCAGGACCGGGCGCGGCAGTTGGGCGTGACGTCCGAGGAAGTCACTCGGCTGCTCAATACTTATTTCAGCGGCACCGCGGTCTCGATCTATCGCGAAGGCGACAACGCCATTCCGATAGTTCTCCGCGCCGGCGCATATACCTCGCAGAGTCTGGAAGGCCTCACCAGCGCTACCTTCGCGAAAAATGGCGGCCTGATCTCCCTGGCGCAGGTCGCCAGGTTGAAGCCCGGATTCAATCTGGCGCGCATCCGCCGCAAGAACCAGGAACGGACGATCACGGTCACCGCCCGCAGCACCTCGCTGACCGCCGGGCAGCTATTGGATTCCATCCAGCCGGGCCTGCAGGAGCTGGATCTCGCCGGGACCTATCACGTTGCTATCGGCGGCGAGATCCAGAAGAGCGCCGAGACGAACCAGAAACTGGCTGCGGGACTGCCGGTCGCGTTGGCCGTGATGGTGCTGGCGATCATCCTGCAGTTCAACTCGTTCCGTCGCACGTTTCTAACCTTCATGAGCATACCGCTGATCCTGATCGGCATCCCGTTCGGCCTTCTCACGGCGGGACAGCCGCTTTCGTTCTTCGGCACCCTCGGCATCATCAGTCTTTCCGGCATCATCATCAACAATGCCATCGTGCTCATCGACCAGATCGATATCGAGCGGGAGATGCTCCCGCTGCGCGAAGCGGTCGTGGCAGCGTCGCAAAAGCGCTTGCGTCCGATCCTG
>Ga0209839_10001679_pt1 | contig 11187 bp, 7 predicted proteins | sample OrgsoiDNA2013050_FD_185800 | JGI IMG/M metagenome (GOLD analysis project Ga0209839, IMG submission 185800) | Permafrost soil microbial communities from the Arctic, to analyse light accelerated degradation of dissolved organic matter (DOM) -... | ecosystem: Environmental > Terrestrial > Soil >... | reverse complement strand
GCAACTTAATGTGGCAATAGCCGCGCCTGAGCGCACGCTCGACGTACTGCGACACCGCGGCCGGCTCGCCGTAACGCAGCAGGCTCGCATAGGCCGGCAAATCTTTGCGCGGCGAGCCGCCGAGCAGCCGGCGCAGTCCCGGCCGCGAGAGGTAGGCCATCGCCTCCAAGTCCAGCGCTGCCGTTGGGATCCGCGCGCCCGTTCCTGATCGTTGAGCCATCTCGACCGCCATCCGCGCAGATCGTGAACCGGTCGCCGGACGGAGTCGATGCGCGCGGACGCGGTCCGCCCGACCGAGATCCGGGCGCTCCCGCTCTGTCCGCGCGGGCTGGGAGTATCTTCCGTCGTGATTGCGCTGCACGCCCTCTGGTCCGCTGAGGGAGATCTGTGCATCTGGGGAGAGCGGTCGTCGCTGCCTGCGCGGGGGCGTCGGCCTGGGCGGCCGCCGGTGACGCCGGTCCCGCGCCAGCATCCATTCGCCTGCGAGGGAGCGCTGCTCGCGGACGCGCTCGGCGCGCTCGGCGCGCCGTCCGACGTATCACCGCCGTCGATCGGTTCGCCGGGCGCGCTCGTGCTGCGGCTGCCGTCCTGGGAGCTTGGGCCGCAGGCGTCTCCGCACCTGCTGCGCGTGGTCGACGACGGCGGCTCTACCGAGGCGCCGAAACTGCTGCTCCCGTGGGAGGTCGAGGCGATCCGGCTGCCGGCCGTCGCCGCGGTCGGACTGCTCCTCGCCCTGCCCGCGAGCCCGCCGGCCGGAGTGGCCATCGGCGATTCGCTTCGTTATCTGGCCGAGGCGGTCAAGCTGGCGCTCGAGCTGGTGGCGCGCGGACGGTTGCGCCCGGCGCTGGAGCGCGACGGCGAGCGGTGGGTCGCCCGCTGGCGGCCCGTGACCGACGCGGCCGAGGACGCCGCCCGCGTCGAGCTGCTGGTTCGGGCGATGCCGCCGCTGCTTCGCGCCGAGCTATCTCCGTGGGAGGGCGGAGTCCGTTCCGACCTGTTCGTCGACCGAATTCTCGTTGTCGTCATCGATGCCTGCGTCCGCGAGCTTCTGGCGGGCCGGCTCGCCGCCGCAGCCGAGCCGGATCCGGTGGTGGGCGGACTGTTCGCGGCGTGGCTGTCGGCGCTGGTGGCCGATGATCCGGCGGTCGACGGCGACGAGCGGGAGCTCGCCCAGCTGGCCGAGCGGCTGGAGCAGTGGTGGGTGGCCGGGCAGACGTACGAGGCGCGACGCATGTTCCGGACCTGTTTCCGGCTCGTCGCACCTGCCGCGGACGAGGACGAGGACGTCACCGACGCTGACGATCCGGAGCTCGCCGACGGTGACGATCCGGACGTGACCGACGGTGACGATCCGGCGCCGGACGAGGAGGGTGCGCCGCACAGCGCCGATCCGGATGCCTGGCGCGTCGAGTTCGTCCTCCAGCACAAGGAGGATCCGAGCGTGCTCGTGCCGGCCGCTGAGGTGTGGACGCACAGCGAGCGGCTGTCGGCGCTCGGCCGGATGCTCGAGAATCCCCAGGAGCGCCTGCTCGGCGGGCTGGGTCACGCGTTGCGGCTGTGGCCTGACCTGGCGCCGGCGCTCGATCAGCCCGCGCCGACCGCGATCGAGCTGACCGCCGAGCAGGCGTACGGCTTCCTGTGCGACGCGGTTCCGGCGCTGGAGCAGGCGGGCTTCGGGGTGCTCGCGCCGCCGTGGTGGCGGCAGCGGCTGCGGGTCGCGTTGACCGCACAGCCCGCGCAGGAGTGGGAGGAGGGCACGGGGTTGTTCGGCATCGATGGCCTGTGCGCATACGAGTGGCGGATCGCGGTCGGCGACGTGCGGCTGACGCTGGGCGAGCTCGAGGCGCTCGCCGAGTTGCAGCGGCCGCTCGTGAAGGCTCGCGGGCGGTGGATCAGGCTGCGTACCGAGGACGTCGAGATGGCACTGCGGTTCTTCAAGAAGCGGGCGGCGGCCGGCCGGACGAGCGCGGCCGACCTGGTGCGCCAGGGACTCGGCGTCCAGAGCGCCGGCGACGAGCTGCCGGAGATCGAGATCGAGGCGGACGGCTGGCTCGCCGAGCTGCTGCGCGCCGGCGGTGAGCGCCGGCTGCAGCCCGTCCCGACGCCATCGGCGTTCGTCGGCGAGCTGCGCCCCTACCAGCAGCGCGGGCTCGCGTGGCTGGCGTTCATGTCGAGCCTCGGCCTCGGCGCGTGCCTGGCCGACGACATGGGACTCGGGAAGACGGTCCAGCTGATCGCGCTGCTGCTCGCCGAGCGCGAGTCGCGCGCACACGCAGCGCATGAGTCTCGCGCGGTCGGTCAGGGCGAGCGACCGGGCCCGACGCTGCTCGTCTGCCCGGTGTCCGTTGCCGGCAACTGGCAGCGTGAGGCGGCGCGGTTCGCGCCGGACCTGAGCGTTCACGTCCACTATGGCCGCGAGCGGCTGAGGGGCGACACGTTCGTGTCCGCCGCACAGCGCCACGACCTCGTGATCACCACGTACGCGCTCGCGCTGCGCGACCGCGAGCTGCTGCAGTCGCTCGAATGGGAGCGGGTCGTGCTCGACGAGGCGCAATGCATCAAGACGCGCGAGGCCAAGCAGACCCGCGCGATCCGCGGGCTGCGGGCCCGTCACCGCATCGCCCTGACCGGCACCCCGGTGGAGAACCGTCTGGCCGAGCTGCACTCGATCATGGACTTCCTCAACCCCGGTCTGTTCGGCTCGGCGACGAGCTTCCGCGAGCAGTTCGCGACGCCGATCGAACGCTGGCGCGACGGCGCCGCCGCCGCGCGGCTGCGGCGCATGACCGGCCCGTTCATTCTTCGCCGGTTGAAGACCGACCGGGACATCATCAGCGATCTCCCCGAGAAGATCGAGATGCGCGTCGACTGCCACCTCACCGCTGAGCAGGCGACGCTGTACCGTGCCGTCGTCGACGAGATGCTCGAGCGGATCGAGCAGGCGGAGGGGATCGAGCGGTCGGGGGCGGTGCTGCAGGCGCTGATGAAGCTCAAGCAGGTGTGCAACCACCCCGCCCATCTACTGAAGGACCGCTCGCGGCTCGACGGGCGCTCCGACAAGCTGACGCGTCTGGAGGAGATCCTCGCCGAGGCGCTGGCCGAGGGCGACAAGGCGCTGTGTTTCACTCAGTTCGCGGAGTTCGGCCACCAGCTGCGCGGTCATCTCCAGGATCGTCTGGGGCACGAGGTGCTGTTCCTCCACGGGGGCACGCCCAAGGCCGAGCGCGACCGGATGGTCGAGCGGTTTCAGTCACCGGATGGACCGTCGCTATTCGTGCTGTCGCTGAAGGCGGGCGGCACCGGGCTGAACCTGACCGCCGCCAACCATGTGATCCACTTCGACCGCTGGTGGAACCCGGCGGTCGAGGACCAGGCGACCGACCGCGCGTTCCGGATCGGCCAGCGCAAGAACGTGCAGGTGCGCAAGCTGAGCTGCGTAGGAACGCTGGAGGAGCGGATCGATAGGTTGATCGCCGAGAAGAAGGAACTGGCCGAGCAGGTCGTCGGCACCGGCGAGGCGTGGCTCACCGAGCTCGACGCCGGGCAGCTACGCGAGCTCGTTGCGTTAACCGGCGATGCGGTGGTGGCGGCCTGATGGCGGTCACGGCGAGTGGAGGCGTGCCGTTGCCGGCGCCTGGACAGACGTGGTGGTCGCGGCGGTTCCTAGAGCTGCTGGAGTCCTTCGGGCTCGGATCGCGACTGGAGCGCGGCCGCGAGTACGCGCGCACGGGCCAGGTGCTGGAGCTCGACGTCGAGCCGGGGATCGCGCTGGCGAAGGTTCAGGGCTCGCGGTTCACTCCCTACCGCGTGCGGATCCGGCCGCGAGCGTTCTCCGAGCACCAGTGGTGGCGGGCGGAGAAGGCGATCGCCGCGCGGGCGCTGACGCTCGCCCGGCTGCTCGCCGGGGAGATACCAGACGACATCGAGGAGGTCCTCGCCGGCGTGAAGCTGGCGCTGCTGCCGTCGAGCTATGACGAGCTGCGCGCAAGCTGCACCTGCCCGGATGAGGCGAACCCGTGCAAGCACACCGCCGCCGTCTACTACACGCTCGCCGAGCGATTCGACGCCGACCCGTTCGCGCTCTTCACGCTGCGCGGACGGACCGAGGAGGAGCTGCTCGACGCCCTCCGCGCCCGGCGGGCGAAGGCGACCGGTATGCCCGCGTCACCGGCGGTGGCGATGCCGGCCGATGGGCGCGTCCGCGCGACGCCTCCGGCTCCGGCGCTGGCCGACACGATCGACGGCTTCTGGCGCGCCGGCACAGAACTCCAGCAGCTCCAGGTCAGCCCGCTCGCGGGCGAGTGCCCGGATGCGTTGCTGCGCCGGCTCGGCCCGCTCAGTGCCGAGTCGGAGGGCAGCCCCGACCTGGGCGAGCTGCTGGCGCCGGTCTACCGGCGGCTCGCGGAGGCGGCGGAGCGTCGCGCGCTCTCCGAGTAGGGCGGGGTCAGCCTGCTGCAAGTTTGCGCACGGCTTTGACGATGCGTTTGCGGCTGGCGGCGCCGAGTTGTGTGATCGGTCTGTTCAGCTCCCGGTCGGCGAGGCCCGTGGCCTGCATGATCGAGGCTCGCTCGGACTCATCGAGATACTCGATCGCCGCGAGCAGATCGACGACGCTCATTCCCAGCGAGGTCGTGTCCGGCCCGACCAATCGGTGCTCCACCGCGGCCGCGGCCGCCACGATCGCGGTGCTGCGCTTCGGTGCGGTCCGGAGCGCATACGCCAGTCCGACCCGGAATGCCTCGTTCAGCACCTGGAACACCGATCCCTTGCCGACCTGCTTGGGAATGCGGGGTGGTTGGCGGCCGCCGGACACACCGCGGCCGGCCGGTCCTCCGCCGGCCCGAGCCGAGTCCCGGCCGCCCGATCCGTCCGCTCCGTAGGGGCGGGACGGCTCCAGCCCGGCCTCGGACAGGAAGCGGCTGGGGGCGGTCTCGACGGTGTGGAGGACCAGTCGCTCCCGGGCCCGCGTGAAGGCGACGTAGGCGAGACGGCGCTCGGCTTCAAGGCCTTCGCCGGCGGCGCGCTCCTCTGGAGTGACGTCGAGCGCGCGCCGGTGTGGAAGCTGGTGCTCTTCGCAGCCGAACAGGTGAACTTCGGGCCACTCGCGGCCCTTGGCGCGATGAATCGTCGTCAGCTCGATCCCGTGCACGTCGTCGCGGATCGCGCGCAGGGCGTCGCTGCGCGCCTGCAGCAGCTCGGCGTATTCGCCAACGGTCTTGCCGGTTGCCTCGCGTTGGGCCTGCTCAAGCACCTCCAGATCGATCCGCTCGGTCTCACCGAAGGTCTGTTCGTGGGCGCGGTAGTACTCGTCGAGGCCGCCTGGGCCGCGCAGGTAGCGGATGAAGTTCGGTGCGTCGGTGGTCGCGGCGAGCACATCGAGGATCGCCCCGGCGTCCTGGAGTCGGGAGCGCTGCCAGTCCTGTGCCGGGAGCGCAGCGAGGCTCGCGGTGAAACCGTGACCGTCTCTCAGCGATCTGGCGATCCGCTCCTCGGCGCCGAACGGCAGTCCGCGGCTCGGCGCGCGACAGACCGTCGCAACGTCGTCGGGCTCGGCGTTGGCGGGCGCCCCGCACAGTCGCAGATAGGCCTCGAGCGCGCCGCGCGCTCCGTGTGGCTCGAACACCTGCTCTGGCGCGCTGATCTTCACCTCGACGTCCGTGCAGGCCAGCGCGACCGTTCGCAGCAGGTTGGTCGTGCGGGCCAGGACCACGACCTGATCGCGCTGGCGGCCGGCCAGCACGCCGGCGATCTCCTGAGCTGCCTGTGGCTGACCGACGTGCTCGCGCAGCTGCAGTGGTCGCTCGTCGCCGGACGTGGGCGCTCGCGCGGCGTGGATCGGCTTGGGAAAGCGCACCACGTTGTGCTCGATCAACCGCCGTGACGCCTGCACGACATCCTCGGGACAGCGGTAGTTGTGCGCGAGGGAGATGCGATCTAACCCCGGATAGGCGAGGTCGAGGTCGATGATTCGTCGTACGCTGGCCCGCCGCCAGCCGTAGAGGGTCTGGTCCTCATCGCCCACGCAGAAGAAGCCGTCGTGCGGTGCCGCGAGGATTCGCACGAGTAGCTCCTGAGCTGGCTCGATGTCCTGGTACTCGTCGACCAGGACCTGCTCGAAGCGGCTCTGCCAGCGCCGCCTCAGCTCTGCGTCCTCGCGCAGGGCCCGGACCGCGATCAGTACGAGATCGTCGAAGTCGTGGATCTGCTGCTCGGACAGCTGGCGCTCGTAGAGCTCGTAGATCCGCGCGAGCGCGTGTCCATCCTCGCGCTTGGCCGCCTGGCGGCGGAACTCGCGCGGCGAGGCGAGTAGCCCCAGCTTGATCTGGCCGACCGCCGAGCGCGCGTCGGCCGGATCGATCCAGCTGCCCTCCTCACGCAGCGCGACGGCGCACAACCGCCTCCACTGGTTGAAGGACAGCTCGCGCGGACCGCCCGGACGGGCGAGCTGCTCCTCGCGCATCAGCCGCCAGCCGAGGCTGTGAAACGTGCTCGCGGTCACCGCTTGCACCCCTGCGCCCCGCAGCCGCTGCTGAAGCTCCACGCGCGCGTCCCGATTGAAGGTCGTGCAGAGGATCCGCCCCGCCGGCACGCCGCGGTGCAGGAGCTCGCGGACGCGCTCGGTCAGCACGGTGGTCTTGCCGCTGCCGGCCGGCGCGATCACCTGAACGACACCGTCGGGCGCGTGAGCGGCGCGCCGCTGCTCGGGATCAAGCGCCGACGTCGATCCCGGCTGAACCGCTCTCGTCGGCGCCGGGTCGTGACCGGCCGGCGCGGTGCCGCGAAACAGGCGCATCGCCGCGTCGAGGGCGCGCTCAAGCGTGTACGGGTACTCGAACAGTGGATCGACGAAGTCCGCGGAAGTCAGCTGGGTCAGACGCTCCTGGCTCTCGATCGCCACCGGCGTTCCGCAGCGCAGCGCAGGCTCGAGGACGTAGCCGTGCAGCGTCTGAACGTCTGCGAGGTCACGCAGCCGGATGCCCGTCACCGCGAGGCCCGCGGCGGCGTCGACGCGGGCAAGCCAGGTGCCGGCGGGGTTCTGCAGGCTCGTGCGCCGGCGGCTGGTCGGCCGGGTGCTCGCGGCGATCTCTCGTCTGAGCGCTGAGAACTCGACCACGTCGTACCCGTCCGCTGCCAGCGCATGGCGATCGAGCGAGGCGCTCCAGGTCAACATCGGGCGGTCCGGGCGGACACGCCCGGAATCTACCCCTGCAGGCTGTCCCGACTCGGCGGCACCTTCTCACGCGGGTAGATCGAGCCGGGGTTGCTGATGCACATAAAGGAGCTCGAAGCCAGTCAGCTCGGACGCGTCGCGCACGAGCGTCTGAGACTTCCAGTCGTGCTCTCGAGCTCCGCGGAAGGCGAAATTACCGAGCAGACCGGCGGAGCGGCCGACGGCGGGGAGCGCTTCCCGCCCGGGTAAACGACGCTGCTGGATCGCGGCTGTCGACTGCCTCGGCCGGACCAACCACCTCTGACCGGACGCTGCGAAGACGCGCGCGAAGCTGGGCGTCAGGCGTCGGTCCCGGTGGCTGGTCGCTTCGTTCGGGCTCGTGGGACCTGCCCGTTGCGGGCCCGCTGTAGGACCGGGCGCCGCACGCGCCCCGCGCTGATGCCCCATCACCCCCCGCATCAGATCCCGTTTCGCTTCTTCGCCACGCAGTCGGTGGAGCTCAACGAACACCAGCGCTACGCGCACCTCTTCTGACGTGCACCATCAACGGTGGTCGGCTCGCCAGACCCCGCTCGCTCGGCCACCAGGCCGAGCGGTCACGCCATCACCACCGGTATGACTACTGCAAACTATCTCATATTCGGGGTGTTTGGGAGTATATTGGTGCCCATTACACTGCTAAATGCCTTGTAAATGAGGTACAGTGCAGCAGCGAGATGTCGCGCCCGTCCGCTATTGCTCGCCTGTCGGTCATCGCTGAGGACCAGTGGGGTCTCCTCACCCGCCAGCAGGCTGAGCTCGCCGCGGGAATCGCGCGGGCGACGGTCGAACGCCTCGTAGCCAATTCGCTGCTCGAACGCGTGAGTCATGGTGTGTACCGCCTCGCGGGCGCCCCCATCCCGGACCACATGGAGCTGCGCGCAGCGTGGCTGCGGCTCGCCCCCGCCGTCCCTCGCTGGCAACGTGCGCTGGAGCAGGGCGTCGTCTCCCACCGCTCCGCAGCTGCGATGTACGGCGTCGGCGACCTCCCCGCCGACCGCCACGAGTTCACCGTCCCCACCCGTCGTCAGTCCCGCCGTCCCGATGTCCGCTTTCACGTCCGTCCCCGCGGACCAGGGCCGTGGATCGAACTGCGTGGCCTGCCGGTCACGCGCCCATCTCGCATCGCCTCCGACCTCCTCCTGGACAACGAGGACCCCGAAGCCGTCGCCCACATCATCGGAGACTCGATCCGCAACGTCTACGACTACCCCGGCAGCTTCGCCGAGGCACTTGCACCCCACGCCGCGCGCTTCGGACTGCGCCGCGGCGACGGTCTCGCCCTCCTCGGCTGGCTCCTCGGCCTCGTCGGCTACCCGAACACCCAGCTCTGGCTCGATGAGGCGCGCCGCAGCCTCGCCGACCATCCTCCCGACGACCAGGAGACCGATGGTTGGTCTGAGTCGCGCAGCCCAGCACTCGAGCAGGACCCATGAACGACCGCTCCTATGGCTCGCCCGTCGCCTTCCGCACGGCGCTCACCGCCCGGCTGAAGACCATGGCCACAAACAGTCGCTGGACGCTGACGCAGCTTCAACGTCAGTTCGCCTACGACCGGCTCCTCGAACGCCTCTACCTCACCGACCAGGACTGGATCGTCAAGGGCGCCACCGCCCTGCTCGCCCGAGACATCGGCGTACGCGGAAGCCTCGACATCGACATCTACCGCCAAGCCGCCCACGAGCAGGCCGAATCCGACTTGCGCGCCGCCGCCGCGGCTGACATCGGTGACTGGTTCCGTTTCGAGCTTGGCAACTCACAAGTCATGGACAACGCGACCAGAGGTGCTCGCATCCCGGTCAGCGCATACGTAGGTGCGACTCAGTGGGCGAAGTTCCACATCGACCTTGTCGGCGCCGACGTCAAGATGACCGGTGTACCCGAGGACGTCCCCTCACTCGCTGCTGCCGATTGCGCTCACCCTCGACGAAGCCCTCGACGTCGTGCGCCCATTTGCCGAGCCACTGTTCAATGGCACCGCAGGCGGCACCTGGGACCCCGTCGCCCGAGCCTGGATCGACTGACGCCGACGTCCGCGGCCAACCTGGGCGAAGGGCGCACCCCCGATTTCGCTTCGCTCCTCGCGGACTGAACGTGTCGTCAAAGGACCCCAGCGCTTAACTGCTCACCGTTGCACCCATCCGCGTGTGCAACCGTCGCTACGAGGAAAGCTAGGTCCCGTTCCTTTCCTAAGTGGATGGCTTAGGAAAGGAACGCATGATCCTTTCCCAAAAGACGAATCGAAGCAAGGATCGCAGCGCCCGGCGTCACGCACGCGGGCCTCGGGTCTCGCTACGAGGCGTCCGGGTGCTCGAGGCTGTCTCGGCCTCGGAACGACGAGGCCGTGTTGGCGCTGCCCCCGAACGCGGCGGTGAACGCGGCCGCGCGTTCGGTCGCCGGGCGGGCGTGGAGGTACCGGCTGGTGGTCGTGAGCTGCGAGTGGCTCATGGCGTCCTTGATGCTCACGAGGTCGACCCCGCCGGCGACGAGCAGCGATCCGAAGGTGTGGCGGAGGTCATGCCAGCGGAGCGGGCGCAGTCCGGCGGCGTCGCGGGCGCGCTTGTAGCGGCGGCGCAGCGCGGAGCCGTCCAGCGGCCGGCCCAGGGCGTTGCAGAAGACGTAGTCGTCAGGGGAGACGAAATCCTGGCGCTGGGGGCGCCGCCGAACGGCGTGCGCTGGCTGAGTGAACCTTGAGTATAGTAGGCCATAATCAAGTTTGTGGCCTAAGCTTGATTAGGCCACAGCTTGACTTGAACGGACAGTAATCAAGGTTATATGCTAACCTTGACTTTATGGCTTCCGTACTACGCCGTCGCTGGACTTCCAACCTGACGCCAGGTCTACCCCGTCGCGACCGTCAGGGCTGCACCTATGAAGCGTACGTGCCCGATCCGCTCATCGGCCGGCCGATCACTCTCGCCGGGGAGACGGCTGCCGACATCGCCGATGCCGAGGCCGCTGTTGTCCGTCTCAACCTGCAGGCTCGAAGTCTCATTGACTCTGAGGCGGTGGCTCGCCTCTTGCTGCGTGCCGAGGCAGTCGCCTCGTCCCGCGTAGAAGGCCTCGAAGTCGGCGGCCGCCGACTCCTTCACGCGCAGGCGGAGCAGGTCATCGGCGTGCAGCCATCCGACGTCACTGCGCTCGAGGTGCTCAACAACATCGCGGCCATGAACTGGGCGATCGAACATCTGAGCGACCCGAAGACGACGAAGATCACCACCGACGACCTGCTTGATATCCACCGGCACCTGCTTGCCGGAACCCGGCTCGATCAGTTCGCCGGCAAGGTGCGTACCGAGCAGAACTGGATCGGTGGCAGCGGCTACAACCCGTGTTCCGCCGCCTTCGTACCGCCGCCGCAAGAGCAAGTTGAGCGTCTTCTCGACGATCTCTGCGCTTTCTGCAACATGGACTCTCTGCCTGCGATCGCGCAGGCTGCGATTGCCCATGCCCAATTCGAAACCATCCACCCCTTTGTCGACGGCAACGGACGGACGGGGCGCGCACTGATCCACGTCATCCTGCGCCGCCGCGGCCTGGCCGCAAACGTTCTGCCGCCCGTTTCGCTGGTCCTCGCCACATGGTCCGTCGACTACGTCGACGCGCTCATGGGCACTCGTTACCGCGGACGGTTCGACTCCGCCGCGGCTCGGAGTGGGCTCGACCGCTGGATCGGACTCTTCGCTGCGGCCACGACCCGAGCGGTCTCCGATGCCGAGCTGTACGAGGTAAGCGTCGTCGAGCTGCAGGACTCCTGGCGAGCACGTCTTGGCAGGGTCCGAGCCGGGTCGGCGCTCGACCTTCTCATCGGCGCACTTCCGGGTGCTCCCGTCGTGACCGTGCAGAGCGCCGCGTCGCTCATCGGACGCAGCGAGCAAGCGGTCAACGAGGCCATACCTCGGCTCGTCGAAGCAGGCATCCTCCGGCAGACCACCGTAGGCCGCCGTAATCGTGCCTTCGAAGCCGCCGAACTCATC